>OBLU010000261.1_pt1 | contig 51551 bp, 54 predicted proteins | sample 1518681 | NCBI WGS metagenome assembly OBLU01 (sample SAMEA3539304, study PRJEB22396) | soil metagenome | biome: tundra; feature: field; material: soil | place: USA | collected 2010-05 | depth 0.15 m
TCGAACTCCACCTCCAGCACATCCCCGCGCCACGGCATCGCCGAAGTCGTCAGCCCCCGCGCGCTCACATACAGCGGAACATTCCACCAATGATTCTGCAGCGGCGTCAGCGCCAGCCGCGTCTTGCCCACAATCTGCGTCCACATATGCAGCGTGTCCGCCGTATCCTTCCACGCCTCCCACTCCAACTCCGGCCACCCGCCCGCATTTGCCATCGCATCCCCTCCGCACCGCGAAAGACCAAAATCCTAACACCGATCAAACAGATTGAACCGATTCAAACCGCTACGTATCGAATGGCACCCTATGGCTGCCTTTCGTCTTTCATTAAATCAATGTCCTTTAAATCGGTGCCTGTCGGTGTGGATCGGTGTTGAGCCTCTCAATGCGGCGAATCCGCTCACACCGGGCTCGCCAGTTCGATCATCCAGATCGGGCCGCCCTCATAGCCTGGCCCCTGTTCCTTCACGAAACCGGGGGCCGGCCCCTCCAGAATCCATATCTGGATATTCGGCGGCTGTTTGCCTATCAGCGGCGCCACTACGCCCGCCACTCCGCCCAACTCGATCCTGATCTCAAACCGCATCGCCTTGCGAGGGGAACCAAGAATCGAGAACGGCTCCTCTCCCCGCGGCGAGATCACCAGCTTCACCAGTCGCGGCTTCGGTGCGGCGACCACCATCGACACCGTGGTCTCGGGCGTAGCCGGCGGGATATTCTTCGCGATCATCAGCACCACCCCATTAGCCACGTCGGCCGGCAACTCCATCGTCTCGGTCTTCCCCTCTTCCTTGCCGTCCTTCCCCGCCGAGCGAGTGGTCACCAGCCCGCGGCTGGCATCGATCAGCATATCCATCGGGTGCGAGAACGAAGGCCCCTTCTGAATATGGTGATCGCTGATCAGCCGAAACGTGCCGCTCTGCGAGTACACCGTGGTCTCATCGTCGATCGACCCATCCTTGAACCGATACACCACTTGCGAAGTAACCCGGTCGCCACGAACCGTTTGCGTCGACTCGCCGATGGCCAGCAGTTGACCCTCCTGCGAACGCAGCGCCAGAAACCCATGCAGCGTTCCCTCCACATGACGTACGGCCACAGGTTCCGCCCGCAGAAAGGGTTGCAACACGAAAGCCAGTGCCGAGCTCAGCGCCCAGCATCTGAAAAACATCCATCGAGATCCATTCATCTTCTTTACGATGAGTAACGTGGGACGGGAGTTATCGCGACCTCTGTCATTTCTTTGTCGAAGTATCGTCCGCCGCCCACCTTCGCATACCATCGTGAGACGGGTCCAAGCTATGAATCCTCCCAGCCCGGCGATCGCGCCTCCATCCTCGCCCGTCCCATCCGACACCGCGCGCCATCTGCTGCCTTGGCTTGTCGCCGTCGCCTTCTTCATGGAGTCGCTCGACACCACCATCCTCAACACCGCCGTCCCTGCCATCTCCGCGGCCCTCGGCGTCGCGCCTCTCAGCATGAAGGCCGTGCTCGCCAGTTACACCCTCGCGCTCGCCGTCTTCATTCCCATCAGCGGCTGGATGGCCGACCGTTTCGGCACCCGCCTGGTCTTCTCCTCCGCCATCGGCCTCTTCACCCTGGGCTCCTTCCTCTGCGGCATCTCCGGAAACATCCACCTGCTCGTCGCCTGCCGCATCCTGCAAGGCTGCGGCGGAGCCATGATGGTTCCCGTCGGACGCCTCACCCTGGTCCGCACCTTCGCCAAATCCGAACTCATCCGCACCATGAGCTTCGTCTCCATCCCCGCCCTGGTCGCGCCCATGCTCGGCCCCATCGCCGGAGGCCTCATCGTCGGCTACCTCCACTGGCGCGTCATCTTCTTCCTCAACATCCCCATCGGCCTCGCCGGCCTCATCCTCGTCTACCTCCATCTGCCCGACTACCGCGAAGAGCACACTCATCCGCTCGACGTCGTCGGCCTCATCCTCTTCGGCTCCGGCATCGGCCTGCTCTCCTACGTGCTCGAAATCTTCGGCGAACACACCCTCAGCTCGCGCGAGATGTCCTGCCTCCTCGCCATGTCCCTGGCTCTGCTCGCAGGCTACGGAATCCACGCCCGCACCCTCGAGTTCCCCCTGCTCCAGCTCAAACTCTTCAGCATTCGCACCTTCCGCGCCGCGGCCGGAGGCGGCTTCTTCACCCGCCTCGGAATCGGCGGCGTTCCCTTCCTCCTGCCGCTCCTCTATCAGGTCGGCCTCGGATTCACCCCCATTCAATCCGGACTGCTGGTCATGCCCCAGGCCCTCGGCGCCATGAGCATCAAGCCCTTCATGCCGCGAATCCTGCGCGCTCTGGGCTACCGCGGTGTGCTCGTCTCCAACACCCTCGTCATCGGCATTCTGCTGATGGTCTTCGCCACCATCGGCCTGAACACGCCGGTCTGGGCCATCGCGCTCCAGGCCTTGCTCTACGGAGCCTTCACCTCGCTGCAGTACACCAGCATGAACACGCTGGTCTACGCCGACATCACAGAGACCGATGCCAGCAGCGCCAGTTCCATCGCCTCCACCGCCCAACAGATGTCCATCAGCTTCGGTGTAGCCGCGGCTGGACTAACCACCGCATTCTTCGTCCCCGGTGCCAGCTCCGGATCCAACCCAATGATTCACGGAATCCACAAAGCCCTCATCGCCCTCGGATGTCTGACCATGGCTTCCACAGTCGTCTTCCGCAGCCTCAAGAGCGGAGACGGCAACGACGTCAGCCAGCAGAAATCCCTTCACCCCGGCGGATGACCCACGCTACGCCACCGGGGATTGCCAGTCGTCCTGCGCCGTGATCCCGCCATCCATCCACGTCCACTGGATCTTCTGGTAGGTGAACGTGATCTCCTCCTGCAGCGGAAGACTGGCGTTCGCCGCCTCCTCGTTGTCCAGCATGGACTCCGTCATCGACTCAATACTCGCGTTGGTCAGCGTGACCGTGTACACCTGCTGGGCCAGGCCGGCCGCGTTGGCCGTCCAGAACTGCAGCACCCACTTCGTCAGATTCTCGTTGTTCACCAGCGCGGTCCACAGTTGCGGCGACGTCTTATCCACGTCCTTCAGAATCGTCACCGGGTCGTGCTGTCGCTTGCCGCTGGCCTGCCCCGTCGTCGGATCGCGAGGACTGACGACCCCGACGCTGAAGCCATGCACCAGGATACTGTTCTCTTTGCCTTTCTCGGTCACCGGTCCATTGATTGCGCCTTGCTTCTGGCCCGCTAGTGTCAGATATGCGCTGAGTGCCATGCGATTCTCCCTCCGCCAAAAGAGTCTCGAACGCTCAAGGGATAGCACCACTCTCAGGCCCCGGTCAAACCAGGTTTTCCACCCCGCCCGGCGCTGTCCGGACTCCCGCCTGCTGCGTCCCGCCCCACCTCGACCCCCGCACCGTCTTCTTCACGGTCACGCGAGCCGGACCCGCCGCTTCACCGCGCTGATTGCCACCTGAACCAGGCCCGCCGGCGCGCGGCCGTCAGCGCCGGGGACCCCACATCTCCCCGGCACCAAAAGTCTGTGATATTTTCGCTGCAGGGGGGCGACCGATGGCACATACCGAGAGTTACACCTGCGACGTTTGCGGCGACAAAAAGGGCGTCGATGGCGACTGGTGGCTGGCCTGGGTCGACTGCTTCCACGGAGATACTCCCAGCGAAGATCAGCCGCTCATCCAACTCACCCGCTGGCAACTCAAACAGGCCCACGCGCCCAATGTCCGGCATCTCTGCGGAGCCCAGTGCGCCAGCACCATGGTCAACCGCTTCCTGTCCGTGCAGCATGAGAAGCCCGAGTCCCACTGCGACACGCCTTAGCCCGTGAGTCCGCCAATTCACCCATGACCCGCGCGCGGACAAGCGTCACCGCAATCTGCTATAAATCTCGCCCCGGCCAATCAGGCGCATTTCTCATGCACCCAGGCGCCGCACCGAGCGACCGATGCCGATCTTCCAACCCTTCACCACCGACGATCAGGTCGCGGAGATCGCCCGCCGCTTCCTCGAACGCACCCTGCCCAGGTCTTCCTGGACCCACGGAGCTCACTTCGCGACAACGCTCTGGCTGCTCTCCAGCCGCACCCCGGCCGAGGTCGCCCACGATCTGCCCGACCTCATCCGCGCCTACAACCTCTCCACGGGACTCCCTAACACCGACGCCAAGGGCTACCACGAAACCATCACCCAGGCCTCGCTTCGGAGTGCAATCTGGTTCCTCGCGCACAGCCCTTCCCGGCCGCTTTTCGCCACCTGCAACGCTCTTATGTCATCGCCCCTCGGACAGCCGGACTGGCTGCTTGAATACTGGTCGCGCCCCCGCCTCTTCTCCGCAGAGGCCCGCCGCGAATGGGTCGAGCCCGACCTGGCTCCCCTGCCATATCCGTAAACCCGCGAAGTCTCTTCCGCGCAGACCCGGTTTATCATCAAAGCCGCCATGACCCGCGACCAGTTCACCCAATCGCTCGCCGCCGCCGCCCCACCCGCCGGGCTCGCCCCTCCGCTCGCCGCCCTGTGGTGGGACGCCAAGGGAGACTGGGCGCAGGCCCACGCCCAGGTCGACGAGCTCTCCACCCAGAACGCCATGGCCGTCCACGCCTACCTCCACCGCAAGGAAGGCCAGGCCGGGAACGCCGACTACTGGTACCAGCGCTCCACCACCGCGCACCGCCGTCCTACCCTCGAAGCCGAGTGGGCCGCCCTGCTCGAAGCCCTGCTCCCCTGAAACAGGAAGGCGCCCATCGAAACAAAAAGGGCGCCCCAATCGTAGGGACGCCCTGTGTCTTTCGTGTCTTGCATGCGTGTCCGGCTTTTCGTGTCTGCTTGGGACTAAGGCGTCGTCGGAACGGTGCAGGTCATGCTGAACACGGCGTTCGTATAGGTCTGCCCATAGGTGCACACCAGGGTCACGCCGTCGATGGTCAGGTTCATCTGCGTGCCTTCCCAGGTCTGGTTGCCGGTGGAGGGCGGCGCATTCACCAACGCCAGCATCAGCGCGTTCTGTGGAGTGCCCGGAGCAATCGCGAAGTTCGAGAACGTCAGCGTGTACGACGTGCCCGGAGCCACCGGAACCGCCGGCGGAGGCGTCGGCGACGGCACCACCAGCGCCACCGTCGAGGCCGGACTCGCCGCCAGGTTCGTCACCTGCACGCTCTGCGAAGCGCTCGTCTCCAGCACATCCAGCTCCTTCACCGTGCCCGGATCAGGATCGGAGAAGGGAAACATATTCGACACTCCCATGGAGATCGGGTTGAGGGTGGTCACCGCGTACACCGTGACCGACTGGCTCCACTTGTTGTTCACAGAATCGCCAAAGCGGTAGGTCGTTCCCGCGGGCAGGGTTACGGAAGTCGTCGTGCTCTCGGCAGCGACGGTCGCCCACACCGGCGCCGGTGTGGTCTGCGCTTGCAGAGCCGGAGCGGCCAGCAGCAGCGGTGCAATCAGACGGAGAGCGAGAGAAGATGTTTTGCGTGGCATTGGGGCCCCTTGAAATGCATATCAATTGCTGTCCCAATCCTTTCATCGGCGAATCCGCACGAGTATTCCCAAAAAGTGGCACCGTCCTGTTACCTCCGTTACATCCCCTAACACCCAAGTAGGCCCATCCATCTGAATGAAAACGGGGCGCCTCCCACGTCGCCTCCGGGATGTGGGTTCGCCATCACCCCGTGAAGTCTTCTAGCTAAAGCGGATTCCCATCCATGTAGATCGCCAACCGCGGGCCAAAGTAAAGCGGATTCCCATCCATGTAGGTCGCCTTGGCGGCCAAGGGCCCGCGCTCTCGTAGCCTGGGGCAGCGCCCCAGGACAAGCCACAAGAGAGAATCCGCGGGCTGAAGGCCCGCGCTGGACTAGCCGCCCGATGCCGGGAGCTGCGGTACGGGTTGTCTCATCTCCCCAGCGATCATCACCGCAGTTCCCTCACTCACCACCGCAGCCGCCCGCCGCGCATCGCGTACCCGCTCCGGCACAGGCCGTCCCAGCCACTCCACCAGGATCCCGTTGATCTCCTCCGGCATGTCCTCGAACACCGAGTGCCGCCCGCCCGGCACCACCACCAGCTCCGCGTTCCGCAGCCTGCGCTGCAATTTCATCGCCGAGTCCAGACCCACGGTACGGTCGTTATCGCCCCACACCAGCAGCGTAGGAATCCGCCTCACCCGCCGCAGCGCGGTTCGCAGCTTGGCCATCTCGGTGAACCAGCAGCGAATCACGCACAGTACATGCAGCAGCGTGTGCGGGTTCCGCAGCCCTTCCACCAGCGCCCGCAGGTTTCGCTCGACCACGTGGTCGCCGCCTCCGTACACCTCGCCCAGCGCGATCCGCTGAATCCGCTTCGGCAGATACGGCAGCATTCCCAGCAGCACCCCGCCCCACCGGGTGCTGTATACGCGCACCATCAGATCGCTCGTCCGGCTATACGGATTCGCCGGCGCGAACAGCACCAGCCGCCGCACCCGCCGCGAATTCATCGCCGCCAGCATCAGCGCCACCGATCCCCCATGCGAGTGCGCCACCACATCCGCCTCGGCGATGCCCAGCGCATCCATGATCGCCACCACCCGCCGCGCCGTCGCCCGCAGGGTCGCATCCAGCCCCAGCACCCGCTGCGACTTCCCCATGTTCGCCAGGTCGATGGCGTACACGCTGCCCAGCTTCGCCAGCGCGTCGATGTTCCCCCGCCAGTCCGCGCTCGATCCCACCAGCCCGTGGATCAACAGCATCGGCCGCCCGCTTCCCGCATGCAGATAATGCACGCGCGCGCCGCCTACATCGACGTATCCTGCCTCGTACAGTTGCGGGGTCTCCTGCTGCATGGCAGAAAATCCTTTCTCGCAATTCCTTAAACCCAACTCTGCTGCAAATGTGACGCCCATCTCTTTGCTAAAGCCCAAGCCTCACAACCCCGTTGGATGTTGCAGCAGCGCAAAGCGTAACCTGAGGCACGGAACGAAGTTTGCCGGGACCCAGCCAGTCAATCCTGACGAACCAATAGGCCGGCCAGCATAGTGTTGTCTGTACGCAACCCGACACTCCCGCCGGTTCCGGAGGAAGGTATTACCTTGGAAGGCACCCCCGCGAACCACCGCCGCATCCTCCGCATCGGCCATCGAGGAGCCGCAGGCCACGCCCCGGAGAACACCCTCGCCGCCATCCGCACCGGCATCGCCCTCGGCGCCGACTTCGTCGAACTCGACGTCCAGCGCACCCGCGACGGACACCTCGTCCTGATGCACGACCTCGCGCTCGAACGCACCGTCAACGCCACCGGCCTGCTCGCCGACTTCACCTGGCAGCAACTGCAATGGCTCGACGCCACCCACGGCCAGCGCATCCCCTCGCTCGAAGCCGCACTGGCCACCGCCAACGGCCGCACCGGCGTCATGCTGGAAGCCAAAACCCCAGGCCTCGGCCCGGATCTCTACCGCGCAGTCCAGGCCTCCGCCTTCGCCGGCCCGGTCATTTACGCATCCTTCCTGCACGCGGATCTCCTCGCCATCCGCCAGCTCGACCCCCACGCCAAAACCCTGGCCCTGATCGAAGGCGTCCCCCTCTCCGGAGCCGCCTTCGCCCGCGACGCCGCCGCCACCCACGCCGGCCTGGCGCACGAGTCCGCCACCCCGGAGTTCGTCGCCGCCCTCCACGCCGCCGGCCTCGAGGTCTTCCTCTACACCGTCAACGCCCCCGCGGTCATCCGCCGCGCCCTCGCCCTCGGCGCCGACGGCCTCATCTCCGACTACCCCGACCGCGTCCCCAAAACCTGCCCGGCAATCTAGAAGCCGACAACTCCTTTGTTTGTCATTCCGCAACTCCCTTTGTTTGTCATTCCGCAGCGTAGCGGAGGAATCTGTTTTTCATCGCTTGCCCCACATCTTGCGTTTTGTGGGCAGCGCCACATCTACTTTTGAATTTGTCCTTCTGAGCGCAGCGAAGAACCCCCGCATTTCGCCCGGAGCGCCACCACCCGTCACGCTCAACCTAAAGGGCCTAAGGCCCGATCTATCCCAGCATGGGGTGCCCACTCCCCTGGCACTCCTCAGCGGACCACGACCAAACATAGGTGATAGCCGTCACCGCCAGCCGCGGAAAATCGGTCCATTCTCAAAGGCTCCGTAAATAGGTCGTGTCCTATGGCCTCGCCCCGAAACACGCTAGCCTCCGCTGAACGAGCCATTGAGGCAGCCCTCAATCTGTGTGACCAACACCAGCAGAACCTGTGCGCCATCGTTGAGTCTGAACAGGCGACGCCGGATGAGAAATACCAGGCCCTGGTCAGCCTCGCTAACCTGACAGGAATTCTGGTCGGCCAGGCGGCAGAAGCCGAAGCCGGGAAACGATCAAACTGAGGCACTCCATATGGACCCCAAATCTCTGCGATTCCCCCGCCAACTCGACCAGAATGGACTCTACCATTCGGTTTGCACGACCTGCTTCCGAACCATTGCCATCAGTTCCAGCTACACCGAACTCGCCGAGAAAGAATGGCTGCACCGGTGTGATGGAGGGTCACCAAAGGTTCTTCCCAGGTCGATTCCCGTAGGTTCCGGAACCGAATCGGCTCCACAATAAGGCCGCCCGGGTGCCCCAGACGGGGTCCCCGGCGAGTTGTCTTTGCTCGCTGGGGTGTCACGTCCCGCATCTGAGACCAGGGTTGTGCGCCACTGAACTCACGTCCGCAGCACGAAGCCGGACCACCCTGAGGCTGTCCTCCCCGGGCTCACTTTCCCGTGCTTCCGAACCCGCCCGCCCCGCGCGCCGCCCCGCCCAACTCCTCGACCTCCTCAAAGCTCGCCTCGATGCGCGCGACAATCCGCAACTGCGCAATCCGATCGCCCGCCTTCAACTCCACCGGCGCCGTCCCCAGGTTCGTCATCACCACCTTGATCTCCCCGCGGTACCCCGGATCGATCACCCCCGCCAGCGTCGTCACCCCGCGCACCGCCAGCCCCGACCGGTCCTCCACCAGCGCCCCATGCGTGGCGGGAAACTCCAGCGCAATCCCGGTCGGCACCGGCCGCGTCTCTCCCGCCGCCAGCGTCACGCCCTCCGCCGCGTACAAATCCGCCGCCAGGTCCCCAAACTCCCCCACATGCGCATACCGCGGCACTTGCGCCGCCGCACTCAACTTCTTCACCTTGATCTTCACCATGTCCCGTAATTCTATGGTCACCGGAGTTTCGACCCCGATATCCACAGCGAGCCGCGCGCGCGACTTCGTCAAGCTTTATCTGCTAACCCGCTTGCTTCCAGCAACCTGCCGATGCAGCGAGTTTTGGTCAACCTGCTATTCTTAAATCAGGAGAGAAATGACGCGTAGCCCCAGCCCCGCTGGGGCTCTTTGTTTGCCCTTCTAACCTATTGATTCTGGATATTTTAGGCGTAAGTCACCTATTATGAATATTTTAGCGCTGCAACCCGCCGCTATGTTTCTGAAAACAGAGATTTTGCGCCCAAAATACCCCCAAAAAGATAAAGAAATTCCGCGTCCGGCCCAGCCCAACCCGGCCCCGAGCCTAAAATCGGAACCGATGCGCGCACGCCTCAAGTCCTTCCTCAACCCGCCCAACTCCGACCCCTTCCGCGCCCCGCGCCGTATCTTCTGGACCGGCTTCCTCGTCCGCGTCCTCTACCTCACGCTCGCGCACACCTACCGCATCCGCCCGGCGGAGGACCACTTCCAATTCGGCTGGGAGGCCGGCCGCATCGCCCGCGCCCTGCTCACCGGCTACGGCTACGCCGACCCCTTCGCCAACGTCTACCTCGCGCACACCGGCCCCACCGCCTGGCTGCCGCCGCTCTACCCGCTGCTGCTCGCGGCGATCTTCAAGCTCTTCGGCATCTTCACCCCCGCCTCCGCCTGGGTGCTGTTCACCATCCAATCCGCCTTCTCCGCCGCCACCGCGCTCGCCACCTACGAGATCGCCGCCCGCATCCTCTCGCGCCGCGTCGCCCTCTGGTCCGCATGGATCTGGGCGCTCTACCCCGCGGCCATGCAATACGCCGTCCGCTGGCCCTGGGAGATGACCATCACCACGGCCCTGTTCAGCTTCACGCTGGTGCTGGCGTTGCGGCTCCGAGGAATTGGTAGTTTTCAGTTGTCAGTTGTCAGTTCTCAGTCAAAGCCGCTCGGCCAGCCTCAGACCCAACTGACAACTGACAACCGACAACCGACAACTTCCTGGGCCCTGTTCGGCCTGCTATGGGGCCTCATCGCGCTATCGAATTCAACGCTGCTCATCTTCCTCCCCATCTGCGGCCTCTGGATTCTGCTCCCCGCATTGGGTGCCCCATCCATGCGGTCTCCTCGCATGGGTGGGATCGCGCGCACCCTCCTCGGCCCCACTCTCTCCGCCCTCATCTTCCTCGCCTGCATCGCGCCGTGGACCATACGCAACTCGCAGGTGTTCCACACTTTCATCCCGCTGCGCGGCAACCTCGGCGCCGAGCTCTACATGGGCAACGGCCCCGGTTCCACCGGCCTGCTGATGGAGTACTTCCATCCCTTCCAGGACGCCGAACAGCTTCGCCTCTACGCCTCCATGGGCGAGGTCCGCTACGTCGCCCGCCAGGGCGCTCTCGCCAAAGCCAACATCGCCGCCGACCCCGCGCACTTCGCCGCCGACGTCGCCCGCCGCGTCTACTTTTTCTGGGCTGGAGTGCCGCATCCCTCCGACGAGGCCTGGTACAACGAAATCGGCCGCACGCTGAACTTCTCCTTCATCTCCGTGGCCGGGCTGCTCGGCCTCGGCTTCGCGCTACGCAGCCGCGTCCCCGCAGCGGGCCTCTTCGCCTGGGCCTTCCTGCTGCTGCCCATCCCGTATTACCTGGTCACCGTCCACGCCCGCTTCCGCCATCCGCTGGAGCCGCTGATCTGCATCCTCGCCGTCCATCTCTTCCAATCGGCCGAGCCGCGACGATGTCCATAGTCCGCACGCGCCCCCTAAAACATCGCGCCGACCTGCCGATAATCCCAATACAACGGCAGCGGCAAAAGCTGCGCTGCGGAGGCGAAGGATGGCGAATCAATCAGCGCCGTACAGAGGTGCAAACCACAGCCCGAACCCGCGTTTCACCGACGATCTTTTGCGCATCATCGGGGCCGACTTCGACCCTGACCCGCTGTTCCTGGAGGAATGCTGGACGCTCGGCGTTCCCACCGCCGCGGAGAACCTGCACCGCCGGCAGCAGGAATTGGCCGACCGCGAATCCCGGCGTCGCGCTGCGGAGAACGCGATCCGTTCCAACGACGCCTGGCAGCAAGACTGGAGCCCGGCGGACTGGGCTCCCAGCGACCGCGCCGCGCAAAGCAGAATTCCGCACGGCTGGATGCCGGAGAACGTGCCCAAAAACACGCTGTGGTAGCGGAGGACGCTTACGCGCGCCCGGCAAACTCGCCCGTCTCCGTCGCGACCTTCACCTTCTCGCCCTGCTTGATGAACAGCGGCACGCGGATCTCGAGCCCGGTCTCCAGCTTCGCCACCTTGGTCACGCTGCCGCTCGACGAATCGCCCTTGACGCCGGGCTCCGTCTCCGTCACATCCAGCTCGACGAAGATCGGCAACTGCAAGCCAATCGGATTCCCGTTGAACTTGTGCAACTGCAGCAACGCGCCCTCGACCAGGTAGTCGAGCGCGTTGCCGACCATCGCCTCCGTCAGCGTCAGCGTCTCGAAGCTCTCCTGGTCGAGGAAGTGCGAGCCCGCGCTGTCCGAGTAGAGATACGACGCGTCGGCGAAGACCAGGTCGGGCTCCTTGAACTTGTCCTGCGCCTTGAACGTCTTCTCGAAGACCGCGCTGGTCAGCAGGTTGCGCATCTTCAGCCGCACCAGCGTCTGCCCGCCGCGCGCGGTCGGCGTGTTCACTTCCGCATCCAGACACGCGTAGGGGACGTTCTCGAACTCGAACACGCTCTTGCGCTTTACGTTGATCGCTTCAATCAAAACAGCCATGCTTCAAGTATATGCAGCGGCTATTGGCTGGCGGCCTGGGTAGCAATCTTCAGGACCACCGGCTCCTGGTCCTTGGTCTCCATTTTGGTGTAGAAGGCGCGCAGGTCGGGGTACTCCTCCTTTGGGAAGACGATATCGCCCATCAGAAAGCTGCGGCGCACGGTCACCGCGTTTTGCGCCGTCTCCGACTGGAGCGTATACATCGCGGTCTTCTGGTACGGCAGCTGCTGCGTTGCGGGCGCCGATTCCACGGCCATGCTGGCCGGGTAATGAACCCGCACCGCATCCAGCGTGGAGCTGGTGTAGTCGAAGTAAACGGGGAGCTCGCGCTTCTCGTGCGGGAAGGTCGGCTTCGCGTTCACTTCGAAGATGTCGGCCGGCACCAGCAGGCGCTTGCCCGTGGAAGAGGCGATCTGGCCCTTGACCTCGAAGTGCACCTCCAGCGGCTGCTCGTACTCCTGGAGCTGCTGAATGGAGGCGACCTTGACGTCCATGCCTGTGGGCATCAGTCTCTCCATCGAGGTCTGCAGGTCGCGCTTCAGGCTGGTCTCGTCGCCGCGCAGGAAGGTCTGCCGCCAGCGCAGCGCCGGCGCGCCCTGGTACTTCATGGTCACGCTGCCGGTCGCCTCGCCGTGCTCGTCCAGGGTGAGGTCGGCGATGCGATCGATGCGTTGATCCTTGTAGGATTCCGGCGGCGTTGTGGCAAACATGGTTCCTCCTCCGTCGACCTCGCGCAGACCCTGCACCAGGGTGTGCTTCCACGCCAGTTGGCCGTACGGGCAATAGCGCTGGCCGGGGTCAAAGAACTGGTCCTTGCCGTCGATGTTCACGATGGCGATGTCGTCATCCAACTGCGACAGGCTGTTGTAGGCGGGCAGAAACAGGTTGTGATCGCGATCGGTCACCGCCATCACGTAGGCTTTCAGCCCGGCGGCGCGCGCCATGGCGACGAACAGCTCCGCAATCTGGTCGTCGCCTCCCCGCTTGCGCGCCCAGACGTCATCGGTCGTCTTCACCTCGCCCAGGCCCTGGGATTTCTCCTCCGCGGCGGAGCGCGCGCGATCGTAGGAGGTATTGTCCAGAGTCATCACCGCGGCATAGATCTTGCGCAGTTTCTGCTCGGGCGTATCGCCGGCGGTCACCAGTTCCGCAACGGCGCCCTTGACCTGGGAACCCGGACCGATGAACTTCTCCCGGTTCTTCGCCCAGCGCTTGCCCTCGTTCTTCCAGAACTCCTCCCCGCTGCGATACGGCGTGTAGTAAAACAGCACGCGATAGGTGAGGCTCTGGATGGGGGGCATGTACTCTTCGTTGGGAGCGGCCGGAACGTCGTGCATGTTCAGCTCCATCACCAGTTGTCCCTCGTCTTGCCCCGTCGCCGGCATACGCGTCTGCTTGAAATCGGCGTCCTTGGGCAGAATCGGCATCCAGGCGATGCCGCTGGTCAGTTGCCCGCCCTGGTCGTCGCTGGTGACCAGGGTCTTGTTGGTGGGCCTCCACACGTAGTGCGCCTTGCGGGTGAAGAGATCGGACTGCACGTACCAGTCCGGCGCGATGAAGTACATGTCGTCGTAGCGCAACTGGTAGCGGTACTCGATAATGCTGCCGACTTCAACATCGGGCAGCGTAAACACCTTGGCCTGCTCCTTGAAGCCCTGGCCCTTTTCGATCAGCTTGTCGAAGGGCTTGCCGGTGAACGGAATGATGGTGCCGTCGGGATGAATGGTCCGGCCCGCAATGTCGCTGACTGTGTAGCCCCCGTGTTCCGAAGAGCTGTACTGCTTCAGCTCGACGTTGGCAAACTCCTTGCCGGCCTCGGTGAGCACCTTCAGGCGCACGTACTTGCTCCACATGTGCAGCTTGTCGTCGGTGACCTCTTCCTTGAACAGGTAGACGGCCGCCGCGCCCGGAACCTGGGCCTGCGAAGCCATGCTGAGTTCTTCCGGAGTGGGCGCGGTCCACTGGTCGGCGCGGGCCCTGGGGGCGAGGACAACCAGGCAGAGGAAAGAGAGGCAGGAAGCAAGAGTGCGGCGAAGTGTGCAGTTCATGGTTTTCCTTTTGGCTTTTAGCTCTTAGCGAACGGCTAGAAGCCAGGAGCTGTCGTTCTTTACTTCTTCTTCAGTACGGCGGAACTCTCCTCATCGGCCGCGATGGTGCCGGCGAGCTTCTGTACGTCGGCGTAGCGGTCCGCCGGCAGGGTCACCTCGCGCACGGTATAGGTGCGCAGATAGTGGAGTTTGTTGCCTTCCACCTGGACCGCGCTCTGGTACTCCGCGAAGCCGACGTCGATCTTCACCGGGTCGGGCACCTCATCGACGGAGTAGCCGTCCGGAATCTCGATGGTGTAGTCATCGACCGCCTGCATGGTCTCGTCGAGGTTGATGGGCGCGGTGCGCGGCTTGCGGTCGGTGCGCGGCTCGAGATCCCCCAGAACGCGCGTCCGCACCATCAGCAGCGGACCCATCGCCTTAGCGTAGCGGGCGGCGGAGAGCGAGTAGGAGAGCGTGAAGTCCTGGTTGAGCGAGTCGACGTTCTCCACCTTGACGCCGGTCGCGGTGAAGGCCGTAAAGTCGTTCTCCAGCGAGTGGTCGAGGAACTCCGTCTGCTCCTTGGCGTCGCCTTTCGCGTAGACCTCGCGGCGTGTCTCGGAGACGTCGCCGAACCGCTTCTCCGTGACCGTCCCCTTCAGCACGCCGTCCGCGTCGAGCTGGAACATCGCGGTGCGATGAATGAAGTTCAGCGCGGGATCGAGCAGCGGGAGCTGGATCAGCTGGCTGTCGGCGCCCTCCACCAGGATGCCGTAGCTGCCTTGCAACTCATGCTCGAGCTGGCCGAACGGAGTCTGGTCCCAGGTGGGATCGAAGATCAGGTACTGCCGGCCCGTCTGCGCCGTCACCACGCTGTGCAGCCGCGGTGAATTGTAACCCTTGGGAACTTCGATGGCGGTGATCACGTGATCGCTCACGATCGACGGCGCATCGGGGTTCACCACGCCGCGATCCGAATCGACCACCACAGCCGCGGCATGAGTGCCAACCGTGGACAGCATGGTGGCCACCAGCGCCGCCTTATCCTTGCAGTCGCCGTAGCGGTTGTGGAAGATGTCGCCGGCAGCGTGCGGCTGGTACCCGCCGATGCCGACCTCGATGGCGACGTAGCGCACCTGCTTCTGCACGAACTCGGCGATCGCCTGAGTCTTCTCGAAGAAGTCGGACTTGCCGGCGGTCAGTTCCTGCGCCTTCGCGGTCAGCTCGGGCGTGGCCACAATGCGCGGCCGGAACAGCGCGTCGTACCACTGGCCCACGCTCTTCCACGTGCCGTCGGTGGACGCGGGCAGGCCCGGCCCTGCGTAGTGCACGGTCATGCGCGAGGCCAGCGACTCCGGCGCGGGCGACAGCGGGACGCGCTGCAGATCGATGCCCGGCACCTCCTTCATCTCCCAGCGCCAGCCGTGGCCTTCGAGGTCGGCGGCCTGGGCGGGCTCATGGTGTGCCCACACCGTTCCGTAGGTATAGCCGGGCGGCAACTGCAGCGTGAAGCTGGTGTTCAGGCGAGGCAGCTCGCCCTGGAAGAACCAGGTCTTCTCGGTCAGAAAGGGCCGGTTGCGCTGCTCGTACTCATACGCGATGACGCTGCCGGGATCGCCGGCCGGAGCATGTGCCACGCGATAGCGGTCATCCTCAAAGGCAATGCCGCCGTCGTCGTAGCCCTCGTCGGACATGTCCTTGTCCTTCATGGCGTACTCGTGGCCGTCCGCACCGATACTCCACACGCCCATCGACAGGATCTTCGTGTCTTTGTCGAACCCAACGCGGATGGTCGCCTCATTGCGGCCCTGCGGCCGGAGGATCTTGACCACGTGACGGCAATGCTCGACCGCCTGGCCATTGGGGGCAACCGTGTAGGTGGTCTCGTCCAGCAAAACCACCGCGTTGGTCTCCGGCGCGTAGTGGGGAACCGTCTCCGCCGCAGCCGTGCGCACCCAGTCCGGAACCGAGTCGGTTTTGGCCGTCGCGGGCAGGGCAAAGCCGAGCAGCAGGGCAGCGCAAAATGCACCCGGAATCCATCCCGGCAGCCCGCCGGCACGCCCGCGAGGGCGCGTGCTCAAGCTCGTCGCCTGATCCTGGCTCACCTGATCCTGTTTCGCCTCAACGTGGCGCATGGTCGTTCCTGCGGGATTGCTCATCGGGCCCCGCCCCACGCCCTCCAAGGGGGCATGGCAGCAAATCTGGAAGCTGATTACCGCCCGATTCTATTACGCAGGGCGATTCTGGCAACATTAAAATAGGATCTGGCACCGCGCAGTGTGGGGTATCGCACCCAGCCGCGTCCGGAGGATCGGTGACGCCCCCAAAATCTCTGTGGCTGGCCCCCGGAACACCCCCCCAACCGCCCCCATCCCCCGCTCGCCCCGCCGGATCGCCTGGAGACCGGGCTTTTCCCGCGTCCCACCTGCAAAACTGGACAGAAAACCGTTGCGCTGCCACAATTGTGCGCTATTCTGAAGTCTGCCCAATTGGGACGATTTGGAGGTGTATTTAGCCTTGGCAGAGATTCGAGTACAAGAAGGCGAACCTCTCGAAAACGCGCTGCGCCGCTTCAAACGCAAGGTTCAGACCGAAGACATCATCAAGGAAGTCAAGCGTCATTCCTTCTATCTGAAGCCCGGCGAGAAGAAGCGTGTAAAGGAAGCGCTTGCTCGCAAGCGCAATCGCAAGAAGATCCGCAAGGAACAGGACTAGCCTGTTCCTTTAAACCTGGATGGCCGCCGCTCCCCAACGGAAGCTGGCGGCCTCCGCAAATCGCCCCGCCGACCCCCACCTCCCCAGGTCAGCAGGCACCGGCAAGTGGTTGCACCTTGAGCTTTCGCCGGCAAACCAACATGTCGTCTCCCCACGACACGGGCCCCGAATCACCGACTACAAGCTTGGCTGATCGACCATCGCGAGTCTACGCCGACCGCGGGCGTTCAGTTTTCCGTAATCAATGGGAGAAGCGGTATGGAATTCGTTGACCGGCTCTTAATCTGCGCAGATTGCGGTGGTGAGTTCGTCTTCACTGCCGGTGAACAACTTTTCTTCCTGGACAAGCAATTCAAGAACGATCCCAAGCGCTGCAAGCCCTGTAAATCAAGGCGGAGTTCGCAGGCTGCGGCGGCCACTACAGGTGGCCCGGCTGCGGCGGGAATCTCCCGCACCGAGACGCGCACCCAGTGCTCGGAGTGCGGCATCTCCACCACCGTCCCCTTCAAGCCGACGCAAGGCCGCCCCGTGCTCTGCCGCCAGTGCTTCAAGAACAAGCGGCCGGCCGTAGCCACCCCGGAGACGATAACCACCGCTACCGCTCCAGCGGCCCAACCCCCGCCCGCGGAGCTGGTTGCCGCTCCGCCGCCGCCGGACCGCGCCCCCGCACCGGCCCCCAGCCCGGCCGAGATGGCTGCAGCCAGCCACGCCGTGCAGGCATAATGTAGCGAGTGACGCCCGAATCCACCCTTAGCGAGAACACCGGCTTGGTGCGCGCCCGCACCACCGTCGGCGACTTCGAACTCATCGTCTGCACCGACGGAGCTTATCTGCTAGACGGCGGCGCAATGTTCGGCGTCGTGCCGAAAACGCTCTGGCAGAAGCGCATCGCGCCCAACGCCGACAACCAGATCGTCCTCGGCCTGAACTCCGCGGTCGTCCGCACCGGAAAACACACCGTCGTCATCGAAACCGGAATCGGCAACAAGCAGACCCCGAAGATGCGCGGGATCTTCCAGAATCAGGAACTGCTGCTCCAGTCGTACGCCGCTGCTGGCGTCGATCCAGCCGAAGTCGACATCGTCATCAACACGCACCTGCACTTCGACCACTGTGGCTGGAACACCACGCTCCACCCCGACGGCAGCGTCACGCCCACCTTCCCCAACGCGCGCTACTTCGCCCACGCCGGCGAGGTCGCGCATGGACACCTGCAACTGGACCGCGACCGCGTCAGCTACCTCTCGCCCAATTACGATCCGCTGGTCGAATCCGGCCAGATGACGCTGCTGAATCTGGCGGGAGTGGGAGCCACGGCGGCCATCTGCCCGGGCCTCTCGGTCGAGCTCTTCCCCGGCCACACCGCGCAGATGATGGGCGTGCATATCGAGCCTGTTCGCGTCGCCGAGACGCGCCCTTCGGCGCCAGCCTCCCCGCACGCGTGCTACATCGGCGACCTGCTGCCGACCTCGCACCATCTGGACCCGACCTGGGTGATGGGCTACGATCTCGATCCACTCCGCTGCATCGAGGAGCGCAAGCGCTTCTACGCGCGCGCGATTCCAGAGCAGTGGCTGGTGCTGTTCCCGCACGATCACTCGACGCCGATGGCGCGCGTAGTGCTGAACGACAAGGGCAAGCCGGTGGTGGCGAGCTAGAGTCGTGCCGTGGCCGCCACCTCTTCTGTCACTAGCTTCTAGGTAAGCCAAGGCTTCAGCCTTGGCCCTCCGCGACCGCCCCGGGACCACGGGCTTCAGCCCCTGGAGCACGGTCGAGGAGGTCCACATACGCAGTGTGGACATAGGGGTAGTCCGCATAATTCTTACGCATCGGATTGTTCGCGATGTACTGCTTCTGTGCCTCGAAGTCCCTCTCATCACGTACCCGATGCTCGTGGTATCCGGAGTGCCAGACCTCGCCCGGGAACTGTTTGCGGACTGCAAACGAGTATCCTCCCTTGATGAACTGGACGCAGCGAGCAGTGCTCACATCGATCGCAGGTGTGACGAGAACGTGGAGATGATCGGGCATCACCGCAAAGGCGTGCACCGCAAAACGTCCCTGATCGCGATAGCGGAAGAGGGTGGCAATCATGAGGTCGGCGTTCTCGGTGCGCTGGAAAATCCGCCGCCGCTCATGGGTGAGGATCGTGATCGCGTAGGTGCTCAACTTCTGGCGGATCGTAGCCATAAGGGAAAGAGCATACCCCAGGGGCTGAAAGCCCCGCAGTGTCACAGAGCACCGGAGGCCAAGCCTGAAGGCTTGGCTTACCTAGAAGCGATCCTGTAGCCATCGACACGGCGACTGCCCGCAGGCGGCCAACTTAAATGAAGCGGGGTTCGCCGCAGGGCGAACCCGGTTGGTGCGGAGACAGGGGCGTTTACGCCTGGACGGAGGTGACTTCGGCCGGGTCGACGTTGACGAAACGGCCGTGCTGGCCACGGTCCTGGAAGCGGACCACGCCGGAGACCTTGGCGAACAGGGTGTCGTCCTTGCCGCGGCCGACGTTGGCGCCGGCGTTCAGCTTGGTGCCGCGCTGACGGACGATGATGGTGCCGCCGAGGACGGCTTCGCCGCCGAAGCGCTTGACGCCGAGCCGCTGGGCGTTGGAGTCGCGGCCGTTTTTAGAGGAACCTAAACCTTTTTTATGTGCCATTGAAAGCCTCTTTCGCGCGACCCTCAGGCCGCCGCGGATGAAAAGTTATTTTGCGGCTGCTTCTTCCTTGAAGGACTTGCCGTTGACCACAATCTCGTTGATCTTGACTTCGACGAAGTTCTGGCGATGTCCCTGCATCTTCTTGTACTGCTTTTTGCGCTTGAGCTTGAAGACGAGAATCTTGTCGAAGCGGCCCTCGTTGAGCACGGTGCCGGTGACCTTCACGCCGGAGAGGTCCTGCTCGAACTTGCCGTCCTCGGCCGAGACGGCGAGGATGTCGGAGAACTCGATGGCGCCTTCGGACTGTCCGGTGCGCTCGATCTTCAGCTTCTCACCGGGAGAAACCAGGTACTGCTTGCCGCCTGTGCGAATCACTGCATACATAACGAAACCTCAAATGCGGACGGACAGGGCCGTATTCCGCGTGTTCCTGCCTGGATTGTGGTGCCGGGGCGCATACAGAAGAACTGCATCGGGCCCGCTGGTCTGGATCGCGTCTGGAGTGCGAAACGCCTCAAATCAGCCGGCCGTGCAGCCGAAAACTTAGCTGCATCGCCAAACTTAAAGAGTGTATCAGGGGCCAGGACCCGGGTCAACGGGGGAACGACGCTCGGTAGTGTCCTAATTATTTGGCTTTGTCTGTGGCCCATCGGGGGCGGTATGCAGATAAAGGGGTTTGCCAATCTTGTAGTAGGTATGGGCGTCATCATCATTTTGTGGAGCTTTGGCATACCAATAGAAATTTCCGTTAGGTTGCCGCCGTGCCTCCATCGGGAACAGCTTATCCCGCTCTATGTGAATGAGCGGTAGCCTGTAGCCGACAAGAATGGCAATATCCGCACTGGCGAGATTGTTCTTATCGGAGCGAATGGTATCGCTTATCGGGAAAGAGAGCCTATCGTCCATCGCAAGAGACTGGTTTTGCCCATCTGCGGGAAGCAAGGCACCTCCATACCCCGGCGAACCTTTTATTCCACCGCCAACAAGTACAGTAATTTGGTTTATGGCTAGAGCGTGATACACGGACCTAAGAGGAATGTACCCAGTGTTTGTGATCGTAACGGAAGATGAAAATGGATCGTTCGGATCGACTGGATCGGAAACTGTTACGATCACGCGGGGAACCAAAGCGAGAAATGCAAGCAACACTGCGATTACGCCTACCCCACCCCAAAACCAGCGCCATGATCGGAAAAATAATGATTCAGGCTGGGGCGTTTTTGGCCCCTTTGGTTCCGTTTTTTTGGGGCTGGCCTTTTTTCGTGTTTTACGTGGCATCTTTCAGCCCTCGATAAAAGTGAAATGGGTCGCCCAAAGAGGCGGCCTAGTTTATTAGCAATCCTACGAGCTCTTCTACGCTCCAAAAATTTGTAATGCTGGGTGCCCCATCCATGACAGTTTCATCGTCATGGGTGGGGTTGGACGCCGCCGGTCCACAGCGGATGGGCGCTACACTTCCTCTTCCATAGCATGGCGTGTCGGCAGCATGCTCTGGTGCAGGACGCGCGAGACGAGAATTCCCAGGGCATGCTGCCGGTAGAAGATCACGTGCTTTCCCTGCTCGATTCGCCGCAGACCGGGATGAGTCTCGTCGCACGCGCGGCCTAAGTCTGGGTTCAGGGCAAGTCGCTCGCAGCAATCTTCGATCTCGGTCAAATACCGGTCTGCCTGCGCCGGGCCCCACGTACGGAGTGTGAATTCGCCGATGCCTAATAAATCAGCTTCTGCGCGAGGAGAGTAAAGCACATCCGCCAACGCCTATCGCCCCTTTGCGGGAAGGTTCAGGGACTTCCTGACCCGGGCGAAGACATTGCCCCTGGCGATGCCGCTTGCATCTCCTTCATCGATCGCTTGCCGAAGCAGGGCGAGCTTTGCTTCGTATTCCTGTTCTTCTCGCTCGAGGGTTCGCAGCGCCGCGCGGACGACCTCGCTGGCGTTCTCGTACCGGCCATTCTCGATTTTGCTGGCCACAAAACGGTCCAGCTCTTCGGTCAGATTGACATTGCGCGTCGGCACGGAATCATCCCTCCGAATCAAAATGCGTACCGCTCCAGACTAGCGGAATTGGCAAAGATTGCCAACAGTAGACCATGGATTCGTCGCCACGACTTCCTTTCCCGCAGATTTCGATGGGTATGGCAGTAGTACGGTGTAACGAACTGAACTTTAATCTAGTGACGACCTTGAGCTGGGGCAGACGCGGGCGCAGGCGCAGACGCCGGCTGACTACTGGGCGACGCGGCCGACGGCTGACTGCTGGGCTGCGGGCTGGACCTCGCCGCACTCCCGCCTCCGCTGCTCCATGCGCCTGGTTGCGAGCCCGTTTGCGCTGCGGGGGCTGGCGCGGAGCCACGGTGAATCGAGGTTACCGCAATGCTCTGACTCGCGGGCCGCCCGTTGCTCGTACTCGCAGGCCGCCCATTGCCGACAGCAGATGACGGGGCGCTAAAGTAAATTGGCGTGGTCGCCGTACCACGGCTTATCGTGCTTTGCGAGAGCCGGTTCAGTTTGCCCAGGCCTTCTCGTGGAATTCCCAGACCGGCCGAATCCTTGCGGAAGACAAATGAGTCCGCAGAAGCCTCCGAACGGACCAGAGGTTTCAGGTTCTGCACTCGCAGCGTAGGTTCACCCAGGCCGGGCGGCCGCACCGGGCGAGGCGGTCGGACCGGGCTGCCGCCCGACCCAACTGCAGCTCCGCCGCCGCCGGACATCATCGCGATTCCATTGTTCAGCCCGTTCCAGTAACCTCCAGGTTGCCATCCCCAGCCCACGCCGGAACAATAGGACCAGCTGCCAAGGTGATACGGAGTCCATCCCCAGGGATACGGAGAGACCCAGGAGTAGCCTGCGCCCTGATACCAGGCCCACACGCCGTTCGAATACGGATCCCAGGCAGCGCTGGCGAAATAGGGACGCCACATGGAGCCGCAGCCGCCAGCGTTCATAAAGCTTCCGTAGTACATCATGTCGTCGACACCGTAAGCATAGGGCGAATTAAATGCACTGGTGCTCGCCGTTTGCGCATGGCGCGAGGCGGCGTCCTTGTCCCATGAATCCAATGCCGCGGGAATGACGTCCTTGGCCAGGGTTGGTTGAGCCTGCGGGTCCTGCAATTGGAAGGTAAGCGTCTTCTTGCGGGGAACGTAGGCCGATCCCGCGGGTCCGTCAATGTTCACCGTTCCGTCGAGCACCGCGAGGGTGGCTTGCGCCCCATCCAACTGGAGCCGAATGTGGCTGGAGGGCGGCAGTTGGAGCTTTTGCTCGCCAAACAAAATATTGAACTCGTTGCCTTTGGTCTTCAGCAGGCTCACATACGCCATTCCCTTCATCAGGCGCACGGAAGACACGGTAGTCCCCGCCGGAAGACGATCCAACTGCGTGAACTCCACGATCGAATTGGGCGCGATTCTCAGGGTGCTGTTGTCTTCGAACTCGACCTCGGCGACCCCCATGCCTGTTTGCAGCCGGCTATGCTCCACAATCGGAAGGTTCGCCAGGACGGCCTCATACCCATGGCCGGTGTTGCGATCCAACTGAACTGCGCCCTTCACCTCACTAAGGCGGACGATGCGCACCTTCGAAACGTTAGAGGGAGGTCCGGTTTCGTCAGTGGTCTGGGCGGGAAGAGTGCCGAGAAGGAACAGGACCGAGATGCAGGCAGATGCGACGGGTATGGAGAACGAAGCCATGTCCGCCTCCTTTAGGTTGCGGCGAACTTTGAGAGACCGGGGACGTCCGGAAACGGGATCGGCGCGAGAGCCCGGTAGCGCATTGTCGCAACCATGCTAGCACGGAAATAGAATCCATGGCTCATGCGCGGACGTCGCCGGCTACACCGAACATCCTACAAATCGGGGTTATAGGCAACTTCGTTTTTCGGCGGCGCTTCTCGGGCGGTGTCCCCAAACTCCGCCTGACACACCTCGATCGTGGGAAATCCGCATCTTCAACTTGACACTCAGTTTGACCGGCCGATCGCGTTCCGGCCGCCGGCGACGGCGAAGTAGGGCTAGTGAGTCGTCGTGTTGAGGTTGGTGTGTTTGGTCTCGCCGATGGCGAGCAGGCCAGCCAGCGTGATCACCGCCGCGGCGGAGAGGTAGTAACCGACGTACTGGATGCCGTAGTGCTTGGCGAGCCAGGTAGCGATGGAGGGCGCGAGCGATGCTCCCAGGATGCCGGCCATGCTGAAGGCGAGCGAGCTGCCGGTGTAGCGGACGGGCGTGGGGAACAACTCCGACACCAACGTCCCAATGGGCGCGTAGGTGATGCCCATCAGCGAGAGGCCGAGGGCCATCATGGCGACTGCGCCCGCGGTTCCGGCGGTGAACAGGGGGCCGAGGAAGATTCCGAAGACCGCGATGGCTACGGTGACCGAGAGCATCACGCGGCGGCGGCCGTGCTCGGCGAGCAGGGCGGAGAGCGGAATCGTGATGGCAAACAGGGAGACGCAGCCGAGCTGCATCAGCAGAAATTTGCCGCGGCTGTAGCCCAGCGCGCTGGTGCCCCAGGAGAGGGCGAAGACGGTCATCAGGTAGAAGAGGACGAAGGTGGCGAGGCAGGCGGCGATGCCGGAGAGGAGCGCTCCCATGTGGTGGCGCAGCACGGCGAGTATGGGCACGGCGTGCTGCTCGTTGTGCGCAGCGGCTTTCTGGAAGACGGGCGTTTCGGTGATGGTGAGGCGGACGTAGAGGCCGAGGAAGACGAGGACGGCCGAGGCGAGGAAGGGCAGGCGCCAGCCGAAGGCGAAGAACTGCTGGTCTGAAAGCAGCCTGGAGAGAATGAGAAAAACTCCGCCGGAGAGGAAGAATCCGATGGGCGCGCCGAGTTGGGGGAACATGCCGTACCAGGCTCGCTTGTTGGGTGGCGCGTTCTCGATGGCGAGCAGGATGGCGCCGCCCCACTCGCCGCCGAGGCCGATGCCCTGTCCGAAGCGGCAGAGGGCGAGCAGCAGCGGCGCGGCCAGGCCGAGAGTGTGATACGTGGGCAGTGCGCCGATGGTGACCGTCGACAGGCCCATCGTCGAGAGCGCGAGGACCAGCGTGGTTTTTCGCCCGATGCGGTCGCCGAAGTGGCCGAACAGCGATGCGCCGATGGGCCGCGCCAGGAACGCGATGCCGAAAGTAGCGAGCGAGGCGAGCCGGGCGGAGGCGGGATCCGACGCCGGGAAGAAGAGCGCAGGGAAGACCAGCACCGCGGCGGTCGCGTAGATGTAGAAGTCGAAGAACTCGATGGTGGTGCCGATGAGGCTGGCGAAGAGGACCTGGCGCGGCGTGTTGATGGGAGGTGCCTGCGCGGTGCTCATGGAGTCTCCGGGTTGGTGGGCTGTTGAGATGACTGTGGCTCGATGGGAATAGATGAATTCTATACAGTAAGCCCCGGACCATCCTGGGGCGGCGCTGCGGCGCGAAACGGGCGGCGAACTGGGCGTAGAATGGTGGAAAATGATCCGTCCTTACCAGGGCATCCTGCCCACCGTCCCCGCCTCCTGCTATGTCGATGTGTCCGCTCAGCTTATTGGCGATGTTGTGCTGGGGGAACACGCCAGCGTGTGGATGAACGCCGTGGTGCGCGGCGACGTGAACTCGATCCGCATCGGGGCGAATTCCAATGTGCAGGATTGCGCGGTGCTGCACGGCATGCGCTACGTGTATCCGGTGATTGTGGGCGAGTGGGTGACGATTGGCCACAATGCGACGGTGCACGGCTGCGTGGTGGAGGATGCGGTGCTGATCGGGATGGGCTGCACGATTCTGAACGACTGCCGGATCGGCGAGGGATCGATCGTCGCGGCCGGGGCGGTGCTGCCGGAGCATACGGTGATTCCGCCGAACTCGCTGGTCGCGGGCGTGCCGGGCAAAGTCCGCCGAACGCTGGGGCCCGAGGACCGGGAACTGATCCTGAAGTATGCGAAGAACTACCTGGATTACACGGCGATCTATTTGAAGGAAAAGTAGGGAGTTGCAGGTTGCAGGTTGCGAGTTGCGAGTTGCGAGTTGGGAACCGGTAACGCCGGACGCTGCAGTGGCGTGCGTCGAGCTGACTGCCCCGTTCGCCCACCTACCCCCTCCCCCCTAAATATGCAAAATCTTATAAACAAAGCAGTTAGCTCCTGGGGTATCCCGCAAAATATTCATTCCAGACGAGTTAGTTTCTAACTATATCTTAAATCAATGAGTTGGCTTAGGTTTCCCTTGGGAATAATGGGCCAGGCACAAGGCCGCGCTCCAGTGTTTCCCATCCTTTCTGATTGTATCGAGTTGGCACGGGACTCGGATGTGCCCGCGGTCACTTGTCTGCGTGGCGGATCGGTCGAGTTGCAGAGGCGATTGGAAGCGGAGAAGAAGGCTAAGGCGTACCACAAATGATCTATCGAGAATCTCTACGGGACAGAAGGGCCTCAGCTTTCTGAGTCCGCTCTTTTTTCTGCTGGTATTTGGAGTAGAAGAATACGCTTACCAAGCCACCGAGGCTTGCAATGATGGCCACGAGTCCTTCTGTGCTTCTGCCGTGAGCAATTAGCCACACTCCACTAAGGATTGCGACTAGGCTAATGATGAAGCCGAAGTACGACCCTCGCGTTTGATTGGATACATTTCCATCCACGACGCGCTTTTCCAAATATTCCCGATGCGCACTCTGCTTCTCGGCCATGGCGAGGATGCGTTCGGCGCCGTTCGGGATTATTTCGTTGTATTTTTGTAGCAGTGCGGGTGGCGGGATAGGACCAGAAAACGAAGAGGACGCCGATGCCTGGATCAATAGATCGCGCTGGGGCGTCTGGTTGGGCGTTTGTTGCTGGGGGATTTGTATTCCAATGCCCTTACCCTTATTTCTACCCACGGCGCTTTACGCCGCTTCACATTCTGAAGCGCACTGTTCCGCAGCGTCGGAAATGTCCTGACCTACAACGGCCCAATCTGCAAATATCGCGTTTGCATCCGCTTCCGCTGGGGTCGCGCTCTGATTGTATTCCGCCATCTGACCCCACAAGTCGATGGTGCTCCCAACGCCAGAGGCGAAGGAAGGCTGCGCGAACAAGAAATCTGTCTGAATTTTACCCATACTTATTACAGCCTCTCGCGGCCGACAACATCCACCTGTTAGATGGAGAAAACATCCCAGAAGCTGCAACTTCTGGGGTGAAGCACTGTAAGTAGCCTAGATTAGCATGGTTACGAAGTCAAGGGAGCAGTCAGGCTGCATCCTTGTGCTACTTGCGACCCTACCGCGCTTGCGTCGATGCAGATTCGAAGGCCGGTTCCTGCACCTTGCCGGTGAAGATGGACCGGTTCGACCGAGATATAAGTTCTCGCCAGACGGTGCGGACGAGGACGTTTTCAGTGTTGTCGCTGGGTGGGCTTCCATAGGGCTCGGCGGAAGGGGAAGCCTACGGAGAACTGGAGGTTGGGCGTGTCGGGGGTGAGGCCTACGCCGAAGCTCAGATCGATGGTGCGGCCCGGCGCGTACATGTAGGAGGTGCCGATGCGCAGGGATCCCTCGACCAGGTAGGACGCGGGCAGGCGCATTCCGTCGAGCTTGGTCTCCTGGGTAAAGCGCTGGTCCCAACCGAGGGTGAGGGAGGTCTCCGTGTTGAGCGCGAGGATGGAGCCCAACTGAAAGCCGAAGGCGTCGCCCGGGCGCAGATAGCCGACCGTGCTGGTGATGGTGGGATCGGCGTCGGCGCTGACGGGAACGGTGTGATGGGCGGGCAGGCTTCGGGTGTAGGACAGGTCTCCGAAGAAGACGACGGGATCGCTCGTCTTGGCGGTGGTCAGACTCGCCTGCAAGGAGTTGAAGCCGGTTCCGAGGGAGGTTTCGGCGCTCTGCAGGTCGTAGGAATTGGTTCCGGTCGAGGATTTGAAGTGGAAGTTTGCGAGCAGGTCAGGAACCCTGCCGTGCTCCAGGGTCAACTGCCGGGAGAGGCCGGCGCTGATGTCGCCCAGGCCGAACTGGCTGACGCTGGTCTCGTTGTTGGTCGAGTCGACGGTGCGGTTCAGGACGTATCCGTAGGGGACGGTGAAGTCCATCTGGAATCGTTTGGGCAGACCGAGGCGGGTGGTGAGCGAGTGAATCAGGATGTCCCGGCGCAGGCGCTCGGAGGTGATGTCGCCGACGACCAGAATGGGCAGGAGGGCGAATCCGTCGACCGTCAGATGATCGGACGACATGCTGAAGTAGGAGGCGGTATTGTCGGCCTCGAGCACTCCGTTGGGAAGCAGCAGACCGCCGCGCACCAGCAGCGCCTGATCGAGCGACTGGGACGCGCGGCGTTCCTCCTCGTCGTAGGCTGAGTTGTTGACGACGGCCGCTTCGCGCTCAGCGGAGGCAGTCACCAGCGCGGCCGGCTTGAGCGGCGTACTGCTGCGGGCCGCGCCGCCATCCTGTGCGTTGAGACGATTCTCAAGTTCCTGGACGCGCTCCAGCAGATTGCGAATGATCGCATCGCGCTCGCGCAGAGCGTCCTGGATCTTCACGTCCACGGGATCCGGCGCGGTCGCGTGAGGGGCGAGGCCGGGCTGTGATTGCGGGCGGGATGTCCCGCTGCTGGATTGGGCGAATAAGGAATGGATTCCCAAGGCAAGAACGAAGCTGACCAGGCAAGACTGCAATCGCATGGATTCCCTCTTTCGTGCTCAGTACAGCCCGTTGCTCGGCATGGCGATCCCGATCTTGCGAGTGATCACACTCTCGTCGGGAACAATTCTGGCGGCTGTAGAAATGCCCTTAGGCGCCTGCATCAGCTCATCGGGAGGATGCACGATAAACACAATTCCGTTCTTCCAAATTTCTTTGAAGCGATTGGTTTTCATGGTGACGTTGCCGAAGCCCGGGTCGGCCAGAAAGACGCGATCGGGGGTGACGCTCTTCACCACCACAAAATGGTCGAATCCTTTCAGCCGGACCGGAACGATGACGGAAGACTTCTCGGCGGCGAGTTCGTCGAGCGACATGTCGCTGAAGCCCTCTGCCTGGTATCCGCGAGCCTGCGCGAAATGCTTGAGGTCCAGCAGCGAGAAGCCGCCCCGGGCGCGCACTCGCGCTGGATCGGTCCGGTGCAGGATCCAGACAACGATGGCAGACTCCGGCGTGTTGTCTTTGAAGTCGTAGGTCAACAGAGTGCTCAACGCGGCAGCGCCGCAACTGAGGTCCCAGCGCTGTCGCACGACACCATCGTTGCGGATGTCTTTGAGAGTGCGGATCAGCTTTTCCCCGCTTACGCCCGCCTGGTCCGCGCTGGTTTGCGCGTGGGCGGGAGTAAGCGAGAGGACCAAGCTGATCCATGCCGCTACGAACATGGGTCTGTAAAAGTGCATCAGTGTTTTCCGTTCGCGTTCGACTGCAGGATCGAACCTACGGTCGAGTCGATATTGATGTTGAGGTTCAGCAGAACGTTGATCTGCGAGTTCACCGCGTTGATGTTGATCAATGAGCTCAGATTCTGTTGCGCACTGCCGTTCAGGGTGAGACTGCCAAGGGTGGAGCTGCTGACGGGAGCGGACTGGACCGTGAGCGTGCCGGTGCTGGACACCAGTCCGTTCGCGGTGGGGACCTGACCGGAGAAACTGACCACTCCCTGCGATACCGTGGCCGAGACTCCGGCCGCGGTGACCCGATCCAGCACGCTGTCATCCAACGCTTTCTTTTTGGATTGCGCGAATCCCGCGTGCGTGAACAGCAGCAAACTCACGATCACTAAGGCTCGGTACATATAACCTCCTTTTAGCCGCGAAGGCAGGCCGAGGCACTCCTCCCGTGGGTGGAGATGCCCCGGCCCCCGATGCTTAGTGAACCTGCGAGATGCTGTTGACCTGGTTGAGCGTGGGAGTTGTGTTCATGTTGGTGGTGCGAGCGATGTTGACCCCATTGGCCACCAGACTGCCGGCCGCATTGACGAGGTTGATCGCGGACGCATTCTGCTCCGCCGCGCCGGCCAGCATGACACTGGACGACTTGCTGGTGTTGATCGCCGATCCATCGACCGCGATGTTGTCCGCCGCGGCCGAGGCGATTGCGGTCGCGCCCTCAACCGTATTCACGACGTGACTGTTCTTTACGTCACTGGTGGAGGACATATCGGACTTCTGCATGTTGATGCTGGCTACGGTGCTGGTGGTGGAGCTCTTCGTGTTGCTGTTGCTTGAGTTTTCGGCGGAGTTCCTTGCCGAACTTTCGGTGTGATTGCTGGCAGCGGTGAGGGTAGCGGCGTTATTCGAAGCGCTGTTGGCGCTGCTCGACTTCGCCGATTGGGAAGCGGCCGTCATGCTGGAATTGGAAGCTGCATTGGACGACTTGGATGCGTTTGCAGCCAAAGTAGCCGACGAGTTCGCGGTCTTCGCTGCACTCGCATTCAGAGTGGCGTTGGTGGTCCCGGTGTCGGCGGTGGATGTATTCGAAGTGGAATTGCTGGCCGAGGCCCCTTTCGACGCATCCGCGGTTTGGTTCGCACCGCCTGAGACCGCGGTGTTATTCGCGCCGTTATTCGACTTGTTGTTGAAGGTTGAATTATCGGTCGCGTTTGCCGTCCCGGTTGGAGTGGCGGTTGCATTTTCCGTGGTGCCGGAGGTGCTGCCGGCATTCGTGGCGGTGCTTGCCTTGGTTCCTGCCAGGCTGGCATTCGCTGTGCTGGACTTGCTCGCGCTTGCATTCAACGCTGCGCTCGCGGTGGAGGCACTGGTGGCCGACTTGGTGTCGGCCGAGTTACTGGAGGCCGTCGCGTTGCTCGTGTTCGAGGCCGACTTGCTGGAGGTCTTGCTGGCGTTGAGCGACTTGGTCGAGCTGTCGCTGGAGGTGGCGCTGCTGGTGCTCGACGAAGTGTTGGTGACCGCGGAGTTGCTGGTAGCGCTGTGATTGAGAGATCCAACCAGGCTCAGAGTGGAATTGTGGCTCGTCGTATCGGTGGAGGACTGCGTGGTATCCGATGTCGTGTTGGCGCCATGCGTGTAGTCGGTAAGAGCTGCGCCAGTAGAGGTATCGGACTGATCGATGGAGTTTCCCTGGGTTACGGTCGAGCTGCTGCTGTTGCTGACCGTCGCCAGGCTGCCGTCCCAAACGTTGACGCCGTCTCCCACCGAACTATCGGAGGCGCTGACGACATTGACGCCCTTCGCGCCTTCCAATGCGGTTCCCGACAGGTTTACGCTGCTGCTGTCGGAGGTCGTGACGGTTGAGTTGTTCGCCGCAATGGCGCCTCCGGCGGGTTGGGCTGTGGTGGTGGCGCCGGCAGTGACCTTGTCCATCTGGCTGTCGCTGATGGCTTGTGCCTTGCTGTGCTTGGTGGATGACGGGTCGTTGCTTTGGCCGAAAGCAACTCCAAAGGTGAGTGCCGAGGCAGCTAGAAGAGTGCAAAGGATTCTATTCACGGTGTTCCTCCGATGTGAGCATTTTTGATCCAACGCGATCGCACGCACCCTACCGATAAGGTGAGGCACGACCAAAGACGTGGCACTGGGACCCGTCGTTTCTGATAGGGCCACGCACGGATTGGGACAGCGCTGTGGGGCGGGTCGAAGACACCGGGCGAGACGGCCTGACTTGCTTAGAGGCTGCAACACCCAACGAGAGGGGCCAACCTGAACAGAGCCGTAGCCCTGATTCCAGTGACGCTCGACTTACGCGCTCCGCCCCACTGGATGAAACGGAGCATGCGAGTGGCTGCTAAGCCCGCCTCGCAAGCTTGCACGTCGGCTGCCAAAAGCAAACGCCGCGAAATCCAAGCAATTTCCGGGAAGACGATTCGACTGGCTGCAAGGAATTGCACTTTCCAGTGAAAATCGTTGTCCCATCGCAATGTCGTCGGGCCGACGCAGGAAGATTCATGTGCGGTTCGCGCGCAGCGGCCGGTCGCGAAGGCGCACTGGACGAAGAAGAAGCCGACACCAATGGCAAAGAACAGGGTTCTCTCCAACCGCTGCGGTGCGTGCCTTTGGATGCGGCCCATGACAAAAGGCTTGCCCGCTCGCCTTGCGGCTGGAGGAATCTCCGCGGGCGTGTTCAATTTTGAGCAGATTCCGCCGTGCAACTTCGATACGCTGAGTTTACTGCGGAAGGGAAGGTGCGATGGTGGACATCAAGGTGCGCGATATTCCGCACCGCATCAGGCCGGATGGAATGTATGAGTCGATCTGCATTCTGTGCCTGGCCACCGTGGCCACGGCGAAAAGCCTGGAAGAGTTGCAGGCGCCGCACGAGGCGCATGTGTGCCATCCCGTGGTGTGGATGAGGGATTATCTGCCGAACTACCCGAGTTAGCTCTCCCTGGAACTGCTGGAACGGCCAAAAGCCCCGCTTGGGCAAGCGGGGCTTTTGGCGTTAGACGAGCTTCGAGACACATGCAGTACTAGTGGGATGCGGCGGAGGCGACGATGGCTGACGCGATCACGCCAGTGGCTACGGCGGCCAGGACGTAGTTGCCGTCAACTTCGCGCCACTCCTAGGGACAGGGGACGCTGGACGCGATCAAAAGCCAGTTTCGCTACACTGGAAGTCCATGTCGACTCCGTCCTCTCCCTTGAAAGCTGTGCGCGGAACGCGCGATCTGTTGCCCCCGGAAACTGCCCTTTGGAACCGCGTGGAGGCGGTGGCGCGGGAGGTGTTTGCACGCTATGGGTTTGGCGAGATTCGAACGCCGATCTTTGAGGCGACGGAGTTGTTCGCGCGGGGCGTGGGGGAAGAGACGGACATCGTCTCGAAGGAGATGTATACGTGGGAGGACCGCGCGCGGGCGCAGAGTGAGAAGGCGCAGAGCCTGACGCTACGGCCGGAGAATACGGCCGGCGTGGTGCGGGCATACATCGAGCACAAGCTGGGCGAGCGCGGGGACTTGCAGAAGCTCTACTACATTGGGCCGCAGTTCCGGCGGGAGAGGCCGCAGCGGGGGCGGTACCGGCAGTTCTGGCAGATTGGGGTGGAGGTGCTGGGGCCGGTGTCGTCGGGGTCGGAGTCGCCGGTGCGCGATGCCGAGGTGCTGGAGATGCTGGCGACGCTGCTGGATGAGTTGGGGGTTCGTGGCTGGGAGTTGCAACTGAACTCCGTTGGCTCGGCGGAGGATCGCAAGCGGTATAACGTCGCGCTGCGGGAGGCGCTGGCGCCGGTGAAGGCGCGGATGTGCGAGGACAATCAGCGGCGGGCGGAGACGAATCCGCTGCGCGTGCTGGACTCGAAGGAGCCGGCGGACCAGGAGATCATCGACGGGCTGCCGAAGATTGCGGATTTTCTGGATGAGGCTTCGGCGGCGCACTTCGCTGCAGTGCGGGCGGCGCTCGATGCGTGTGGCGTTGCCTACACCGTCAACCCGCGTTTAGTCCGCGGGCTGGACTACTACACACGGACTACGTTCGAGTTCACCGTGCCGGATGGCTCGGGGCTGGGGACGCAGAATGCTCTGCTGGGCGGCGGGCGGTACGACGGGCTGAGCGAGATGCTGGGCGGGCCGAAGGCTCCGGGGATTGGATTCGCGATCGGGGAGGACCGGCTGATTCTGACGCTGCAGGCGCGGGACGGGCGCGAGTCCGTGGATGCGCCGCATCCGGAATGGATGTTTGCAAAAAAGCTGGACGCGTACATCGCGCCGATGGGTATGGAGCGGAATGCTGCGGCGCTGGCACTGGCGCGGGAGTTGCGGCGGGCGGGGTTGTCGGTTGAAGTGGGCGATGGAACGTTTCGGCTGAAGAAGAGCTTTGAGGCGGCGGATAAGGTCGCGCGGAATATTGTGATTCTGGGTGAGGATGAAGTGCGCGATGGGATGGCGACGGTGAAGACGTTTGCTACCGGGGAACAGGTCAAGGTCGGCCGCGCGGAACTGGCGGCAGCCCTGCGAGTGTGACCACCGCAATGGATCACACGGCGCTGCCGATTCTGCTGGTGATCTTCGCCGCCACCCTCATTCGATCGACCTTCGGATTTGGCGAGGCGCTGATCGCCGTCCCCCTGCTGGCGTTGATCCTTCCGCTTCGCGTTGCGGCGCCGCTTGCGGTGCTGGTCTCGATCACGATTGCGGCTTTGGTGGTGCTCCAGGACTGGCGCAAGATTCATGTGAGCAGCGCGGCCTGGCTGCTGGGGCCTACGCTGGCCGGGATTCCTGTTGGTCTCGCGCTGCTGACGAGCATCCATCAGCATGTGGTGAAGGCGATGCTCGGGTTGTTGATCATGGCCTTCTCGGGGTCGATGCTGGCGGTCTCGAATCCTCCGCACCTGCACAAAGAACATCGGGTGTGGCTGCTCGGCTGCGGGTTTCTGGCTGGCGTGCTGGGTGGAGCGTTCGGCATGAATGGGCCTCCGCTGGTGATCTATGGAACGCTGCGACGCTGGTCGCCGCAACATTTCCGGGCCACCCTGCAGGCCTATTTTCTGCCCGCCAGCGTGCTGGTGATGGCGGGCTACCGGTTCGCCGGCCTTTGGACGCCGGCGGTGACGCACGACTATCTGATCTGCCTGCCAGCCGCGATTCCGGCCATCTTCCTTGGTCGTTGGATCAACCACCGCCTGCGCGGCGACGCCTTCCTGAAGATCGTTCACGCGGGGCTGGTGTGTATCGGAGTGCTGCTGCTGATCCAGGCGATCCGCGGGGTGTGAACGCAGAGGGCTCGGAAAGTTCCTCGCTCTGAATCGACGCGGGATTACACTGCGTGTACACCAGCAGCGCGAGGTGAGGAAGTGAACTATCGGATCGAATTCGAGCAGGAAGAAGACGGACGCTGGATCGCCGATATTCCGGAGTTGCCGGGCGTGATGGCTTATGGGGCGTCGAAGCGTGAAGCTGAGGCAAAGGTTCGGGCGATCGCGTTGCTGGCCTTCGCAGATACTAATGAGTAAGCGAGGGTTTCGACATGGCGTTCAAGGATCCAAAGGTGCGGCTGCTTAAGCGGGTGATGAGTGCGCTATCGGAGGAATATTTCTGCGCCCAGTGGCCGGACGGCAATGAATACAGGTTGTGGGCCGATTTGACTGGCGAGAAGGTTTGCGGTCGGAGAGGCTTCGGAATCACCGCTGAGGAGCGGGCGGAGCTTCGACTGGCGCATGAGGTGGCCGGCGGCTGGATCGTTTGGTCGGATGAAGTTGGCCGTATAGTATTTCTTTCCGATGCCGAATGGCAGGAGCATCTGAAGTCCGAAAGCCAGAGACTAACCCCACGATAGGCGCGTATTGTCGCGCCGATCATGGGGCACCCTGTGGACTTTCGTACAATAGGAACATCGTGACTTTAGACTTTTTAGGCAGTTTGCAGCGGACGGGGATGTGTGGAGAGCTTCGCGCGGAGCATGCGGGGCGGAACGTCGTTCTGATGGGCTGGGTGAACCGGCGGCGCGACCATGGGGGGCTGATCTTTCTCGATCTGCGCGACCGCAGCGGCATCGCGCAGGTGGTGGTCGACGAGAAGGTCGGCACGGCACACGACAAGGCCGACGCGGCGCGATCCGAATACGTGGTCGCGGTGAAGGGACACGTGCGGCGGCGCGGCGCGGGGCTCGAGAACCCGAACATGCCGACCGGCGAGGTTGAGGTCGTCGCCGACGAACTGCTGCTGCTGAACGAGGCGAAGACGCCTCCGTTCTCGCCGTCCGAAGACGCGATCGGCAACGAAGAGGTGCGGCTGAAGTGGCGCTACCTCGACCTGCGGCGGGTGGAGATGCAGAAGAACTTCGCGCTGCGCAGCCGGGTGGCGATGGCGATTCGCAACTACCTCGTAGCTGAGGGATTCCTGGAGATTGAAACGCCGTTTATGACGCGGTCGACGCCCGAGGGCGCGCGCGATTACCTGGTGCCGAGCCGCGTGCATCCGGGACATTTTTATGCGCTGCCGCAGTCGCCGCAGATCTTCAAGCAGATTCTGATGATCTCGGGGTTCGATCGCTACTTCCAGGTCGCGCGGTGTTTCCGCGACGAGGACCTGCGCGCCGACCGCCAGCCGGAGTTCACGCAGATCGATCTGGAGATCAGTTTCCCCACGCAGGACACGGTGTTTCGCGTGACCGAGGGCTTTCTGACCGCGGCGTTTGCGGAAGCGGGCGTCAAGCTGACGACTCCGTTTGTGCGCATGACGTACGACGAGGCGATCAAGAACTACGGGATCGATAAGCCGGACATGCGGCTGCCGGCGATGGTGTCGCTGACGGAGGAACTGACGCCGGAGCTGCGCGAGAAGCTGCGGATCGAGCAAGGCCTGCCGGTGCTGGGCTTTGTGATTCCGGATGTGGGCGAGCTGAGCGGGACCGCGCGCAAGGCTCTGCTGAGCGAGGTGCGGGCGGGGTTTGGGGACTGCGGGCTCGATCTGCTGGATGTGGCGCGGCTGAAGACGAATGCGGAGTTTGCGTCGCTGGCTGCGGTGATCGAGGCGAAGCTCGGTGGCGGCGAAGGCAGCCTGCTCACGGTCGTGACGCCGAAGCTGGGGACGCCGGCGATGTGGAACTACGATCCGCAGTGGATCTGGAAGCGCGTGGGACAGTTGCGGCTGCAGCTTGGGGCGAAGTTCGCGGACAAGCACAAGCGCTTTGCGCAGACTGGGACCGAGGCGGATTTCAAGTTTGCGTGGGTCACTGATTTTCCGATGTATGAGTGGAACGAGGAGGCGAAGACCTGGGACGCGGCGCACCATCCGTTCACGTCGCCGCACGAGGACGACATTCTGGCCGGGCGGCTGACCAGCGACAAGGGCGCCGTGCGCGCGCTGGCGTACGATATCGTGCTGAACGGGACGGAGCTCGGGTCGGGTTCGATCCGTATCCATCGCCAGGACGTGCAGGCGGAGATCTTCCGGTCTTTAGGGATGAGCGATGCGGAAGCGAAAGAGCGGTTCGGGTTCTTCCTGGATGCGCTGGAGTATGGCACGCCTCCGCACGGCGGCATCGCGCTGGGGCTGGATCGGATTGTGATGATTCTGGCCGGTGCTACGAGCTTGCGCGAGGTGATCGCGTTCCCCAAGACGGCGAAGGCCATCGACCTGATGGTGGACGCGCCGACCGAGGTGAGCGAGCAGCAGTTGCGCGAGCTGCACTTGAAGATTCGCGGGCGAAGTTAAAAAGCGGATCACAGGGATCACAGAGGAAATGAGAGAGCACTGAGGGACCTATTGGGCAAGTTAGAGGAAGGAATTGTCCTCTTCTTCCGGGACTTCTTCTTGCGCGAGCAGGTCGCCGAGTACGTCGAGGCGTTGCTCCCAGCGCGAGCGGCGGGCGGTGAGCCATGCGGCGGCTGCGTCGAGGCCGGTGGGCTCGATGCGGCAGGTGCGGACGCGGCCGGTTTTTTCCGTGCGCACCAGGCCGCATTCCTCCAGCACCTGCAGGTGTTGGACGACCGCGGCGAGCGTCATCGTCAGCGGCTCGGCGAGCTTCGAGACCGACATGGGGCCGTCGCTGAGCTTCTCCATCAGGGCGCGGCGCGTGGGATCGCCGAGCGCGTGGAAGATGCGGTCGATGTCGGGCTTCGGTTGCGGCATGGCCTTCTCTTATTCGCGTTCGAGTTCCACGCCGAGCTTGTTGAGCAGCGAGTTCCAGCCGGCTTCGCGCATGGCCGGGCCGTCGGCGCCTTCGAGGAACGCGCTCTGGAAGGTGAGGTGCAGCTTCGTCCCGTGGCCCTCGGGCTCGAGTTCCACCGTGCCCACGGAGATCGAGATGCACTTCTCCGCCAGCCACATGGTGGAGGTAAACACGATGCGGCGGTTGGGGACGATGTTCTGATAGCTGCTCTCGTTGGTCAGCGTCTTGCCCGCGACGGGCGTGCCTTCGTGGAAGCGGGAGGAGTAGTGCTCGGTGCCGCCATCGCGAAAGTCGAGGTCGTAGGATTCGAGGGTGTGGTGCTCTCCTTCGGCAAACCAGCGGCGTTTCTTGGCCGGGTCGGCGAAGGCGGCGAAGACGCGCTCCGGGGAGGCGGCGTAGGTGCGCTCCAGGGTGAAAGTGTTGTGAACGACGGGTTGGGTTTCCATGGGTTTTCCTCCATTCTGCTTCGCGTTACAGTTAAGCAACAACTTTAGTATTGTCCACTCCTGGAAAATTGTCAAGTATATGCTTAAGTATGGCCGCGGTCGCGATTGAAATGCGGAGATGGTTACGGCATTGGTGTCCCCCCCCGGGGGTATCGATTTTCTGCATAATCTTCCAAACAAACCACTTACCGGCGGACCGATTTTGCAAAATCTTGAAAACAAAGGAGATAATTTGCAAGATCTTCAAAACACTGGAGTTATGGTTTCTTTGGAGCTTTTGGGGAGACACAAGCCTGCGGCTGGTGGATTCTATCTCCTACCTTAGACCCAATGATATCGGGTGGCTGGCGTTAAAGATGTGATCTGCATCACGTCTGATGTGCTGTGGCTCTATCGGGTGGCGGAGGCGGTTTTGCGTGGGCGCGGAGTGGGGCGGGCGGAGCGGGTGGCGATCTTCTTCAGGCCGCGCAGGGCTTCGTTCACCGACTCGGAGTCGGGAAAGGTGTCGAGGAGGTCGGGTGCGATCAGCACGACGTTGGTTCCTTTGCGCATGCTGTCGTAGTATTTGCCGCGCACACCTTTGCTGAAGTCGAGATGCCGGGGCTCAAGTGGGTCGGCCTGGACTTCGGGTTTACGAGCGCTTTTTGAGTTCTTCATAGGCTTTTTTCTCGGCTAGGGTTGCTCGCCGTACTCCGATGAGGCGGATGGGCACCGGCCGTGGAGTTTGAGGGCCGGAGATGGGACCCCACTCATGACGGTGAGACTGTCATGAATGGGGCACCCGGCTATGGCTAGATCTCAGAATCGAGATATTCGGTGCCCGGCATGAGATTCACGCAGCGTAGGAAAGCAATGAATCGTACGCCGCCACCTCGAACCTCGTGCTGCTATCCTTGCCCCGCCAGCCGCTTTGGATGCCTTCTCCATTCTGAAATAGGCTCTTGATAGCTTTACCTGAGGGATCAGTCGGGCGTGCCATTTGCAGGAGTTTGTTCCCCGCTTTGCTGTTGCCGCTCTGGACGTAGGCTGTACTGAGAAACAGCAGGATGACATTTTTCTTCTGCTGTTCCATTGCGTCCAATCCTTCCGTCAGTAGCGGAAGGGCTTCGCGGGCCTTACCCGCCCGCAGTTTGGCGAATCCTAGCGAATCCGAAAACGCTAGCCGAACCCTATTCCAAGGAACCTTCTCTCGGGCCCAAGCGAGTTTTTCTATCGCCAAATCAATTTGGCCCGCCCTAAGTCCCGAAAGGCACAGCACATGATAAGCAATCCAGTCGGCTTCGGACTCGAGTTCGAGCCCTTCGAGGATGCTCTCCGCTTCTTCTGTTCTACCAAGAATGGTTAGGACAGACGCCTTTCCGATTTGGGCGGGTCGATGATTTGGGAACTGTTTCAGTGCCTTTGCATAGCAATCCAAACTTTCATCTAGTCGTCCAACGGCCCGGAGAATCTCACCTCTCATGAGGTAGGGAGAAGGGTAATCGCTGAACCTCTCTATGAACTCTGAAGACTTGGTCAGCGCCTGTTCGAGCCGTCCAGCGTAGCGCAGCGATCGTAACAATCCTGTCCAAACCCGTGGCTCGGAGGAGAACCTTTGAGCAGCGGCCTCCATGACCCTAACGGACTCGTCATATCTTCCTACATGCCTCAAAATGTTACCTAAGATGGTTTGTGAGACGACGTCGCCAAATTGTTCCGCAGTTTTGCGAGATTGCAGAAGCGCGGCAGTGGTATCCCTTCTTGCCATCAAAACCCCAACTATCCCGTTCGATGCGACAGGGTCATCAGGGTATAACGCTACCGCGGTCTCATAAACTCCAAGTGCTCTGTCGAACTGACCCTGATCCATTAAGACGTCGGCGTAACCACAAAGTGCGTACCGTTCTTTACCATACTTCTGAAGCACGTCTTCATACATTTGCTGTGCTTCTGTGAACCTAGCCAGGCTTTTCAGTACTTCGGCCCTGCTGGTAAGAACCACGATATCGTCTATTTCTAGCTCAACGGCCTTCAGGCTAAGAGTGTCAGCGACGTGGGGTTCATTTGCATCCAGCGCGATCTTCGTCAGTGCACAGAGCGATTTTGCTAAGTGTTCCTTCTCACCATATGCACTATGGAATTCCAGGAGAGAGCTCACCGCTTTGTCGACAGCCTGACGGTTTCCAGTAAGCAAGAGCCTTCTGATTCCTTCTATCTGCTTCTTGACCTGACTGAATGTCTCGTAGGTGCTGAGATCCGGCTGGGTTTGGTGCTTCTTTTGGTTCGGCCTCGGGTCGCTTTGTTCGTTTGCAAAGAGGGATAGCGCTGACGAACCGAAGACATCTTGCTCTTCTAGAATTGTTCTTAGCTTGGTCAATACGCGTGTGGCCATCGGATAGGACTTGCGATTGTCAGCATTCAATGAGAAGCCCACCAATGCTTCGTTGAAGTCCTTGATGCTTTTTTCCGCAAGTGCTTTCGTGAACTTCGGGATGGTATTCGAACGAAGCAGCTCTTCTACCAATCCAGCTATATCTTCCTCCCCTTCGACTATGGACTCACTCTGCTTTAGGAGTTCAATTGAGGCCCACAGTTTGCGGAGAAATGGCTGCGCGTTGACGATCCTTTCTCGAAGTGCCGACCAGAACTTCAACGCGGTCGCCTGTAAATCGCGTGTCCCTTTGTCTTGGGTGAGTGGTTGTGCTGAGATTATGTGCTCGAGCCACTCTGAAATCTCCCGATCGCTCAGAAGATCGTCAGCAATCTCGGCTGATTCTGCGCGCAGGTCTATAGGAAGTGTCGTGTCGAATGACGCTAGCGTGAAGAAAAGTGCGTTCCTTTTGCTCTCTTCTTTCCGAAGTTCTGCTTCCACCTGAGCTAGATTGAGTGGGGCTGGCATCCTTACGTAGGAATTGTCCAGTTCTTCCAACCAACGAACTTCACCCTCCCGACATGGGCTGGCCGTTGCAGAGGACTTTGGGTCAAATAAAAAGCTGCCCTCCTCATCGAACAGAACTGCTGAGGAAGCACCCCCGAAGATGACTGTGTCAAATTGTGTCATCTGTCCATCCCTTCTTGGCTGCCAGAGCGTATTGCTTAGCTATCCTCAGACTCGCCTTGTCTTCTCTCGTTCGAGGTACGTTTGCCGTAATAACGGAGGAACAAGCGCTAAAGTCGAAGCCTCCATAGACGTGAACCTCAATAAACTCGTCATTGGATCTGGAATCTCCCGCTTTCAAGAGAATACTCGGAAATTCGGATGGCTTCGTATGTCCGAGGATTTGGCTCTGGCATTTTGCCACAGCAACCTTGTATCTGTCGTCCCAATTACTGCGGAAGCCTATAGGAGTTTCTTCAGCAAACGTTACTTCTTTCAAGAATGAGAATGAGTTTTGTTCGAGAACGGATGCCCTGTGAGAGATGAAATGGTCGTCGAGCCTAACGAAGCAGTCGCCATACGACTTCAATCCGCGGCCATCGATGGAAAGAGCGGCATATCGGATCTCGCCTGCAGCTGTGCCCCAGAGCTTAGCGTCTACCGCTCTGCGGCGTTGATCATTTCGTGCGAGTGCCGGCCTCCTAGCCTGCGCACGAACGGCCAGATCATAGTTTGAATACAGCTCATTCTTGTTCACTGCAAGAGATCGAAGTCTCGCGACGCTCATCGACACTACCGCTGAAGATAGCTTAGCTGCTTCCTCAAACTCTTGAAGATTGGTCAGAGTTCCATCCGTGGCAGCCAAGGAGACAGCTTCCGTATATCGGGCATCGAGAGCCTGTTGCTCCTCCACACCTTCAGCTAGATAGACATTCGGAAAGCCGACGAAACTCCCGCAGCTTGAGCAAGTAGTGACAAGTTCCTCGATTTCTCTCATGCACCGGGAACATTTCACGGTTTTCTTCCGAAGCTCAAGAATATGACGGCCACCAAGAATCCGCCGGGATGATGATGCGATCCAAAATGAGTATACCTATTCCACTGTAACGCTCTTGGCGAGGTTTCCTGGGTTGGTCTGTGTCGCAGGCGCGGCGGAGGGCTATGTGGTGGGCGAGGAGTTGGAGGGGGACCGAAGATGGGTGGGAGTAGTTCGGGGGATTGCGGGATGTAGACGACGTGTTCGACGAGTTGGGCGAGGATGAGGTCGCGACGCTCATTGGCGGCTAGTCCACGTCCAGTGGGATTCGATCTCGATTCGACCGGGTTCGCCGGTTTGCCGGTGGTGGAAGCTACTCCAAGGCCAGTCTTCCGGTTTTGCGACCGGGCCGCGCTGGACCGGGTTGCGGTGGAAAGAGCGGGCGGTGCGAGCGGTTTCCCTCCCACTCTTCGCAAGAGCGCGAAGGATGAGCAGCCGACCCCACCCATGACGATGAGACTGTCATGAATGGGGCACCCAGATCTGTGGGTGGGCCACCCGCCCCGGCCGGAAGTGGGCCAAGGTTCGCGGCTCGACCGGCTGGATGGCAGGTCCTTCGACTCCGCCCCTCGCGATACGACCTGCGAGCGGCTCCGCTCAGGATGACGGCGCTAAGAGAATCAATCAGCATCGGGGGGTGCTATTCCGGCGCTAGTTCATCCAGCGTTTGTCGTTCCCTCGCGATACGACCTGCGAGCGGCTCCGCTCAGGATGACGGCGCTTAAGAGAATGTTGAAAAAGTCATTGCAAGCCGCAAACGGTGACCTCAGGGGCTAAAGCCCTCTTGATTTGTGCGGCGTTTACGGCATCCTTCGGCTCTGCTCGGGACAGGCTCTGAAGCCGTGCCCTTAAGCAGGACTGACTCTTTCAACAAACTTCTAAGAGAATCAATCAGGATCGGGGGGCGCTATTCCGGCTTAGTTCATCCAGCGTTTGTCGTTGGGGTCTTTTTTGGCGTCGGGGTCGAGGTAGCGGCCTTCTTCGTCGAAGTGGACTTTGCGGCCTTGTTTGCCCATGTAGACCTCGAACTTGCGGGCGGCGCGGCGGCGTTTGTAGCGGTAGTAGGAGTTGCGCAGGCCGAAGTACTGCTCGCTGAAGCTGAAGGCGAGGCCTTTGCGCGGGGCGTAGTTGACGTAGAGGAAGCTGCACAGGCCGGCGGAGAGATGCAGCAGCGCGCCAAAGCCGTTGGCCGCCCGCAGCAGGATGGCCAGGTCGATGAGGACGTAGATCCCGACCAGGTACTTGATGCGGATGCGGACCACGAACCAGAGGAAGATTTCGAGATCGCCCATGCGCATGGCGAGCGCGACCATGACGCCGAAGAGGGCGGAGCCGGCGCCGGATGCGACGGAGTCCGGACGCAGGCCGAGCAGGTGGGTGAACGAAGCGACCGCGGCCAGCAGCGCTCCGCCGATGGCCGAGGTGAAGTAGACCTCGCGCATGAAGCGGGCGCCGTAGGAGCCCTCCAGCATGGAGCCGAACATCCAGACCATGAGCATGGAGAAGAGGATGTCCATGATGCCGAGGTGGATGAAGGAGTAGGTGACGATCTGCCACGGCTGCCAGGGCCAACTGACCAGGGCCGCGGGCTGCAGCACCAGGTGGCTGACCAGCGCCTGGGTGAAGTCCGGCAGCAGCAGGCCGAGAACGGCCAGGCCGAAGTAGACCCCGATGTTGATGAGGACGAGTTGGCGCACGGTGCCTTCAAACGGCGGGAGGGTCAGCGTAGTGGGACCGGAGCGCGGCATAGACTCCATTTCAACATAACAGGAGAGGGGTCAGTGGTCAGTTGTCAGTGGTCAGTGGTCATGACGGTAAACGGGAGATGTGTGCGATGTTCGGATGGGCGGCGGTTGGTTTTGGGGCCATCTGGCTCGAACACGGAGAGTTGTGGGAATTGAGCGCTTGACGTAGCGCGGGAAGGCTACTCATACTATCGTTGGCGGGTGTGCCGTTGCGACTCCCTGGGCGGGATCCTGGGGCGGGTGGCGCAAAGTGACCTGTGGGGTTATCCTGCAGGCCGAGTTCTCGTACGAAGGTTCCGGAGGCTCCGATCATGGCTGTTGTTTGTCCCGAATGCGATAACCCCATCACGGTGGATGATGAGGAAGTGGAAGAAGGCGAGACCGTAGTGTGCGATGAGTGCGGGCTGGAGATGGAGGTCGTCTCGGTGGACCCGCTCGAGCTCGCGCCGGTGGACGTGGCCGGCTACGACGACGAAGATGATGCCCACGTGGTGGAAGAGGACGAGGATTAGCCTTGCCCGCTGACCACAACATCCGCGGGGCGGGCGGGTATAGTAAAGGTATGACTTGCCGCGCGCAACTTCGTAAAACATTGACCCGGTGGGGCGTCTCCGTCGCTCTTGGTAGCTGTCTGGGTTCGGTGACCCTGCTGGGGTTGCCGGCGGCCTGGCTGGCCGGGTCGGCTGCGCCGCTGGCGGCAGAGCAGCCGGCGCAGCGCGTGGTGCAGGGCAAGGTGGTGGATAAGGGTGACGCCGGGCTGAAGGGCGCGACCGTGTATCTGAAGGACGGCCACACGCTGGCGGTGAAGAGCTACATCGTGTCCGACGATGGGTTGTACCGCTTCGGCCAACTGGCGCAGAATACCGACTACCAGTTATGGGCGGAGATCAACGGCAAAAAGAGCGCGGTGAAGAACATCAGCTCCTTCGACACGCGCAATGAATTCAATATCACGTTGAAGATTGATAAGTAGGCCAGGCGCTAGGTGCCAGGCGCCAGGTGATCGATGCGGTCGCCGTGGCTGGGCGGGTGGCTGGTGACCAGGAAGCGGACTGGGGAATCGCTGCGATTGATGGCCTGATGGAGTTCGCCGGGTGCGATCTCGAGGCCCTGGTGCGCGTGGAGCGTGTGCGGCTGACCTTCGACCGAGAGCGTGAGTTCGCCGGCCAGCACGTAGAAGAACTGGCGGGCGCGAGTGTGGTGGTGCGGCGTCTCCGATGTGCCCGGGGGCATGAGTTCTTCGAGGATGTGGAGGTCAGGCGTGCGGACGAGGTACCAGGCATCGCAGCCGGCTGGCGCATCCTTGCCCCAGGTGTAGTGGCCGGCGTTGGCGGTGCTGATGGGGGTGGCGGGCATGCGTGATTTTAGCAAGCGCGAAGTATAGTGGAACGCATGACAAAACTGACGGAGTTGAAAGTCGCGCGAACGATTGCTGCCAGGCCAGAGGCGATCTTTGATGTGTGGATGGACCCGCAGAGTCCGGGCGGACCGTGGTTCGGAGCGGCGCGGCTGCTGATCGACGTCAAGGTCGACGGACTGTTCTACTTCGCCGTGGAGCACGAGGGCAGGACGTGGGCACACTACGGGCGCTTTGTGCGCATCGAGCGGCCGCGCGGCGACGATGCTGGTGTCGCCGAGTACACGTGGATGTCCGAGGCGACGCGCGGGTGCGAGTCCGTGGTGACGGTGACGTTCGCGCCCTTGGGCGAGGAGACCGAGGTGACGCTGGTGCACTCCGGCGTGCCGGATGACGAGATGGGACGGCGGCACGCGGAGGGATGGGACTGGACGCTGAGTCTGCTGGCGGAGCGCTTCAGCGTGCACGAGGAAGCGTAAGCCTCCGACCCGGACAGCGAGGAACGGTTATCCGCGATAGCGAAAGTCTGCCTCGAGATCAAGACGAACGCTCGCCACGGGGATTCCCCTGGAAGGGTCTGCCTCCATCGCCTGCTGAGCAGGGACGACCTCTTCGCGAAGCCAGCGTTCGATGGTCTGCTCACGATCTTCGAGGATAGCGAGGCCCTCGCTGATGACTTCGCTCTCGCCGGCATACTTGCCTGAGGCGATTTTGCGCTGCATAAATTCGGCCAACTTGTGGGGGACGGTTACAACGAGTTGTCGATCTTCTGGCATGGTTCACTCCAAACGGGAGGGAGATCGTGATGCAACGGCTATCGAGTTTCAGCCACGCGTTTCGGGTGGCCGGGCCTGGCGAAGAAGTCTGCGGCGCCGGGTTGAAAAGAGGCGGCGCAGAGAAAGTCCGTTTCGTCGCGATGACGGATCGATCGGAAGAAAAGGAAGCAGACGCGCTGGCGTAGGGATCCTTCTCGACGGACGAAGTTCGTCCGCAGGAATAGTACACCCGCAGGGCTGGAAACGGCCTTCCGTGGCTAAATTTAAGCAAAAATAGGACCACCCGGGCGCAGGCGTGCGGATGGATGCTGAATCCGTCGGCGGAGCGGTTGAGCGTGCACGAAGAGCATAGCGGGCGACTCGCCTTGGGGCAGCCTACTCGGTTCGCTCGAGACTTTCTTCCAGGCTTCGGCCGCCATAGAATATGCCGGCGATCACGATGATCTCTTCGGTTACCCGAAAGGCAATGGTTACTCGGCCGCGGAAGCCGGTGGTGCGAAGTCCGGGCAGCAAATGATCGCGACGAGTTCCTTGATAGGGAGCGGATGCGAGACCATCGCATTTCGCAACGATGGCGTTCATGTACGCCCTTGCATTGGCCGGGGACCCTGCGTCGGAGATGTAACGCTCGATACTGAGGAGGTCAGATTTCGCGCGTTCCGAATAGATGGCACGATAGGGCATCAGGTGGGTTTCTGACGCTCACGTCGGGCGGCTTCGAGGCCAGCGAGTAGTTCAGAGGATGACATGCCGCTGGCAGGGGCGGCTTCCATCGCAAGGCAAACCGGCACAACCTCCTCGCGAAGCCAGCGTTCGAGGCCTTCCTCTCGATCTTCCAGCAGTTCGAGGCTCTGCGCGATCACCGCGCTCTCGTCGGCGTACTCGCCGGAGGCGACCTTGCGTTGCACCAGGTCGATCATTTCAGGGGGAAGGGTGACGACGAGTTGTCTTCCGGTGGGCATGGTTCGCTCCGACTGGTTTGCCGAGATTATGGTATCAGCGTACCTGGGGCTTTGCCCAAGGCTGGTATATAGCGCGCCTTCAACGCTAAGGGCTCCGGGGCTGAAGCCCTGTGTGGTGGCGCGCTTTACCGCGGGCTGAAGCCCGCTGCTAATCCAAGTCGGCCCAGACCTCAGCGGCTGAAGCCGTTTGCCAAATAGCCATTTTGCGGCACCGCTGAAGCCGTGCCCTTAACGAAAGGGCTGCGCTACTCGACTGCGGTGCCCTTCTTTGGGCGGCGGTTGGATTGCAGGATGCGCTTGCGCATGCGGAGAGATTTCGGCGTGACTTCGACCAGTTCGTCGTCGGCGATGAACTCGATGGCCTGCTCCAGCGTGAGGTTGCGGAACGGGACGAGGCGGAGTGCTTCGTCGGAACCGGAGGCGCGCATGTTCGACATCTTCTTCTCGCGGACGCAGTTGACGTCGAGGTCGTTGTCGCGGGAGTGCTCGCCGATGATCATGCCCTCGTAGACCTCGGCGCCGTCGGCGACGAAGAGCGTGCCGCGATCCTGCAGCCCGTCCAGCGCGTAGGTCGTCGTCGTTCCCTGGCGGTCGGAGATCAGGGCGCCGGAGACGCGCTGCGGAATCTCGCCCTGGTAGTCGACATAGCCGTCGAGAATGGCGTTCATCACGATCGTGCCGCGCGTCTCGGTCAGCATTTCCGAACGCAAGCCGATGAGCCCGCGGCTGGGAATGCGGAACTCCATCCTTACGCGGCCGGAGCCGTGGTTGGTCATCTTCGTCATCTCGCCCTTGCGCGGTCCGAGGCGCTCGATGACGGTGCCGACGAAGTTTTCCGGGATGTCGATCATGAGCTGCTCGACCGGCTCCATGAGTTGCCCGTCGATGCGCTTGGTGACGATCTCCGGGCGCGAGACCATCATCTCAAAGCCTTCGCGGCGCATCATTTCGATGAGGATGGCGAGCTGGAGTTCGCCGCGGCCGAGCACCTTGAAGGTGTCGGGCGAGCCGGTGTCCTGCATCTTCAGCGAGACGTTGGTGAGCAGTTCCTTGTCCAGGCGGTCGCGCAGGTTGCGCGAGGTGACCCACTTGCCTTCGCGTCCGGCGAAGGGCGAGTTGTTGACGTTGAACTGGATGGCGATGGTCGGCTCGTCGATCTTGATGGGCGGCAGCGGCTGCGGATTCTCGACGTCGCAGAAGCTCTCGCCGATGGTGATGCCGGGGATGCCGGCGATAGCGACGATGTCGCCGATCTGCGTCTCGTCGATGTCGGTGCGCTTGAGGCCGGAGAAGCTGAACAGCTTGGTGATCTTGTGCTTGGAAAACGTGCCGTCGATGCGGGCGACGTTGTACTCCTGGCCCGTGCGCATGGTGCCGTTGAAGACGCGCGCGATGGCGAGGCGGCCGAGGTAGTCGGAGTAGTCGAGGTTGGTGACGAGGATCTGCACCGGGCCGTCGGGATCGCCCTTGGCGGTGGGGATGGTCTGGATGATCTGCTCGAAGAGTGGCTGCAGATCGGTGCCGGGGTTGGCGAGGTCCTTGGTGGCGGTGCCGACTTTGCCGTTGGTGTAGAGGACGGGGAAGTCGAGCATGTCTTCGTCGGCGTCGAGATCGATGAAGAGGTCGTAGACCTCGTTCAACACTTCCTGGGGACGCGCGTCGGGGCGGTCGATCTTATTGATCACGACCATGGGCGTGAGCTTGGCTTCGAGCGCCTTCGAGAGGACGTAGCGGGTCTGCGGCAGCGGGCCTTCGGACGCGTCGACCAGCAGGACGACGCCGTCGACCATCTTGAGGGCGCGCTCGACTTCGCCGCCGAAGTCCGCGTGGCCGGGGGTGTCGACGATGTTGATCTTGTTGTCGTGGTAGTAGAGCGCGGTGTTCTTGGCGAGGATGGTGATGCCGCGCTCGCGCTCGAGGTCGTTGGAGTCCATGACGCGCTCGGCGACGGCTTCATTGGCGCGGAAGGTGCCGGACTGGCGCAGCATCGCGTCGACCAGGGTGGTCTTGCCGTGATCGACGTGGGCGATGATGGCGATGTTGAAGATGGGCTTCAGGGCGAGCTTCGCGGCGGGCGCTGAGGACTCTGCGGCTGGCTTGGGGGCGGCGATGGTCTCGGAAGTGGGAATAGTCTGATCCATGATTAGGGAGGTGCTCAAAGCTTAGGTTGTCCTGTCTTGGGTTCGTTTTAGGGCGCATTGGAGGAATGCCGGAAGGCAAAAATGAGCGCCTTATCTAGTCTACCGCATCGAGGGGGTCGGATTCCGGACCGGTGCTATGATTGAGGTCCGCAATCCTGGGGGGTCCTGATGAGGAAGCCTCTCCATCTCGCTGTTTTGTGGCTGCTGGCGCAGGTTGCTGTGGCTCAAACGGCGCCTCCCGGGACCATCCAATCCAATTCAACGCTGGTGGTCGTTCCGACGCTGGTCGAGACCGCTTCGGGGGATCTGGTTCCGAATCTGCGCGCTGCGGACTTCCTGCTGACCGACAATGGCGTGGTGCAGAAGGTGACGCTGGAGGAGGTGGAGCGGCAACCTGTTGCGGTGGTGGTCCTGATGCAGACGGGCGGCACTGCGGCCCGCCAGTTCCAGAACTACGCCGGGCTGACTGCGATGCTGGACGTGCTGACCGGCGGCGCTCCGCACCAGGTGGCGCTGGTGACGTTCGACAGCCGGCCGGAGGGCGCGTCCGACTTTGTGGCGGACGTGGCCGACCTGAAGGAGGACCTGACGCATCCGGTTGCCGGCGATAGCGGCGCCGCGATCCTGGACGCGGTCGGCTACGGGATTGGCCTTCTCGAGCGGCAGCCGGCGAGCATGCGGCGAGTGCTGCTGCTGCTGAGCCAGACGCACGATGAGGGCAGCAAAGCCCGCGCCGAGCGGATTGTGCATCTCCTGGGCGAGACCAACACCGTGATCTACAGCGTGACCTTCTCGCCGGAGAAGACCTGGGTGAAGGACCAGTTCACGAAGGAGCGGCACGAGAATCCGCCGTATGAGTTCTCTCCGGGCCTGCCTCCGTTGATCCACACCATCAACCTGGGCGGGCCGATCGGGGTGGCGCTGCGGGCGATGCGCACGGACACCGCCGCCGAGGTTGCGACGCTCTCCGGCGGGGAGTCGCTGCCCTTTGGCAATAAGGCCGATCTGGATCACCAGCTCAACGTGCTGACGAATCACATTCCCAGCCGCTACACGCTGACGTTCCGGCCGAGCTCCGCCGAGCCGGGATTCCACGCGATCCGGGTGCGGGTGGTCGACCCGCCGGTTCCGCTGACGGTGCGGGCGCGGGAGAGCTACTGGGCGACCGGGCCGGAGTGATGGGCGTGCAACTCCGGGGGCAGCCGGGCCGATCCAATACGGAGCGCTTTTCGTTTTAGCTGCATCCCTCTTTTGCCGTGGTTTTGGATCCTGGATTGCCAGTGGTCATGGCCGTGGAGTATGACTCGATACAGGCGGTAGGAACGTCCGCGCCCCCGGGGTGCGGGAGAACGGGAGGGCGTAATGCGATCCCATGGAATGCTGATTACGGGGCTGGTTGTGGCGGCGGGCTGGCCGGTTGCGGGCGGCGCCTTTGCCCAGAACACCACCGCTGCCGAGGCCGCGGCGCAGGCCCAGGCAGAGGCGCGAGAGCAGGCGCGACAGAATGCCGTCGCCGACCGCTATCTGACGGCGGTGCCCGTCGAGATGGCGAGCAAGGTGGACACAAAGGATGCGGCCATCGGGCAGGAGGTCACCGTGCGCACCCTGCAGGCGGCGACGCTGGCGGACGGAACTGAGTTGCCCCGGGGAACGAAGCTGTTGGGGCACGTGATCCAGGTGAAGCCGGGCGGCCAGGAACTGGGCAGCGCGGTGCTGACGCTGAACTTCGATCGCGCCGAAGTGAAGGCCGGCCAGAACGTGGGCGTGCGCGCCGTGATTCGGGCGGTAGCGCCGAACGCGATGATCGCGGCGGCGAGTCGGCCGATGATGGACCAGCCTGCGATGGAAATGCCCTCCGGCGGGGGCGTCAATACGACCGAGCGCGGATCGGGGCGCGGCGGTGTGGCCGGCGGGATGCCGGGGACCACCGTGCCGACGATCGGCGGCGGGAACGTGGGCGGAATGGGAGGCGGCGTGGGAGGCTATCCCGGGTCCACCTATCCGGGAGGCTACCCGGGGTCCACCAACCCGCAGGTGGGCTTGCCGGACGGGACCGGCATGCCCGGCGGAGGCCCGGTGGGGTCGACCTACCCCTCCGGTACGGACTCCGGACCGATTCTCGGTGGACCGACGTCGGAGATCGGCACTTTGGGAGGTGGGCCGGTGAATGTGCCGACGAGCCGGAAGGTGTCGGATGCGGGCGAGTCGGTGTCGGGGACTCCGAAGGCCACGGGACTGCCGGGCGTGATGCTGTGGGCCTCGCCCACGACATCGGGCACGCTGACGGCGTCGGGCAGGAACTTCTCGCTGGACAGCGGGATGCAGATCACGATGGGCGTGATTCGGCGCTAGCGGACGAGAGTTAAAAGAAGAACGCGGCGCACCGGGGGTTGGTGGCCGCGTTCCATTGATGCGTGCTACAGCTTACTGCGTGCTACGTTCGGCTCGCTTACTGGAACTACCTTCAGCTCACCTACTGTGTACTACGTTCAGCTACTTCGACTGCGTGCTGCATACATCAGTACATCTACTGCGAACTGCATTCATCAGTACATCTACTGCATCGTGCTACTTCAGGACAACCACAACTACCTACTGCCTGCTGCATTCATCAGTACGTTTACTGCTAACTACATTCATCAGTACATCTACTGCCAGGTGCAATTCATCAGTACACGTGCAACTCCGTTTGGAACTCCGGGAAGCCTTGAAAAAGACTGGAGCCTCCTCCGTCGGAAGCGGATCGGTCGGTGCGCTTTTGGCCCTGCGACACCGACGTCTAGAAACATAATGCCAGCGTCCGGCGGAGTGCGCTGTGATAGCGATCACATGAGTTGAATTGCGAAAATCCCCGAGTTTCCCGCCTAAATCCGTGGAAATTGATTCGGGGCCGGCGAAGACTTTGCCGCTTCCGCGCTGAAGCGGAGGGAGTTGTCCATGCTGCGATAGAGAGCGTCGACCGCGTCCAGCAGGGTGAAGACCTGGTGCCGGATCGGCTCCAGAGTATCGGCCTGCTGGGCGGTCGCAATCACCGGCTCGAAGTTGCTGTCGATGAGGCCCGACGCGAGGAAGTGCCGGCGGAAGTTCTCAAAGACGGCGGTGTCCGTCGCCGCTTCGATGCCACGGGTGATCAGCAGCGCGCGGGCGGAGCACAGGGCGATGGAGTAGAGCGCGGCCTCGGTTGCTTCCCGGCTTTGCGGCTCCGCGGAATTCAGTTGTTCGTGCAGCCGCTTGGCCTGCTTCAGGTCGACTTCGATGAGGTCGAAGAGGCCGGCGGAGCACTCGCCTGCCGCCTTGCCAGCGAGCGAGAACATCTCGTCCGACGCCCAGTCACAGTAGTAGCTGCGGTTGGCCTCGGGGGAGGGGATGTTGCGGTAGCGGTCGGCGAGGGTGCGCAGGTCCTGCGTGCCTTCGGCGTCGA
>OBLU010000262.1_pt1 | contig 51537 bp, 49 predicted proteins | sample 1518681 | NCBI WGS metagenome assembly OBLU01 (sample SAMEA3539304, study PRJEB22396) | soil metagenome | biome: tundra; feature: field; material: soil | place: USA | collected 2010-05 | depth 0.15 m
GGATTCCGAAGGAGATTATGCGAACATCGGCAGTTTTAGACGCAGCCAACAGCTACGAAATCTATACGGCTCGAGCCGCCATCTTTCCAGTCTCATCCCTCTCCACATACGCCCACGGCATCTTCGGATCGTGCGTGAAAATCGTCAGCCACTTCTCCGGGATCGCCTGCGCGTAATACTGCTTCTTGCTGTCGATCGTCTGCAGCGGATACAGGTCGAACCCCATGCCCCAGGTAATGTCGATGTGAGCGGTCGTGGGTATCAGATCGGAGATATAGCAGGCGATTGTCCCCTCAGGGGCTAAAGCCCTTTCGTCTTTCTCGTTCATCGGCACGGCTGAAGCCGTGCCCTTCTCGACCGTGCTGCCGCCCGGGCGTCCGTTGATGATCACCGCTTGCATGTGCGCCGTATGTCCGGAAAAGATCTGCACCGAAATGCCCGGCACAATTTCTTCGCCGCCTTTGAGCAGCGTCATCTGCCCGCTCTCGACCAGCGGATCGTAATTCTCTGGGATGTAACTGATGGCGTCGCGTTCGCTGGGACGCCGCGCATATTGCCATTCGCCCTGGGGCGCGTAGTATTTCGCCCGCGAAAACGTCGGAACGATCTTCCCACTCTTGTCGCGTACCGTATTCCATCCGCAATGATCAAAATGCAGGTGCGAGTTGATGACGATATCGACATCCTCGGGCGCAACGCCACCCGCCGCGAGACTCTCGATCAACTTCGCCGGCTGCCCATAGAACTTGACCATGCGCTCGGAGAGCTTGTTGCCCATCCCAGTCTCGACCAACACGGTCTGTTTGCCGGTTCGAATGAGCAGCGAGTTGAGCCCCGCAGTCACGTAGTTCTTATCGTCGGCCGCGACCTTGCGCGACCACATCACTTTGGGCACAACGCCAAAAAACGCGCCGCCATCCAGTGGATAAGTCCCGTCGGAAAACATGCTGAGTTCAAAATCGCCAAGCGTGAGCCGGTGCATGAGCCTAGTGTGCCATACGTGGAATGTGTCGTATCTCCACAGAGCCACAGAGAAGACGAAATCAAGAAATTGATTTTCTCCGTGTCTCCGTGTCTCCGTGTTTCCGTGGTGAGTAGCAGGGAAGTGAATCGAAATCCACAGCCTGGACTTCCGATCATGTGACATCTGACCTTGCCCCATCCCTCGAACTGAGGCATTCTAGGCACCGGCGTCGCCGTGAGTGAGCCCAGAAGGGGCTAGTCAAGTGCTTTGTTTTCAAGATTTTGACCTCTAAACTTCCCGGTTCGGCATCTCCTGTTCGAGCCGTTCTTCGAAATTTCCCCTCGCTCCCGCGCCTGGACCTTTCCCCATCCCTGCAGCATCCAATGTTTATCAGTTAATTACTACCGTAAGTGAGCGACTAACGGAGAAACGCAATGATTCAGATTCGTCTCAGCAAAGAACGCGGTGGCGGAAACCACGGCTGGCTCAAAAGCCACCACACCTTCAGTTTCAGTGACTATTGGGATCCCAAGTGGATGGGCTTTCGCTCTCTACGCGTCATCAACGAGGATTGGGTTGCGCCCAACACAGGCTTCCCGACGCACCCGCATCGCGATATGGAAATCATCACCTATGTTCTCGAAGGCAAACTCGAGCACAAAGACAGCTTGGGAACCGGTTCGGTGATTCTGCCAGGCGATGGCCAGCGCATGACCGCAGGCAGCGGCATTCGCCATAGCGAGTTCAATCCCTCGGCGTCAGAGCCCGTGCATTTGTTGCAGATCTGGATTCTGCCCGAGAAAGATGCGCTGCCGCCGAGCTACGAGCAGAAATCCTTTCCCGAAAAAGACAAGCGCGGCAAGTTCCGGCTGATCGCGTCGCGCGACGCCAGTGACGGGTCAGTGAAGATTAACCAGGACGCAAAGTTGTATGTCTCGCTGCTCAAGCCTGGCGAAGAAGTCGCGCACGATTTCGCCGCCGGACGCCACGGTTGGCTTCAGGTCGCACGCGGCGCAGTCGAACTAAACGGAACGCCGCTGGCACAAGGAGACGGCGCAGCCATCAGCGACGAGAAGAAGCTGAGCATCAAAGGCACAGACGATGCGGAAGTTCTGCTCTTCGACCTGGCGTAAAGAGCTAAGCCACAGGACACAGAGAACCACAGAGGAATACTCTGTGAGAATCTGTGTCCCTCGTGTTTAAAGGGTTTGCTTTAATCTGTTCACCATGCAGCGACCAGCAGTTGTGACTGCCATCTCTGTCTTTTTCTTTCTGGCCGCGATTTATCTCTGGACGATCGGTGTTGTGAAGCTGTTCGCGCCCAACGCGATCTCCCTGATGAGCGCATCCCAGCTCATGTATGGGCTCGAACTGGCTGGACCCTATATGGCGCTGCTCGTTGGATCTGGTTGGGCGCTCGTCGGTTGGGGACTGTTTCGCCTGCACAATTGGGCGCGCTTGGCTACAGTGGTTGCGATGATCTTGGGCATTGCTTGGCTTGTGCCGAAGGTTTCGGCAGCGGAATTGGGCGTGCCTTTGCTTTGGGAGGGACTGCAGATTGCTCTGCGCGCTGCGGCAGCGTGGTATCTAGCTCAATCGCCTGCAGTGATTGAGAGCTTCAAATCGAAGTGAAGTGGTGCGGTCGAACTTCGCTCTGACGACAGCTGAGAGCGTGCCCTGAGCGAAGCCGAAGGACGGCTGTCGCTACGTGAGCATTACTTGAACCGGCGTTATCGTTTTGTTTTGGCTGGTTCTTTCTCGCCTACGCGCTTGCTCACCTCGAACTTCATCTTGCCGGCTTTTTTGTCGGCGTCGACGATTACGTGATCGCCGTAAAGGACTTCGCCGTCGAGGATCTTCAGAGCGAGTGGATCCTGCACCAGCTTTTGGATGGCCCGCTTCAACGGACGCGCGCCGAAGTTCGGGTCGTAGCCTTGCGTGAAGAGCAGGTCTTTCGCCGGATCCGTTAACTCCAGTGAGATCTTGCGATCGGCGAGCAAGCGGCGAACGTCTTCCAGGCGCAACTCGATGATTCGGACCAGTTGTTCCTTGCCCAGTGGGCGGAAGACGATGATGTCATCGACGCGGTTCAGGAACTCGGGCTTGAAATGGGTGTGCAGCAGGCTCTGTACCTGCTCGCTGGCCTTCTCAAACTCTTCCGGCGTACGCACGTTGTCGGCTTGCAAATAGCTGGAGCCGATATTCGAGGTCATGATGATGATCGTATTCTTGAAGTCGACGACGCGGCCTTTGCCGTCGGTCAATCGGCCATCGTCCATGATCTGCAGGAGAATGTTGAAGACATCAGGATGCGCCTTTTCGATTTCGTCAAAGAGCACGACCGCATACGGACGCCGACGAATTTGCTCGGTGAGCTGCCCGCCTTCTTCGTAGCCGACATAGCCCGGAGGCGCGCCGATCAGGCGCGAGACCGAGTGCTTTTCCATGTACTCGGACATGTCGATGCGCAGCAAAGCGTGCTCGTCGTCGAAAAGAAATTCGGCGAGGGCGCGCGCGAGTTCTGTTTTGCCAACTCCAGTTGGGCCGAGGAAGATGAACGAGCCGATGGGACGCTTGGGATCGCTGAGTCCAGCGCGGGAACGGCGAATCGCATTGGCCACGCGCTCCAGCGCCGGGTCTTGCCCGACGACACGCTGGCGCAGACGATCTTCCATGGTAACCAGCTTTTTGACTTCGCCTTCGAGCATTTTCGAGACCGGGATTCCGGTCCACTTGGAGACGATGCGCGCAACGTCTTCTTCGTCGACTTCCTCTTTGAGCATGCGCTTGCCGCCCTGGCTCTCCATCTTTTGGCTGAGTTTGGCTAGCTCTTGTTCGGCCTGACGAATCAGGCTGTAACGGATTTCGGCGACGCGCTGCAGGTTGCCTTTACGCTCTTCGGCCTGCTCTTCGGCTCTCAGTTTTTCGATCTGCTCTTTGAGGGCGCGCACGCGAGCGATCAGATCTTTCTCTTTTTTCCAGCTGGCCTTGAGCGTGTTAGATTTCTCGCGAATTTCGGCGAGCTCCTTTTCGATGACAGCGAGACGCTCGCGGGAATTCGGATCATCTTCTTTCTTGAGCGCCTGTTTTTCGATTTCCAGCTGCGTGGCTTTGCGCTCGAGCTGATCGATGTCGGTAGGCAGCGAATCGATCTGGATGCGCAGCGAGGCAGCGGCTTCGTCGATCAGGTCAATCGCTTTGTCAGGCAGAAAGCGGTCGGTGATGTAGCGGTGCGAGAGCGTGGCCGCCGCGACGATGGCCGAATCTTTGATGCGCACGCCGTGATGCACTTCATACTTCTCCTTCAGACCGCGAAGGATGGAGATAGTGTCTTCCACGTTGGGTTCGCCGACGAAAACGATCTGGAAGCGGCGCTCGAGGGCAGCGTCTTTTTCGATGTACTTGCGGTATTCGTTGAGCGTGGTGGCGCCAATGGCGCGCAGTTCTCCGCGGGCGAGCGCGGGCTTCAGCATGTTGGAAGCGTCGATGGCGCCTTCGGCAGCTCCGGCGCCGACCAGCGTGTGCAGCTCATCGATGAAGAGAACGATCTGGCCCTGGGAGTCTTCGATTTCCTTGAGGACGGCTTTGAGGCGGTCTTCGAACTCGCCGCGATATTTTGCGCCGGCCAGCATGGCCCCGAGATCGAGCGAGATTACGCGCTTGTTCTTCAGGCTTTCGGGCACGTCGCCGGAAATGATGCGCTGAGCGAGGCCTTCGACGATGGCGGTCTTGCCGACTCCGGGCTCGCCAATGAGCACCGGGTTGTTTTTGGTGCGGCGCGAAAGGACCTGGACGACGCGGCGGATTTCTTCATCGCGTCCGATGACGGGATCGAGCTTCCCGCGGCGCGCCTGCTCGGTGAGATCGCGGGCGTAGCGCTCGAGCGCCTGGTACTTGGCTTCGGGATTCTGGTCCGTAACTTTTTGCGAGCCGCGTACGACGGTGAGCGCCTTCAGAATCGCATCGTAGGTCGCGCCGTGAGCCGCGAGGATCTGCTGCGCGACGTCCCGCTTCAGGTGCGTGATGGCCAGCAGCAGGTGCTCGGTGGAAACGTATTCGTCCTTGAAGTTGGAGGCTTCTTTGAAGGCCTGCTCGAGCAACTTGTTGACTTCGTTCGAAAGCGTGGCCTGGGCGGCGCTTCCAGAAACCTTGGGCAGCTTTTCGAGTTCGCGATAGACCTCGCTGAGCACGGCTTGCGGACCGATGCCAATCTTTTCGAGCACCGGCGGGACGATGCCCTCCTTGTCTTCGAGCAGCGCGGCGAGCAAGTGGAGCGGCAGCAGTTCGGGGTTGCCGTGCTCGGAGGCGAGTTCGTTCGCGCGCTGGACGGCTTCCTGCGCTTTGACGGTGAATTTGTCCCAACGGATGGGCATGGGATCCTCGATTTAGTAATTGGGAAATTTAGTAATTGAGTAATTTGACCGTCAAAGGGTTGCGCAGGTTGCAAATTCGTCAATTACGAAATTTCCCCGACCAAAAATTGTGGGAGGCGGTGACATTTGCCGCCTCCCGTGAACCTCACGGGCTAAAGCCCGCATTGTTCTGGCCTCTAAAGCGGCGCTAAAGCGGCGCTCTTCCACTACTTATGCGGCTTTGCTGGGGCCTTTGCTTTCTGGGGTCTTGGCTTCGATGGATTTTTCGGAGCTTACGTTGACTTTGATCTGCTTGGGCTTGGCTTCGGCCTTTTTGGGCAGATTGACCTTCAACACCCCTTTGTCGTAATTCGCCGAGACGTTCTCGGTGTCTACAATGGTGGGCAGGGTGAAGGTGCGGGTGAAGCTGCCGTACCGGCGCTCTACGCGGCGATAGTTCTCTTCTTTTTCTTCTTTTTCGATCTTGCGCTCGCCGTGCACGGTAAGAGTGTTGTTCTCCACGCGGACGTCGATGTCTTTCTCGTCGATTCCGGGCACTTCGATCTTGAGGGTGACCTTGTGCTCGTCTTCGTAGACGTCGACGGCGGGGGCGAAGCTCGATGTGGTCAAGGACTCGTCCCGGCCTGCGTCATCGAAGGACGCGCGGAACAAGCGGTTCATGCGGTCCTGCAGGGTAGACAACTCACGGAACGGTTCAAAACGGGTAAGTACGGTCATGGTTAAATCCTCCTTCAAAATTTGCTGGTTTAATTTGCTTGGTTCAGAGACTTCTTGATTTCGAGGCCGGCCCTGGAAAATGCCGCAGGGCTGCGGTCACTTTGTTAGATGCAGAGTTAGCGTATAAGAAGCATAAAAGTTGAGTGCTTGATTGTCAATGTGTATATTAGTATATGTTTCAAGAGCTTACGGAGGCAATAACGCACTTCAAATAGGCCGTTTCGGGGACGTTCAGGAGGACGGGATGGTCTTTTGCCTGTCCTCGGACCTCGATTAGGCGAAGGGTTCGGCGGGCGTCCAGGGCGGCATCGGCGAGCATCTCGAGGAAGTTGGACTGACTGACGTGATAAGAACAGGAGCAGGTGACGAGGATTCCGCCGGGACGGAGCATCTTCAAGGCGCGAAGATTGAGTTCCTTGTAGCCGCGGAGAGCGGCATCGAGATCGCGCTTGGTCTTGGCGAAGGCAGGCGGATCGAGAACGATGGTGTCGTAGCGCCGATCGGAAGAAGAGTAGTCCTTGAGCAGGTCGAAGGCATTAGCCTCGATCCATTCGATATCACGATGGTTCAGCGCGGCGTTCTGGTCGGCGACTTCGAGGGCGGGACGCGAGCTATCCACGCCGATGACGTGCGAGCAGTGCGGGGCGAGGTGGAGGGCGAAGCCTCCGTGATAGCAGAAGACGTCGAGGGCCTCTCCCTTGGCGTACTGGGAGGAGGCCGCATAGTTCTCGCGCTGGTCGAGGAAGGCTCCGGTTTTCTGGCCTTCGAGGGCGTCGTAGCGGAACTGAATCGCGTTCATGGTGAAGGTGGTGGCGGACTTTTCCCCCTGCAGCAGACCCGACGCGCGAAGCGGAAGAGTTTCGAGCTCGCGGACGCGTGGTTCGACACGCTCGATGACGGAAGCTGGGTGGAGACGGGCGGTCAGTTCAGCGAGGATTGTATGGCGCGCGACGTCGGCATCCATGGCCTGGGTGAGGATTTGCAGGGAGAGAATGTCGCCGTAACGGTCGACGATGAGGCCGGGGAGGAAATCGGCTTCGCTGAAGATCACGCGGTAGGCTTCGGTGTCGCGGACGAGAAGATCGCGGTAGGCGATGGCATCGGCAATGCGCTGGCGAAGCAGAGCGGGAAAATCCGCGACGAGTTCGGGGGAGATCATGCGGATGGCGATCTGCGACGAACTGGAGTAGAGCGCGGTGCCGAGCAGCTTGCCACGATGGTCGGAGACGCGGACCAGGGAGCCGGGAAGAACAGCGTCGGCGGAGACGATATCGGAGCGGTAGACCCAGAGGTGGCCGGTTTTCAGGCGGGTGGCGCCGCGGGGGGAAACCTTGACTATGGGAAGTGTCGAGGGAGCAGGAGTTTTTGGCATACAGCCATCTTAATCGGATAGGTCACGGGTGCTGCAGGCAGGGTCGAGCTGCGCTCGGACGACCGGGTTCTTTCGGTTTCGCTCAGGACAGGCTCCGACCCGGTACCACACAAAACCTGGACAACCGAGGCGGCTGTCCCCACATAGAACGGTTAGCTGGCGGCTTGTTCGGTGGGGGCTGCGGGGACGTGGGGCTTGGAGTGTGAGCGGGTAGCGGCTTCGTGGCGGGCCAGATCGAGATCGGATCGCAGGGTGTCGAGGGCGACCATAGGGAGCTCGGTGCCGAAGGCGTCGAGTTCGTTTTCGGTCCAGCCGCCGTTCAGGCGCATGGCGTCGGTAATGTCTTCGGGGAAGGCCTGGCGATAATCGCCTTCGCGGATGAGGATGTCGCCGATGAGGCGTCCGGTGTGAACGTCATAAACACGCCGGCTGGCCTGGCCGCGAGCATTGGTCAGACAGAGAAATACTTCGCCGATCCCCCCGAATTCCGAGCGGTAGTACCAGGCTTGGGAAGCGTCGATTTTGGGATGATGGCGTTTGGGGCGGGTGGTCGAAGGCTTTTGATCGGCCAGTTCGTCGGCGGGATTGAAATAAAGGATGCGCTGGCAGGAGTCGCAAACGATGGTCTGCTGGCCGGAACGAACTTCGTTGTAGGTCTGCGGCCGGAGCATGACGCGGCACGCCATACACTTCTGATCCCGGACTTCGGAGATGCCGCTACCACGAAACTTCGACACCCGCTCGTAATGCCGGAGCAGGTCGTCGTTAATGCCGGTGCGAATCTGATCGCGCTGGGCGCGCCATTCCGCGAGTAGCTTTTCGTCTTTGGCCGTAAGCTGGCGGGCTTCTTCTTTTTCTTTTTCGATTTCGGCGGTTTCGGCTTTCAGCTCGGCTTGCGCGGCCTTGACTTCCTTGTCGCGCGCGTCGGCGTTGACCATCATCTCGAGAATCTTGTCTTCGTTGGCGGCAATTTCTTTTTCGGCAAACTGGATCTCGTGGAGGAGAGCCTTGTACTGGTCGTTGGTCTTGACGTCGAGGGACTGATCGCGGTACTTGGAGATTTTGCCACGGAGGTCGTTGATTGCGGTGTCGTACTTGCGGCGGGCGGCTTCGTCGGCCTTGACGGCGGCCTGGGCCTTTTCGAGTTGCGCTTTCGTGCCTGCCAGTTTCTGCTCGATGACGGCGACGCGCTTGGGAAATTCGGCGACCTCGTCCTGCAGACGGCGGATTTCCTTGTCGGTGTCTTGCAGGCGCAGCAGGTTTTCGATGTCAGGAAGCATTGAATGTATTGATTCTAGCATGTGGTGGGGAGGGCTTTGGGGGGCTTGGGCGGATATCTTAGGAGGCGGAGATGGTTGGTTTCTTGGATCTTCTTTCCGCAGATAGCATTTTAAAGAACATAACCGCGAAAAGCGCTAAGGACTCGCGAAGTGCGCCAAGAAAAACAGCTGTGGGCGAGTCAAACCGCGCCACTAGTCTGGAGGGCGGACCGGTGCGCCAAAAGGCTGGGCAGTGTACACTCGTTCGTTCGCGCGTTGGGAATCCGCTGTTATTTCTTACCTGTGAGGTCGCTTCTTGAAAAGACAGATTTGTTTCGTCTCCTGGTTTGCCGTGGTTGCACTCATCTTCGGCGTCGCCGCTTCCAGGCGGGCGGAGGCGCAGACTGCGCCCACCAAGCCGCTCACGGTTGAAACGATGTATCAGCCGGGAGGACTGACGGGGCGCGCGCCCGAGACGGTGGAGTGGAGTCCGGACGGGACTAAGCTCACGTTTGTGCAACGCGATGAAAAGGGAGAGAAGGGTGAGTTGTGGTACGTGGACACGTCGACTGGCGAGAAGAAAGTGCTGGTCAGCGCGGCGAAGCTGGCGTCGCTGGATCCGGACGTGAACAAGGTGAAGAACGAGCGGGAGAAGGAGCGGCGGACGCGCTATCACGTGGCGGCTTATTTGTGGGCGCCGGATTCGAAGCATTTGATTTTCGATTCGCAGGGACAACTATGGCTCTACGACTTAGGGAGCGAGACTGCGGTGCAGTTTACGTCCGCGTCCGATCCTAGCGGAGATCCTAAGTTCTCGCCCGACGGCGGGCATGTGGCTTATGTGCGCAAGCACAATCTGTATGTTCGTCCGGTGAGCGGGAAAAATGAAAAGCAATTGACGAAAGATACCGGCGAGAATCTGTTCAACGGCGATATTGACTGGGTCTACGCGGAAGAGTTGGCGGTGCGGAGCAACTATTTCTGGTCGCCCGACAGCAAAGAAATTGTGTTCCTGCACATGGACGAAACCAAAGTGCCGATCTATCCCATCACGGATTGGATACCGACGCATCCGAATGTGGAGAACGAGAAGTATCCCAAGGTGGGCGATCCGAATCCGGTGGTGAAGCTTGGGGTGGTAGACGCCGACAAGGGCAAGGTGCGCTGGATCTCGCTGACCAGCGATGAGGAATTGTATATTCCGCGCTTTGGTTGGGTCAAAGAGGGAGTGATTTGGGCCGCGCTGGTGAACCGGACGCAAGACAAGATGGAGTTGTTCTTCATCGACGCAAAGACCGGCAAGTCGAGAATGGTGTTTACTGAGACAACGCCCGACTCGTGGATGGACTTTGAGAGGATTGAGATTCCTTTTCTGAAAAACAGCGGCGGCTTTCTCTGGCGGAGCTGGCGCGACGGCAACACGCACATCTATCTCTATAGTTTCGACAAGCAGAACCCAATGGCGGCGGACGCGAAACTGGAGCGCGAACTGGACAAAGGCGATTACGAGGTGCTCGGCATCGACGGCATCAACGAGGCTACGGGCACGGTATTTTTCTCGGCGAATAAGGATGATCCGCGGCAGACGCACATTTTTTCGGTGCAGCTGGACGGATCGGGGGCCAAGGCGCTGACCACCGAGGAAGGCGAGCATTTTGGAAATTTCAGCGACGATGGGAAGCACTATACCCACACGTTTTTTGGTCCGCAGACGGCGACGACGATTTCGCTCTGCGCCGTAGGAGGAGCGTGCAAACCAGTGTGGCAGGCGCGAAACGCGATCGCCGAATATGGGCTGCGGGCGCCGAAGTATTTGGAGTTCAAAGCGGACGATGGGACGACGCTTTATGGACGGTTGCTGCTTCCCCCGGATGCTGCGGCCAGCAGTAAGATTCCGCTGATTGTGAACATCTATGGAGGTCCGGCGGCGCAGATGGTGAGGAAGGGATCGCCCGATCCGTTCGACGAAATTCTGTCGCGCAAGGGCTTTGCCATTTTTGCGGTGGATAATCGTGGGACGCCGGGGCGCGATCGCAAGTTCCAGACGGCGATCCGGCATGAATTTGGCGCCATTGAGTTGAAGGATCAGCTGACCGCGCTGGATCAGTTGTTCGCGCAGTATCCGCAGCTCGACAAAGATCGGATGGCTATCTGGGGCTGGTCGAATGGCGGATCGATGACGCTCTATGCGATGACGCATTCGGAGCGCTTTCGCGCCGGCGTGGCGGTGGCTCCGGTGACCGACCAGGTGAACTACGACTCGATTTACACCGAGCGCTACATGGGGCTGCTCAAGGATGACAAGGCCGGATACGAACAGTCGGATGTGACGCAGTCCGCGGACAAGCTGCACGGCGCGCTGCTGCTGGTCCACGGCACCAGCGACGATAACGTGCATTTTCAGAACAGCATTCAGATGATTGATGCTTTGATCAAGGCGGGAAAACAGTTCCGGCTGATGATCTATCCCAACAAGACCCACAGCATCGCGGGGAAAGACGCGCGGGTGCATCTGTTCACGATGATTGTGGATCACTTTGAGCGGGAGCTGAAGTGAGGCCGTGATTAGCGGCTAGTTGTGAATGCAGGCGAGAATATACTGGCGGCTTCGGCGAAACCGGAGCCGCTTTATTTGTGCCGGCCTGAACCCTTGCGCGGACTTTCCTTAGACGGGCTGTTTTTGGACGAGCCCTCTTTAGAGGAGCCTTCCTTCGATGAGCTTTCTTTCGATACGTTGTCTTTGGACGAGCTTTCCTTCGAACCGCTATCCGACTTGGATTTGTCGTCCTTCTTATCTTTCGAAGAGGAATCTCCGCTGCCGGACGATCCCGGGGATGTTGACTTCTTGGCGTAGTCGGTGACGTACCAGCCGGTGCCCTTGAATTGGACGGCGGGGGCGGAGATCATCTGCTCGACCAGGCCGCCGCACTCGGGGCACTTCTTGACCATCTTGTCGGAGTACAACTGGATTTTTTCGAAGCGGTGGCCGCACTTCTTGCATTCGTATTCGTAAAGGGGCATGAGTGTGAGACGGTTGTGAGGGACAACTCGGTTTCATATTGATTTTAGGGGCGAGGAGCGATTGCCGTCAATTTGTAAGGCGAGCGCCGTGCTCTTTAGGACTTCCCTAACAGACGTTTCGGCGCGGTGTTGCGCCAGGCGGCTTGGATGGCGTTACGCAGCGTTTCCTTCTTTGCCGCTTTGAGGTGGACGCTGGTGGCGCCCCGGCGTCCCCAGACGCCTTTCACTGGAATGAACACGTCGGGATGGTCTTTGGAGAAGTAATGCTGATCTTCAGGGGAGAGCTTGACCATGCCGCGGGATTTATCGGGATAGCCGAGGGTGGCGAAGATTTTTCCGGCGACGCGAAAATCGGGATGGTTGATGTGCGAGCGCTCTTCGGTCTCGGGGAGCGCGAGGGCTAGATGGCGGAAGTCTTTGGCGGTCACGGAGCGAGCTCCTTCAACAAGAACCTAAAGCACGAAGGACACGAAGTCACACGAAGGAAGAAATCCAAGCCGGTACGGTCGGGGCGTAGGTACATTAGCATGAACCGGCGATCTGGACGGAAACTTACGCGAGCCAACTGTCGAGCTTCGCTCGACCGGACAGCCGAGGGCCTGCCCTTAGCTTGCCGAAGGGGCGGCTGTCCCCACACGGGCGGTGGTAGACTCCGGCCATGAAGGACGAGGAACGCCAATTCGCTGACTCCGTACCTGCGACGCGGGCGAAATCCGACAAGGCCGAGTCCACTGCGCCGACACGAGCTGCCATGTCTGCGGGGCCGGCGCTTTATCTAGTGGGGACGCCGATCGGGAATCTCGAAGACATCACACTGCGGGCATTGCGCGTGTTGAAGGAAGTGGACGTGATCGCCTGCGAAGACACGCGGCAGACCCAGAAGCTGCTCAATCATTATTCGATTGGGACCCGCACGACCAGTTATCACGAACATAACGAGATGACGAAGTCGGCGGAACTGGTCAAGGAGATGCAGGAGGGGGCGAGCGTCGCGCTGGTGACCGATGCGGGCATGCCGGGGATTTCTGATCCGGGGTACCGGCTGATTGTGCTGGCGATACGGCATCGTGTGCCGGTGGTGCCGATTCCGGGGGCGTCGGCGTTTCTGGCGGCGCTGGTGGCGAGCGGGCTGCCCACGGATTCGTTTCGCTTCAGCGGATTTCTTCCGGCCAAGCGCGGGGAACGGCGGGCGGCGCTGGAGGCGATCAAGAGTTCTCCGCGGACGCAGGTATTTTATGAGGCTCCGCACCGTATTGTCGAAACGCTCACAGACTTTGTCGAGGTTCTGGGTGCAGAGAGGCATGTCGTGATCGCGCGCGAAGTGACCAAGCTGCACGAGGAATTTCTGCGCGGGCGGGCGGGTGAAGTGCTGGAGAATCTGAAGGCGCGCGAAGCGGTGAAGGGCGAAATCACGTTGCTGATTGGGAAGGCGGAGGAGGCGGGTGTGCAGGCTGCGGTGGCTCCACGGGTGAGTGTGAGGCAGCGGGTGGAGCAGATCATGTATGAGGAGAAGGTGGACGAGAAGGCGGCGCTGAAAAAAGTGGCGAAGGAGCGGGGAGTTTCGAAGAGCGAGGCCTATCGCGAGATGCAGAGGAACAAGTGAAATTGGCTTCTACTGTAGCTGTCAAGCTTAAATCATCTTGTCGAGGTTTTCATCCAGATAGAGAATGAAATCATCAAGCTGCAACTGCTCGGGTTTCCCAGCGTATTGCCTCTTCAATCTGCTTTTCTTCGAGGCCATATTCCTTGGCTAGTTCGGGCATAGATTCGCGCGCGTTAAAGCGAGACGCAATCACAGCAGTAGAGATGCCGGTTCCCGCAATTACAGGCTTTCCGAAGCCGAGGGCTGGATTGATAACGATAAATTTTGGTTCCGCGGCGCTTCTTTCGCGCACAAACGGATAGAACCTGAACATACCGATTTCTTTGTCGTACTCGACTCGTTCGAGATGGGCTTCAACGACTTGGGGAATGGCAAGCTGCCCATCTCTAGACAGATTCACAAGTCGGTCAATCTCCTTCAGGAGGAGATCAATTCTGTTCGTGTACAACGGCTGCTCGATCAAAGGGTGCTTAAATGGCGAAGTTCTGTTCAAGTGTGCAACTGCGCGCCGAATCTTAGGAAGCCGCAGATCGTACAAAGACCGCATCGACGCGAGCATGTGACACTCAAGAAGATTCATGAACGAAAGTGCGCGAGGACTCTTCGACGCGGCTCGGATCACTGGAGAAATCGGCTTCCGGCCGAACGCCCAGTATTCGAGAGTCCTTATCGGAACGCGCAGGTAGAGGGCTGCCTCCGAGAGACCGTACAGCGGAAGTTCTAGTCGCTCGTCCGTTGCGGTGAACTTCACTAGACTCTCCTCGACTTTCGTCGCAGCTTCCTAGAATTGATATACCATATCCGCGCCTCGCTTGTGCAGTCCTCGTGAACCAGCCAAAGTAAGGACTGAGGTTGATAGCTGCTCACTTCCCTGCTAGTTCCCGCTTGACGATTTCGCTCACCATCTTCCCATCCACGCGCATGCCGGCGGCGTTGAATCTCGCCATGGCGTTTTTCATGACTGTGCCCATTTCTTTCATCGTGGGGGAGCCCATTTCGGCAATGGCCGCTTTCACTCCGGCCACTACTTCTGCTTCTCCGGCGGCTTTGGGAAGGTAGGTTTCGATCAGGACGATTTCGGCGGCTTCTTTGTCGGCCATTTCCTGGCGTCCGCCCTTGGTGAACTGCTCGACGGATTCCTTGCGCTGCTTGATCAGCGTGGCCAGCACCGCCTGGGATTCTTTTTCGTCGAGCGGGGCCATCTTTTCGACCTGGCGCAGGTGCAATGCACTCTTGACCATGCGCAGGGCGGAGAGGCGCGCTTCGTCCTTCGCCTTCATGGCGGTGACGATATCTTTCTGGATCTGTTCAGTGAGGCTCATGAGGGGATTATAGAACGTGAGCGCCGCTCACCCCACGGGCCGAAGCCCGATAGATCCCTTACCGCCAGAGCGGCCCTAAAGGGCCGCTCTTCCACCTCCGATCTGTGTGACGCGGGTCACGGCACGGAACTGGAATTCGCGCTAGAAGATTGGCGGGCGAATGCGTGCTGCAATGACGCGGTTCCGGTAGACTTAAGGACTATCGCTACTTATTAAGGATTCTGACTATGTTGCACAAGAACCGTCTTTTTACTCCCGGACCAACGCCGTTGTTGCCGGCGGCGCAGACGGCCATGGCTTCGTTTACGGCGCATCACCGGACGGCCGACTTTCGGGCGCTGTTTCAGCGCGTGCTGGCCGACATGAAGGAATTCATCGGCACGAAGAACGATGTGCTGGTGCTGGCTTGTTCGGGCACGGGCGTGATGGAGGCGGCGGTGTCGAACCTGACGTCCCCGGGCGACAAGGTGCTGGTATTGACTGCCGGGAAGTTTGGCGAGCGCTGGACGGGGCTGGCCAAGGCGTTCGGCTGCCAGGTGGACGTGCTCAGTGTTCCGTATGGCGAGACGTTTTCGCTGGACGACATTCGGGCGCGGGTGACTTCCGATGTGCGCGCGGTGTTTGTGCAGGCGACCGAGAGTTCCACGGGAGCGCGGCATGACGTGGAAGGCATCGCGAAGATTGTGCGGGCGCAGGGCGACGGTACGCTGCTGGTGGTGGATGCGATCACGGGGCTGGGCACGACTCATCTCAATGTCGATGGCTGGGGCGTCGATATGATTATTGGCGGATCGCAGAAGGCGCTGATGATTCCTCCGGGGTTGGCGTACTGCGCGGTGAGCGAGCGGGCGTGGAAACGCATGGATACGACCACCTCGCCGCGGTATTACTTTGATCTGCGCAAGGAGCGGAAGTCGGCGGCGAAGGGCGAGTCGGCCTATACGCCAGCGACATCTTTGTTCGCGGCGTTGGGAGCGGCGCTTGAGTTCGTGCGCGGCATGGGCAACGGAGAGCTGTCCACCGGGCGGGAAGAGCTCGTAAACAATGCCGAGTTTTGTGCGGAGATGACGCGGGCAGGAGCGAAGGCTCTGGGATTGAAGTTGTATGCGTCTTCGCCGGCGGCTGCGCTGACCGCTATTTGCGCGCCGGACGGAACCGACTCGAGCAAGATTGTGAAGGAGTTTCGCGAAGCCTTTGACGCTGTGGTGGCCAATGGACAGGGCGAGATGAAGGGCAAGCTGTTCCGCATCGCGCACATCGGGTACTACGACTATCTCGATACGATCGGGATTCTGGGCGCGCTCGAACATGTGCTGGCGCGGGTCAGCGACCGGCCGGTGGAATATGGCGCTGCGGTGCGGGCAGCGCAGGAAGTCTATGCCCGCACCCAAGCCGGGAAGCGACAACTGGTCGGCGCCTGAGGGCTGCCCCGAACTCTAGTTGACCGTGAAGTTCATGGGGCTCGAGGTCGCGGCCATCGTCCCACCGCTTCCGTACAAGCCTGTACCCGGAGTGGCGGGGTTGGTCACGGTGACTGTGATGGTGCCGGAGGTCGCGATGGCCGCAGCCGGAACCGCCATGGTGAGCTGATTGCCGCTCACAACCGTGGTAGTTTGAGCCGCGCCATTCCAGTTCACGACCGCCTTCGCGCCAAAGTCGGTTCCGTTGACGGTCAGGGCGAAGGCCGCGCCGCCTGCGGTCGCGCTGGCAGGAGCGAACTGAGTGATGGTGGGAGCGGTTCCAGCAACGGCCGGAGTGGTCTTGGCGCTGTAGCCGCACCCGAGGGTTATCCCGATCAGTGCCGCGAGCAATGTTGTTTTGACGGGTTGCAGTGTCTGAGACTTCTTCATAGTGTCCTCCAAAGGGCAGGGCCCAGTGAGAAAGAGTCTAGAAAGTCCGAGGGGCCGAGGTGTCAGAGGCGTGTCATTCTCCGGTCAATTTCTGGTCATCAGGGTATAAGCGGATTTCTGAAACAGGATCCTCATTCAAAGGAAATCATTCGTGAAAATCATCGTAGCGGAAAAAATCTCAGCATCAGCGGTGGCGCAGCTGCAAGAGCCGGGCTGGACTGTCCTTACGGCAGATCAGCTTGAGGGCAAGCTGGAGGAACATCTGGAGACTGCGGATGCGCTCATCGTCCGCTCGGCGGTGCAGGCCGACGCTAAGCTCTTGGAGCATGCGAAAAAGCTGCGCGTGATCGGGCGCGCGGGCGTGGGCGTGGACAATATCGATCTCGAAGCGGCAACTCACAAAGGGATTGCGGTGATGAACACACCGGGCGCCAATGCGGTCGCGGTGGCGGAGCAGACGCTGGGGATGATGCTGGCGATGGCTCGTCATCTATGCCGTGCCGACGCGCTCATGCACGCGGGCAAGTGGGAGAAGAAATCCCTGCAGGGAACGGAGCTGCGAGCGAAGACGCTGGGCATTATCGGGTTGGGACGGGTCGGCATGGAGGTAGCGCGGCGGGCGCGCGGATTCGGCATGGAGTTGGTGGGGCATGATCCATTTGTATCGGTGGGGGTCGCGAAGGAACAGGGAATCCGGCTGGCGGGGCTCGACGAGTTGTATGCCGCGGCGGACTACATCACGTTGCACGTCGGGCTGACGCCGCAGACCACGGGGATGATCAATCAGGTATCGATCGCGAAGATGAAGAAGGGTGTCCGGCTGGTGAATTGCGCGCGCGGCGAACTGGTGAACGAGGCGGATCTGGCGCAGGCGCTGAAGACGAAGCACGTTGCGGCGGCTGCCCTCGATGTTTTTGCGGAAGAGCCTCCGAAGAACTCGCCGCTGCTGGGGCTGGAAAATGTTGTGCTCACGCCGCATGTGGGAGGATCGACGTTCGAGGCGCAGGAGGCCGTGGGCGTGCAGATTGCACAACAGGTGAAGGAGTACTTGAAACACGGAGTGATTCAGAATGCGGTGAATGTGCCGTCGGTCTCGGCGGAGGAGTATGCGACGATGCAGCCCTACATCGTGCTGGCGGAGCGTATGGGGGCGTTTCTGTCGCAGGTTTCTGAAGGGAGCATCGAAGAGATTTCGATCCGGTACAGCGGTCACATTGCGGAATGGAAAACGGAGCTCATCCGCAACGGAGCGATCAAGGGCATTCTGAACCAGGCGCTGGAGGAAAAAGCGAACCTGGTGAACGCGGCCAAGATTGCGGAGGAGAGAGGACTGCGGGTGCTGGAGTCGCACAAGGCGAAAGCATCGACCGGAGGCGCGGGAAGTGTGCTGTCCATCTTTCTGAAGACTTCCACCGAGGAGCACATGGTGAAGGGCGCGGTGCTGCACGGGGACGCGCCGCGGTTGCTGCATGTGGATGGCATCGACGTGGAAGCGCCGCTGGAGCGCAGCCTGATTTACCTGCGGAACCGCGACGTGCCGGGCGTGATTGGCAAAGTGGGGACGATTCTGGGGGAGGAGTCGATCAACATTGCCGATTTCTCTCTGGGACGGCGTGGCGTCGAGAAGGAAGTTCAGAAAGAGTCCGACCAGCCGCGGGAGGCGATTGCGGTGGTCCACGTGGACGGACGCGTGCCCGAGGAAGTGCTGGCGAAGTTGCGGACGATTCCGGCGGTGCAGAAGGCGAAGGCGGTGCAGTTGTTCTAGGGGATGGGGTCGTTTCGCGGGCTCAATCGTGGGAGGTTCGTGATGCGGGTCGCGGCAATCTACGATATCCATGGAAATCTCCCCGCATTGGAAGCCGTTCTCCAAGCTATTCGTACAGCCGGCGTGGACCTGATCGTCGTCGGGGGCGACGTGCTTCCGGGGCCGATGCCCGTTGAAACACTGACACATCTTTTCGATCTCACGATTCCGATTCAATTCATTCAAGGAAACGGCGAAGTTGCGGTGCTTGCGGCGTTGGCAGGCACAGAAGCCTACGCTCTCCCGGAGCAGGCCCTGGAGTTCGTCCGCTGGACGGCGCAGCAACTTTCTTCCGAACACGCGCGGATGCTGCGCAACTGGCCTAAAACAGTTCGTCTCGAGATTGGCGGTTTAGGCGAGGTATTGTTCTGTCACGCGACGCCACGAAACGAAAATGAGTGCTTCACTCGCTTGACGCCTGAAGAAGTTCTATTGCCGGTCTTTGAAGGCCTCAATGGGTCTGTGGTCGTCTGCGGGCATACCCACATGCAGTTTGATCGAAAGGTAGGAAAGACTCGAGTTGTGAATGCGGGCAGTGTGGGAATGCCTTTTGGACAAGCCGGCGCCGATTGGGTGTTGCTTGGACCTGATGTTGAGCTTCGGCATACGTTCTACGATCTCGGGCAAGCTGCTGAGCGCATTCGGGAGACGAAGTATCCGCAAGCCGAAGAGTTCATCGCGCGCAACGTGCTTCAGCCGCCGTCAGAGGAAGAAATGCTGAGAGTATTCAGGCGCGTGGAATTGACGGGCTGAAGCGTTGCGCCCGCCAAAGGCAGGCGTGCGGGCCGGGCTTCGCCCAGGCCGGACAGCCGAGGCGGCTGTCTCTGCGTATTACGACTCGGCTTCGTCGCGGCGCAGTTTGCGGCTTTCGGCGAGCAGGGCCATGGAGTGCATCAGGTTCTGCAGAGTGACGATGCCGATCAGGCGCTGGTCCTCGACGACGGGAATGATGCTGGAATTGCGGGCGGTGAGTTTGCGGAAGGCCGAGCCGAGAGAGTCCTGGCGCAGGGAGACTTCGAAAATCTTGTTCATCACCGCCTGGACGTAGCCGTTTCCTTCGGCGCGCAGAGCATCGAGAATACGCTGCTTCGAAATCACTCCCACCATATCGCTGCCGCGAACCACGGGAAAATCATCTTGCAGGGAATGGACCGCTTTCTCCAGGGCATCCTCCAGCGTGTCGGCAGGGGAGAGCGTGGCGAAGTCGGTGAGCATGACTTCTTCGAGGCGGACATTGTCGAGCACGGACTGGAAGACGAGGGCGCGCTCCTCCAGTTGAGCGGCGGAGAAGACGATGACGCCGACCATCGTCAGCCAGCTATCGCTGAACAGGCCTGCGATCATCAGGACCATGGCGATGGCGTTGCTGATGGAAACGGCGCGCCGCGTGGCGGTGGACGCGTCGAGAGTGCGGGCAAAGAATGCCCGCAGGATGCGTCCGCCATCCAGTGGGTAAGCAGGCATGAGATTGAAAATCGCCAGATAAAGATTGGCCCACACCAGGCTGCGCGGCAAGTTGGCGGCCTGGAGAAAAGGCCACCTCCAAAGCTCAACTCCGCGGCCAGAGGCAGTTACAGCGGCTGCTGCAAGGCACGCCAGGACGAGGCTCACGAGCGGTCCGATCAGAGCAAGGCGAATGTCGCGCTTCCACACCAGGGCAGGCTGCGACTTTTCAACCCGCGATTCGTCGTAGAGCGCGACACCGGTGAGCGGAAGCAGGATCACTGCCTTTGGGGTCAGGCCGACGCGGCGAGCGGCGACCATGTGTCCGCACTCATGAGCCGCTACGCAAGCCAGAATGATACCGACCAGCGCCAGGTCGCGCGCTCCGTTGGCCGTGCCCTGATGGGCGGCGTACTCCGTCCAGAAGATGAACATGGGCAGGACGAAGAACGTAAAGTGGATGCGGACGTCCACGCCAAACAAACGTCCTACCGGTATGGACCAGCTTCGCATAAGCCTTCGCTACTTTTATTCTACATGGATGGATATAGTGATTGCGGCACCCAAGAGTACAGAGGCATGCGAGTGATCGCTGGAAAATATCGAAGCCGTCCGCTGCGTTCGTTGCGGGGGATGGACGTACGTCCCACCTCGGACCGGCTGCGGGAGACGTTGTTTAACGTGCTGACGGCGGGGAATCCGGCCGCGCTCGAGGGCAGCATCTGGCTCGATCTGTTCGCGGGAACGGGAGCGGTCGGCATCGAGGCCCTGAGCCGGGGAGCCAAAGAAGTGTATTTCTTGGAACACTCAGCTCCGGCGGCGGATGCGATCCGCGGCAATCTGCAAAGTCTGGGCATTGTGGATGGCTTCAAGATCCTGCAGGAAGAATTGCCGCGGGCGTTCTGGCGGATGGAGCGGCAACACGTGGCGGCCGACGTGGTGTTCATCGATCCACCGTACCGCATGCAGGATGCTTACACGAAAACACTGAGGGCGTTGGCGGATTCGTCACTGGTGTGGGCGATGTCGGTGGTGATTGCCGAGCACGAAAAGAAATTCGACCCAGGCGAGGAATTTGGGCATCTGCGGAGGTTTCGGCACTTGGCTCAGGGCAGCGCAGCCCTGAGTTTTTATCGCATGGCTAGCGGAGGGGATCTGCGGGTCTGAGCGGGCGGATTCCTAGACGGACAAGGTTCGTCCGCGCTACATGATCAGATCCTCGGTGCGGCGAACGATGGGGTGCTGCATCTCTTCCAGATCGTTTTTCACCATGTTCAGGCCGTAGACGCATCCTTCAAAGTTCTTGGAGAGACTGGCAAACAGGGGCGCGACCTTGGCGTACTCGAAGTGCTCGAACTTGGAGACGATGTAGTAGCTTTCTTTGCCGGCTTTCACCCACTCGACGAAATTTTCCAGACGCAGGCGGCGCAGGCGGAAATGATTGATGCTTTCGGGGAACATTCCCGCGAAGAACAGCGTGTAGTCTCCGATGTGTTTGCGCACCTGGCGTTCCCGATCAAACGAAGGCGCGGGACCATAGACCGGATCGGACTCCAGCAGCATCTCGCCGACGTCCGCCAGCGGACGATTGCGCGCGTCTTGAACCTTGTAGAGTTGGTCGGCTTCGCAGAACTCCGCCAGCAAATGAGAAACGTAGGCGACGATCTGAGGATCGCGGATGCCAATTTCTTCGGCATAGTGTCGTCCCACTAGATCCTGAAACAACTCCTGCAGCGGATGCGATTCCGGAATCATTTTTAGCCCCCTGAACTCCGCATGGCGCAACGGAGTTTCAGCCACCTGCGTGAGTAGATACCCTACTTCGATGCTAAAACGCAAGTGACTTTTGTTTATCGACATGATTCGTTTTTCTAATCAGTTAGAGATGGATGGATCGCGAACGAGTTGTGAGCGTAATCCGTTAGAACATGGGTGGTTCGTGAGTGAGTCCGTACGCGGATTCCGCCGTATTCTGCTGGCAGTCGGATGGAGCGGCTGCCAATTCGGTGTCTGCGTCTTTGGTTGACCTGTAGAATGAGCGGCCACGGAGGAATCGATGGAACGTCAGAACATTGCAAGCGGGACGGCATGGGAGCCAATCGTGGGTTACTCTCGTGCGGTGAAGGCGGGGTCGTATGTGCATGTATCGGGAACCACAGCTACCGGGCCGGATGGGAAGATCGTCGGCGTGGGAGACGTTTATGCGCAGGCTGTGCAGACGCTGAAGAACATCGAAAGCGCACTCAAGAAAGCGGGCGCCGGCATGAAAGATGTGGTGCGCACTCGCATGTATGTCACGAACATCGCGGAGTGGGAAAAGGTTGGGAAGGCGCATGGGGAGATTTTCCGTGACATTCGGCCGGCTACGTCGATGGTGCAGGTGAGCGCGCTGATCTCGCCCGAGATTCTAGTGGAGATTGAGGCAGACGCGGTGTTGCCGTGAATTGTAGGTAGGGTTCAGGTCAACGGCTTCGACATTTTCACGAAATGACAAGGCAGCTTCGGGTTCAAGCCGGGAGTGAAGGGAGCAGTGCCAGTTTCGACGTATCCCCGGCGATGGTAGAAGTCTGGCAATTCCTTCCGCAGATTCACAATTTGCAAATCCATGAAACGGCTGCCTGCCTGGGCGCAGTAGTCTTCGGCGGCATCCACGCCGAGACAGGCGATCGCACAGAGGGTATAGAATTCCTTCCGCCGAATCATCTTACGGGAGCGGCGATGGGCCATCCCGTGAATTCGGGGAGATGGCTCTGGGAGATCGCATGAAACACCTACTCTTGATCTTGTCTCTTACGTTCGCCACGTGCGCAATCGCGCAACACTCTGATTCGTCATCGGCGGAGGTTACTGTCATTCGTGCTGGCACGCTCATCGACGGTAAGTCCGACAAGCCGCGGCGCGATCAGGTAATTGTCATTCGCGGCAACCGCATCGAGAGCGTCGCTGACGCCGCGAATGCGAAGATCCCCGCCGGTGCGGCGGTGATCGACCTCTCGAAAGAGACCGTGCTTCCCGGACTGATCGATTCGCACACGCACATCTTCCTGCAGGGCGAAGATCCCGCGCAGGGCGGCTACGACGCCAACATTCTGACAGCGCCTTTGGCGATGCGCGCGGCACGAGCCACGGTATCGGCCCGGCGGGCGCTGGAGCAGGGCTTTACCACACTGCGGGATGTGGAAACCGAGGGCGCAGGCTATGGCGATGTCGGCATCAAGCAGGCGATTGAGGGAGGATACATTCCCGGGCCAAGACTGCTGGTTGTTACACGTGCCATCTCGACGACGGGCGGCTACATGCTGGAAGGGTACGCGCCCGAGCTCGAGATGCCGAAAGGCGCACAGATCGTCGATGGCCCTGTGGAAGCGCGCAAAGCCGCGCGCGAACAGCTCGACCACGGCGCCGACTGGATCAAGGTCTATATGACCCATCGCTCGTGGGTGGGAAAGAACGGGGAGCTAGTCTCGCAGCCGACGCTCACGGTTGAGGAACTGCGGGCGATTGTGGACGAGACTCACGGCTGGGGAAAGAAGGTCGCGTGTCACGCTTACGGCGGAATCGGGCTGCACCGGGCTCTCGACGGCGGATGCGATTCCATCGAGCACGGACTCGACCTGGACGACGCCGCGATCGCGCAGATGCTGAAGCAAGGCACCTGGTATGTGCCCACGCTCAGCGTCTACTACACCGACTGGGCCGCGGCGGATACGGCAGCGGGACAACGCGACCGCTTGCGCGCCTCCGCACACGAGGTTTCATTCAAGAAAGCGCTGAAGGCGGGGGTGAAGATCGTGTTCGGCACCGACATGGGAGGAATCCCGTGGACCGAGCCGATCGCGCAGGAATTTTCGCACATGGTGGAATTCGGCATGCAGCCGATGGATGCGATCCAGAGCGCAACCTCGCGCGCGGCCGTGATGCTCGACATGGAGGGCAAGATCGGCGTGGTGGCTCCGGGCGCGTTTGCCGACATCGTCGCCGTGACCGGCGACCCGGTGCGGGACATCAAAGTGCTCGAGAGCGTAGAGTTTGTAATGAAGAACGGACAGGTTTTTCGCGCGAAGTAGGCGCTTCCTGCCTCGGGACCGGCGGGCGTTTCGAAAGTGGGAGTTTTCTCGCAAATTCGCTTGACAAGCGCTTCACGGTGGGCATAATGCGTCAATCGGGTTTGAACCGGTCGAATTCGGTTCCAAGGTCGTAAGGGGCCGAAGGAGGTGTTTATGAGCGTGCTGGACCTTTGTGATCGGGAAATTGCCGCGGTGGGGCTGGAAGCCACCGTAGCCGACGCTATTCATAAAATGCTGGACCATCATGTGGGAGCAGTAGCGGTGGTCGACAGCGAGTATCGAGTCGCTGGGATTTTTACGGAACGAGATGTTCTGCGAAAAATGTCGCTCAGCCATGTTGATCCGAAGTTGACTTCGGTGCGCGAACTGATGACCACGCCGGTCGAGATGGCCACGCGGGCCACGGGCGCAGGTGAGGCCCTGAGCATCATGCTGGAGCGGCACTTCCGGCATCTGCCGGTGGCCGATGACAACGGCAAGCTGCTGGGGATTCTTTCCATCCGCAATCTGCTGGAGTGGCGCGTGGACGACCTGAGCCGTGAATTGGAGTCGCTCGAGCAATACGTCTCCAACGACGGGCCGGGGGGCTAGAAACATTTCGCCTGGCTACGACCTGAACTAATGGAGACCTCCTCCGCTTTGTCCCGCACGATTGCTGGCGTGCGCGTTGCTACCTCCATATTCTTTCTGCTGTTCGGAGAATATAAGGTGGCGGGGCCGGGCTTCGCCCACGGTGGTTTTCAGACTTACCTGCAGGACTACATTACGAACAGCGCGGTCAGGTTCTATCGTCCGGTTTTGTCGGGGTTGTTTCTGGCGCATGCAGTGTTTTTCGGCTATGTGGTTGGGGTGGTCGAACTGCTGATCGGGGTCTCTCTGCTAATTGGGCTATGGGTGCGTCCCGCCTGCATTCTGGGCATCCTGTTTTTGCTGAATCTGACTCTCGCTGCCTGGTGGGGACCGGGCCATGGAGTGCCGATGTGGCGCTACTTCGGTGCCCGGCTGGATACTTTGCCATTGCTGTTGCTGCTCATCATCTTCTTTGCCGCTGACGCTGGGCAAGTGTGGGGTCTCGACAGGCGACACCGGTAAGTCAGTTTGGATACGTCTTGCCAATCGAAAGCTCGGGGGAAAAGGAAAGACATCATGAAGAACAGTCACAGTGCTGTGATCTTTGCCATTGCATTGTTCTGCCTGGGAGTTCAAGTGAGTGCCCAGAGGTCGCGGCACGTGGTTGTGCATGCAGGGCATTTGCTCGATGTGAAGAGCGGCAAGTTGCTGGCTGACCAGACACTGGTGATCGAAGACGGACGGATCCTCAGTTCCGGCGGCGCTGCCGAGGCGAAGATTCCTGCGGACGCGACGCGCATCGAGTTGCCGAACGCAACCCTATTGCCGGGCTTAATTGACGCGCACACGCACCTGACCATGGAGCCCAGGTTCGGATACGACCGGCTGGCAATTTCCGTGCCGCGAGAGGCGCTTATCGGCGCCAAGAACGCGCGGCTCACCTTGCTTGCCGGATTTACAACCGCACGCAACGTGGGCGCACGCGGATTTACCGATGTCGCTTTGCGAGACGCGATCAACGCGGGCGACGTACCCGGGCCGCGGCTGCTGGTGAGTGGGCCGGCGCTGAGCATCACGGGCGGACATTGTGACAACAACATGCTGCCCTTCGAATATCACGCGGTAGGCGATGGCACTGCGGACGGCATCGCCGAGGTGCAACACAAGGTTCGCGAGAACATCAAGTACGGCGCGGATCTCATCAAAGTGTGCGCGACGGGCGGGGTGCTGTCGCTGGGGGACAATCCGCAACACTCGCAATACACACTGGACGAGATGAAGGCGATTGTGGCGGACGCGCACCGGCTGGGGCGGAAAGTCGCGGCGCACGCTCACGGCGCGGAGGGGATTCGCTGGGCGGCTGAGGCGGGAGTCGATTCCATTGAGCACGGGTCTTATATTGACGACGCCGGCATTGCAGCCATGAAAGAGCACGGCACCTATCTTGTGCCGACCCTCTACCTGGGCGACTGGATGATGGAGAATGCGGAGCAAACGCATCTGCCTCCGCCGCTGCTGGACAAGGCCCGCGAGGTGATTCCTGCGGCGCGCAAGAACATTGCGCACGCGTTTGCTGGCGGTGTGAAAGTGGCCTTCGGTACCGATGCCGCGGTTTATCCGCATGGCTTGAATGCCCGTGAATTCGCAGTGATGGTGAAGCTGGGGCTGACGCCGCTGCAGGCGATTCAGGCAGCGACGGTGAATGCCGCGGATCTGCTGGGGTGGTCGGGCAAGGTCGGCACGCTGGAGCCGGGAGCGTGGGCGGACATCGTCGCGGTGGAGGGAGATCCGGTCAAGGACGTGACCACTCTGGAGCGCGTCAAATTTGTGATGAAGGGTGGCGAGGTGGTGAAGAACGAGTACGGAAAATGAGAGGAGTAGAATCGTCGCGATTTACCTTGTTGAGGAGGCTTCATGGCATGGTACTGGCCGACCATTGAAGATGAGAGTTCCGCCCAACACGCAACCAAGGCCGCAGTAGGGGTCAGTGGGTTTATTGCCGCGGTCACGGCCTTGATCGCCGTCCTGAGCATTTTCTATCACAAGCCGATCGGTGGGCTTGATGGATGGGCCCTGGCTGACGCCGCAATCTTCGCCTTGATTGCGTGGCGAATCTCAAAAGCGTCCCGCATCTGGGTAATTGTTGGCCTGCTGATGTATCTGGCGGAAGTGGGCTACAAATTGGCAACGAATCCGAGCGGTGCACTCGGGGTCCTGACAATTATTTTCATCCTTACCTACATCAATGCGATTCGTGGAGCGTTTGCCTATCACCGATACCGGAAGGCTGAGAGCAACCCCCTCGCACCACTAGCCTAGGATTCGCGGCTGCCTCGATTTGCTCTTTCGGTGACCCAGTCCGTCCAGAACGATGACGCTCCGCTGGCCAGCAGCGGGGCTTTGCCCTCCACGGCATCGACGAACTTTTCCAGCATGGGATAGTGCAGGTTGGCGTGGGGCGGGAGATTCTCGCGAGCACCGGGATAGACGAGATCGGGCCCATTCAGCGGAGATAACTCCATCTCACCGCCGGTTCCACGAATGCGGCATTCGTCGCGAGCAATCTTGGAGTGCCAGCGAACGTCGACGACACCGCGGACGCCGTCTGCATACTCGATCAGCACGGTTGCGTTGTCTTCCACTGCGTAGTGATGCACTACATTGGAGAGTTGGGCGGTCACTCGCAGCGGCTGGCCGAAAAGAAAATTCAGAACGTCAATGCGATGCGAGGCGACGTCGAACAGCGGTCCGCCTCCGGCCTGGGCGGGATCGACCAGCCAACTGCGGCTGCCTTGTCCGTCAAACCACGCGTGGGAAGTGAGTTCGGCCAGAACCGGTTTGCCGATCGCGCCCGCAGCCAGCAACTGTTTGGCGCGCTGCACCTTGGGATAGGAGCGGCGATAATAGGCGACTCCGAAGGTCTTGTCGCTTTCCTCGGCGGCGTGCAGCATGGTGCGAGCCTCGGACTCGCTCATGGCCATGGGTTTTTCGCAGAGCACGTGTTTGCCGGCGCGAAGCGACTGAATGGTTTGCGGCGCGTGCAAGAACACTGGCGTGCCGACATACACGGCGTGCACAGCGTCATCCGCAAGAGCTTCTCGAAGGTTTGGCCAGACGCGTACGCCATAGGGAGCCGCTTTCGCGGGATCGCGAGTGACGAGGCCATAGAGATGGCTGCGGGGCTCGGTTTGGATTGCGGGGATGACCCGGCGAGTCGCGATGTCGCCAATTCCGATGACGATCCAGTTGAGCATGCGCGGTGGATGCCGACAGAAAAACAAAGGCCGGCCAGGGCCGGCCTTCGAAATCCATTTCAAACAGCGACTACTTCTTGGGTGCGATCGCGTCCTTCGCGGCCTTGGCGACGCGGAACTTCACGACGGTCTTAGCCTTGATCTGGATGGGTTCGCCGGTTTGCGGGTTGCGTCCCACGCGAGCCTTGCGGTGCGCCTTCACCAGACGGCCCAGGCCGGGCACAACGAAGATGCCGTTTTTCTTGGTTTCCTTGATAGCGGTGTCGGCCAGTTGCTCCAAAAACGCCGCCACGGTTTTATTGGGAAGCTCGGTCTTTTCGGCGAGATGCCGAATGAGCTGTGTCTTTGTCAAACCTGCTGCCATGTTGTTTTCTCCTCGACAAAAATCGGTTTAATACCAGTGGGGCCTATCTTATACCCGCAGGGCTGTGGAAAACACCTTTATTTACGAGGGTTTTCTAATTTGCAGACGCGAAACAGGGCATTTTTACAGGGCTTCCCGTGCATCTAGATGCCGGAATGAGCCTGTCATGCGCACCAGCGTGGTAACCTGCGGAAAGCAATCCTGCTCGGAGGACTCCGCAATTGAGTTGCGCCATCTGTGAAGTTCGCAAGGAAAAGCGCTTTTGCCCCGCGGTTCACGGGCGTATTTGCCCGCAGTGCTGCGGCGAGCAGCGCGAAGTGACTCTCGATTGCCCCAGCGATTGTCCGTATCTTCTACAGGCGCGGGAGCACGAAAAGCCGCGCTCCTCGGACCAGATCAACCCGGCAGGATTGTTTCTGCAGGTCGAAGTTTCCGATCAGTTCATGTACGAGAAAGAACATCTGCTCATGGGACTGACGTATGCGCTGGCCAAGGCTGCGCGCTCCGACCGCAGCCTGCATGATCAGGATCTGATTGCCGCACTTTCGGTGTTGACCAAGAGCTATGAGCGGTTGGTGAACTCAGGCCTGCACTACGAGCAACCGTTGAGCAGCGATTCGCAGCGCAGGGCCGCGGCCGAGATCGAGAACATGGTGAAGGAATACCGCGAGGCCGAACAGAAGCATACGGGCTACTCGAGCTTGCGGGATTCCGATGTGCTGAAGGCCTTAGTCTTTCTGGTGCGGCTGGCGTACGGACGGACGTCGGGACGTCCGAAGTCGCGAGCCTTTGTGGACTTTCTGTTCGCCCAGTTTCCCGAGAAGGAATCAGTGGCCGCGCAGGAAGCTGGAAGTCGGATCATTTTGCCGTAACCGCTCGTAGGTCTTCGGTCGTTAGTCGTTGGCTTTGGCAATAACGCGGCGAACGGTTTGCCCGGCAGGCAAAGTGTCGAGCAGTTCGCGAACTGTTTTCTTCAGCACCGGATGCTGCACTGCGGGCGCGATTTCCGCCAAAGGCTGGAGTACGAAACGGCGATCGTGCATCGCGGGATGAGGAATCGTCAATGGGGGCGAGTCCAGGATCAAGTCGCCGAAGAGCAAGATGTCGATATCGATGATGCGCGGGCCCTTCTTCTGGATGCGCTGCCGGCCCATTTCGTGTTCGATGTTGAGGATGGCCGCCATCAGTTGCTCCGGAGTCCGCGTCGTTTCCAGAGCCACAGCGCAATTCAAGAACCACGCCTGGTCGGCGAACTCGACGGGTTCAGTCTCGTAGAACGAAGAAACTGACATGACACAACCCTCGGTTGGCAGGCGTGCGATCGCATCGCGAAGATGGGTCTCGCGATCTCCTAGGTTGGATCCGAGCGAAAGATAGACGAAGTTGCGCATTGGGGCCTGCTGTCCAGTTGTACTCCGCGAAATTCCATCGCACAATCCTACCCAGTTTCGGAACGGTCCAAATATTGGACGCTTGCGCCCTGCGGTTTGCGTCCGAAAGGCCAACGAAGGTTCCGTGACCTCGGTTACTATCGCGGATCTGCACCGCACCGCTAGAATCGGCGGTATGACGTTGGACTCTCTCGTCCTGAGCAAGGACCCGGAAGTGGTACGTGTGATCCGGCCTACGCTCGAGAAGCTATCGATTGAAGTGGAAATCTGCCATGAGGCGAGGGCAGGCGCCAAAATTCTGATCTCCGACAAGTTCGACGCGGTGATTGTGGATTGCGACGATCTGAATGGCGGATTGGCCGTTCTGCAGGGTCTGAGGACCACTCCCAGCAACAAGAACTCCGTTGCCTTCGCCATCCTCAACGGAAAGAGAACGACCACGCAACAAGCTTTCGGCATGGGCGCCAACTTCGTTCTGCAGAAACCAATCAGCGCTCTGAATGCGTCCCGTTGCTTTCATGCGGCGTTGAATTTCATGGTAAAGGAGCGACGCCGCTACTTCCGCCAGCCGGTGAAGATGTTGGTCAGAGTCGTGCTTGAAGGCAAGATTCTGAATGCGACCAGCACCAATATCAGCGAGGGTGGAATTGCACTCATGTTGCGGGAGGCACTGCCCAAAGGAGCTGCGCCGCGTCTGAAGTTCTCGCTGCCAGGCAAGAACATTGATCTCGAAGTTGAAGCCGAGGTAGCTTGGGTCGACATCAAAGGCCTCGCCGGCTTCCGATTTCACAATGTTCCGAAGACGTCGCAGGAACAGCTCGAACAGTGGCTCGACCAGCAACTGGAACAGGAGTTTCCCGGAGCCAAGGAGCGACTGGCGGCCGAGGAATCCGAGACCTCGAACTAATCATCACACCGCTAGCGCCTTCTGGCGCCCTGCTCTAGAGTTCAGATTGCAGATTGAGGGCTCGGGCTTTGAACTCCGCAATCTGAGATCTGCAATCTCTGTCTTAGGGGTATCTCACTTTAGACTTGCGCGGGGCTGTACGCGTGGCAATCTGGGAGATCACCGGAGAGCCAGAATGTTGACCAATGATTTCCGCATTGCCAAAGTACAAAGAACGCTACGCTGGTTTGAGGAAGATATTCCTCTGCTTAACATGCGAGTGAAAGAGTTATCGAAAGAGCGGCAGGAATCCGCACGCCAGTTCGCGGCGGCCGTGATTGATCAAACGCGAGCTGAGCTGGAAAGATTGCTGCAAGAGCAGCCCCACGACATGCGCGATTCCAGCGAGACGCCCTGCGAGCCCGCAGATTAGCCAGATCCAGCACTATAACAACCTCACCGATGGAAAGAAAAAAGCAGATCCCTCCGCGTTCGCTCCGACTCCGGTCGGGATGACAGGCGATATTCCGAATCAGGGCGTTTAGAGAGAGGACCCAGCCGTGGCCTCGGCGCTCGGGACGACGGCATGGGCACGGTCGTCGCTGGGGAAGGTCACTTCCTCCCACAGGGTCTTGTCGCGCAGGATGCGCGAGACCAGTGCGGTATGCATGGCGTGACCGGCGCGGTCGGCGACGACGTTGCCCAGGATCTGCTTCCCTAACAGCGCCAGATCGCCTACCAGATCCAGTACTTTGTGGCGCACGAATTCGTCGGGGAAGCGGAGCGGGCCATTCTCGATGCCATCACGGGTGAGCACGATGCAATTCTCGCGCGAGGCGCCGCGAATCAGTCCCATGTCGCGCATGGCCTGCTCGTCCTGGCGCGAGCCAAAGGTGCGCGCCCCCGCGATGTGCCGCAGATAACTTCCGTTGGTCAGTTCCACTTGAAAAGTTTCTTTGCCGATGAGGGGATGCGGGAAATTGATCGAATAGGACACCGAATAAGTGTCGGAGGGATACACTGCGATGAACTTGTTTCCCTCGCGCATTTCCACTTCGCGGCGAATCTTCAAATACTTGCGCGGGCGGCGGTGCTTGCGGATGCCCACCTTCTGAATCATCTCGACGAAGGGACGGGCGCTGCCGTCAAGGATGGGTAATTCGAGGTTGTCGAGTTCGACGATCGCGTTATCAATGCCCATACCGATGAAGGCGGAGAGCACGTGCTCGGTGGTGGAAATGAGTACGCCCTTCTTCATGAGGCTGGTGGCATAACTGACGCGGGCCACATTTCGGCTGATCGCCTCGATTTCGAAACCGTCGAGATCGGTGCGCCGAAAAACGATGCCCGTGCCGGACGCTGCCGGCAGGATGCGCATGGACACGGGCGCGCCACTATGCAGGCCGATGCCGCTGCACTCCACCGCGGAGCGAATTGTCTGCTCTGGGGTCAAAAGGAATCGTTTCAGTGAATGCAGTAGATTACGCCAGTGTTGGCAAAGTTGTCTGTGGCAAAAAAACCACAGTAAATGACGACGCTGCCATCCCGGTGAGGTCTGGAGAGATCCGTCGAAATGAAGATAACATACTGAAAATAATGAGCTTACTTTACGTTCGCCAAAATTTGTCAGGAGCAGGTGGATAACCTGAGAAGGGAAACAGAAGTTACCATCGATTAGCTCTTGCTAATGCGGACAAAGGCGCAATTAGCGCTTGCCGGGCGGTTTGTTGGGATTGTAGCCCGAATTAGGTTCGAACATGGCCTGATCGAGGCCCAGATTGATGGTGACTGAGTTGAGGAAGCGCTGGCTGGTCATATCGCCATTGAAATAGCGGGTGACATTGTAGGGCGCCATTATCCCTGAGACCGCGCGGTAATTCTCGTATACCTCTTCTTCCAGATTCTTCTGCTTGTCGACGGGGTCGCGCCACGAGAAAGACTTCTTAACAGGCAGGTGTGTGTCGCTATCGAAGTACAGAGTGATGCTCTCGTTTTGCGCGTTGATGAGAGTGACCTGCACCGCCGGATGTTGCGCAGCGACCGCGAGGCCTTCAAACAGGAGCACGACGGCGGGATCGTTGACCCAGGTTCGAAGGACCGTGTCGAGCGAAAAGCGACGGCGTCGCAGATAGTCGTCGAGATCTTTTTGCTCGATGGGACGTGGGCCTTTGTATGTAATCTCGTATCCCTTGTTGCCGACGTAGAGTTCCGCGATGTCCCGTTCTTTCGTCAGTTCGACTCGCTCTCTGTCGGGGAATTCGGTGAAACTCCAAAACACACCGCCGCCGCCGCTAGGGCGGCCATGGTGGAAGCCGTAGCCGCGTCCCTGTTGCTCACGGTCGCGAATGGTAAGGTAGGTCTGGCCGCCCAGCGCGGTAATCGCCTGATCGATTGCGGACTTGGCCTTATGAGCATTTTCCTGGTCAGGCGAGATCGCGGGCGTGGTCCTGGAAGCTTCCGAGGAAGCCTGAGGCGACGCCTGATCCCCACCGTTCCGAGGCTCTTCCCAGGCACGGCACCACACCGAGCACACCAAAACCAGAATCGGCAGGAACTGTTTCATTTCACTTTAGGGATTGATCACGCGCAACTAAGAATTGTAGCGTTTCTTGGGGACTTTCTGTCCGCCGCAGTGAAAGCTCCTCTAGCCCGTTGGATGCAAAAAACGCCAGAAATGCAAGCTCGCCGCGCGTTTTTCAGTGCTTTTCTTATCGCGCCTATCCGGTCAGGACCGCGCCCCCGTTCACGTTGAATACTTCCCCGGTGATGAAGCTGGCGTATTCGGTACATAAGAACAGCACGGGCGCGGCAATCTCTTCCGGCCTGCCCACGCGCCCCAGGGGAATCGTGTTGCGGATCTCGTCCCCGCTCTTTGGATCTTCAAGGGCTGCCGCACTCATGTCCGTGTCAACCCAGCCCGGAGCAACACAGTTTACGTAAATGCCGGCGGAAGCGAGTTCCGTCGACAGACCCTTTGTCATGCTGATCAGCGCGCCCTTGGTCGCGGAGTAGTCGCAGTGGAAGGCTTCGCCCCGCTGGCCGCTTGTGGAGCTGATCAAGACGATGTGTCCGGCTGGCGCGCTCGTGCGGGGTTGGCCCTTCATCTGCGCCACGGCATGTTTGACCAGGCCGAACACCCCATCGAGATTAATGGACAGGGTGGAGCGCCATTGCTCATCGGACATGCGCTCGATGGGTACGTCATCGGCCGGCCAGACGCCGTGGTTGGCGACGAGAATGTCGAGCTGACCAAAATGCCGGACGGTTTCGGCCACCAGCGCACGGGCTGCCTCAGGGTTTCCTAGATCAGAAGCGATGGGATGGCAGATCGCTGCTCCACATTCTTTGGCCAGTGTTTCCGCCTGAGAGCGGGCACTACGGTAGCTAAAGGCGACTTTGGCGCCGGCGGCAGCAAATATTTGCACCGTGGCCGCTCCGATGCCGCGCGAACCACCAGAAATGAGAGCGACTTTACCGGACAGAGAAAGAGGGATAGACATGCAGACTAGTTTCCCGTTTCCCTTCGGCGGTTGCAAGTGCCGAGGAGTTAGTTTCCCGAGCCGGAAGACATGCGTTCAGATTTCAGGCCGCGCAGAAGCAAGCGCACCAGCATGCCGTCGAAGCGCGTTCCGCTCATCTTGGACAGTTCATCGAGGGCCTGTTCCGGCGTCCTGGCGGCCGCGAACGATTGTTCGGTGACCATGTTGGCATAGGCATCGGTCAGGCCGATGATGCGCGCCCATAATGGAATTTCCTCGCCTTGCAAGCCATCGGGATAGCCCGAGCCGTCAAAGCGCTGGTGGTGATGTTCGATGGCCTCGCGCATCATGTTGCTGTGAGGGATGGTGCCGACAATCTCCGCGCCCACATGGGCATGCATTCTGACCTGAAGAAATTCGTCCTCGCCGAGCGGGCCCGGCTTGTTGAGGACGCGCTCGGGAACGAAAATCTTGCCGACGTCATGCACGCGGGCAGCGTAAACCAAATCAGCCGTCTCTTCGGAAGAGAGGCCGAGGGCCCGCGCAATTACTTCGGTATAGCGGGCCACGAGGTCGCCGTGGCCGGCGGTTTGCAATTCACGCGACTCGGCAGCCCGGTTGAGAGATTCGATCGCTTCCTTGAGCACGGGTAGGTTGCAGTCTTCATCTCCGCCGCAGAGCTTATAGAGGGTTGAGGTCAACTCCTCAAGATGCTCGGGTCCGGTGTGTTCGCGCTGCAGGAAGCCTTCGATGTACGCCGAAATTTGCTGGCGTTGCCGGGCGAAGTCCTGGCCCTCGACATATTCCTGCGCCGTGGAGACGGAGTTTCCTCCTGAACGCTTGGAGACGTACATGCCGGCGTCGGCCACGCGGATGATGTCTTCGATAGAAAACCCGTGCATTGGAAAACTGGCCACCCCGAAGCTGCCGGTAATGTGGTGTTCGCTCAGCATGGGATCGCTGGCCAGCCACTGGCGCAGGCGCTCGGCCAGTACCTGGGCCTGTTCGGCGCCGGTCTCAGGCATCAGGACGATGAACTCATCGCCGCCATAGCGGGCAACCACGTTCGACTGCCGGGACTTTTGTTCGAGCAGTCGGCCCACCCGGGCCAGCACGAGATCGCCCTCGAAGTGGCCCATGGTGTCGTTGACCTCTTTGAATTTGTCGAGATCGATGAGCACGACCGAAAAGGGTCGCCCCGAACGCGAAGCTCGTTTCCACTCCGCCGACAAGGCTTCCCAGAAGAAGCGGCGAGTCTTGATTCCTGTCAGGCCATCGGTGATGGACTGCTGCTGCAGCTTTTGGAAGACGAAAGCGTTGTGCAGCGCGGTGGCCAGCAGGTCGGCCAGCGTATTTAGGATCAGAACATCCTGAGGCGAAAACGCATTCTCGTTGCGGCTCTCTATGTTGAGTATGCCGAGCAGCGATTCGCCGTAGGTGATGGGGATGCAAAGGATGGCGCGAGAATCAGGAAGAATTCCCGTCAGATTGCCAGGCAACGCATGCTGTACCAGGGCGCGTTCGCCAGTTCGGGCCACGCGGCCTAGAATGCCGGTTCCCAGGGGGATGCGCCTACCCACGGCGTGGGCCGTCGCTCCAGCTTCGGCCTTGATCTCGATTTCTTTGGTTCCGTAGTCGAGCAAGCCGATGCCAATGTGATCGAAACTGAAATTCTTCTGAATTTCTGTGACGATCTGGCTCAACATGTGCACGGGATCGTCGCTGGAGATGGCGGTGCGGGAAACGTTATTCAGAAAGGCGAGCTGGCGGGAACGGCGCTGCTCGTCGGCAAACAGGCGGGCGTTCTCCACCGCGACCGAGACCTGCCCTGCGGCCGTCGCCAGCACGTCGAGGTCGCGCTGCTCGAAGACGAATTCCCGGTCGGGGTGCATCGCGACCATGACCCCAGAGGGCTTGTTGCCCATGAAAATCGGCACGGCGATGAGGCATTTGGCGGGGCGGTGCGGAACATGGCTGATGCCGAGGCTCTTCCTTGTTGTCTCCAGGTCGGAGCGGATAAGGAGAGGTTCGCCGCTGCGGATTACGTACTCGGTGAAGGCATTCCTCACTTCGCGGGTGCGCTTGGGCAGAACGCGATTATCTCTGACCTCGAGGTCGAAGCGGATCTCTTCTGCCTCCTGGAATGCGATGTAAAAGTGACTGGTATCAAAAATCTGCCCTAGCTCAACTTGGATAGTGCGAAGGATCTCGTCCTGGTCGAGGCGCGAACTGATTGCCTTCCCGATCTCCGTTAACAGTTCGTACTCTTTTGTGCGGCGATGGGCATCGTGACTGACCACGTAGTTTTCGAGGGTCAGGCCCAATTGCAAGGCGAGACCCACCATCAGCCTTGGGCCGGATGAGCCGAACGCCCTGCGTTCGGCGTGAGGGAACAGGATCACTCCGAAATTGTGCTCCCGAGTCTGGAGACTGACCGCAGTCAGATTGCGGACTTCCGCTTCGGTAAGAATCCTTTTGAATTCCGCGAAGGTTCCCACCGACGCGACCGGAAGAGGTTCGGTCATCTCCGCCAGGTGCTGCGCGGTGAAGATTCCGCTCCGCCGGTATGCGAGTTCGGAGATGTAATCTGCCGCCCCGCTCTTTTCCAGAGCCTCCAGGAGTCCGGCAGGGAAACCTTGTTGTACGGAAGGCAACAGACCACGCCAACGTTCCGTAATGAGGATGGCCGCGCGATCCATGGGCAGGGCGCTTCGCAAGCGTTCAAGCGCGGCCTGCATGCTGGGCACCAGGTCGTCGGCGAACAGCAGACGCCGCGGGTCCACACCCAGAGTCGACAGCGCCAGGGTGTTTTCCTGCACGGCATTGCGCTGGTTTTCAAACAGCACCATCACCATGGCAATGCCCAGCAGCATCTGTGGCACCGGGCCGAACAAACGGCTGGCGTTGCCAAACATTTCCGTCCAGGGATTCTGTAGCTGTCCCACGCCCATCAGCACTGCCCACAGCGCCAGCGCGAAAGCGAGCACCTGGAAGGCCAGCGAACCGCGCTTGTGACCGTTCAAGTAAAACACCGCCGAGCAATACAGCAGAATAGCGGCCAAGCCCAAACCCAGACGAATCGCCGGTTGCACGTCCGGGCGAAACACACCGTTCACGATGTGTCCCCGCAGAGTGAGGCAGGCGAGTGCGACGCCGACCGTTCCCACGCCGGCGTCGTACCAGAGGAAACGATAGGAGCCGCGCATCAGACGCGTCGAAATAAAAATGCACAGCGCCATCGCAACCAGGAAAAGTTCACTGACAAAAAACGCAACCGAAGACGACGGAAACGTATCGAGGATGTAATGCAGCGAGTAAGCGGCCCAGGCCAGTTGCCACGCGCGGAAGTAGGGCTGCCGGCTCTGCTCGTGAAGATAGGTAAACACGAGAAACAGCAGAACCGAGACAAAACCCGGGATCAAAACCGTCGTGATAACAACACTGTTCATAGGGCCGGTGAGGACACCTCTGGCCAAAAGTACTGGCTCAGTTTCGGGGGGAAACAGTGCACCAATATTTTCATACCAAGCCGCCGAACACAATAGGATTTAAGTACAATGCCCGCTTTCGATATCGTTTTGAAATCAAAGGGTTGCATGCAAAATCGTTATGGCGACTTAGCTTGACGATGGTTTTCGCTGCTCGTACCATCGAAGTTCAATCGAACATCATAAAATCGGGGTACCGCAACCGAATCCTTTCCGGGCACGGGCCCGATAGGGCGTTCTTCGTAACCAGTCTGACCTTATGTCCGAATCTTTGGATTCAGCTTCGAAAGCCAAGCCGAGAGTGCGTTTTGCGCCCTCGCCTACCGGGTTTCTTCACGTGGGGAGTGCCCGCACCTTCATTTTTAACTGGTTGTACGCCCGCCGGTACGGCGGAACGATGATTTTACGGCTCGATGATACCGATGTGGAACGCAATACCGACGCCTCGGTCAATTCAATTTTTGAGGGCTTGAAGTGGCTGGGCCTGAGCTGGGACGAAGAATACAAGCAGTCCCAGCGCGGCGAACTGCACCGGCAGATGGCGGAAGCTATCTTTCAGAAAGGCCTCGCCTACCGCGATTTCACACCCGCGCACACGGGAGACAGCGAGAGATCTGGCGCGCAGGGGGCTTGGTTATTCAATCCCGGGATGCGTGAACTTTCGCGCGAGGAAAGCGAGCGGCGCGCCGCCGCGGGAGAACCGTTTGCCTTGCGTTTTCGCGTGCCGCGCGAAGGCGGACAGGTGGTGCGGTTCACCGACGCCGTTTATGGCGAGCACATGAAGGCTGGCGCAGACATCGAGGACTTCGCCCTGTTGCGCTCCGACGGCATGCCGACGTATCACTTGGCTTCGTGCGCCGACGACGCCGATCTGCGCATCAGCCACATCATTCGCGGCCAGGACCATCTTTCGAACACCTACAAGCACGTGTTGATTTTCGAAGCCGCCGGCTTCACGCCGCCGCAGTTCGCCCATCTTCCGCTGCTGGTAGCGCCGGACGGGACCAAGCTTTCGAAACGCCGGCACGGCCCGGTCGTGAGCGTAACCACATACCGTGACGCAGGATTCCTGCCCGAGGCGTTCATCAATTTTCTGTGCCTGCTGGGCTGGTCGCCGAAAAACGACCGCGAGCAGATGAGCCGGCAGGAACTGATCGACGCGTTCTCGCTCGAAGGAATCAATCGCGCGAATGCAGTGGTCAACTTCAAGGAGCCGGCTGCAACGCCCGACGTTGTCATTCCGAGCGGAGCGAGGAATCTGCTGTCCTCTCCGGAAGACACTTTCGATCCTAAGGCGGTCTGGCTCAACGCCGAACATATTCGTGGTCTGGCCATCGAAGACCTGAGCAAGCGCCTGTTGCCGGTTGTGCGCGAGGCTGGCTTCAACGTCACCGAAGAAAAAATGCTTCGCATCACGCCGCTCATCCGCGAACGAATCAAGCTGCTGCCTGAAGTGCTTACCGCCGCTGACTTCTTCTTTGTCGACCAACTGCCTCCGTATGACGCTGCCGAGCTCATCCCCCAAAAGGGAGACGCGGCCATGGCGGCGAAAGTACTGCAACGGGCGAAGCAGGTTCTGGCGAATGTCGAATTTAAGCACGACCCGCTGGATCAGGCTCTGCGCGCCGCCGCTCAGGAACTGGGCGTGAAAGCGGGGCAGATGTTCCAGCCGATTCGCGTGGCGGTCTGCGGCCGCAAGAACGCCCCTCCGCTGTTTGAGACGCTGGAAGTGCTGGGGCGGGAGACGACGCTGGCGAGGATCGAGCTGGCAATTCGGAGGATCGGATAGGGAGTACGCCACGACTCGATCTCCTGAATTTTGTTGTAATCCATTGCCATGCCTCTTGAATCTATAGCATTTTGCAGCGTCGCTTCTGCGGAAGTCAGTGTGCCACGATTTCATCCCGTAACGTCTCGCGACGACAGAAAGAGGTCTCCTATGAAAGCAGTGCAAATCAGCAAGCCGGGTGGAAGTTTCGAAGTAGTCGAGCGTCCGATGCCCGAGCCCGGCCGCGGTCAGGTGCGCATCAAAGTGGAGGCCTGCGGTATTTGCCACAGCGATGCGCTGGTGAAAGAAGGACAGTGGCCGGGAATTCAATATCCCCGGGTGCCGGGCCACGAAATTGCCGGGCGCATTGACGCCATCGGCGCGGACGTCACTTTGTGGAAGCCAGGGCAGCGGGTCGGCGTGGGATGGCATGGTGGACACTGCTTCCAGTGCGACGCATGCCGCCGCGGTGATTTTATTCTCTGCCAATTCGAAAAGATTACCGCCATCCACTTCGATGGGGGCTACGCCGAATACATGATTGCGCCGGCAGAAGCAGTCGCCGCGATGCCGGACGATTTGCCCGCCGCCGAGGCCGCCCCTCTGCTGTGCGCTGGAATCACCGTGTTCAACTCGCTGCGCAATTCAGGAGCACGCGTCGGCGACCTGGTCGCGGTCCAGGGCATTGGCGGCCTGGGCCATCTCGGGATCCAGTATGCCCGCCAGATGGGCTTTCGCACTGCGGCCGTCGGTCGGGGCAAAGACAAAGAGACGCTGGCCCGAAAGTTGGGCGCTCACGACTACGTGGACACGGGCGCCGGTCCTCCCGCCCAAGCGCTGCAAAAGCTGGGAGGAGCGCACCTAATCCTCGCCACCGCACCCGATTCGAAATCCATCTCGGCTTTGATCGACGGGCTGGCAGGCAACGGAAAGTTGATGATCGTGGGAGCAGGTTTTGAATCTCTCACTGTTACTCCGCTGCAGCTCATTGGCGGTCGCAAAGCCATCCAGGGGTGGGCTTCGGGAACCGCTAAAGATTCAGAGGACACGCTCCGATTCAGCTCGCTGAGCGGGGTTCGTCCTATGATTGAGCGCTATCCGCTGGAGAAGGCTGCTGCGGCCTACGAGCAAATGATCAGCGGAAGGGCGAGATTTCGGGTCGTGCTCACCATGGGCGCTTAGCGGAGAACCGATTTGGAAACCGGACTGAAGGAGAAAACCTCACCCGGCCATTGAACAGAGGCTGCTGCTGTTTTATAATGATTCTCGTTCAATAATAATCCACGCCGCGACGGGCGATGACGATGCGCCTCACCCACGAACAATTTCGGGAACTTGCGTGGAAGCATGGCTTGGCAGCCACGCACCAGCGCCAGGTTGTCTATGAGGCCGTCGTGGCCTCCCACGGGCACCATTCTCCCGAACAGATTTACGCCGCGGTTCGGCGGCGCATACCTTCCATCTCATTAGCCACGGTTTACAACAATCTTCGTCTCTTCGTCGAGCGCGGCCTGCTGCGAGAGGTCACGCCCCATTCGTCCACGCTGCGCGTGGACGGCAATCTCGAGCCTCATCATCACCTGGTCTGCTCGCGCTGCAAATCGGTGCGCGACATCGAAGGTGAGTTCATCGATTTCAAACGCATATCACGGCAACTCCCGGATGGTTTTGACCTGACGCAACCGCGGGTCGAGGTCTTTGGCATCTGTCGTCGTTGCCGCGCCAAAAACTAGTCCCAACGTTGTACCCAAATGGAGATTCTTATGTCCGAAAAGAAAAAAGCTATCATGACGACCGACGCCGGCCGCCCGGTCGGCGACAACCAGAACTCATTGACCGTCGGGCCACGCGGCCCGGTTGTGTTCGAAGATTTCCTGCTGTTTGAGAAAATGGCCCATTTCAATCGCGAGCGCATCCCTGAACGCGTGGTTCATGCCAAGGGATCGGGCGCGCACGGGCATTTCGTCTGCAGCAACCCTGACATGGCGAAGTACACGACGGCCAAGCTGTTCTCGGCGAAGGGAAAGAGCACGCCGACCTTTATCCGCTTCTCGACCGTCGGCGGGGAAAAGGGGTCGGCCGACACAGAGCGCGATCCTCGCGGCTTTGCGCTGAAGTTCTATACCGAAGAAGGCAACTGGGACATGACCGGCAACAACACGCCGGTATTCTTTATTAAGGATCCGCTGAAGTTTGGCGACTTCATCCATACTCAGAAGCGCGATCCTGAAACCAACCTCAAGTCTCCGACCATGATGTGGGACTTCTGGTCGCTCTCGCCGGAGTCGCTGCATCAGGTGACGATTCTGTTCTCCGACCGCGGCACCCCCGATGGCTTTCGTCATATGGACGGATTCAGCAGCCACACCTTCAGCTTGATCAACGCCAAGAACGAGTTGTTCTACGTGAAGTGGCATTTCAAGACCAAGCAGGGCATCAAGAACTTCACCGGTGAGAGAGCCGCCGAGATGCGTGGCATCGATCCCGATCACTCACAGCGCGATTTGTTCGACGCCATCAAGCGGGGCGACTTCCCCAAGTGGCGGGTGAGCATGCAGATCATGCCGGAGAAGGAAGCGGAGACTTACCGCATCAATCCGTTCGATCTGACCAAAGTGTGGCCGCACGGGGATTATCCGCTGATTGAAGTAGGCGAACTCACGCTGGACCGCAATCCGGAAAACTACTTTGCGGAAGTGGAGCAGGCGGCATTTGAACCGCGCAACATCGTGCCCGGCATGGGCTTCTCCCCGGACAAAATGCTGCAAGGGCGGCTGATCTCTTATCCGGACGCGCATCGCTATCGCCTGGGCGTCAACTATGATTCTCTGCCGATCAACAAGCCGCAGTGCCCGTTTGCCACCTATAACTAAGGATGGCGCCATGCGATTCGATGGGAATGGCGGCGCAGCGCCGAACTATGAGCCGAACAGTTTCGGCGGACCAACCCAGGATCCGGCGTTCCGCGAGCGTCCGAAGATGATCAGCGGGACGGTGGATCGCCACAACCACCGCGACGAGAACGACTACTACACACAGCCGGGCAATCTGTTCCGGCTGATGCCGAAGGATGCGAAGGAGCGGCTGATCAACAATATTGTGGGCAGCCTGAAGGAGACTCCGAGGCGCATTCAGGAACTCCAGGTCCAGCACTTCTACAAGGCGGACCCGGATTACGGAACTGGAGTGGCCAAGGGCCTGGGGCTGGACATCGCCAAGATCGCCGGCGCAATCGATAACATGGTCATGGCTGACTAGGCGCGGTCATCACGGAACGACAGATTTGGACTGGAAGACGCAGGGTCTTCCAGTCCATTTTTTTGTTTAGCGGCGCGATCCTCTCGAACTCGGTCTTTGTTGACATGAAGTACTTTGTGATATCAAGTACGCAAATGATCGCAGCCCACGAGCCCTTCCTTCGCTCTGTCCCGAAGCGCTGGATTCCCCGCGAGATGACCACTGCGCCCGCGCTCGATCCCAATGAACCCGGCGGCCCGGTGGAACCGCGGTATGCGTTGTTGATCAACCCGTTCTATCCCAAGGACGCGAACGCGAGTTTTGGCAAGCACGTGCTCACGCCGACGCTCGCGCTAAGCAGCTTTGCCGCTGCCACTCCGCACCATTGGCGCGTTGACTACCGGGACGAGAATTTGCTGGATGGACGGCCGCCGTTTCGGCCGATGCCCCAGGTCGTCGGAATTACCGTGCACCTGACCTTTGCGCGGCGTGCCTACGAACTGGCGGCGTGGTATCGTGCCCGGGGCGCGAAGGTGATTTTCGGAGGGCTGCACGTTCTGTCTTGTCCCGAGGAATGCGCGCCGCACGCGGATGCGCTCGCGTTGGGCGATGGCGTGCAACTGTGGCCTCGCATCCTGCGCGACATTGAGGCGAACAGCCTGCAGCCTCGCTATGCGGCCACATATGAGAATGATTATTGCGAAGATCCTCCGCCGCGGCGATCCATTCTTCCGCGCCGCAGCTTTCTGACCACCACCAGCTTGATCGCCACGCGCGGATGTCACAACCGCTGCGGCTTCTGCTATCTCGCCACGGACGGCCTGCGCATGCCGTATCGCATGCGGCATCCCCAACAAGTGGTCGACGAGTTCCAAGCTGACCATCAGCCTTACGCGGTGTTCATCGACAACAATCTGGGATCGCGCCGCGACTATCTGCACTCGCTCTGTGCCGCGCTGCGTCCGCTCAATAAAATCTGGAGCGCTGCCGTCACCATCGACGTTACCGACGATCCCAGCCTGATCCGCAACATGGCGCTGGCGGGATGCACCGGCGTCTTCATCGGCTTCGAGTCGCTTTCCGACGACAACCTCACCGACTCGCATAAGAAAACGCCGAAGACGAGCGACTACGCGCGGCGCGTGCGCATCCTGCACGACTATGGCATCCAGGTGAACGGGTCGTTTGTCCTCGGCTTCGATCATGACCGCAAAGACGTTTTCGCCCGCACCGCGGATTGGATCGAAGAGAACCGCCTGGAGTGTGCCACCTTTCACATCCTCACGCCGTACCCGGCCACGCCGCTGTTTCGGCAGATGGAAGCGCAAGCGCGGATCCTGCATCGCGACTGGTCTCTCTACGACACGGGCCACGCCGTTTTTCTGCCGAAGCATATGACTCCCCAGGAACTCGAGCAGGGATACGCATGGATCTACCAGCGCTTGTTCTCGCATGCGTCGATCTGGAGGCGCCGCCCCGAGGGCTGGCAGGCGATCCCGCTGTACCTGGCGATGTCGTACCTCTACAAGCGATCGAACCGCTTCTGGCACGTGCTGATCAAGCATGACTTGGTGAATCCCGTGTGGAAGCCGCTGGTGGAGATGACCCGCTGGCGGCACGTCCACTATCGCCGGCAACTAGCACAACGAGAGACGGCGATCGGTTCCCCGGGCCAGGTGGTGTCGGCTGGAGTCTGACCGGCCTTTATTTTGGGGTAAGATCAGAACTATGAAAACGTCTGATACCGAGGCCGAAACGGGCGAAAACGCCGCCCCTGAGCCTCGACGCTCCAACTTCATACGCGACATCTTTCTCGATGACCTGAAGACCCATAAGTACAGCGGCCGGGTGCAGACGCGCTTTCCTCCCGAGCCTAATGGATATCTGCACATCGGGCACGCTAAGGCGATCTGCCTCGACTTCGGACTCGCCGACGAATTCGGCGGACACACGAATCTGCGTTTCGACGACACGAATCCCGAGAAGGAAGAGACCGAGTACGTCGACTCCATCATGGCCGACGTGAAGTGGCTCGGCTTCCGTTGGGATGGCCTCTTCTACGCTTCGGACTATTTCGACCAGCTGTATGAGTGGGCTCTGAAACTGATTGGGGATGGTAAGGCCTACGTCGACGATCTCTCGGCCGAAGAAATCCGCAAGCACCGCGGCACCTTGACCGAGCCGGGCAAGGACAGCCCGCACCGCAGTCGTTCCGTAGAAGAAAATCTGGATCTGTTTGAGCGCATGAAGGCTGGGGAATTTCCCGATGGATCCCGCGTGCTGCGCGCCAAGATCGACATGGCCTCGCCGAATCTGAACATGCGTGATCCGGTGATGTACCGTATCCTGCACGCCGAGCATCACCGCACCGCAAACAAGTGGTGCATCTATCCGATGTACGACTACGCGCACGGACAATCGGACTCGCTCGAACGGGTTACGCACTCCATGTGTACGCTGGAGTTTGAAGATCACCGCCCGCTCTACAACTGGTTCATCCAGCAACTGGGTATCTTCCCGTCGCAGCAGATCGAGTTCGACCGCCTCAACCTGACCCACACGCTTCTGAGCAAGCGCAAGCTGCTGCAGTTGGTGCAGGAGGGCCGCGTGCGCGGCTGGGACGACCCGCGCATGCCTACGCTGAGCGGCATCCGGCGCCGCGGCTATTCGCCGGAGGCAATCCGCAATTTCTGCGCGTCCATCGGAGTGTCGAAGACGACTGGATCGATCGAACTGGCGATGCTCGAACATTTCGTGCGCGAGGATTTGAACAAGCGCGCGCCCCGCGTGATGGCGGTGCTGCGTCCGCTGAAAGTCGTTATCGATAATTATCCCGAGAACCATGTCGATGAGATGGACGCGGTGAACAACCCCGAGGACCCGGCTGCCGGAAGCCGCAAGGTCCCGTTCTCGCGCGTGTTGTTCATCGAGCAGGATGACTTCCGCGAGGTTCCCCCGCCAAAGTATTTCCGTCTGACGCCGGGGCGCGAGGTTCGCCTGCGCTACGGCTACTTTGTCACATGCACGAGCGTCGTGAAGAACGCGAAGGGCGAGGTCGTCGAAGTTCACTGCACTTATGATCCGGCGACGCGTGGCGGAAATGCTCCCGACGGCCGCAAGGTGAAGGCGACCATCCACTGGGTCTCGGCCGCGCACGCGGTCGATGCCGAGGTGCGCATCTACGAGAACCTGTTCCTGAAGGAAGATCCCAGCAACGTCGAAGAGGGCAAGGATGTTCTCGACAATCTCAATCCCAACTCGCTTGAGGTCATCGCCGACGCGAAGTTGGAACCGTCGCTGGGCAATGCCACGATCGGGACCCGCTATCAGTTCGAGCGCCTGGGATACTTCTGTGTCGACCCTGACTCAAAGCCGGGGAAGCCAGTGTTCAACCGGACGGTCGCGCTGAAGGATGCCTGGGCGAGAGTGCAGGGCCGGAAGTCTTAGCAAAGAAGGGAGTTGCGGCGGAATACCAGGAGTTTTCCACAGTGTTCCTGCAGGAACGTTTTTGTGTACGGAAGTGTACGTACAGATTTGCAACGAAAATGATATAAGCTGTAGTTGGAGAATGAGATATTGGTCGTGCTTTAGCTTCACTTATCGCCGATTTGTTAAAGAAATTCCTGGTGGAGGCACCCAGTCCAATTAACAACAGCGGCAGCCATTGCCTCAGGGCCCGCAATCTTAGGGAGTGCTCTCGCGCTTCGTCAAAAGGAAATAATAAACCTAGTCATCGCAACAAAAATCAGTTAGATTCTTGCCGCGTATGGTTCCTGTCCGCTCAAAGGAGTCCTATGGCGCGTCGACAATTTCTATCGAAGCTGGCCGCTCTTCCGTTCCTGGCGGCCACCGCTCTCAGCTCACAAGTCAACAAGAAGTCGCTCAAGATTCTGATGAAAAGTGCATGGGGCTCGGACGACCCCACCAAGGCCGCTTTCCCCTTCTCGCACGCGCTGGCGCTCGCCGAAGCCGGACACGAGGTGCAGATTTATCTGCTCGGGGAGGCGGTAGTGCTGATGCGCAAGGTAGTGGCCGATGCGGTCACGCCCGTCGGTTGGCCCACCGTGGGAGAGTTCCTGAACAAACTTGCCGCCAAGCACGTGCAGATCTATGCCTGCGGCGCCTGTTCCCGCGCGCGCGCCGTGTCCGAATCCGACTTGGCCAGCTACGGAGCCAAGTTCGGCAGCCCGCCCATCTTCGTGTCACTGGTCGAATGGGCCGATCACATCATCACCGAGTGACCGAGCTTTGCTGAGATCTGAACCGCCACGAGCTGACCGCTAATTATGCACGTGCGGGCTCTGTGCCGGATTGCGATGGGGGCCGGGCGGCTCCTTCACAACCTTCACCTCAAAACCTACTGGCAGAGTTTTGGGCGGGAAACACTGGGCGTTGTCGCAGGCCTGGTAACGGAGCATGCCGTGCATCACATATTTTCCCGGCACCACGGCGTGCAGTGGATGTACGGCCACGGCGATTGTGAAATCTCCGCTGTAGACGTTCAACTTCTCATCCGGCGAAAACGGAAAGCTCAGATCCTTCCCCGCAGGATACGCAATCTTTCCCAGGATGATGTCGGTGGGCAGGTCCATTTTCAAATTCGTCGGAATCAGAAACTCCGACTTCGGCGTGTTGGAGTTGATGTGAAATCCTGAGGCCACCCGGAAATTCAAATCCACCATGGTCTGCGCGGCGCGCGGCGCCGTGACCAGCGGGATGGAAGCGATCGAAACTGAAGGCGGCTTTCCCGCTTGCGCCCAAGCTGTGCCGACGAGCAAGGCCAGCAGACATATCAGCTTCGACTTGTGCCGTCGCAAGATCATCCCAGATACACCCAATAGTAGAGCGATCGGAGTCCAGTTCCTATTGTCACTTCTGAGGCTGCAAGGATGCGGCAGATGCCTGCGAGTTCACCGCTTGCGTATCTAGCGCCTTCTTGATGGAGTCCTCGATTTCAGCCCTGCCCTTCAGTCCGATAATCTTGTCCACAATCTTTCCGTCGCGTCCGATGAAAAAGCTCTCCGGCAGTGCGGGGACGCCGCCGTACGCATCGCCCACTGCCTCCTGGCCTAGCAGCACGGGATAGTTGACTCCCATATCTTTGGCGAACTTGGCGATATCTTCCTTGCTGGAGTCATCCATGGCTACGCCGACGATCTGCAGTCCCTGAGACCCGTACTGGTTCTGCAATTCGATGAACCACGGCATTTCGATCTTGCACGGACTGCACCAAGTGGCCCAAAAGTTCAGCAGGACCGCTTTACCGCGCAGATCCGACAATCGCATGCTCTTGCCGTCAAGCGATTGCAGCGTGAAATCGGGTGCGGGCCCCGACTTGGTGATGGCCGGCGTGGGTCCGGAGCGGCGAGCCATGTGAAAGCCGAAATACAGCATGGCAGCGGCAACGACGGCAACCACTACCAGGGCAAGCGGATTGCGCTTTGCTCCTATGACCGGTCCGGCGACCAAGGCATCGGCGTCATATTTGCCGCCATAGACATCCGACTCCGGAAACGCCGCACCACACGCGTTGCACGTCACCGTACCGGCAGGGCCGGCGTCAGGATTAGGACGCACTCGCTTCTCCTGGGTGGCCCAACAGGTTGGACAGCGCCAGTGAGATTTTTCCTGCGGCGTTCCGTCCGATTTTTCAAGCACCGACATAAACAGATCCTCCAACTACAACGCAAAACGATTCAGAAACGACAGCCAGCTCGAGATGAGCGTAAAGCGCCCAATCACCAGCAACACACCCAACGCGATCAACAGGCCGCCGCTGGCCACTTCCAGTACGTGCATGTGCGAGCGGAAGCGGCTGTAAAACTTCAGAAAGCGCTCCATCAGCAGAGAGGTCAGCAGAAACGGCACCGCCAGCCCCAGGGAATAGACCGCCAGCAGGAAAATCCCCTTCACCACCGTGTCCTGCTCACTGGCCAGAGTCAGGATCGCCGTGAGAATCGGCCCCAGGCACGGCGTCCAGCCGAAAGCGAAGGCGAATCCGATTACGAAAGCGCCAATCGGCGTGCTGCTGCCCTTTACACTATGCAGCCGCGCGTCAGTGTAAAGCGCCTTGATCTTGAAAATTCCGGTTAGATGGAGTCCGAAGATAATGATGACCACGCCCGCCACGATCGACAGCGTGTGTTTGTAGCGGGCTGCCATTTGTCCGATTTCCGTCGAGATCGCGCCCATAGTCACAAACACCACGCTGAAGCCCAGGATGAACCCAACCGAGTTCACCATGACGCGGCGCATGAGTTGGCCCTGCGGCGCCTTCAGTTCCTCGACGCCCGCGCCCGAGATCAGAGAGACGTAGCCCGGCACCAGAGGAAGCACGCAGGGCGAGAGAAAAGAAATCAGGCCTGCGAAGAAAGCGGCAATAGGAAGTGGGAGGCTCGACATCGGCTCTTATTGTACCCGCTGAGTGCTACCTCGTTGGATAAGACGCTCGGGGCGGGATTTAGTTGCAGCCGGAGGACGTGAATCGATTCCGTGCGCGATCAGCGTGCTTTGTGCGGCTGCGCGGACGCTGGCGGCGCTCCGAGATCCTGCATCTGTTCCGGAGATTCCCCCAGCTTGCGAAGAACTCCACTCGGAAGGATCGCAGAGAGGATGGCCCGGCTCCCTTCCTGGCGCACCTGCAGGCTGTCGAAAAGAGCCTTCACATCGGTGTCAGTGCCTGCTGATCCGACTGACACCTCCGCGCTACGAAACATGGCTAGAAATACGTTGGCCTTGTCGGCGATGTCGCGGGCGTCTTCGTCGCTGCCCGCCCAAGCTTCCGCCCGCAGGTGCAGCGCATCGACGCGAAGAGGAAGATGCAGCGGGTTGTAGCTGGCGGATATCACCAGATCGGCAGGCTTGGGAAAAATCGAGGACCAACCCCCAAACTCGCGCGCCAAGGGCTCAACCCGCGCCACCATCCAAACCGGGCTGGCCAATTGCACCCGCTTGTAATACCGCCGCAGCAGAGACGGGCCTCCAAAGGGAGACGCCAGCCGCCGGGAACGGTCAACCATGCCGCGGATCACGGCAGGGTCGTCGTGATTGGAGGCGGCGACGGTGTCCACGGCCAGAATTGCGATGCGGAAGGACCGTCCGTAGAGTGGAATGGTAAAGATATCGATCGAGTTGTAATGCTCGACGGACTGCGCAGTCCGCTGCAGGTAAGCGAGACATCTGCTCCCATCAAACCTTCCGGTGAAGACTTCGGAAAAGCGAGGCTCGGACGCCGGGCCTGCGGTGCCACCGCCGGGCCACTTTCCCGGATAATGGATGGCAAAGGCCACCGCGTCCAGATCGCGCTCGAAGTCAAAGCCAGTTTCCTGGATGAAACGTTCGTATTCCGGGTCATGCGCCACCGGGAGGAGAAGCTTTCCGCCGTTCGCCTTGCGGACCCAGCTAAAGTTGGCGTAGGCAAAGGCGTCGGCGCCGGGCAGCAGGCGTGCCGGTTCCGGCGGAGCGTGTTTTCGCAGTTGGACGGCGAGAGTTACCGTCGCCGCTACAACTACAACTGCCAGAACGATGGGGAGAGTGCGTCTAATTCGCATGAAATGCGGTCAGGGATGAAATGATAGCACCCTGGCCGGTGCGGCGGATGGTCGCAGCCATTTTGGATTTGCCCATGTGAGCCACTTGCTCTGCCAATGCTGGGTTGAACTTGAATGCCACGGTCGATTCGGTTGCGCAGTCGTTGTAAGCAGTCAAGAGCCTGCGCGGATCTGCCATGACATCCACGACTCCGGCCAAGCCGCGCTTTTTCTCAATCGCCGCCAGCAGCACCGCTCCGGTGGCATGGTAGCCCATGTCAAAAAAAGCTGACGAAGCTTGGGCGTAGCTTTCCTCGGGCATCGGTCCCTGCAATGCGCTGCGAAGGATATTCTGCATGGCGGGAAGCAGGACGGAAACCTTAGCGAGAAACGGGCGGACATCGGGTTGTTTCTCAAGATCGGCCAGCTTCTCATGACCGTTAATCAGCAGCGTGGCGCTGCCCTCCATCATGGTCGCGACCAGGAAGTTCCATACTTGGGCTTCGGCGGGACTTAACGTTAAAGAATCCCGCTTGCGATCCAGAATCTGACCGTAGCCGAGGTGGTGGGTTTCATGGGCGAAGAACTCGACCACGTTTGCTGCTGACAGAGGAGCGGATGTACCGCGGGAAGTGCGCCACGCGCTGATGAGCACATCAAAATAGAGTTGGTCGTCGATGGCCGCAGCGCCGGCACGCCCGCCCATCACAACGTAGAGCCTGGGCGTGAGCGGAACCGGCTGGGTCGAATTCTGTTCGGGAAGATACTTGCGCGCGAGAGGGATCGCATTGCCGATGGACTGGTTTTGCCGCAACTCTGCAAGGCTCGATTCGAGCAGAGGAATGTTCTCCCGGCCCCACACCAGCGAAGGGCCGACGTCCTGCGTCAGCCCGGTGACGCCTTTCGCCGCGCGTGCACCGGGCTCCGCCGACTTCACGTCGGCAACCTTGCCCGTGCAGGCCGCTTCTAGCACTTCCCGGTATTGCTGTACTGTGACACGCCGGGAGATATTCTGCTGTTGGACCACCAATCCGGTTCCTGGCAGTGAAAGGACGCGGTCAACGGCTTCTGTGGAGACCTTGTTGTCATGGCAGGAGCGGAGAAGCTCAAGCATCGCCTGCGCCTGGGAAAAATCGGGAACGCTCTGGCTATGCGCACACCGTATGCACAGCGAAAGGAATAGCAGAATAGCCGCGAGACGATGTCCTCGAATGGATCTCATCGGCTAAGGTACGCCGGTTCAAAGCCGCCGGTTCCAAAGAGAGCATTTGCACGCGCAATTCCCCTTGTGATATCTTAAATAATTGTCCCGGACATCTGGAAGGGATCAGAGGGATAAGTTTGCGCGAAGGCGCGTCTTTCCCGAATTGCTGGCGTAGCTCAGTTGGTAGAGCATCTGATTTGTAATCAGAGGGTCAGGGGTTCAAATCCCTTCGCCAGCTCCAGGAAACGTATTTCCGGCAGGCAGCGGACTCGGTAGCGGCGCAACAGGTTTTTCCAACGCACTCCATTCGGTACTTTCCGGCGTGCAGTGATCAATGATCATCGCGGTGTCTTGCGTGAGCCTTTGATTTCCCTGTTTTGCGAAGGTCCTCTTTTACGAGTTAAGTGTGACTTGTGCTGCGTTTGGTCTGCGGGTTTAGCGTGAATGCTTTCCAGCGGCCCCGGCGTTTGGTGGTCTGCCGGATGGAGAGCGACAGCCGCATCGCCCGAGAGTTTACGCACAGGTGGGTGAGTGGTTAAAGCCAACAGACTGTAAATCTGTCCCTCCTAGCG
>OBLU010000264.1_pt1 | contig 51391 bp, 44 predicted proteins | sample 1518681 | NCBI WGS metagenome assembly OBLU01 (sample SAMEA3539304, study PRJEB22396) | soil metagenome | biome: tundra; feature: field; material: soil | place: USA | collected 2010-05 | depth 0.15 m
GGACACGCTGATGAACGCCGGCTGCGTGGCTCTCAGAAAGGTTGCGATCGTTGCGGGTTGCCTGTGTTTGGCGCTCCAGACGGGGTTCGCTCAAAAGAAGTCGGCCACTGGAACTGCTGCCGGCCCACGCGCCGTGCTGGTTGAGAAAGCCCTGGCGCTGGAGTCGCGCGGCCGGCCTGACATGGCCATCCAGATCTGGCAGCAGATTCTCCTCGCAGACCCGGCAAACACTGAAGCTTTGGCTGGTCTCGCCAAGGATTACAAGCTGATCGGATCGATCGATAATGCCAGCGAAGCACTTGAGCGCCTGCGTAAGATCAACCCCAACAATCCGAATATCCCGAAGATCGAGGCGCAGACCAGTTCGCGCAACGAGAGCCAACAGCTTCGCCATGCGGGTGAACTGGCGCGCCGCGGCAAATCTGAGGATGCAATGCGCATCTATCGCGATCTGTATGGGGATCGCCCGCCCGAAGGGGATATTGCGCTGGCCTACTATCAGACTCTGTATGGCACGGCCAACGGCAAGCAGCAAGCCATTGCCGCCATGCGTGGCATGGCTGAGCGCAATCCCGCCGACCCTCGCTTTGCCGTTCAACTGGGCGTCCTGCTGACATACGACGGAAAGACCCGCGCTGAGGGCATTCGCATCCTCAAGACTCATCCGCAAGACGTCAACGCACAGGCTGCCATTCGTCAGGCCCTGATCTGGGATGCGGCAAATCCGGCATCGACCGGGGACATGCGCCAATATCTCAAGGAGCATCCGCAGGACACGGAGCTTTCAAGCCGCCTGAAAGAAAATGAACAAAAACTCTCCCAGATGAACTCCGGCATCGCCCGCACTGAGGTGGAGCGCGCAGCCTTTGCAGCGCTCAACGCGCACCGCGCCGATGAGGCGGAGAAGCGATTCCTGGCGATTCTCGCGCGTGAGCCGGAAAACGGGCGCGTAGCAGCGGGTATGGGGTTTCTGCGCATGCAGCAGAAGAACTTTGGCGGCGCCATCAGCTACTTGACCCAGGCTGAACAGAACGGCTACAGGGCCAAGGCTGTCGAAGATGGACTGGCTACTTCGCGCTTCTGGTTCACGATGGCTGAAGCTGATCAGGCCATCGTCGATCATCAACTGCAGGTTGCCACAGCCAAGTACCAGGCCGCGCTGGCCATGCGCCCACGCTCGCCCGAAGCTCTGAATGGGCTAGCAGGCCTGCTGATGAGGGAACAGCAATTTGCTTCCGCCGCGGGCGTCTACGAACAACTGGTCAAGGTGCAGCCGGCCTCGGCTCAAGCCTGGCGCGGTCTGTTCGCGGCCTATGCGCGCGACAACAAGAACCAGAAGGCGCTTGGCCTCTCCGCCCGCTTCCCGCGGCCGGTTCTGTCCGCGCTGGCAAAGGACCCGGAGTATTTGCGCACGCTGGCGACGATCTATCACGCCGAAAACCGCAACGCGGATGCCGAGCGTGTGTTGGCACAGGCACTCAGTTTGCCGTTTCCCAACAATGGGACCACCCTCAAGGCGGATACCAAGCTGCAGTACGCCGGCATCCTGATGGAGGCCAAACGCTTCAACCAGGCCGCGGCGATGTACTCACAGATACTCAGCGACGAGCCGGGCAATCTTTCCGCATGGATGGGAGTGGTAAGCGCGCAGCACGAGTTGGGTCAGGACAATCAAGCCATCGGCGATTTAGCCAAGATACCCGCGGCAACGTATGAAAGTGCGCTGGCCGATCCCGCCTTTCTGGCGTTGCTTGGCGCCATTTATCAGCGGGCCAATCAGTTCGAAGTAGCGCAGGGCTTTCTGGAACGCGCAGCCAAGCAGCAGATCGCAGCCGGAGGCCAACCCAGCGTCTCTCTCCAATTGCAATTGGCAGGCATCTATCTCGCGCGCAACAACACCGGGCCGGCCTATGACCTCTACCAGCAGATCTTGACGTCGCATCCAGACAGCCTGGACGCGTGGAAAGGCCTGATCTCCGCATTGCAGGCGACCCACAGAGACTCCGAGGCGGCGCAGCAGATCGCGCTGATTCCGGCGCAAGTGCGCAGGCGGCTCGATGCGGATATTGTGTTTGTGCAGAGTGAGGCCAGCCTGTACGCCGCTCTCGGCGACTACGCTCACGCCGCGGAATCCATGAGCCGCGTCCAGGCCTACTACAGCCATCTCAAGACACAGCCCCCCGCCAACGTCGAGGTCGAGAACGCCTGGCTGCTTTTCAACACCGGGAACGACCGCAGTTTATATCCTGCCCTGATGCGCTTGGGAGGCCGAACAGACCTTTCGATTGCGCAGCGGGAGGCAGTCCAGAAAATATGGGCTAACTGGAGCGTGCGCCGCGCCGGGGCGGCCATGAGCAATGGCGATGCTCAGCGCGCGGTGGATATTCTGGATGCCGCCTCCCAGGCATTTCCCGACAACCTCGACGTGCGCAAGGCAGTCGCCGGCGGTTATGGATTAGTGGGACGGTCGAGGCAGGCGGTCAAGACCTACCAGGCCATTCCCATGCAGGACGCCAGCGCAGGCGACTTCGAGGGCGCCGTGGGAGCCGCTCTGGCCGCCAACGACAAGACACAGGCGGAGATTTGGCTGCGCCAGGCGCTCGAGCATTATCCACGTGACCCGGGCATTCTCTCGCTTGCTGCTCGCTTTGAGCAGGCGCGCGGCGACAACCAGCGGGCGGCGGACTATTATCGTGCCGCGCTGGCCGCCATGCCTCCCGGATCGCCCACAGCAAAGCTGGCCCACGAACTCGACTATCCGGAGCAGGACACGCGTGTGCACCGCGCGGTCACCGCCGCGGATCTGCAGCGGCTGCTCGATCCAAACGCGGAGCCCTTCGCGAAGACCACCAAGCTGCCGCCTTTGCCCGCGTATGGCCCCGACCCCTACAGCGGATCGGCGCCGTTGCAGCTAACTCCGCGACAGACCTCGCCGGAGCAAACGACCCAACCCGCGCAGCAAGATTTTCCCGAGAGCAACACTCCCTCAGGGTCGGCTTCTGATCTCCCGCTTCCGCCTCCCCCCGCTTCGCTGTTAGCTCCGCAAAACGCGACGCCGGAAGGGAACGTCAAGCCAGCGACTCACTCACTCTCGCCGGGCAAATCGGTCCACGCGCCGTCGCGGCCAAGCACAGCTTCTAACCACCCAAGCGGCACGGCCGTTCAACCCAGCTACACAGGCAAAATGCAGTTGCCCCCCTCCGAGCAGAACATCGACTCCATTGAGCCCGTGCCCAGCACTGCTCCGGTAGCGCAGGAACAGTTGCCAGCTTCGGCCGAGCATGCCAGGGCAGTGCCGATCGAGGCCAACCCGGCTGGAGGATTGCGGATTACGCCTCGGCCCATGGATTCGATGGCCGCACAGGTGCAAGCTCGTTTTGCCGACCAGACCGACGGCCAGCTCACTCAGGGTTCCGCCTCGCAGATTCACGCCATAGCCAATGCTCCTGTCTCGCCTTCCGGCCAGTTGACCGCGAGCGCAACTGGCTCAGCCAGCGAGGCTGCACAATACACGGCCGCGCAGTACACGCCCTCTGCCCAGGAAGCTGCCTCCGGCGCGTATTCCGCCTCGAAGCAGCAGCAGGCGCCACAGCAGCAGACGCAACCGCCAGCCCAGCAGCCCACGCCAACCAAGCCCACTGCGGCAAAAATGAAGCCGGCCCACAGGAAGACCGCCACCCACAAACCGAACCAGCCCGCGCCAACCCCGACTTTGGAAACAGCGCCAGCTGCACAGCCGGACCAGCAGCAAGTGCAGTTTGTCCCGGCACAGCCAGCCGAGCCCGCTCCGCCAGCCTCCACCGCGCCAGTTCCCGACTCCACCGGCGCCGGCCTGACCGACGAGGAACTGCAACAGCGCAATCTGCCTCCGCTGCGCGGACCCTGGGTGCGCATTCAGCGCGGCGCGCGCCCCCTTGACCCTCGGGAAGAAGCAGAAATGCAGTTGCGCTCCATCGAGAGCGGGTACAGCCCCTGGCTCGCCGGCAGCGGCATCGTCAACTACCGCAGCGGCGCGCTCGGCTACGATCACCTTTCAGCCCTCGAAGCTCCGTTTGAAGTCTCCATGCCGCTCGGCTACAACGCCCGCCTGACCATCGTGGCCAAGCCAGTGTTTCTTGACAGCGGTCAGGCCGACGGAACCAGCAACATCACCGTCCAGGAGTTTCTCGCCGGCAAATCCTCGCTTTTGCCGATTCCGCAGCCCATCGGCACTCTCACTGACACGGCCAACAACCCGCCGGCGCAGCAAAATGCCTTCGGAATTGGCGGAGAGGTTCAGCTGGCATTCCCGCATCTTGCCTTTGCAGGCGGATACACGCCCGCAGGATTCCTGGTGGCCACCTTTACGGGCCGCGCCCAGTGGAAGCCCGGCGATGGACCATTCACGTTCAACTTTGTTCGCGACTCAGTGAAGGATACGCAGCTCTCCTACTCTGGTTTGCGAGACCCGGCCGGAACCAGCCTCGGCAACCAGGGACAGATCTGGGGCGGCGTGATTGCCAACCAGGGCAATGCGCAGTTCACGCACGGCGATGCGGAGTCAGGATTCTACCTCGGCGTCGGCGGCCAATATCTCACCGGCTATCATGTTCAGACCAACATCCGAATCGACGGCTCCGGCGGTGCGTACTGGCGCTTGAAGACGGTTCCGGAGTTCGGCAATCTCAGCATCGGCGCCAACTTTTTCGGAATGCACTACGCGCACAACGAGAATGCCTTCACGCTCGGCATGGGCGGCTACTTCAGCCCGCAGGCCTATTTCCTGGCCAACGTCCCCATCAGCTGGGCCGGCCACTATCAGACGCGTTGGCATTACAACGTGGTGGGCTCGCTCGGCGTGCAGGGCTTCCAGGAGAACCTGACCCCGCTGTTCCCGCTGGCAGCGCAGTCAGCATTCGAGATTGGCCTGAATAATCCCATGCTCCCGGCCAAAACCAGCGTAGGCCCCAACTACGACCTTCACGGCCAAATGAGCTACCAGATTGGTCCCCACTGGTTTGCCGGCGGATACTTCGCCGCAAACAACTCCCGCGACTATAACTCCGTCTCCGCCGGGTTCTCAATCCACTACATGTTCCGTGCGCAGCCCTCCACAGCCGCCGGCCCCACCGGCCTCTTCCCCATCGACGGCGTGCGCCTGTTCCGGGTGCCGTAGATCCGGCAAATATGCCTGCGGTGTGAGGGCCATTTCTATGACACTCTTGGCCGCCCCCCGGACCCCTCTAGTGGTTGACCTTGCTCGTCCCCGCCAGGTTCCGCTCTGAGGCCAGTTTGCGATGGAACTCGGCGGGAGGCATCGGGAACCCGAAGAGCCAGCCTTGGGCGAGGAGGTTCTGGTGCGCTTCGGAGAAATGGTTGAGTTGCTCCTGGGTTTCGATGCCTTCCAGAATGACCTCTAGACTCAGTGCTTGGGCCATGGAAAGGATTTGCGGGAGGATGCAGCCGGTGACCGCCTCGGTGCCGATCGTCTGTATGAAGGACTTGTCGATCTTGATGGTGTCGATGGACAGAGCGTGCAGATAAGACAGGCTCGAATAGCCGGTGCCGAAGTCGTCGATGTACACACGATGGCCCCTCTGGCGAAGAATACGAATCGTTTCGATGCCGGTATCGTTGTGCGCAGTGGAGCTCTCCGTAATTTCGAGCGCCAGGCTCGGGGCCGCGACTCCGGATCGCTTGAGAGCCAGTGCCAGCATCGATAGAAAGCCGGGATCCGAAAGGTCCGCGGCGGCCACATTGACGGCAAGACGAAAGTCAGAGCGGCTCTGAAGGACCTCTCCGAAGTCGCGGAGCGCGTGCCGCAAAACCAATTCGGTGATCTCTCCTACAAAGCCCCACTCCTCGGCCAGCCGGACGAAGATTTCCGGACCAACCACAATGCCCTCTTCATCTGTCCACCACGGTGACCAGTGCACGCCGCTTGCGAGTGCTCGCCTTTAGCTCACCCACATTCCCCCGGTCTTATCGATAAACGAGGCTTTTCATGAGCCGAGATCTCCAGTCTTGCCTCATGTTACGTTTCAATATATTCCCTTCTGTATCCGCGTGTGATCGTTCCGCTCTCGTTCCAATGAAAAGGAATCACGTGTACAACGCTGGGTGGCCCACATCTGACCAGCAGAAAAGGTGGGTGCCGCAGGTCTGGATTTTCAGACCTGGGAGACGACGAACCCCAATGACCCCGGACAGCGGGCATCCTGGGTGCCCCATCCGCCATTTCGCCATTTTCTGAAGAAGTCTCAGCCTTTGCGCAGCGGCTTGTTTACCGGGACCACCTGCACAGTAACGTCGCGAACTTCTGACAGGAAGCGGTTCAGCACCGAGCCGCGCAGTAGAATATCCCAGCGCGATCGTACCGGCTGCCCGAAGACAACGTGGGAGATACTCTCCTGCTGGGCAAAGCGAATCAGCGCGTCGGAGACGTTTTTGTCAGTGAGGTTAACGACCTGGGCGCCCAGGTCGCGCGCCATGCGTTGGTACTCCTCGAGGCGGTGGTGCGCTTCGGGGTCGCCATGGCCCTTGTCTTCGTCGGGGCGCGTGACATAAACGGCGTACCAGTTACTGGCCAGGCGACCGGCCACGCGGGCTCCCACACGGAGCAGCCGCTCAGTGCCGGGCCGCGAGCTCATGCACACCATCACCTTCTCCGGAATCGGCGCCTGTTCCAATCCTTGGGTGCGGCGATATTCTGAGGCTCGGCTGCTCACCTGCTCAGCCGTTGTGCGCAGGGCCAGCTCCCGCAGCATGTTCAGGTTGCCCTTGCGGAAGAAATTGGCCAGCGACTGCTCCACTTTTTCAGGAGCGTAGATTTTGCCGGCACGCAGACGAGTCCGCAACTCATCTACGGTGATGTCAATATTCACCACTTCGTCGGCGCGCTTGAGAAAATTATCGGGAACGGTCTCGCGAATGACGGTGTTGGCAGACCGGTTGACCGCGTCATTCAAGGTTTCAAGGTGCTGGATGTTGACCGCCGTCATCACGTTGATGCCGGCCTCAAGCAGCTCCAGCACGTCTTCGTAGCGCTTGCGGTTCTTGCTGCCGGGCACGTTGGTGTGAGCTAGCTCGTCCACCACAACGGTGTTGGGATGCCGCGCCAAGATGGCGTCCACATCCATCTCTTTCAGCTCGACGCCGCGGTAGGGAATCACGCGCTGGGCCACGATCTCCAGGTCGAGGATGCGGGCCTCAGTTTCTTTGCGGCCGTGGCTCTCCACCAGGCCAATCACCACGTCCACGGCCTGCTGATTCTTCATTTGGTGGGCGTCGTTCAGCATGTGGTAGGTCTTGCCCACGCCGGGCGCCGCCCCAATGTAGATGCGCAGCTTGGCGGGTTCCTGCTTCTTCTCGAGGACGATCTCAGCCATGGCTCAGCCCACCTCAACGGGATGGCGGAATGATTCCACCGCCGCCACGGGAAGGGTGAACCGGAAGGTGGTTCCGTGCCCCAGGCGGCTCTCCACGGCAATCAATCCTCCGAGCGACTCGACCAGGCGCCGTACCAGCGCCAGCCCCAGGCCGGAGCCACTTTCAGAGAATGGATTGAAACGGTCGAAGATCGAGCTGAGCCGCTCTGCCTCAATGCCGCGGCCCGTATCGCGCACGGTGAACTGGACAAAGCTCTTCACTTCTTCGGCGGCAAGCAGAATCTCGCCCTCGGGCGGCGTATAGCGAATTGCATTCGCCAGCAGGTTATCCAGAATGGAGCGCAGGGCGCGCCGGTCGGCCATCACAACAGACAAATCGGCGAAGGCACGTACTTCCACGCGGATGTGCTTCTGAGACGCCTCGTCGCAGTAACGATCGCGAGCTTCGCCCAACGCCTGCAACGGACGCAGCCGCTCAGGCTTGAGCTCGCGCTTGCCTGTGTCCAGTTCCGCCACTTCGATCAGGTCGCCCATGATTTCGTCCAGCTTCTCTGACTCATTGCTGGCCTGGACCACCAACTCGGTTTGCAGGCCTCGCAACTCCCCGCCAAAGCCCTGGCCCAGCGCATAAAGACTACGCCGCAATTGCAGCAGCGGGTCACGCAGTTTCCGGCTGGCCACGGTGATGAACTGCGTCTTGAAGCGGTCGGTGTCCTGCAGGCTGGTCACGTCTTCCAGCGTCGTCACCGTGCCCAGCAGCCGCCCCTCGGCGTCGCGCATGGGCGTTGTACGAAGGCGATAGCTTCGATCCTGGTTGCCAATGCGCATGGGCAGCATGGCCGCTTCGTCCTCTGTGGCCACTGCCTTCTGCATGGAAACGGCATTCCGGATGGCATTCAGAATCTTTTCCCCGCCGGGAGTGTTGTTCAGCGCCATGCGGTCTGTGGCTGCTTCTCCCAGCAGTTCCGATGCAGCCTGATTCACCTTGAGCACGTGACCCTTGCCGTCGGTGACGATGATGGGCTCGAAGATGGATTGCAGCACGGCATCGGAGAGTTGAAATTCCATTTGCCGGCGTCCGGCCTCGGTTTCCCGCAACTCGCGCAGACGCACGGCGAGCCGGTTCAACTCCACTGCAATCAGTCCAAAGTCGTCGCGGCTGCTCCACTCAACGCGGTGCTCCATGTTACCCTGCGCGATTTTCTTGGCGTCCCGGGCCACAATGCGGATAGGCCGCAGAACAAAGTAGATGGTCCCAACCCCAATCAGCACCGCTGCGAACGCAAAAATAGAAGCCAGCGTGGCCTGTCCCGCCGCTGCCAACGCACGGTGGGTCAGCGCAACCAGCCCCAATGTCAGGCCAATCAGCAGCACACAACCGAGGATTAATCGCTGCGCGAGGTTGAGCATGACCCGGTCTCCTTGGCGGAAATTCTGTGTTGCGGATATTTGCAGTTTAGCCGGGCGCTATGCTGAAAGAAAAGGCCAGTCGTCTCATCCGGCGCCATGACGGATTGAAACGTCAACTCTTCCATTCTGGCGGATCGACCCTCATTGCGCAAAGCGCCTGTGTCAGGTATTGGGAAACTCTCCGGTTTACCTGTCGTCGAAGCGCGATCTGAATCGATAATCAGTTGAGAGCAGAGTTCCCCCAAGGGGCCGAGCCTGCCACCCAGCGTTACTTTTGATATACATGACGCCATGATTGCGACGGCGCTGAAAGGACTCGGCGTAACCTTAAGGGCGAAGCGCTTCCCCCGTGGCGACTGTTTTGATACCTCAGAATCACTACGAATTCCTCCAAATCAGCCCCAATGCCGAGCCCGCCACAATCCACCGCGTCTTTCAATTTCTTGCGGGCCGCCTTCATCCGGACAACCCTGAGACCGGCAATGCAGAACAGTTCATTCACTTGAAGCAAGCCTATGACGTGCTGTCCGATCCAGTGCTCCGCGCCGAGTACGATGCGGCCTCTGAAAAGGAGGTAACGGAGCCGGCCCATTTCCGCTACGGTCGATTTTATGGACAATATGGATGGCGAGTTGAACCGGCGATCGGCGGTGTTGGCGTTGTTGTATATTCGGCGCCGTGGGTTCCCCGAAGCTCCGGAAGTATCTCTTTTTGAGATTGAAACGCGCATGGGATTTCCGCGCGACTACTTGCAATTCACCATCTGGTATCTGTACAAGAAGGGGTACATCTTAAAAGCGGACAACGCAGAGTTCACACTGACTGCGGAGGGCGTGGACTTTGTCGAAACCCAGCGTGTGAGTGTCTCGGTTCTGAATAAATTGTTGACTAGTGGCGTAGGACCCACCACAACAGGGAGCCGCGCCGACGAACAAAGCGTGAATCCCTCCCCCACGCCTAACGTGCCGCGCGGAGACAGGCGTGGAGGGGAGCGCCGCAAACGGGAACGTGAGTCCTGAGATTTCACGAACCGCAATTGCCTACTCATCCCCAGAGGTAGTCGTCACCTGGTAAGGAGGCGGCTACTCAGAAACTGCCTCTTCACTCGCTCTCGCCGTCAAGCATGTCCGGTTTTGCGTCATGGAATCCGGCAGACAGTCAGCGCCTCATTGTGCCAGGGGCAAGCCAGCCCAGTTGGTTGGGGATAAGTAACCATCACCCAATCCACGCCGAACTGCGCCTTCAAGCGCTCGAAATCCGCAAGCTGAAAGTGCGGCCAGCCCGCTTGAGCCACCTGTTGCATGTGCCAGGCGGGCGAAAGGCTGGGCACCTGTGTCACCACGGCTGCATCTTTGTCGGCATCGGACAACTGGCTCCGCTCGGCGAGTGCGCGAAAGTTGTGGAAGTCTTCGCGTGGTGCGGAAAGGTACTGCGGGTCGACGGCAAAGTAGGCATCGGTCGGGGTGTTCTGTCGAATCCACGCAAAGGCTTGCAGCCACGGGTTGGAGCTGATGACACCGGGAAGCTCCAGGTGCGCGCCGTCGTCGATCAGCTCCCACTGCACGAGGAACATGCTGCCGTTGAACACCAGCAGATAGACGGCCCAGCGCCAGACTATTGTCTTGAGCAGGAAACGCCCCATCACGCCGCCTGCGGCCAGGGCCATGAAGATATAAATCAGCTGCAGATAGCGCATGGGCTGCAACGGAGCGAGCCGCTCCAATGTGCTGGGCGCCAGGATGACCATGGCCACAATCTGCTGGAAGACTCCATAGGCAAACACCGCAAGGGCGAAGCGTGCCAGCCGGTTTTCTCCGTACTTTTGAGCCACGCGACTGAGCAACCAAAAAAGAAACAGTGGCGCCAGCGCGCCCAGCCATTCATACCACGCCCAGTTGTAGAGGAAGTAGTAGCCGCGCGTGTTGACGGCCTCGCGCCAGGAAGGGGATGCCGGTGAGAATATCCAGCCGAGTGGGACCGCGCCAGCCACGGAGTCCTGCATGGTGCGCAACCGGAACGGAGCCTCCTGGACCAAGGCCAGTATGAGAAATAGGCAAAAGGACATACCCAACGCAGCCATGATGGGATGCAACAGGAGGGCGAGCACAAGCACAGGCGCTGCGTGCCAGCGTCTCCCCTCCAGAATCCTCGCAATGGCGATCAGGATCAGGGCTGTTGCCAGGTTGCGGGGATGAAGATGCTGGTCGGCTATGTTGAGTGCCGTACCTGCTACGGGTAGCGTAAACATGGCAGCGACCATGGCAACCGCGGCCCACTGCGCTCGCCTTTCGGCGAAGATCTGCCCGGCGATCCGTTCGCAGGCCCAAAGGATGAGGAAGAGCGAGGCGAACTGCCAGAACAGCTCCGCCCAAGCCAGCGGAATCCCTGTCCATTGAACAAAGTGGGCCATCCATCCATCGAACACAGTCGCCTGCAATTGGACCTTGAAGAATTCCGAATTATAGGGAAAGAGCGCGGGGTTAAGGTCGGCTTTGACTGCTGTCAGGTAGACGCCATCGTCTTCGAGTCCGGGGTGGTAGCCCATGACCAGAAAGCCAAGCGTGGTAAATAGCAACACGGGCGACAGCTTAGAAAATAGGAGCTTCAGGTTCAAACAGAAATTCCCCACTCGTCAGACAATTACTAGATCTCATACAAGACGCTTCAAGTTCAGCTCAATTGTCCGGATGAGCTCCGGCGACGACTTCAACTTTGCATGATTAGACGGCTCTGTTGCCATTCAGCTGAGGCCCAAGCCAGCTTATCCGTCAGGCGCAATTGGGTAGGGTCTCCCAGTGTTCAAAACAATTTGGTTGCAACCAGAATTCAAGGCATGTGCTTAACCGTTGGGCAATGGACTGGCAGCAACAGGGCAGGGAAGTGTATCGTCAAACATGTCGTAAATTTGCTTGTTTTGAATCCTCTTTCAGACTGGTTAAGGATGCCATCCACAACGTTGAGTTCATCTTACATGCCGTCGGCCGCAGAGGGCTTCCTGCCTGCGCCGGCAGTTGAGAAGACTGAACGCGCGCAGGAAAAGCTGGCCCTCGTGATTCCCACGCTCTGCGAAGCTGAAAACATCGGCGGTCTGCTCAACAGTATTCGATCCGTGCTCGATCCTGTGGGAATTCCCTACGAAATCCTTGTGGTCGATGACGATAGCAGCGATGGCACGGGCGACGTGGTCTCGGCCGTAGCCCGGGAAGATCCGCGTGTGCGCCTCCTGGTGCGTAAAGGAGAGCGCGGCTTGTCCGGAGCCATTCTCCACGGCTGGCAGAACACGGATGCCGCGATTCTCGGCGTGATGGACGCCGATCTTCAGCATCCCCCAGAGTTGCTGCCGAAGCTGATTTCCGCGATCCAGCGTGGCAGCGATTTGGCTATCGGCAGCCGCTACACGCCAGGGGGCGACTTGGGCCATTGGAATCCAGCCAGGAAGTTCTTGTCTGCTGCCGCCGTGTGGGTCACCTGGCCCTTGCAAAGGTCCAAGCTCCGCGCCAAAGATCCGATGTCCGGGTTTTTCCTGGTTCGCCGCAGTTGCCTTGACCAGATCACCTTCCAGCGAGCCGGCTTCAAGCTGCTGCTTGAAGTCCTGGTACGCGGCCGCATCCGCTCGGTCGAAGAAGTTCCCTTCGCCTTCGGCCTTCGCTACCGCGGGGCGAGCAAGGCCAACTTCAAAGTCGCATGGGACTATACGCTGCTGCTTGTGAGGCTATACGCTGCAAGATTTGCCTTCCGGCGTCGAAGCTGAAAATCCCGCATTCTGCTGATGCCTTAAATCGTCGGCAGCACCAACCGCAGCACCAGAAACCCTGCAACCCCTGCAAAGAATACAAGCGCCATCCGGATGCCCGGCTCGCGGTTGACCTCGGGCACAAGATCCGTGGCCGCAACGTAAAGTGCCACGCCCGCCGAGATCGGCAAGCCATAGGGCAGCCAGCTTGGAATCAACTCAATCACCAACACGCCCGCCAACGTGGCCGCTGCCAGGGCTACCGCAGAGTAGAACGCCATGGTCCGGCTGCGTCCGCTGGCCAGCATCACGGACGCCATGGTGAAGCCCTCCGGCGCCTTGTGCAGCAAGATCGCCAAAAAGATCAGCCAGCCAAGCGTGCTGTTGACCACAAATCCCGAGCCGATGGCCACGCCGTCAAACAGCGCGTGCACGCTCAAACCCGCCATCACTGAATTGCCCGTATGCCGTGAGACAAACTCGCCGTGGTGCGTCTCCTCGCCAAAATGAAAATGGGAGTTGATGGTGTGCTCGAGCAGGTGGACCACACAATATCCGGCCATGATCAGAATCGGTCCCAGCCGCGGACTCAGGCGCAAGCTCTCAGGCGTCATCTCGATCAGCGCCGTCGCCATCAGAAAGCCGGCGCCCAGCGCAACAAAGTAGCGCAGGTAGCGCTCCACGCCGCGGGCCCTTACCAGCACCAGCCCGCCGGCCACATCGGCCAGCGCCGCAATCGCGCCGAGAATCAATGAAATTTTCAGCATCGGCCGTTAACCGCTGTGACGGATGTGCATCACATCCCCATCTTGCACAATGTATTCCTTGCCTTCCAGCCGCAGCGTGCCCTTGGAGCGCGCCGCAGCCTCTGATCCTGCGGCCAGTAGGTTATCCCAGCGAATGGTCTCTGCGCGAATAAAGTGATGCTCGAGGTCGGAGTGGATGGCCCCCGCTGCCTGAGGGGCCTTCGAGCCCACCGGCACAGTCCATGCGCGGCACTCGTCTTCGCCCGCAGTGAAGAAGCTGATCAGCCCCAGCAGTTCGTAGCTCTTGCGGATCAGCCTCACCAGCCCGCTCTCATGCAGCCCGTAGCTGCCCAGGAACTCCGCCGCCTCTGCGTCGTCCATCTCTGCCAGCTCGGCTTCCACCTTACCGCAGATGGCGGTTGCGCCGGCGTTTGGCCGGCTCGCAACATCGTCCAGCTTGAACAAGCTCACTGCCGCATCCAGGTCCGTGCCGAGCGTGGTGCTCTCGCCGATGTTAAGCGCATACAAAATGGGCTTTTGCGAAAGAAACATGAAGCCCTTGATGAGCTTCTTCTCGTCGGGCGTCATCTCCAGTTCGCGAAGCGGCTGCTCTTTTTCAAGCGCCTCTTTCGATCGCAGAAGCAGAGCCTGTTCCCGCTCCAGTTCGCTGGTGCGCCCTTTCTTCAAATCCTTCTCAAGCCGCTCCAACCGCTTTTCCACCTGGGTCAGATCGCTGATCATCAGGTCGAACTCGACATTCTTGATGTCGCGCAGCGGATCGATGGGGCCAACGTGCGGAATCGAGTCCTCTTCGAAAGCGCGCAGCACGTGGATCAGCGCGTCCACGTTGCGCAAGCTGGTCAGGAACGCCGTTTCCTTCAGCGCCTCCTGCCCAATGGCCGCCACGTCCACAAACTCAACGGCCGCGAAGGTGGTCTTGCGAGGTGAATAGAGGGCGGACAGCTTGTCCAGCCGCTCGTCGGGCACCTTGGCCACGCCAATGTGCTCCTCGCGCGGGTTCGAATAGCCGCTCCGCTCCTCGAGCTTTGCCTTGGTCAGAATCTTGAATAACGATGTCTTGCCCACCTGCGGCAGGCCGATGATGCCAGTCTTCATGCACGTCCCATTGTGGCCCTTGCACGATGAAAACCGCGCTTCCGAGCCTCTTCGATGATACAAGAGCAGGGAACAGGGGTCAGAGATCAGGGATCAGAAATACGCCGGTTCCCCATCCTTGCCGCGTCGCTGTTTTTTGCGGGAATGGTGGGAAACCACAGATCTCCAACGGGCCCTGTTCCCTATTCCCTAATCCCTACTCCCTGCTTTTCCCCGACTCCGCCGCGGCCACAAACACCACCGTCGCCAAGCCCAGCAGCACGATGGCTTCTTCAACATGCTCGCTTCGGTTGTGCAGCTTGTTGAAGTCGATGCGGCTGGGATTGGCGGTATCGGCCGCGTCAATCGCGCCGCCGGCGGCGATGCGGTCGCGCTCCATGGCGGGAATGATCGAGAACTGCGAGTAGACAGTAAATCCGATCATCAGCACCACGAGCGTCATGGGCGCTAGAACCATCCGCGGCTTGTAGATGCCCCACGCGGGAAACAGCGCCAGCAACGCGAGCGCCACCATCCCCGAGACTAGCCCCATGCCATGCAGAATGCGCAGCAGTTCACCCACAATGGTTCCGGCGGTGTGCGTGTCCGCGCGCAGCGTCATAAAGGTGATCGCGGCGACGACAGGGAAAAAGATCTCCGCGCCCAGCCAGACGATCAGCGCGAGATAAAGAAGAGTGCGGAGCAGAGACTTCATGAGGGAAGGATACAAGGGAACAGGGAGTAGGGAACAGCGAGCAGAAAAATCACCCAAGGCCGACTGGATTCTTTGTCTCTAGCTTCCGCCTCCGAATTCGAGCCGCTATGGTTCCGGGCCGCTTTCTGTTCCCTGTTTCTTATTCCCTGTTCCCTGTCTTCCTCAGTGCCCGCTTCAGCACCGTCTCCAGCGCTGCTTTCACCTGTGCGTATTCTTCGGGCTGAATCGTGCCGGAGATCTTTTCGCTCTCCACAGCGAAGAGTTCTTCCTTAAGCACGTTCAACAGTGCAGCATGTTTTGTCGTAGGGCTGGAAATTGCAGGGTAGCTGACTGTTCCTGCATTGGCCACGGGGATAGCGGCGGCCATGTCAACCGGCTTCCGCAGCAGGAACGCCGCGCCTGCGGCCAACAGCAAACCCAGGCCGCCCATGATCCACCACTTGTACTTGCTCAGCGGGTCCGGTGTGCCAATCGGTGTACCGATGCCGCCGCCGGGCTGCCTGCCGGGTGTGGCCGTGTCTGAGGATCCGGCTCCAGTGTCTTGGCCGCCCATGCCTGCGGCAGGCTGCTGTCCGGCTGCGGCTCCCTGCTGTTCGCGCGGAATCGATCCGGTGCCTGAAACCGTGAACTCCAGCGGCTTGCCCGGAACGGCGTTCTTGGCGACGTAGGTCTGTACGCTCGGGTCTTCCGGCACGGCTTTGAAATTCGTGCCTGCGCCGGCGGCAAAGGTCATGCCCTTGGGCAGAATCACCGCCAGGTTATCGGCAGGCAACAACACCTCTGACCTGAAGGTGATCTTGCCGCTGCTGTAAGGCACGTCGTAGCTGAGCTGAAAGAGTGTTTCCTTGTCGCCCTCATCGGGCTGGATGGGAAAGTTGAACGAGAAGTGCCCCTTGGGGCCATCCGGTTCCAGTTTGACTGACGTGGGCAGTCCGGTTGGACGCTGCGCGCCTACGCCATTGACGACAGCATCGACGGGAAGAACGACCCCAAAGGAATGCGCGCTCCACTGCGTCACGGGCGGCGAACTGTTGTTGTGCACGAAGTACCGCTCGGTCACTTTGAGCTGGCCATTGTCACTTTCCACCTCAAGTACATCGGCCTCGATGGAGACGCCCTGCACCTTGGCGGCAACATCGTAGACCGGGATGTCGGCAGGCGCTCCGCCCTGGGGAGCGGCAATAAAGTAGCCCGCTCCCTGGTGGGTTACCCGCACCAGGTAAGGGCTGCTGCCGGGTTCTTTCAAGGAATAGTGTCCGCTGGCGTCGGTGGTTGCATGGGCCACTTCACCCATGCCCGCCTGCACATCTACCAATACGACAACGTCGCCCACGGCAGGCTTGCCGGTGGTTTTGTCGGTTACGGTGCCGGAGACGGTAGCAGCGTTGGCCAAAGTGCCGATTGAGAGCAGGCTGAAAGCAAGAGAGCGGAGAATCATTTGAGTCGATCGCATAGTTGTGATGGATTCCTTCAATCGTGAAGCATAGAAAATAGTCGGGAAAGTGCCGGTCCTCAGGCTTGTTGCAGATGCTCAATCTCGGCTAGCAACAGAGCCGCCTCGTTTTCAAGCTGCGCCCGCTGCACTTGAAAATCCTCTTCAGGATATTTACCGGCACGGTACTCAAAGCTAAGGTCGCGCAGGTTTTCGTAGAGCTGATCCTTGCGCTCAAGCAGGTAGTCCAGGCGAGTCTTTTCACGCTGGCTGGCGAAGACGTTCTCTGGCCAGAAGGTATAGAACAGCAGCGCAATCGTCAACAGTCCGCCCATTACCACACCTTGCAATGTTGTCATGGCTCAAAACCCTCCGTCGTTGCCGGCGTCTGTCTCCCGGCGAATCTTTTCCCGTCGCGCCAGTTCGGCCTGGTCAAGGGTTGCTGGATCGGGGCCAACGGCTGCCTGCGTCCTGCCCACAGTCCAGCGCCGCACCAGAAGAACCGTGCCCAGCATTGCAGCGCCAAAGACTGCAAACGGCGCAATCCAGGCCACAAGATCAAAGCCTTGGGTCGTCGGCGCGGCCAGCACGACCGCCCCGTACTTGGCGACGAATATGTCTTTGATTTGCTGGTCGCTCTTGCCGTCGGCGATGGCTGCCCTTAATTCAGCAAGCTCAGGCTCGCGCGAAGGGCAACCGACGTGACCGCACTCACCGAGAAGTTGCGCGCAACCGCATTGGCACATCAGCCTATGGCTCATGTCGTTCATGCGCGAACCCGCATCTGTTGCTCCAAGCGAGAAGCAGACAGCGATCGCAAGCGACGCCGCTTGCACCGCCTTCATTAAAATGGAGAGACCTTTGGGCGGCCTCACAGGTGGCCTCCCTTCAGCGCGGGCTCAGAAGGAGCGCTCCGAGCCGGCACCCGCACAGAAGCAGTCGCCGGGCTCAAGCTTGGAACCAGCGCTATCAGCGTGCCCCAAACCAGAACCACTAACCCAGCCCATATCCAGCCCACCAGCGGATTCAAGAATGCTTTGATGATCGGCTGACCCGTGTCGGGGTTCGTGCCTTCATACACCACATAGAGGTCCCAGCTGGGAATCGAGTGAATGGCCACCATGGTCTGCGGTTGCTCGCTGGCCAGGTAGACGCGCTTTTCGGGAGTCATCTGGAACTGCTTCTTGCCGTCCTTATAGACATCCAGCAGGGCGTACTCGGAGTTGAAGTTCAGATTCGAATCTTGCGTGGCGCCAACCTGCACAAGGGTGTAGGGCCCTATCATCAGCTTGTCATTCAGCGCCATTTCGCGTTCCTCGCTGCGGTTGAAAGCCGATCCGGACAGCCCCACAACAATGATGACAACGCCAATGTGGATGATGTAGCCGCCATATCGACGCGTGTTGCGGCGCGTCAACAGCCAGGTTGAAGCAAATAGATTGCGCCCGGTCTGCCGCGAGATGACGCCGGCTCCGCGCAGAAATTCGCTCAGAATCGCAGTCATCACGGCTGCGCCCACTGAAAAGCCTACCAGGGCGTAAAAGTTGCCCTGGCTAATTGCGCCGTCTTTCCAGGGCCGCACGCCAACTGTAAGGCAGACGATGACGGTAGCCCAGAAAGCGACGACCGGCAGCACAAAGTTGCGGCGAATACTCTTGAACGATGTTGCTCGCCAAGGGAGCAGCGGGCCGACGCCGGTGAGAAACAGCAGGAAGATCCCGATGGGGATGGCCACGGTGTTGTACCAGGGCGCCCCCATGGTGACTTTGTTGCCCACCACATATTCACTGATGATGGGGAACAGAGTTCCCCAAAGGATCACAAAACAGGCCGTCAGCAGCACCAGGTTATTGAACAGGAAGCTTGATTCGCGGCTGACCAGCGACTCCAAATGATGTTCGCTCTTCAGGTGGCTGCGCTGCAACACATAAGTGAAGATGCACACCGCCAGGACAATTCCCATGAAGACAACAAACCAGGTGCCGATGGAGGACTGGGCAAAGGCGTGCACCGAGCTTACAAGGCCAGCGCGCGTGAGCAGCGTACCCAGCAGCGTAAGCAGGAATGTGGAGAAGATGAGCCACACATTCCAGCTCTTCATCATGCCTTTCTTCTCCTGCATCATCACCGAGTGCAGAAAGGCGGTTCCGGTCAGCCACGGCATGAAGCTTGCATTCTCCACCGGGTCCCAGCCCCAGTAGCCGCCCCAGCCGAGCACGGCGTAAGCCCAGTGCATGCCCAGAAAGATGCCGCAAGTGAGGAACAGCCAGGTCACCATGGTCCACACGCGCGTGACCCTGATCCATTTCTCGCCGGGATAGCGCATCATCAGCGCGCCGAGCGCAAAGCAGAATGGAACCGAGAAGCCCACGTAGCCTAGGTAAAGCATGGGCGGATGAATGACCATCTCCGGATACTGCAAGAGCGGATTCAGCCCGTTGCCATCGTCTGGAATAGCGCCTCTCATCAGAGCGAAAGGTGGTGCGGCAATGTTGAGGATCAGCAGGAAGAAGACCTGGATACCGGCCAGAATCGTCCCGGCGTAAGCGTACAGCTTCACGTCGGTCTTGTGCGTCAGCCGCAGCACAAAGCCGTACGCCGCCAGCAGCCACGCCCACAAGAGCAGCGAACCTTCCTGGCCGCTCCACAAGGCTGAAAACTTGTAGGGGCCGGGCAGGGCGCGGTTCGAGTGCTCCATGATGTAGGTGATGGAAAAGTCGTTGGTAAAAACCGACCAGATCAGGGCAAAGGCGGCTGCTGTGACGGCCACAAAACTGGCAATCCCGGCCCGGCGCGCCGTGTCTGCCAGCCGCTCCGGCGAGATGCGGGCCTGCTGCCCGGTGGCGATCAACCGTAGCGCCAGAATCCCAGCCAACAAATTGTATGCGGCCAGGGCTAATGCGATGATTAGAGCAAAACTGCCAAACGCTGCCATTAAGACTCCGTGATGATTCTCGCACGCAGACGGGGTGCCAGATGGGCTCCCAACGAGGGTATTCTCAACCCATCATAGGCTCCCAGCATGTGATCTGGCTCACACTAAGGGTGGAGGAGGAGACGCGGGACTCGCGGAACGGGATCGAGCGTTCAAGCCGGCTTGAGTTCATTGAAAGCAAGCAGTTGACTGGTTGCGGTCAGCAGTTCTTCGTTCGTGAAGGGGTTGGGCAGGAAGCGCACCCATCCACCGGCATCGCCATTGGCGCCTTCAACGCCACCGCCGAGCACCAGGACCGGCACTTTTGGCAAACGTGTGTGCAACTCCGACACAAACGCCGGCCCCCCGATACCCTGCATGGGCTCTCCGGAAATGACCAGTCCGAGATTGCCTGCGAACTGCGGCTGCTCCACCAGGCAGAGCGCCTCGGCGGCATCGCCCACCCTCTGCACATCGCTGAATCGCCGCTCCAGGATGGACTTGCGCTGAAGTGCCTGGAAGGGATCGTTATCCACCAATAAAATGATTGCCATGCGCCCCTGAACTCAGCACGGATGAACCCCATCCGTGCGGCGTGATCGCCTTACTAGACAACTGAGATGTGACTAAGGCTGGTCCGGTTGCCCGCGAGAGCGGCGAAGAAATCTATCCGAAGAGGACCCCTTTTTCGCGGCGTTCCTTAATCCTTCAAAATCCCTGTCCTTGAAACCTGCCCGGTTTGTCTGAAAGACTCAATTTGGTTGAGTCAGAGGAAAATGCGATAATCGCACGTTCCGGAGAAGCCGTGAAAGCATCTCTTGGAAAAGTCCTCGCCGATTCCCACATTGCTTCAATCGCCATCGCACTGCTGATGGCGAGGTCATTGATGGAGGGGATCGATGGGCTCGCCCTGCCGGTTGGTTATGGGATTTTTAGCGCGGTCGTATTCCTGTTGACCGCGGTGACAGAGCGCGAAATGCCTTACATTTCTCCTCATCTTGACGCGTTCCATCTGCTGGTTCTTTGGCGGAGCCTCCCTCATTTAGAAACCGCGGCGACATGCGCAATTGCCGCCTGGCTGCTGGCTCGATGGGTCTATGGTCAAGGGCCGATACGCTGCTTGCGCACCGAATGGTCGGAACTACCAGGGAGGTCGAATCCTTCATCGATTGAAAACAGCGCTTGTCGATAGCTACGTCGGGGCAATTGCTCTCGGTTACCTGCTCGGGGAGGGAGCCGAACAGGTTGCGATGGTCATTACTGCGCCCTTCAGCGAATGGGCCGCGCTGAAAGAACTCCATCGGGTTTCCCCGCAAAGCACTCCCGACCCTGGATTCAGCCTACAGACGTCGCTTTCCCCCTTGTTTCATGGCGTTTTCTTTGTGTTTATCGGTCTGGCCCTCCTGCGCTGGCTCTACTATCCTGCCAAAGTGAAGGTGCCCTCTGAAGGGACGGGCCAAGCGGACGCCAGCTAGCCGAACAAAAACTCCTTCTCCCGCAACTCCTTGATGCTGTCCCGCAGCCGCGCCGCCTTCTCGAATTCGAACTTTTTCGCCGACTCACGCATCTCCGTTTCCAGCTTGGCGATGAATGCATCGAGTTCTGCCTGAGTAGTGAACTCTTGCAAGGCTACATTCTGTTCCTCTTCAACGTCGCCGTACTCGGCCTTCAGAATATGCGCCAGGCCCATCTCCATTGAGCTGATGATCGACTGCGGCGTAATGCCGTGCTCCTCGTTGTAGGCCCGCTGAACGGTCCGACGGCGATCGGTTTCATCAATGGCGCGGCGCATGGAATCGGTGATCTTGTCGGCGTAGAGGATGGCGCGGCCTTCCAGGTGCCGCGCGGCACGGCCCATGGTCTGAATCAGCGACCCGGCGGAGCGCAAAAAGCCCTCTTTGTCCGCGTCCAGAATGGCCACAAGTGAAACCTCGGGCAGGTCGAGTCCTTCTCGCAGCAGATTGATTCCGATCAACACGTCGTACTCGCCCTTGCGGAGCCCTGCCAACAGCTTTACGCGTTCCAGGGTCTCGATCTCAGAATGCATGTAGCGGCAGCGAACTCCGACCTCGGAATAGTAGCCGGCCAGATCCTCCGACATCCGCTTGGTCAAAGTGGTCACCAGCACGCGCTCGTTGCGCTTGGCCCGGTCGCGAATCTCGCCCAGCAGATCGTCGATCTGTCCCTTGACCGGGCGAATCTCCACCTCCGGATCGACAAGGCCCGTGGGGCGGATTACCTGCTCCACCACAACGCCTGCTGAGCGCGTCAGCTCATAGGGACCGGGCGTGGCCGAAACGTAGATCGTCTGATGAATCCGATTCTCAAACTCCTCGAACTTCAGCGGGCGGTTGTCCATCGCGGAGGGAAGCCGGAAGCCGTAGTCAACCAGGTTCTGCTTGCGGCTGCGGTCCCCGTGCCACATGCCATGAACCTGAGGGATCGTTGCGTGGCTCTCGTCAACAAAGAGCAGAAAGTCGCGGGGAAAGTAGTCCAGCAGCGTTGGCGGGGCCTCGCCCGGGAGTCGGCCGGAAAAATGCCTGGAGTAGTTCTCAATTCCATGGCAATAGCCCATTGACTTGATCATCTCCAGGTCGAATCGAGTCCGCTGGTGAACGCGCTGCGCCTCGACCATGCGGCCTTGAGACTCGAGTTCTGGTACCCACTCGTTCAACTCCTTCACAATCGAGTCAACAGCCTCTGAACGGCGCTCTGGCTGCACAACGTAGTGGCTCTTGGGATAGATCGGCAGTCGCGAATATTTCTGTTTCACGGTCCCAAAGAGCGGGTCAATCTGGCTGAGGGATTCGATTTCATCCCCGAAAAGCTCAATCCTGTAAGCCAGCTCATCGTAGGTGGGATAGATCTCGATCACGTCGCCCCGCACCCTGAATGTGCCCCGTCGGAAGTCCGTATCGTTTCGCTCGTAGAGAATCTCCACCAGCCGCCTCGTTATGTCCTTGCGGCTGATGCGCTGACCTTTCTCCAAAAGTAGCAGCATCCCGTAATAAGCTTCCGGCGAGCCCAAGCCGTAGATGCAACTCACTGAACTGACGATGATCGCGTCGCGCCGTTCGAAAAGGCTTCGCGTAGCTGAGAGCCGCAGCTTGTCCAGCTCCTCGTTGATGGTCGCCTCCTTCTCGATATAGAGGTCGCCGGCTGGAATGTAGGCCTCCGGCTGGTAATAGTCGTAGTAGCTCACGAAGAACTCGACTGCATTGCCGGGGAAGAACTGCCTGAACTCGTGGTAAAGCTGGGCTGCCAGGGTCTTGTTGTGCGCCATGATCAGTGCCGGCCGGTTCGACTGCTCGATGATCTTGGCCATGGTGAAGGTCTTGCCCGACCCGGTCACCCCGAGCAGCACCTGGTGCTTCTCCCCAGCCGCCAGACCATCGAGCAATTCGGCAATCGCCCGTGGCTGGTCTCCACTCGGCTTGTAGCTCGTCACCAGCTGAAAGTCCATGGCAAGGATTATACGCGAATAGCGAATATTAAGCGAAAGCGTTGTTTTGATTTATCAGATTTTCAAGTGCACGGGGCGCAGATCGTGAGCGATAGAATTCAGTTGTATCACTCATAAAATACATATATAATGAGCGATAGAAAGATGCCCTATCGCTCATGAGATGGAATTGGCAAGACTCGAATTGGCCGAATTTCAGGTGGGACCGTGTGCGGATGGTCGCGGCTGAAGAGCGGTTTCTGCTGGGCGCAGGCGTCATGATCGGTACGGTGAAGCACCTGGGAGAGGACGAGCACAATCAACTCCTGGTGGAAGCAATGAGTGGAGAGGCCTTGACAACGTCGGAGATCGAAGGGGAGATCCTGAATCGGGCCAGCGTTCAATCTTCCATACAGCGTCAGCTCGGGCTGGTTGCGGATCAGCGGGGCGCGACGCCCGCGGAGCAGGGGATTTCTGAGATGATGGTCGATCTCTACCGGTCGTCTTCGGACCCAGTCTCGGACGAGATGTTGTTTCGGTGGCACCGCATGGTGACCGCAGGCCGGAGCGACCTTGCAGACATTGGAAGATACCGCACGAACCCGCAACCCATGCGGGTTGTATCCGGGCGCATAGGCGTACAAAGGGTTCATGTTGAGGCTCTGCCGTCGGGCAGGGTTCCGGCTGAGATGAAGCGGTTTACAGCATGGTTCGCACGAACGGCGCCTAAAGGCACGGAGCCGCTGCCGGCCATTACCAGGGCAGGCATCGCCCATCTGTATTTCGAGAGCACTCATCCCTTTGAAGACGGCAACGGGCGAATCGGCCGAGCCATTTCTGAAAAGGCGATTGCGCAGACCTTCGGTCCGCCACTACTCGTTGGACTGGCCACGACGCTTCTCGCTCACCGAAAGAGCTATTACGATGTCCTCGAGCGGGCCAGCCAGCGGATGGATGCGACGCCGTGGCTCGGCTGGTTTGCGGAGATTGCGCTGGAGGCGCAGCGCCGCACCATCGCGCAGGTGGAGTTCCTGATCGCCAAGACGAAGCTGCTCGACAGGCTGCTCGGCAAGGTCAACGACCGGCAGCAGAAGACGCTGTTGCGAATGTTCAGGGAAGGCCCCGAGGGATTCAAAGGTGGACTCAGCGCTGGCAACTACAGCACGATCACTGGAGCTTCCCCCGCTACAGCAACCCGCGATCTAGCCGACCTGACGGAAAAGGGTGCTCTCAACCGCACAGGCGAGCGCAGACACGCGCGCTATGCGCTGAACCTGCAGCAGAAATCATAGTGAGGCTGCCGCCGGATTGGAGTCCGGCGATGGAACCGGCCCCAATGGAAGAAAACTGGGGCCGGCAAGGAATCTTGCTCATCAGGGAAGCGGCTGGCCGAGGGGGAAGTAGCCGCCGCCCAGCCCATCATTCGGCAGCGTGGCTAGCGCGGCGCTCTTCTCGATGAGCCGAAGGAGCGCGTCGGTCAGCGCTACCTGGGCAAAAAAGTTAGTCTCGAAGACTTTGTGAAGCAGGTCGAGCGGAATCTCAGAGGCTAAGTGTTCAGGACCCGTGCCGGGGAAGGTACCGCCGGCGATTCCGGCGTTGTTGACGAGGATGTCGAGCCGGCCGTATCTGGAGTTGAAGTGTTCGTAGGCTGCCTGGTAACCCGCGGATTTGGTGATGTCGAACTGGAGCACGTCGGCGTCAACACCCGCGACGCGAAGCTTCTTAACGGCTTGTTCTCCCTGGGCAAGGTCGCGAGAACCGATGACGACTTTGACGCCGGCATCCTTGAGGTCGAGCGTGGTCTGGAACCCGAGTCCGCGGTTTCCGCCGGGGATGAATGCGATTTTCTCAGACATGGGGGTAATTTCGCCTGCGCTGGTTTGGATTCAGTTGCAGGCTGGCGGGGTGCTGGGAGTTTTCCAGTTTTCTGCAAGGCTCAGGCGCCTCTTCCTTTGCGTAAGGACAGCATCGGCCGCCGGCAAACCGTAAATGCCTTCGCCTTGAACATGTCTAAGCTACAATGCTCTCATTCGCTGTATGGAGGCATCATGCGCAGAACTCTTGTTGCTTTTCTCGCCGTGGTTTTCGCCGCTTCGTTTGCCGCGCCGCTTCGGGCGCAGGGCGCACCGCCGCAAAGTGGTGCCGACCAGCCCTACACCATCGAGTATTACTACAAGTGCCAATGGGGCCATCAGCAGGAATTTCTCCAGCTGTTTCTCAAGAACCACTACCCGCTTCTGAAGAAGATTGAAGCCACGGGGCGCATCCTCTCCGTGAAGATCGACTCGCCGGCTTATCACACAACCGAAGATGGGCGCTGGGACTATCGCGTCACGATTCGTTATAAAAACTCGACCGTGGCCACCACGACGAACTCCGACGAAGAGGGATTCACCAACGAGTTATGGCCGGACAAGGCGACTTATAACAAAGAGGAACAGCGCCGGTTCGAGATCTTGCTTGGCCACTGGGACTTGCCAGTGACAGAGATAACGCCGAAAACTGAAGAAGCAGGGAACGGGAAGCAGGGAGCAGGGAACAGAAAACCACAGAGCAATGGTGACCTGCGCCCAAGCTCCAATCATCCTCCGGGAGCGTTCAGCTAAGAGCTAGAAGCTAAAAGCTGTCCCTAGTCCCTATTTCCTAGTCCCTGTTTCTCCACTGCCGCACCAGGTCTTCGGCTGCTGCGGACCAATCGGGAAATTCGAATTTGAAACCAGCGTCGAGCAATCGGCCGGGAATGGCGCGGCGGCTCTTGAGCACCAATTCGGACTCGGTGCGCATGAAGAATGCACCAATCTCAATGAAAAGGGCCGGTGCAGGAAATCCGTTGGGCATGCCCCAGGCATCGCGCAACGCCTCCATGAACTCGCGATTCGGAAGGGGGTTCGGCGCGGTAATGTTCACCGGTCCTTCTAGCTCTTCCTCCTCAATAAGGAAATCAACGGCCCGCGCAAAATCGGCCTCATGAATCCAGGAGACATATTGCCGACCGTTGCCCTGCGTCCCGCCGAGCCCCAACCGCACCAGGTTCGAAAAGACTTGAAAAGCGTTGCCGGGCGTTGGGCTGAAGGTGATGGCGCTGCGCAGAGCCAGCTTGCGCGTGCGCGGCGTCTCGGTCTCAAAGAACGCTGCCTCCCAATCCTTCGCTACGTGGACAGAGAAGTTCCACGTATCGGGCGCGCGCCGTCTTTTGCCAATGAGCTCGTTGCCTCCCTGCTCGCCCGTCGCCTCATCCATGGGAGTGTCGATCGAGTGGCGATAGATTGTCGCCGTGGATGCATTCAGCCACACGCGCGGCGGCTCGGTGAGCGCCCCAATCACATGATTCAGCAACCGAGTGGTATGAATCCGTGAGTTGTACATTGCCTGCCGGTTCTCCGCAGTCAAGCGGCAGTTCACGCTGCGCCCAGACAGGTTGATGCAAACATCCGCGCCTTCCAGGGTCTCAGTCCACGGGCCAATGGTTTCGCCATCCCAATGAACGGTCTGCCATGGCGGAGTGTAGGGTCCGCGGGTCAACACCGTGACGTAATGACCGCGCTCCTGAAAGTGGCGCGCCAACATCTGACCCACTTGCCCGCTGCCGCCAGGGAGCACAATGCGCAAAGGGCGCGTGGTCATCGTCAAGCCTCCCCGTAGATTGTCTTCAGCAGTTCTCCCGCCGGCCGGTAGAGCGGCCTCAAGAGTGGCAGCCCCGCCCATCTTAGCGCAAGTAGCATCATGCGAAGTGTCTTGTCGAAGAGCAGCGCGGTGTGCGCCTGGCGCGGCGACCGGTCATAGACCCAGAACAGCAGCAGTCCCATCTGATAGAGCCAAAGCAAACGGGGGAGATAGGGCTGGATGGATGGAGGCAGGCGTACGCCTGACTCCGTTACTGCGCGTGCAAAGAAAGCCACGTCCTGGTCGCGAATCTTGGCGGTAGCCGGACTGAACGGTGAGAGCGGATGTTCCGGATCAATATGCGCGGACAGGGCTCCGACCAGGGCGCGGTTCGGGGCGAAGTGCTCAAACTTGTGGCCAATGATGCCGCGGAGACGCGCTTCAAAGGTCTTTGAGGAAGCCAGGATGCGGTCTTGCGCCGGCGCCATCTGCTCCTGCGACAGCTCATAAAACGCCATCACCAATGCGTCCTTCGAGTCGAAGTAATAGTACGCCGCTCCGACGGCGACTTCGGCCTCGGCGGCTATTTCACGCATGGTGGCTGTGTTGAAACCACGCTCGCGAAACACGCGCAAAGCGGCTTCTAGAATGCGGGCGCGGGTGGCGTCGGACTTGCGGGTAGCCTGGCGTGCCATGGCGATCACGAGGCTGCCGGCGCGGGGGAAACCACGGTCCGGCGGCGGAAGATGGCCAGCAACAAGAGGTTGAAAAGGTGGACAAAGCCGAGCAGGAGCAGGAACCCGCCGACTTTCCAACTGATGGTTTCGCCGACCTGCTCATAGCTGTTCAGTGGCAGAAACGTGTGGTACGAAATCGCCACATAGGCAAAGCTCGTCAGGTAGAAACCCACATCCAGCAGTCGTGTGACCGAGGTGACCAGCACCGGGTTGCCGTTGAAGGCTTCGCTCAGGAAGATTGCGCCGGAGCGGTTGAGCAGATGCGAAAGCCAGAGAATCAGCAGGGCGCAGATAGCGAGGTAGCAGATGTAATAGGGTGCTGAATACATGGGACAGTCTCCTTGTCTTAGAAAGTGAACGTGTTCAAAAAAATATATATGCGCATTTTCGAAGAAGATCAGAAACAAATGAACATGTTCAATAAATAGGATCGGCCGGGAATTCACACCCCGGCCCGAAATCGTGGAAGGGCAGTCAAAACTCAGGTCTCGAAGCCCAAGAAGGGAAGGCGAGCTCTATATCCTGGGCGGATATCCGGAACCCGCCAGGAATTGCCGTCTGCGATGGGCGCGGTACTCGCGAACAACCAAGATCACAATGAGGCCCACGAGAGCCATCGGAGCGAAGAGAATCATGGCCGGCATGGCGACGCGGTCGTGGCCCACGCTTACCGAATCGGGCGCGTTGACAATTCCGAACATGGCCACCATGTCCTTGCCCACCGAGACGTTCTTCCCCAGTCGGATCAAGCCGAAAAAGCTGACCAGGTCGTCGCCAATCTGGGCGTTATCAGACGCTGAAACCTCTCCGAAGAAGTTGACCACATCATGGTTTGCTTTGCCGGCGATGTGGACGTTCCCGAAGAAGACGACTGTGTCTCCCTGCACCTCGCCATCGATGTTCACGTTGCAAAAGAAGCAGACTGCGTCATGTACGGTGGCGTCCGAAGCGACTTGGATGTTTGAAAAGAAGTGAACGGCGTCCCGGTCGGCTCGAGCAGGAGTCGCGGCAGCCGCAAAAGCGGCGCCAAGCAGGCAAAAGGCAAGCATTCTCTTCATCGGTGTGGGCCCCCCTGCAGGTATTACGCGCGAGCTACACCGATAGTTCCCACCAGAGAAAAACAGCTCGTTCCTGGCCGATGCTGGCCAGGTCAGCCGATCTTGACCGGGGTGAGGGCTGTGGTCCATTCCTCAGGCGAATCCACAAGGACGTCCGGCTGGTTCGCCAGCAGGGTCTCGGGCGACAGGCCGAAGGTGCAGCCGATTGACCACACCCCAGCGTTCCGCGCCGTCAGCACGTCCACCTGGCTGTCCCCGATCATCACGGTCTGGTCCGGCCGCGCCCCGGCTTCGTCCATGAGGGCGAGGAGGCCTGCAGGATCGGGTTTCTTGGTGTTGAAGCTGTTGCCCCCATAGATGCGGAGAAAGTAGGGTGCCAGTCCAAGTGCCTCGCAGATGTCCTGTGCGGGGCGAACCGGCTTGTTGGTCAGTACGGCCATGCTGCGGGCGGTTCCGCCTGTCAGCTCATGCAGGTGGCGCAGCGCGGCCAGCGCCTCAAGGACTCCGGCGTATGCGTAAGTAAAGTCCAGCTTGTGGGCGCGATAGTAGTCGAGGAAATAGGCGTAGGCCGTGGCAAGAAATTCCTCATCTACGGGCGCCCCCTCGCCGTCCGCGAAGGCTCTGCGCACCAGCATCAGGGCGCCATCGCCAATGAATCCAGCAATTTCCGTGTCTGCGAGCGGATCGCGTCCAAAGTGGCTCAAGGTAGCGTTGACGCTGTTGCACAGGTCCTGCGCGGAGTCGATCAGCGTGCCATCCAGATCAAAAACCAGCAGTTTCAGGCGTTCAAGCGGAAGTGGGCGAAGTACGCGAACCATAGCTCCAGTGTAACGGCGAGAGGCATGGGAGTCCCGGACAACGAACGGGAGCGCCAACTTGCCGGCCAGGAAAAGGGGAGTGGAGGAGTGGGTCAGTTTTAAGGAAGCATTCCCTTATAAGCCGGTGCCCCAATCTCTTCCGCATTGAGAACTGCCGGGTGCACACCGACCCGGAACCGCCCCCTCAAGCTCCGGTCAATTTTCTTGAGTACTTTTGCCGAATATATCCATCGACCGGCGCACAATGGTTCAATAGAGCACAAATCCAGAAACCACCGGGCTGTGCAGACCAGCCCGTCGCGGCAGCAAAAGGCCATTTCGAGGCAAAGGGGGCCCCCACCCCCACTCCACTTTTCGCGTAACACGATTACAAACAATAGGTTAGATCGCTATTGTGGCGAACAAGAGACGAAGATGTACCCCACTCTGCAGCAAATCTGCGACAGTCTAGCATCCACATCCCGCCAGCCAGAGCAGGATTAACTTTCATCGAATCCCAATTCCGCGCAGTTGCCCGCCAAATCCTGTCAACGCAGACTTTAAGACACTTCCAGGATTGGATAGTTCTAATTATTCAAGTGGTATACTGATCAATTGGATCTTCTTTGCCGATGGGTTCCTTGAGGGACTGAGCGTGACTACGGCGAAATCTGGCGGAGCAGTTGCCAGGAAAATCCGAAATCAACTCCCTGCTGTTGATTGCCCTCCGGGGTCTCAGCGCGGGGCGGATGGAGAGAAATACTGCGCGTACAACCAGACCAGGGGACGTTTCCTTGGTGTGGATATCGATGCCGCCGATTTTTCCCCCGCCAGCTTTGACGATCGGATGTCAACACTCGCGCCCAAGTCCGATATGGGTCTCTGGCTAGTCCCGTTCCGGGGGATCTCTGCGACCAACGTACGCATCCCGTTCGATCTGATTTATCTGGACGGGGATGACAGAGTGATTGCGGTTGTCGAGTCCTTTCCTATCTCCCGTGTCTCCCCTTCAAGCCCAACTGCCTCAAGTGTCCTCGCGTTGCCAAGCAGCACCGTGAGTTCGACGCTGACCCAGAGGGGGGACCAGTTAATCCTCTGTAATCATGAAGAAATGAAGCGGCGCTTGGAGCGCCTGGCCGTTTCCGGCGTTGATTGCGGCACTCTGGAGTGTGTCGGTCCCAAGCAATGCACAAGCCCTTCAAAGAACGAGATGACCAAGAGCGGCTCTGGCCGGGTGCTGCAAATGGACGATCGCACCGGGCTCAAGCCCCCCAGTGATAAGCTTCCCGTTGCAAGCCCTCCCGTAGAAGTTCCTCATCCGATTCAGCAGGAGCAATCGACCGTCGTTCCCGAACCCGCGGTGAATACCGCAAAGCCAGGCAGGAGCTGGTTGCAGCGCTTTTTGAATCCCGAGCCGCCCCTACCCAGAAAGAATGCGCGAGAGTCGTTGCCCGGTCTCGCTGCCTTTTTCTGGACTGGTGGCACTCCGGAGCGTCACGATGTTCGAGACATTAGTTCGACTGGATTCTATGTGATCACCGAAGAGCGGTGGTACTTGGGGACTGTGGTCAGGATGACACTTACGGGGGGCGACGAACCAGGCGCCGGGAGTTCGATCTCCGTCAACGCAACCGTTGTCCGGTGGGGCAACGACGGGGTCGGCGTTCAGTTTGTCCTGCAAAATCCAAAAGATCTGAGCCGAGGGAAGCCTGCTCAGCGCGACGGCGTGGTTCAAGGCGTGGACCAAAGACAACTCGAGCAATTCATCCAACGGCTCAAGAGTAGCCAAACCTCACGCCAGATGACCCAGAGCCTGCCTTGAGCTGGCTGAAAGCCCACCCTTATTGAAGTGCTGGTTACAATGCTTCGCCGCCTGAAGTGAATGGCGCTCGACTAAGAGACTGGATGCAACGGATCTGGTCAATCTGGCACTGGTGCCCTCACGAGGGTAACCGAACAGGAACTGGCGAGAAGGCGATCACCGAGGCTCAGCGCGTGGAAGCTCTGTCTGGACAGTGCATTGCCTTACCCCAGGCCACGTTACCTTCGTGAACTCATTGCACTTGAAGGTCTCATACCCCCCGCGTACACTCGTTGCGTGGGGTCAAAAAAAGTCCAGAAGATCGCTATCGCCGCATTGGTGCTTGGTTCAGCCGGGCTGATTTGCGTTGCGCAGAAGCCTGGAGTGCCAGGAGGCTGGGTTGCAACCGACAGGCCAGCAGGCTCGGCTGCAGACGGCGACCACATGCAATGTGCCACATACTCTGAGAATGAGTGGCAAGTTTCGATGCGATCGTCGGAATTACACATTGTTGATACGGGCAGCGAAAAGCGGGCGGACGATCCACTTCCGCCGCGTTTTGTGCGCACCAAAGAGATGCCGGGAAGAGCAGTTGCCGTCAGGGTGGGCGATGGTTGGCTGATTGGGTTCGATTCTGGTGAATTTGGCGGTGGGCTTTGGTGGGCGGACGCGGAAGGAAGGCAGACGAAGCAGCTCAGTGGGGAAAACGTCCGAGTCATTGTAAAGAGAGGGGAAGAGGCTTTGGTGCTGACGGGATTGGCCCACATGAGCAGCGATCATGGGGGGGTGTCTTCCTATCGGCCCGCCGCCGGAGGCGGAGGTGATCTCGTTCGGATCGCGGATCTAGGCTCTTCTCCGGCAGCTGCGATGTTTCGGAGTGATGGAACTCTCCTGATTGCGGCGCAGGCGCGAGTTCTCGAGCTCACTTCCGAAAACAAGCTCAACGTGGTTTTCCAAGACGACAACATGAGCCTTTTGTACCCGAATTCAATTGTCGAGGGTAAGGACGGATCCTTATTTGTGGGAATGAGGTTCTATGTTCTTCAATTAAGCCGCACGGATGACGGCCCCTTTCAGCCTGCGTGGTTCGTTCGATCCAAATGTACAAAGACAAAAATCTCAGATTTCCGTTGCGTTTGTGTTGGCAAGTAAGATGCCGCAATTGGGACCGAAGCGATGGTCATTCTCGTTGGTCAATGCGGCATTCCGCGATCAAAGATGATTGAACCCCCAAGTGCATTTTTTGGGAAGGATGTTTGATGTTGAAGAGGCATTGGCTACTCCTCGCGGCGATTGTCTTCTTCGCCATTGCGCCAGCGCACTTGATCGCGCAACAACCGACCAAGCAGCACGCTGGTCCGCAACAAACCCCCAGGATGAGCGCGTATGCGCCGGCCGAGCGCATCCTCAACCTCGACGACCTCAAGGCTCAGCTCAAGCAGTACCAGGCCTGCATTTGCAAATGCGGCTGCTACGCCAAGGACTTGGACCACCAGGCGGATCGGGCCATTGCGTTTCTTCGCATCCGCACCGCTCGCCGCCTCCCGGAGGAAAAACTGGCACTGGTGCTCGACATCGACGAAACGACGCTCTCCAACTACGAGCAGATGCTCAAGGCCGGCTTTGCCTACGACAAGACCGCCAACGACGTGTGGATCGAGTCAGCCAAGGCCCCAGCCATTTCTGGCACTTTGCGGCTCTATCAGGAAGCAAAGCGCCTGGGAGTAAGTGTGTTCTTTCTGACAGGCAGGCCCGAGGCGCAGCGTGGTGCAACGGAGATGAATCTGCACAACCAGGGCTTCGCGGATTGGCAGGAGTTGATTTTGCGCTCCCCGGCGGAGGCTTCGGCGACTGCACAGGCTTACAAGTCTGCCGCCCGCGCGGAGATCCTGGAAAAGGGATACAAAATTTCTCTTAATGTGGGAGATCAGTGGAGTGATCTGAAGGGCAAGCCTGAGGCGGAATTTTCAGTCAAGTATCCTGACCCGTTTTATTTTCTGAAATAGGGGGAGGGAAGCAAGGAAAGATAAAAAATCAGGCGAGGCCAATCCAGGACCGTTATGTCCTCGCCTGAGGAAAGTTAAGATTGATGCGCCGGCTAGGAGAAGCCGGGTGTGCAGGCGTTGCTTTGAAGACTTGCGAACGCGCAAAGCCAGACCTTTTTTCCGACTTCCAGCGGAACCAGGGATGATGTAACCCGAAGCCAGTTCCCTCAAGTCGACGCGACCATCAGCGTGCGGCGACCCTGAACAAACCTCAAAGGGTAGAGCTTTCCTGGGTCCGCTCTAATGAACGCGAACGTCGCCCGACCCGGTCTCAATGCGCACCGTTGGGCCGCCGCCATTCAACTTGCCGGTAACGTGGTGCTTATCGATCGATCCCTGGGTGAGCATCTCGCGGTCGGTATGAACGGTGCCCGACCCGGTGGAAGCATCCAGTGTGAGGGCCGCGTCACCGGCCCATAACTCGACGTTGCCCGAACCTGTCTCAAGGTGCCAGGAGTTGGTAGGCGCTCCGCCGATCTTAATGTTGCCCGATCCGGTGTGGGCTCGGAGACCGCCGTGAACCTCTTTCAGCTCGATGTTGCCGGATCCGGTTTCAGCTTTGACATCACCCTGTCCGGTCTGCTCGGCAAAGATGTCGCCCGAGCCGGTACTCACGGTAAAGCTCCCGTGCAGGCCGTTGGCTCGAATGTTGCCGGAGCCCGTGCTCAACTTGGCGTTGTCGCCGATGCCGTCGTCGATGATGTTGCCGGAGCCGCTGTTTGCGTCAAGATAGGCGTCTGCCGGCGCCTCAATCTCATAGTCGATACTGATGTGGTTGTAGTTCTCGTGGCGCGCGCCAATTCGGACAATATTGCCCGTTTGCTCAATTGGCGGATTGGCAGCGATCTCACGTACCCGCTGTTCGAGGTCGCCCCAGTTCGACTTCACCTTGCCGAAGATGTGAATCTGGTTGCCTGAGCCACGGGTGAGATGAATATTGCCGGAGCCGGTCGCGACCGTGAGCTCGACTCTTCCGTTGATCGAAAGAGTGCGCTCAAAGGTGGCTTCCGATCCCAGCGCCGGAACTGCCGCCAATGCCAACAGAGCCGTTACTACTAAAAGATGCTTCATCGTGTGCCTCGTTTCTGAAACAGGGAACAGGGATCAAGGAACAGTGCAGAAAACGTTCCCTGAGAGATATGGCATTCTGGATGCCAAAACCAAGCTTGCGCCAAACCCTGCGAATTCAGTCAAAACTGCCGGGGGAAGGCTGAATGATCAAGTTGTCTAGCGTTCAAATCCGAACACCACTGTGCGCAGGCGGACACCGCGGTCTTTCTGTTCCCTGTTCCCGGCTTGTCTCACTGCTGCAGTACCACCTGGTCGCCTTCCTTCATCCCGGTCAGAATCTCGGTGACCGAGCCATTTGAAAGCCCTACCTTCACCGGAATCTTGCGCTTGCCGTCCTTTTGCTTTTTGTCAGGAATCTCGACTGAGGCATTCTTCTGGTTGTCGTACATCACCGCATTTTCCGGGACGGTCAATACGCCTTTGTGCTCGTCCAGCAGGATTTCGGCGTTGGCAGTCATGTTGGCCTTCAACTCACCACCGGGATTGTTGATGGAGACACGCACTTCAAACGTGGTCACGTTGTCCTTCTCAACGCCCATGGGTGCAATCTTGGTCACCTTGCCGTCAAATGTACGGTCGCGGAAGCTTTCCACCTTGATGCGGGCAGGCTGCGCCATGTAGACGTGGGCAATGTCGGCTTCGTCCACCTTGCCCTGCACATACACTTCATTAATATCGCCTTCGGTCATCACCAGGGTTGCCGTCGACCCGAGCACAAGGATGGAGCTGACTGCGTCACCAATCTCGACGTCTCGCGACAGGATCACTCCGTCCATCGGCGCCACGATCGTGGTGTAGCTCAGCTGTTCCTCAAGCTGCTTCAGGCTCGCCTGGCTCTGTTGTACCTGGGCCCGCGCCTGCCTCAGCTTTGCGGTGTCGACGCCGATCTGGGCTTTTGATGAATCTCGCCGGGTGAGTGCCGCCAGGTAGTCCTTGTTGGCATCGTCCAGCGCCTGCCGGCTCACGATGCCTTCTTTTTGCATCTCAAGGTTGCGGTCCAGAGTGGCCTTGTACATGGGCAGATCCGGCGCATTGGCGTTCACCTTGTCTTGCTCGATATTGGCTTGAAATGTGGATACATTGGCCTCAGCCGAGGCCAGTTGCGCCCGCTGCGCTTCAACCTGCGCCACAATCTCCTGCTGGTCAAGTTGCGCCAACGGCTGGCCTTTATGCACCACATTGTTGATGTCCACGTAGAGCTTTTCCACAATCCCTGAGGCCTTGCTCTTGACCTCCACCTGGGTAATTGGCTGTATCTTGCCTGTGGCCACAACTGACCGCGCCACATCGCCACGCTTCACATGGTCCAGCCTGTTTGGATCGATAGTCGACCCCTTGGCAAGCCGCACAAGTAGAAGCCCCAGCACCACCACCAGGACAACACCGGCCGAACTCAGCCAAATCCAGAATTTCCTGCTCTTCCGCGCCGCAGCCACCAGGAACCCTCCCAAAAAAAAGAAAACTCAACCTCAACAAGCCTAAATCAATCAATGAAGCTGACCTTGATAGTCAGACGGCACCGAATCTGCGCCGTCACCCGCTCGAAACTTCATACGCAACCCGCTGCATCTTGGTTCCCAAAGGCTGGCTTTGCATGCGTCCTGAGTGAAGCCTTTCGTTCCCGCTCGGTTCTGCAAACATGAAGCAAAGGTGCTCAACGCAGTGCAGTTCTTACCATCCGCCGGTAAATTTGTTCCATATCCCGGGCGAATGCCACCGTGTCGCACACCGGAGATTGGCCCAGCCGGGAGCGCATATGAAGGCGAAGCTCTCCGAGCACCTCACATCTGTCTTGCGATTTCGCCAGACTGATCGCGGTTGCCACGTATTCATCCAGGCTTTGGCAAACGAATCGGCCCAGGTTGGCTGCCCTGAGGATTGAAGCACTAATGCGCGCAACCCACCGGTCACCGTGGAACGCCAGCACTGGGACACCTTGCCAGATGGCTTCGCTCGTTGTGGTCCCTCCGTTGTAAGGAAACGTGTCCAGCGCCAGGTCGATCTCGTTGTAAGTCTTCAGGAATTCGAAGTGCTCCCCCGGCCCATATAGCCGATACCTTTCGCCCGGAATCTCGTGTTGGCGGAAGAGAGCGTGCACAAATTCGACTGCCGTGGGAGAGGCCAGAGCCGAGCTCCTCAGAACCAGCACGCTCCCGGGCGCGCCGCGCAAGATGCGGCTCCAGGCGGCGACCGTTTCTCCCGTGACTTTGTAGAGGGGAGCCAGACAGCCGAATGTAAATTGGTTTGTCACGGAGCAGGGGAGAACCGCCACATCCGGTACAGGATACGCGACTTCAAAGGTCATATAACAGCCGGGAACGCGGACAATGTGCTCGCAATAGAATTGCTCCTCTTCGGTTGGAATCACGACATAGTCGCCAATCAAATAGTTAAAAGCAGAGATGCCCGTGGTCGCGTACAAGTTGAACCAACCGACGATGATCGGCGCCGGGCGAAGCGCAAAGATCGGCAGCCTCTCCTTCCGGCTGTAACCGTTCAGATCGACAAGTAAGTCGATCTCGGCCTGCTCGATCATCTCGGCAACCGCGTCGTTCTCCAGGCCGCTGATGTCATGGAAGCAGTCATCCGGATGTCGGCGGAATCCGTCACCAATATCTTCCAGCGGCGCATCCGAGAAAAGGTGAATCTGAAACGAGCTGCGGTCGTGCTGATTGATCAGTCCCCACACGGGTTTCATCCAGTTCTCGTACTGGAGAAACGAAGACACATAGCCGATGCGCAGCTGCGGCCCGCTGGATTGCGACCCTGGCCTGAAGCAGGCTGGTCGGGGCACAGGCAGATACCTATCGGCCCATGTGCGCCGCGCCTTGAGAATCGCCAGATTGTCGGCTCGGGGACTTCCGGGAATAATTACCGAGATGGCTGCATGTGCGGCCTCGGCAAGGGCTCCGGTGGTTGCCCGCTTGTAGATTGCCAGCGCCTCGTCGATTTGTCCGAGAGTAAAGCACTGCCAGGCGGCATCGAGTTCGGTTTGGTCTGGCGGCTCGGATCCCGTCCCCAGAGCCCGGTCGAGAAACGGCACCGCCTCATCAGATCGTCCCAATGACTCCAGAGCTTGGCACAGGCCAGTCAATGCTTCTGCGTGCCATGGATCGGCGAACAGAACCTCACGGAACATCGCGACGGCCTCTTCCACACGCACAGCTCGCAGATGTTCCACTGCAGAATCGTACCGCGGGTCTTTTCTACTCACGCGCCGCCCATCGATTGGCCATAGTCATGACTCGTCAGTCATGCTACCATGTCGGCATTCTGCAACTTCCTCGGCAGGAGACACTATGAGTTTCTATTCAATCAAGTTGGACTCGGCCTCAAAACAAATGCATGCGAACCTGGCGGGAAAGCTTGTTTCCTGCGTATTCAATCCGATCTCCGGCGGGGCGATCCCACCAGGCAACTACAAGATTTCGGCGCCAATGCGGAACACAGTTTATGGCCCATTCGCTCTTCTCGCGGCTCTTGGCAATCCCCTGGGGATGGGCAAAGACTGGATAAGCAAAGGCTGGATTGAACCCCGCGTCCCGGGGCAAGGCGTACGGGCACTCTGGATTGATATCCGTCCAGGTGTACCGGTCGGGAAGGCAACCTGGATTGATGCGCGTTCGGGATTCTCGGGCGCGAACGCGGGCTGGATTGACCTTGGGATCCAGAACAGCGGAACATCCTGGATCGAAAGCCCATCCTCGTATGTCGATCAGCAGGGAATTTTTGTGATCGTAGGCAAGCCGCTTTCCGGGCGAAATACGATTGAGATCACAGCCGGCTTTTCCGAACTCATCTCGGCGCTGGCGCAAGCAGGCGGATCGGAAGTTATTGTCTCCTGAGATGGGCAGACGCTGCGCGCGGTGTGTGCGGACCCGTAAGCTCTGGCCAAAATGCTATTCTCACAGGCGAGATGCACAGTCTCCCCCTGCTGCAATTTGTCGCTGTCGCGTTGCTCATTCTGGCCAACGCCTTCTTTGTGGCCGCTGAGTTCGCGCTGGTCTCCATCCGCGACACACGCATTGAGCAGATGCTCGCCGCCGGCGTTCCGGGAGCCCGCGCCGTCCGCCGGCTGCAGCAGGACCTGGACGACTTTCTCCCCGCGGTTCAACTTGGCGTAACCCTGTGCTCCCTGGCTCTGGGTTGGCTTGGCGAGCCGCTCGCCGCCTCCGTCCTCATGGGCTGGCTGAGCCTGCTACCGTTGACCCAGCCGTACGCACTTCTATACGCCCATGTCATCGCCGTCACGCTGGGTTTTGCTCTCATCACTTATTTCCACGTCGTGGTCGGCGAGCTGGTGCCAAAGTCCCTTGCCCTGCGACGGGCTGAAGCTCTGGCGGTGGCTGTGGCCCAGCCCATGCTCTTGTTCATCGCGGTTGCGCGCCCCGCTGTGCGCTTTCTCAAGCGCTCAGCCGCTGTCATCCTCCACGGCTTCGATATCCCCATGACGGACCGAGCGGCCGTCCACTCTCCGGAAGAGTTGAAGCTCATTGCCAGCGCAGCTCGCCGCATGGGCCTGCTGCCGAAATTTCAGGAGACCTTAATTCACCGCACCCTTGAGCTGGACGACGTCTCCATTCGCGAGATCATGACGCCACGGCAGAGAATTTTCTCGTTACCTTCGAACATGCTGGTTGAAGAAGCCAGCGCAAAGGTCATTGACCGCAAGCACTCCCGCATTCCCGTATACGACGAAACACGCGGCCCCGAACACATTGTCGGCGTTGTTTATTCCAAAGACCTTGCTCGCCTGATCTTCTTCCGTCCTGCCGACCGTCCCGTTACCACTCCATTTGTCGAGTTGAAGGTCATCCAGGTCATGCGCGACGTCCTTGTCGTTCCGGAGACCAAATCCGTTCTCGACCTGATCCGCGACTTTCAACAGCGGCGCAGGCACCTGGCCATCGTGGTGGACGAATACGGCTCTACCGTTGGCCTGGTGACCGCCGAGGACGCCATCGAGCAGCTCACCGGCGAGTGGGAAGACGAGTTCGACTCGCCCACCCTTCCAGTCCTGACTACCGCTTCCGGCGCGCTGGTCATGGATGGCGGCGTCAACCTCCGCGACCTGGAAACGCAGATGCAATGGCTCCTTCCCCGCGAAGGCGGCGTAGAGACCTTGGCGGGTTTTCTGCTGATGCGCCTCGGCCACATTCCTCAACCGGGCGAGAGCATTGACTTTGCAGGCCGCCGCCTCACCGTCATGGAAATGGACGGCCGCCGGATCGCCAGGATCCGCGTGGAGCCAATCAAAGTTGAACCGACCGCGTCAAAGTAGAACCATCTGCCTGCTTCCGCGGAAATCCGTGAAACCTTACGAGCACGTCACAAGAAATGATGTATGCTGTTGCGACAGGCACCCAATCTTCTGATACAGTGGATCGTTTTTTCGCCGGGTTGGACGGACCGGCGACACTGCATCGCATCAAACAGCGCACATTTTTCATGGCAATGCAGAAGCCTTTCGCATTCGGCAAAAATGAAATCAGATTCCTGCAAACCGACAAAACGAGGGACTGCGGACCTGCGCATGCGACTTCACTTGCTGGCACATGTGGCTGCGCAGCCCACCCAAAATTGGAGGAGGAGACATGGGAGACAAAAACAAGAAAAAGGCAAATGGCAAGCCCAACGGCAAAGTCAATGGCGCTGCTGCACCCACCGAAGCACTTGTAAACAGCAAAAACCACGCGCCGGCGCCGGTGGTGCATCCGGGAGAGGTGTTGACAAAGCGTCTTGGCAAAGACTGCGACTATGAGAAGGAACTGAGCCGCCTGCAGGTGGAACTGGTGAAGCTTCAGGAATGGGTCAAGCACGAGCACCTGAAGGTCGTCGTGCTGTTTGAAGGGCGGGATGCGGCAGGCAAGGGCGGCGCCATCAAGCGCATCACAGAAACCCTCAATCCCCGCATTTGCAAGGTCGTTGCTCTTGGCACTCCGACCGAACGAGAAAAGACCCAGTGGTACTTCCAGCGCTATGTTGCTCATCTGCCTGCGGCGGGCGAGATTGTGCTTTTTGACCGCAGTTGGTACAACCGCGCCGGCGTCGAGCGAGTGATGGGGTTTTGCACGGACGCGCAGTACCAGGAGTTCATGATCACTTGCCCGGAGTTTGAACGCATGCTGGTTCGTTCCGGCATCGTTCTCATCAAATACTGGTTCTCAGTCAGCGACGTTGAGCAGGAGCGCCGCTTCCAGGACCGCATGAACAGACCCACCAAGCGCTGGAAGATAAGCCCGATGGATCTCGAATCCCGCAAGCACTGGGCCGATTACTCCCGCGCCAAGGACGACATGTTCAACTCAACCGACCACAAGCAAGCTCCGTGGTTCGTTGTGAACGCAGAGGACAAGAAAGCAGCTCGCCTCAATGTCATTCGCCATTTTCTGTCCAAGATCCCATACAAAGATCTCACTCCGGATTTGTTGGAACTTCCACCCATCGTGAAGGCGGAATACGTCCGTCCACCTTATCAGGAGCAGCATTTCATTCCAGTGATCTACCGCTAACGCTTCCTGAGGTCCACATTGGATGCCAGGTCATGTCCACACGCACAGGGATCTCGTTCTTGATGGGAAGTGTAAGGAACGAGGGCGGGTCAATCTTGAAATCCGAGCACGTTGTAGGAACCGTCCCCGTGATTTCCACGTCGTTGCCCCTGGTTAACTTCTCGAGGGCCACATGCTTGTACAGGACTGTCTGACCCGCAAACTGCACTTCAAGGTCGGCGTAGATGGTTCCTGATGCTGGAGTCGCTTCGGGCAGTCTGGTTCGCACCACGACCATGGGGAATTGAGCTCCGCGCGTGACCTGGATCATGTGAAGATCGCGATTGCTGTCACCGGAGTCAAAAGAATTCACTGGCGCCGCGATCAGAAAATCGCACCCGCCGGCATTGCATGTGCCCTTTCCTTTCGCCGCCTTGCTCACGCCGTCCACCTGATGCATAACATGCGACATGTGGTAGGACAGAGTCGATTTCTCAAGAACCCATTGGCTGCTGGTCTGAGGAAACGCAGGGAGCGCCAAGAGCAAAAACGCAATCAGGAATCTTCGGTCCATGGTTCCCCCTAAAATTTGATTGGCCACGACACGGCGAGAATTGACACTCCGTACGCTGAAATCGTTGTCCAAGCAACAGCTCCGTGCGCTGATGCAATGCCGTGCACTTTCTCGCCGGCGTTCTCCTGCTTATAAGCCATGTAGCCAAGGATTGGAGTCGCAATCATTCCGGGTCCATGAATGAAGGCCAGCGCCTCGTGCCAGCGAATGGCGCCGCGGCGTTTGTTTCCTGGCACTTTGGGAGAGAAGATCGCGTAGGAAGCCGTTGTGAAGTAAAGGCCAGTGGTCAACCCGCCAAGCGCGGCATGGAAATCAAGATTGGCCGTGCTCGGTTCTGTAATCGTTTGGCCGTTTTTGCCCTTGGCCTTCGCCATGGGACCTGTGATCACCGTCGCGGCCATCGGAAAAGCGGTAATCAATCCCAGCCGCTGATGGATCTTCAGCATTCGGGTCCGCTTGTCGAGCAACGCCTGCAATTTGGCATCTGCCTGCGTTTGTTGCGGAGTGAAACCCAGATCTCCCAGCGACGGCTGACTGCCCGGCTTCGTCTGGTCTTGCGGATTCTGCTGGCCTGCCTGACTCTGACTTGCCGGATTCTGTTCCGCTGCCGCTGCCTGCGCTTGTTCGACGCTTGGCTCGGGAGCCGAAGACAAATCGCCAGTGACCGGCATGGTGGCAAGGGCCATGTCCGGAGCGTCGGCCAGGGTCGTCGGTTCATCTTGCGCGCGGCACAAGCTGGGCGCAATGCACAGAACACAGCAAAGGGTTATTTCACACACGCGAGTGGTTGACACTTTTCGCGTTTTCAATTTCACGCGTCACCTCCGTCTTGAGTTAGCTTGCAGACCTGCGTTGTACCCACGTTCCTTCTTGCTGACGGTTCGAACGGTCGTGCCAGATTGGATGCATCAAAAACACTTCTAGCTTTATATCGGATCGATCAGACGTTCCGAGCGAACGTCTCGTCATGCGACGCAACGCCAGCACGTGGAATCTCCACATCCTTGAAGACATAAAATGCCTGCTCACCTCGCGCTGTGCGTACAACCAGCCTGTTCATGAGCAAGCCTCGCCTCCATTGGGCCTGCTCGACATCCGCAAAGTTGATGCGATGCACTCGATGGCGGAACCCGCGCTTTGCCACAAACGCCAGATGGTCTGCGCCAATGACCAGGTACCCGATCGAATTGCCCAGTCCCCTGATGTTCTGAGTCGCTGCTGCGCGAATGCCGGCGGTCGGCGTCTCAAGGCCCAGTGCACGCTGGACCTTTCGTGCATCCGCGGCCACGATCGGAGACGCATGCCTCGCAACCACCTTGAATGCGCCGGCCGCCTCAGAATTTAAGGCCTCCAGAGGCTCGAGGTTAGCTTCGCTTTGGTGCGTGTGTTTGCCCATTCCAAGCCAGATGGAAAGGCCAACGAACTGCAGGCGAACTGCGCGGAAGACTTTCGGAGCGATCCAAATGAAGATCGCAAGAAAAATCAGGACCAGTCCCAACACGGTTTGCGGATGACGGAGTGAAAGCCAGACCCCAAAGGGAACCAGCGCATCCTCGGCGAGGCTGATGGCGACATTCGAGAACGGCTCCGGACTGTGATTGACCAAAAGCCGCGTCGCAGCCTTCGCACTGTGGCTGGCAAACGCGACACCTCCGCAAAGGATGATCAACGTCACCTTGAGCGCGGGATCGAAAGAGCCCAAGACGGCTGCGGACACAACCACAGCCCCTATAGGCCGAATGAAGGCATGAAAGGAATCCCAGATGCTGTCGACCCAGGGAACCTTGTCCGCAAAAAACTCGATTGCACAAGCCACTCCCGCCGCGATCAGTACCATCGGTTCTGCAAGGATGCGCAAAGGCTCCGCCATGGGCCCGGGGTGAAACCATCCGAACCGAATGGCGAGGCCCAGGGTCAATATGGTGGCATATAAGCGGACGCCTGCCACAAATCCCAGGCCCATGGTCGAACCGATCAGCGCAATCGTGTCCACTTTGCCCCCCGGCTACAGATTTCCGGTAGTATACGCGCTGGACGGGATGGCAGGAGTCACGATGCCGACAACTGATTTATGGTTGAAGCGAGCCCATGAAGCAGATTCTCACACGTCTCGTTCTCACCATCCCGGTCGTCTGGCTGGTGGTTTCGCTGGTATTTCTGCTTATTCACCTTGTCCCCGGCGACCCGATATTGCAAATGCTCGGCGAGGGCGCAACACCTGCAGATGTAACAGCTTTGCGTCATCAGTACGGCCTGGACCTGCCGCTGTTGACTCAATACCTGCGCTACTGGTCCGGAGTTCTGCGCGGAGACCTGGGAAGTTCGATTCGCCTGCACGACACGGTTGGCCATCTGATCGCCGCGCGTTACCCCTACACACTCTCTCTCACATTGACCGCGCTGGGGCTAGGCCTGGCTCTTGCTCTCCCGGCAGGCATCCTGGCTGCGGTGCGGCGGGGGCACTGGCTCGATCAACTGCTTTCTGTCGTGAGCCTTTTTGGCCTTTCCGTTCCCGGCCTGGCGCTGGGCCCAGTGCTGATTCTTATTTTCTCCATCCGGCTCGGTTGGCTTCCCGTGTCCGGCGCCAACGCCGGCGGGACCCACTCCATCGAATGGCGCTACCTGGTGCTGCCTTCCATCGCAATGGGCGCTTCGTTGGCCGCCATCCTCACACGCATGGTGCGGACGGCCATGCTTGAGGAGTTGGGGCAGGACTACGTGCGTACCGCCCGTGCCAAGGGCCTCAGCGAAACCGCCGTCGTCTGCCGCCATGCCTTGCCGAACGCCCTTGTCCCCATCGTCACTGTAGTGGGCTTGCAATTCGGGGCGCTGCTCGCCGGCGCCATTGTGACCGAAACCATCTTCAGCTGGCCCGGACTGGGGCGGCTGACGGTGAGCGCAATCTCCAACCGTGACTACGCTCTGGTGCAGGGGTGCCTGCTGTCGATTGGGCTAACCTATGTGCTGGTGAACCTGCTGACGGATGTAGTTTACCGGTGGGTGAACCCGAGGATGCGGGGATGAGGCTTGGCGAAGTCAGCCGGCTTGCAGGGGTACAACTTTTGCTTCCAACTCACCGTCTTCGCGAACCGTCAGTAGTCCGACTGTCACCGGCAGCTCAAAGCGTCTTGGCCCGCAGGACCCGGGGTTGAAGTAGAGTACGCCCTTCCGCATGTAGCAGTTCGACTTATGCGTATGGCCGTAGAGCACGGCGGCGAACTTTCCTGCCGCCGGGTCAAGGTGCAGCGTGTTCAAGTCGTGGAGCATGTACACGTAGCGGTCGCCAACGAGAACAACGTCGGTTTCAGGCAGTTCACTGCAAGGGCCTTCACGGTCAATGTTTCCGCGGATCGCAGTGACCGGGGCAATTCTTTCCATCTCCTTGATAATGGATGGGTTGCCTACGTCCCCCAGGTGCAGAATGCGCTCCACTCCGGACAGAGCGATAGCAACATCGGGCCGCCACAGACCGTGTGTATCGCTGACAACGCCGATTTTCATCGATTGCCCATCATTCAGAGCCCCAATTCGAGCCTCGTCCGTGGGTCGAGCTGATCGCGAAGGGCGTCGCCGAGCAAATTGAAGCCGAGCACGGCACCGGCAACCGCGGCGGCTGGGAAGAGCACAAGGTGCGGTGAATCAAACAGATGCAGGCGGGCATCGTTGAGCATTGAGCCCCAGCTAGGCGCGGGAGCGGGCATGCCAAGGCCCAGAAACGAAAGCGTGGCCTCGGCCAGAATGACTCCCGCCATGCCGATTGCTGCCTGCACCAGGATGGGCTGGACGATGTTGGGCAGGATGTGGCGAAAGAAGATGCGCAGGCCGCAAGCTCCCAATGCGCGCGCAGCATCCACATATTCCCGGTCGCGCACGGCCATGACCTGTGCTCGGACGAGCCGTGCGTATCCGGCCCAGCCGCCAATTGCCAGCGCCAGCACCAGGTTGGTGAACCCCGGCCCTAAGAACGCGGCAAAGGCGATGGCCAGCAGGATGCCCGGAAGCGCTAGAAATGTGTTCATGGCAAAGGTGGTTAGCGCCGTATCGATCCAGCCGCCCAGGTAGCCGGCAAGGCCTCCGATGGCCAGCCCGAGTGCAAGCGAAACTGAGACCACGCTGACAGACACCGCCAGCGAAAGCCGCGCCCCCCAAAGCAGGCGTGAAAGGGTATCGCGGCCAAGTTCGTCGGTTCCCGCCCAATGTGCGGCAGATGGGCCTTCGAGCCTGTGCAGCAGATCGATGGAAGCAGGATTGTGGGGAGCGATCCACGGAGAGGCTAGCCCGCCAAGGACAAAGCAGGTGAGCAGCAGCACGCCCACCGCGGCCAGCGGCTGGCGGCGCATGCGGTTTCCGGCAAGGCTTACAACGTTCGTAACGCGAGAAGGCATCGACACTGCAAGGATACAGCGACTTCAGCCGTAGAATTGGGTTTATTAAGCTATGGGTATCCTGCGCAAGGGTTTGATCGTGTGTCTGGCGCTGGCTCCGATTGTGAGCCTGGCGCAGGCGTCCTTGCGTGAACTGAAAGCGGCGTCGATTCAGCCGGAAGCCTGGCAGATTGTCATGCTGGCCAACAAGGCGCGCGCCGCGGCTGGCGCAGAGCCGCTCGAATGGGATCCGGCACTGGCAGCCGCTGCTCGCCAGCACTGCCTGCGAATGGCCGCAGAAGGGCCGATCTCCCACCGCTACGGTGGTGAGCCGGATGTGGCTGGCCGAGCCGGGCAAGTGGGAGCCCATTTCAGCTTGATTGAGGAGAACGTGGCTGTTGGACCCTCGCCCGCATCGATTCACAATGGGTGGATGAACTCACCCGGCCACCGAGCCAACCTGCTGAGCCCCGATGTGGATCGAGTGGGAGTAGCCGTTGTAGCCAGCCGGGGTGTTCTCTACGCGGTTGCGGACTACGAACGCGCCGTGCCGGTGTTAACGCAGTCGCAGGTGGAGGCTTCAGTCGCGGAATTACTGCGCAAGAGCGGCGTGGCCATTTCAGACGCTTTTGCCGAAGCTCGCGCGTCTTGCGCTGCGGGCAGGTTAGCTACATCAGGCAGCCAGCCGCGCTTTTTCATGTTCTGGCAAGGCGCGGATTTGAGCCGCCTGCCAGGCGCGCTCGAGGATCGAATTGCCTCTGGACGGTATCACGAGGCTGAAGTGGGGAGCTGCCCAGCGCAGTCCGCGGATGGCACGTTTACGGCCTATCGCGTGGCTGTGCTGTTGTATTAGCTGCGCGTGGATTCATCCGAATGACTGGTATTTCTTCCAAAACTCCGGCCAGGGCAGACGCGGGCTTCCGCAAACAAAAATATCAGGATGGAATTCGCTCTCCTCGTTCTTGATTCCCTCTGAATTCCCGTTGTGCCCTGCCAATCTGCAGCCGGTGAATATCTTGTCGACATCTTCGCGCGAGACTCCGACCACGATGAGAGTGGTTGGCTGTGGGCTCGGATAGCCGCGCAGCCAGGCTGAGTTGGTCAGGCTGATCGAAGGGGGCAAATGATAGGGCGGCCCAAGTATTTCAATTGCCCCCTGCTCGCCATAATTGCCTACAATCACCCCCATATTTGCCTGCTGCTCCGGGGTAAGTGAGTCGCGGATTCCTGCGACCGTCCGAACCAGTTCGTTCCAGCCGAACTCTTCGCGAAGGTCGCTGTTCTTGTCGAGTACGAAGTCCCGGAGCGGGCCGCTCGACTGGAGGGGGAGAACCCTTGCGGAGACGTAGGCGCCGCAAGCTGCGAGTCCGGTGAAGAAGATGGCTTCCAACGTCCGCTGGCCCAGTTTTGGCAGTGAAGCAACCCAGCGTTCGCCAACTGCTGCGCCCATTGCGAGCAGCATGGGATATGCCGCGGCCACATAGTAGCCTCGTCCCTTGGCAATGAAGAAGATGGCCAGCGGGACCAGGTACATCCAGGCCAGCATGCGATAGCGGCGGCTCCAAACAAAGGCGACCAGCCCGGCTATCCACAGGGGGGCGGCGAAGAGATTCACGCAGACCCAAAACTGGGCGTGGAAGAAGCCCTGGCCGCGGCCTTCGCCTACATCGCGGACATGGATGTGGTGGAGAAAATGGTAGGAGATGAAATCGTGAAGCACGAGCCAGAGGAAGTTGGGCAGGAAGATTAGCAGCGCCAGGGCAATCCCCGCCCAGAACCAACCGCTCAGGACGAACCGACGCGCGCGTGTGAACACGACGCCGGCCAGAATTCCGGCGATAAAAAACACGATGTCGTACTTGGTCAGCAGCCCCAGGCCCACTGCCGCACCGATGGCCAGCCACCAGAGTGGATTCTCGGTTCTCAGCAGGCGAATCGTGAAGTACGCGATCAGCACCCACCACAGGTAAGCAAAGGTCGTGTATTGGAATTCGGTGCCTTCAAAGAGAGGCAGCGGTGAGAGCGCAACAGCGAGAGCCGCAGTGACCTGAGCGAGTCGGCCGCCGCCAAGTTCTTTGGCCATCAATCCGGTGACAACGATGACCGCGGCCTGCGCCAGCACAGAGAAGAGCCGCAGCCCGACCATCGAGAGACCGAAGCTTTCGAGGCTCACGCGCTCAAGAAACGGCGTCAAAGGCGGATACGAAACGAATCCCCAATCCAGATGACGAGCATCGCTTAGGAATTGGAGCTCATCGCGGTGGAAGCCGTAGCGGCCATTGGTGAGCAAATGGATGAGGGTGATCGCGGCGGCAATGCACAGCAGGGGAGCCCACTGCGGCCGTTGCTGGTCGTGGAGATTGAGGGCAGATTGCGCGTCGTCGGAGGATTGCATTTCACCTCACTGGATTTGCATCTTGAATAGTACGCGCGTCGAACGTCTCTGGTTCCTCAGCTTCTGTGCATGATAAACGGAACCATCACGGAGGCCATTCCAGCAGCAGTCGCCGACTGAATGCCCAACTCGGTGTCCTCAAAGACAAGGCAATCTTTGGCTGGAATGCCAAGCCTTTCGGCGGCGATCAGGAATGGGTCCGGTGCCGGCTTGGCGTTCGTGTAATCTTCAGCCGAAACGATGGTGTCGAATTTGTCGAGCAGATGAAGCACCGACAGGGACCCAACGACCGACTCTCGACGGCTGCCTGAAACCACCGCGAAGGGAATGCGGCCATGCTGCGCCTCGATGTGCTCCAACACTTCAGGGATCGCCTTCAGCTGCGGGAGCTGTTCGAGGTAGAGCGCCTCCTTGCGGGCGGCCAGGGCATCGATGGGCATGTTCAACCCCTGCATCTTGTTCAAGTCCGCAATGATGTTTCTGACCGGTTTGCCGCCCCACAAATAGAAGAGCTCCTCCGGGTACTCGCAGTTCCACTCTTCAAGAGCCTTCTTCCAGGCTTTGTAGTGCAGCGGCATTGAATCGGCAATTGTGCCGTCGCAGTCAAAGAGATAGGCTCGGAATTCGCCTGGGGGCAGTTCGAGTTTCATGCGGAAAATGGGCTCCTTCATCGTTGTTGAGGTTATTTACTGATGGCGAAATGTATCTTCACTGAGGCGATCCCATTCAACACTGGGCGCAAACTGGTCGGACTCTTCTCGTGCGTCTTGCATGCGATGGGACAAGAGAGGATTGGAGTCACCGGGCCGCCGCTCATTCAGGAGCTGTTGCCGCGCAGCCGCCCTCGCCAGCCTTGGTCGGCACCATCTGCAGGGCATTGTTGAAGCGGTTGAAGTAGTTAAACAGACCGATGGCGCAAAGCAGTTCGACAATCTCGCCTTCGGAATAGAAACTTCGCAACTCGGCAAACTGTTCGTTGCTGACTGTGTGAGCGTCGCGGGTAACGGTCTCCGCCAGCCGCAACGCCGCCTTTTCAGCGGGGGAAAAGTCCTCGCGCTGAGGCCAGTTGGCCAGATGGGTAAGTTGGTCGTCGGTCCAGCCGAGGTTGCGGGCGAGGATGGTGTGGCTGGCCAGGCAATAGGGAGTCACGTTTACCTGGCTGGTGCGGACGATGATCAACTCTTTCAGCTTGGTCGAAACCGTCCCGGTGTTGAGTACAGCGGCGAAGTGCGCCTGCATGGTGGCAAAAATCTCGGGCCTGTGCGCCATGACGCGAAACATGTTAGGCACGTTGCCGCGCAGGGCAAAGGCCTTGTCGTAAAGTGTCGCCATTTCGGGAGTTACTTCGCTGCGGTCGAGCCGGGAGATCCTGGACATTGGGCCACCTCCTTGGATTCAGCCTATCGCATTGCCGCTCGGGGGCATTGTCGTCTCTTGCAGTTACTGGTCCGATGCCGACATCCGATGCCTGAGCCTCGAAGCCCCCTTAGGATTTTTGACGCGACCCACACACTCTGCTACCTTTGTAGAGGATAATTTGAAGTTAGACACTCCTCAGTAGCTCAATGGCAGAGCATTCGGCTGTTAACCGAAGGGTTGTAGGTTCGAGTCCTACCTGAGGAGCCAAAACACAATAAACTCAATAAGATGTGAGGCAGCCAAATCGGCTGCCATTTTTATTTTGGGCGAGTGGCTGTTTTGGTGGCTGTTCCTCAAAAATAATTTTGCGTGTGAAGGGAATGCCGGGCCCTGCCATTATCGGCGCTCTCCGAAAGCAAAATATTTTACGTGAGGCCCAGAGGCAATCAAGTCTGCCAGCGAAGTCGCGTCGCACTGGGCGTTCGCCAGCGACCCAACACCGACAGCCAAGAAGCAAGTAGCCGCCAAGAAGGCCAAGACGCCTCCGCCACTGCCGAAGCGGCCGACGGTCTCACACCCAGGCCCCCCGCCCCCCCGGCGTCCGCCGTGAAGCGGAAGATTCCGGGGAATGCCCCTACAGCATCCCTAAGGGATTCCTGAGCGGGATGAGGATTTTCCATCAGCCGAGAATCCCTCCCGGCGATATGGGCGTTCGGTGCCGATCCTGGCCGCTTCGCTGAGGATTGATTGATCCCGGCGTATCGAGACGCTGGAACTCTCCCATTTCCGTCCATTGTGTTCCCCGTTTGGCGCTCGCGTTGTTCAACGCGAGTGTATACTTATGGGGTATTAACTATTATATAACTGACGGGTAACGACAACCGGCTAACCGGCAGTTACCTGTTGATCAACAGTCCCGCGCGCCTTCTCCGTGGATGATATTTTGGTGGCCCTGAAGCTTCTGCTGCCAGCATTACGGTACGCTCGCCGACAAATTCGACTCCCACTGGAAACAGGCGCCTCAACCGAAGAAGCTCGACGTTGAATGATGCAACAGTTTTATATTCTGCATCTTAAGGGTTCTCGCCGAGATAGATCCTCGAGTCGGCCAGTGTTCATCGAAATTCGCGACGAGAATGTCGGCTGTTGCCAACCACCCTTCACGCTCAAGGGAAATCGGGAGGGACTGCAAGTTCCTGACGCACCCTAAGATTGTCGTGTAACCGCTCGCTCTCACAACAGATTGTCACCGTACGCTCTCTTTACAAGATGTCCCCGTTCGGTTACTATTGCGATTTGCAGGAGTGGAGGTGTGCAGGATGCGTATCCGAACCGCTACCGATTTGGGGGCCTTCATCCGGGAGCGCCGAACCAGGCTCGGGATGGACCAAATTGCACTGGCTAAGAAGGCCGGTACGAGCCGGAAGTGGCTTGTCGAAGTGGAGCAAGGGAAATCTGGAGCAGAAATCGGTCTCATCTTGCGTACGCTGAAGAGCCTCGAAGTATCCATCGACCTAGAAGCGGACTCTTCGGTCGCAACTCCCCTGCCCGGCAAGGCGAAAGCGCCAGACATCAACAGCGTTCTTGACTCGTTGAAGAAGCGCCCCTGAAGAACCAGATATGACGAATCAACTTATCGCTCTGCTCGATGGCCGCGAAGTCGGTACGGTTCACTACAAGAACGCCAGACTTTCGTTCGTCTATAACGATCCCTGGAGAGCCGATCCCAATGCCTACCCGTTATCGCTCTCCATGCCGCTCGCTTCGGCGGAGCACGGGCATGCGCGGATCGAGGCCTTTCTATGGGGACTGCTGCCCGACAACGACCGGGTTCTTGAGAACTGGGGCAGACGTTTTCAGGTTTCACCCAAGAATGTCTTTCGGCTGATTGCCCATGTGGGGGAGGACTGCGCAGGCGCTGTTCAGTTTGTTCGCCCGGAACGCCTTGAAGCACTTCAATCGGACACAGTTGCCAAGGAAGTCAAATGGCTTACCGGGGATGAAGTTGCCGAGAGATTGCGTGCGTTGCGAGCGGATCATTCGGCATGGCGCAGTGCTCAGGACACGGGACAGTTCAGTCTCGCTGGGGCACAACCCAAGACCGCTCTTCTCTTCGAGCGCAAACGGTGGGGTGTTCCGTCTGGCCGCGTTCCAACTACGCATATCCTCAAGCCACCCACGGGTGAATGGGATGGTCACGCGGAGAATGAGCACTTCTCGCTGCGGTTGGCCAGGGCCGCAG
>OBLU010000270.1_pt1 | contig 50849 bp, 37 predicted proteins | sample 1518681 | NCBI WGS metagenome assembly OBLU01 (sample SAMEA3539304, study PRJEB22396) | soil metagenome | biome: tundra; feature: field; material: soil | place: USA | collected 2010-05 | depth 0.15 m
GTCGGCGGCGGCGATGAGGCGCAGGCCGGCGGCTGAGGCGCGCTCGGCGGCGGCGGCGTAGCTGAGGCCGACGAGCGAGGGCATAACGTAGGCGGGTGCCTGGGACGGGTCCTCGGGATCGCTGACGAGGAGGCTGACGCGGGGGCCGTCGACGCCGGCGGAGTTTACGGGCGGCGTCTGGGTGATCACGACGTCCGAATCGCCGGGGATGGCGAGGTGGGCGACGGCGCCGAGGTCGAGCGAGAGGCGGCGGATGTTGATGGTGGCGGCGCGCTCGGACTCACCGGTGAGGTCGGGGATGTTGACGCGCTGGCCGCCGAGCGACTCGGTGATGCGGACGGGCCACTCGCGGCGGACGCGGGAGCCGGGCTCGGGGTCCTGGGCGAGGACGCGGCCGGCGGGGACCTCGCTGGAGTAGAAGCGGTTCTCCAGGTCGAGTTGGAGGCCTACGTTGCCGGCGGCTTTGCCGGCGTCGGCGACGGAGAGGCCGGTGAGCGTGGGGACTACCGCTTCCCTGCCGTGGATGGCGAGGCGCATGGTGATGAAGGCCGAGATGAGGGCGACGGCGACCATGGCGAGTGCGCCGAGGAGGAGTGTGAAGATGCGCTTGATTGTAGGACCCCCTCCCCCCTATATAGTCAAAATCCAGTAGAATAAAGACTTATAACTTGGTATATACCGTTTGATATATACTCGCTTGGGTCTTTCGGGATCTTTCGAGGGTTGTGATTCCTCTTTAAGCCCCTTAATTCTATTTTATCGTGCCTGTCAATAGGGCTGGCGGGGCAGGGAATGGGGTAAACAATTGAAAGGAATGGCATAATCTCGGAGATACGGTATTTGGCGAGCGAGCAACTATGCTCTCAAGCTTTTCAGCGACGTGCACGCTGGCTAACAAACAAAGCAGTCGTCTCAGACGTGGTCGCCCAGTGCTGGCTGCACTCAATTCCGGCACCCGTTTCACTGTTATGCCGTCACCCTGTGCAAAGTTATGCCGTCACCCGGTACAACGTTATGCCGCCACTATTGGCCGTCAAAATATCATCCGGGCCGGAGGCGTGTTCGGGGACAAACGCAGGTTTTCTCAGTTTCTCAAAACCCCGTCTTTCGGCAGAGACGATCCGCCAGACTCAAAGTGCCACGCTAGAATCATGAAGTGTTGGACGCTGGACATATCGAGGACGGTGTCGGTATCCACGGGGAGTACCAGTGGATCGTGACGCAACATTACCTTGCTGATGTGCTCCGACTTTGCCCTGAGATCGTGGTTGGTAAGCACGTAGCTGTGACCTCATTGGACAGCGGACCACTCCGGCTTAGCGACGAAGAACAAGCATTCGGCTGGGCAGGCCGCAACGACATAGCGTACAGCCCGATCATTCAAACAGTATCGGAAATGCCACGGGCTGGATTTGACGAGTGGTATGTGTTCGACAAGCCTGCTGATTTGGGTCGGCTGGCCCCTCAGAGTTTAGATATCTTTGAAGCGCCTCTAGTTCGAGGAAATGTTCATAGTTTCGTCAACTTCGGAGATTTCAACCTCCATCAGCCCGAGCGGATATTGTTGATCGACTCATTCTGGAAGCAACTCGGATGGATTTGTCCACATACCTACATCGCTGAAGGTATCCTTCTGACAATCGCGACGACAGACAAGGGTTTATTTGATGCAGTCCTGTCGTCGCTCCGGGAGCTTGGCAACCCGCAAGGACCGCTGCTTTAGCCGACTCCGACGCGAAGAGCACGTTTGTAACGTCGACGGCTGGAGGCAAATTCGCGGGGGCTGCCGTTGAGCCTGTGAATTCGGCGTTTTGACTAACTACGGTTTGTCGCTGGACTGGTCGTCCGAACTGGATGAGTCGCCCCGTGTCTCGGGAATTTTCCTCGGAAAGAGATAACGCCGCGGCCATTGGGTGTATGCTTTCGGTCGGGTCCAGGAGACGAACGTGTCTCGTATTCAAATTCGTTGCGAATGGCTGTTGGGGGCTGTGATTCTGTTCGCAGCGGTTTCGCCGATACAAGCGCAGAGTGTGCAACCATGCACGCCCGGAATCAATAACTGGATTGGGCCGGATCAAGTGGGGGGGCTGAAGAATGCTCCATTCAGTGCAACCGGCAAGCTGACGATCGACCAACAACTGCCGGGCGGCAACGCCATTCATGGTGTATTCCTCAGCCGCGCGATGCGGGACTCGGAGGCAACGCAGTAGTCCTGCCCGGTGACGATAATGGCGGCCGCGTCTCTGTCGCAACCGCCATCCTTGAGTTGGTAGGCAACAGCGGCAACACTTAGGGGTTGTTATGAAATCGTATGGAATCGTAATCGTTGGAATTGCATCCCTCGTCCTCGTTGGAGGCGGTTGTGGAACTGAAATCGCTCCTGGTCCCATTCCCCACAACGAATGGAGATGGATGGGCGGAAGCAACACAACCCATCAACCGGGAAACTACGGCACCCTGGGGATACCAGCGACGGGAAACATCCCCCCAAGCCGCTGGGATGCTGCGAGTTGGACCGACAGGAATGGAAACTTCTGGCTCTTTGGTGGATCTGGCTACGCCGCCGCCATCAATGCTACTGGCGTCCTCCTCAACGACCTTTGGGAGTTTGATCCATCCACGAACGAATGGACGTGGATGGGCGGAAGCAGCACCCTTCCCCAGAGCGGGAATGGATGGCCGGGAGTATATGGAACCTTGGGAGTTCCTGCCGCCGGAAACATACCCGGAAGCCGCTACGGTGCAGCACACTGGGTCGATTTGAACGGCAATCTCTGGCTGTTTGGCGGTGCCGGCGCACCGAACGACCTGTGGGAGTACAGCCCTTCGACCAACGAATGGGCCTGGATGGGAGGCAACAGTGTAGTGGGTATTAATGGCGCGAATCCCGGAGTCTATGGGACGCTGGGAGCACCCGCCCCCGGAAACATTCCTGGTGGCCGCTCCGGAGCACTCAGCTGGACCGACCAAAGCGGTAATTCTTGGCTATTCGGCGGCAGCGGCGCAGATGCCAACGGAGTTGGAGGTGGACTCAACGACCTTTGGGAGTTCAATCCCTCTACCCGCGAATGGACCTGGATAGGCGGAAACAGCACGGTTGGCACCAACGGCGGCTGGCCTGGAGTATACGGCACGTTGGGCACGCCCGCTGCCGCAAACATCCCCGGGAGCCGATCCGGAGCAGTGAGTTGGACCGACCCAAGCGGCAATCTCTGGCTCTTTGGGGGAAGTGGCGACGACGCTAACGGAACAGGTACCGCCCTCAATGACCTGTGGAAGTTCAATCCTTCCACAAACCAATGGGCGTGGATGGGAGGAGGGACCACAACGGCCGGATGCACCACCGGCGGTCTTGGCCTCGTTACCTGCGCGGGCCAGCCCGGCGTATATGGCGTGCTGGGAACTCCCGCTGCCGGAAACGTCCCCGGGGGTCGGACCGAAGCCGTGAGTTGGACGGACGGAAGCGGGAACCTCTGGCTCTTTGGTGGCACCGGCTATGACTCAGCCGGCAACCAGGGCAACCTCAACGACCTCTGGAAGTTCAGCCCCACCATCAACGAATGGACATGGATGGGCGGGAACAGTACGGAGGGTGGCTGCGCCTTTATTCCAGCGGGAATTATCTATTGCGAGGGCCAGGCCGGAGTGTATGGATCGTTGGACGTACCGGGGACGGGTAACAATCCAGGCGGCCGGTCCGGAGCGTCAGGCTGGATCGACAACAAGGCCAATCTCTGGCTCTTCAGCGGTTACGGAGCCGACAGCACCGGACATGGCATGGGAACTCTTAACGATCTATGGGAGTACCAGCCCTGAAGCAAAGCCCATAGAGTCATTGATTGCATAACGATGTCGGCTCCTGGCGTAAGTTAGGGTACGCGATCGCATCTGCCTTGAATCGGGCTTTTGAGAAACTGAGAATTTAGCCTTCGCTGTCTGGCGGAATTCGTCTGAAACGGGTGCCTAGATAACTTTGCAGCGTTGCCTCCGCCAGGCCGCGGCATAACTTTGCAGGGGTGACGGCATAACATTGCAGCCAGCACCCAGCGGATATTCGCGAAGTATGGACGCGGTTTGCGTCAGTCCTTGCGCTTCTAAAGCATCGATATATTCAGCAACGGTCTTGGCGGGGTTCTTGAGGCTTTGGCGATGATTGTCGGCTGCCTCTATGACGAGGCCTGGGGCGAGATCGAAGAGATGCATGACGAACTCATCGGGATGCTGTGCTTCGATATCGAACTCTCCGAGAACCTGCTGCGGAAAATCAGCCACGTTACACGTCACGATGACGCTGGCGCCGCCGCGGATGGCGGCTGCCAGTACGTGGCGATCCTTCGGGTCGGGGAGGACAAGACCGGGAATGAGGTACTCGTATCCTGTTACCAGCGCGTCTGGCGCGGCCTTGTCCATTAGTTCTCGTGTACGTTCCAGTTTTTCGCGAGAAAGATCGGGACGGTTAGCCAAGAGGCTGCTCATCCATTCTTCGTGAACGTCTGCAGACCACCTGGCGCGGAACACTCCGATCAACGCGAGATGCATCAGGAGATTACGCAATTCGGCAGGGTAAAGAACGTTCGCGTCGTAGAAGACGATGAATGTCGCCACAGCTCAGATCCCGATCTCCTGGTCGTACGCGGCCAGTTCCGCGAGTGCCGCACGACGCTCCGCATCAGCAGCTCGCTTATAGGCCATCAGCGCCTCGAACCGAACTCGACGATGAGTACCGACCTTGCGATATTCAATCTTCCCTTCGTCCAGAATCTGAATCAGAGAAGGCCGCGAGATGTTGAGCATGTCCGCTGCCTCCTGTGTCGTGAGTTCCGCGTGAACGGGAATCAAGGTGACCGCATTGCCACGGGCCATCTCTTCGAGAATGCGAACCAGCATCTTGACTGCAGAGGCTGGAATCCGCAGGGTCTCCTCCTTGGAAGCATCGAGGACACGGAAACTCAATGGAGCGGAGGAACGTACGCGCGGAGCTAGCAAGCGGCTCGTCTCCTTAGCCAAGGAAGCGTCTGATTCGGTCGGAAGTGTCGGGGTCAGCAGAGACTGAGACATTTCGTCCACCTCCCGACCATTATCCCATGCAGTCGAAGTAAACGCAACCATTCGATGCATTCGAAATCAACGACCCGCAACCTCAAACCAGACGGTTCCAGATGGCCTCTCGCAGATATCTACTTTGGAGCTTTGCCGTCGTTCACCCCTGTCGAGCCATCGCCAGGTCTACGATTTCGCTGATCATTTGGGTGTAGGAGAGGCCGGATTTCTTTGCGGCCATGGCGAATTCCTGTCCGCTGGAGAGCCAGGGGTTGGGGTTGGCTTCGATGACATAGACCTCGCCCTTGGGCGACAGGCGCATGTCGATGCGGCCGTAGTCGCGAAGCTTGACGGCGCGATAGGCCTTGACCGCGATCTCGGAGAGTTTGGTTACGGTTTCTTCGTCGAGGTCTTCGGCGATGGCCGATTTGGTGAGCTTGTAGGCTTCCGTGTCTTTCTCGAATTTCACATCCATGCTGGCGATTCTGGGCGTGCCCTTGGGCAGCTTGGAAAGATCGAGTTCGACCAGCGGAAGCGCATGTGCGCTCTCGTAGCTGCCGAGGACGGCGGCGTAGATCTCGCGTCCTTCGATGTACTCCTCAATCAACGCAGGAGAATCGAACTCCGTCTGGATGTAGTTGATGCGCTCCATCAACTCCTTGATGCTGGTGACCACGGAGGCGGCATCGATGCCCTGGGATCCATCTTCGGAGGTGGGTTTGACGATAAGCGGGAATTTGATGTCGTGGGCGTGGTCGATGTGGCCGCGATAGGCGGTGGCAAAGTAAGGCGACTGGATGCCGTAAAAGGCGAACATCTTCTTGGCGATGGATTTGTCCTGGGCGAGGATGGTGGCGTGCGGTCCGGCGCCGGTGTAGGGGATTTCGAGCAAGTCCAGAAATGCGGCGATTTGCATCTCCTTGGTGTCGTCGCCGGCGTAGGATTCGGTGAGGTTGAAGATGAGATCGGCGTTACATTTGGCGAGCCCGACCAGGGTTTGCGGCCGGCCGTCGAGAACGTAGTACGACGGCTCGTGACCGAGCTTCTCCAGGGCTTCGAAGATCTCTTCGCGGTCCTGCTTGACCGGCTTCTTCTTGCGCTTCGCTTGCCCTTTGCGCCGGCGCGGCTCGGGAATATCTTCCGGCGCTATGGCGGGATCTTCTTCCCATAAGTCGTACAGCACGGTGATCTTCATGCGGCCTCCAATCGGAGTGACGACACTCCTCAGGGATGAGTGAACTTTCCACGGACGAGGTAATTCATGGAGAGTGCGGTGGTGTACACGGTGAACTCGGTGAGGTAGTCGGACTCGCGGCGGAGGTCGACGCGTAGACCGAGGTCTTCAACACGCTTGCAGATGGCCTCTACCAACAGTTTGACGATGGGACGCTGGACGCCGCTCCAATAGGCGACTTTGTCGATGATGGGCTTGCGGTGCTGGCGCAGCATTTCGTGGGCGGGGCGGACGCCCTTGCGGCGCTTGGGGGAGACGTTGAAGATGTCGGCGAGGTCGGTGTCGAGCGCGAGTTCCTGGACCGGAATTTCTTCGGGCAGGCTGAGGTGATAGAACTCGCCGACGGTGGATTCCATCTCTTCGACGGTGATGTCGGTGCGGCCGCGGCGGCGGATGGGGTCGAGGTCGCCGACTTTGCGCGCGATGCGGTCGACGTATTGCAGCTTGGCCAGCGCGCCCCAGCCGGCGTAGCGCTTGCGCCATTGCGAGCGAGGCGTGAGCCAGACGGCGAAGGTTTCGGCGAAGTCTTCGTCGGGATGCTTCTGCGCGTACCACCCGGCCATGTGGCGAACGTACTTGCGCGAGAACGGGATGGGGCGGTAGTTGTCGCGATAGGCGCGGCGAAAGGGGCCGAAGAGATCGCGCCACTCCGCCGATTTGTAGAGCTGGTAGGCGTAGTTGAAGGCGTGGCCGGCCTCGTGGCGCATGTACATCATGATTTCGCGGGCGTCTTCGAGGTCGTTCATCTGGTGCTCGAGGCGGGCGAGGTCGGGGTTGGCGAGGTAGAACGGGATGCCGATGACAGGCTCGCCGGAGGGGCAGCCCCATTCGTCGGTGAGGTAGCACTGCGGGCGGAATTTGTGGATGCCCTTGGCTTCGAGTTCGCGATAGAGCTGGTGGACGAAGCGCTCGAGCGGAGAGCCCTCGAGCTTGAGCCCGAGGTCGCGGATGGGCTTGGCGAGTATCTCCTGGAATTCCGTTCGGGTTTTCTCGAAATTGAGCACCGGGCTATTCAGAGTTCTACACTACGGAGCGAGATTTGGTACGGCAGGCGTATCGGTTCAAGCAATGTCGATGTGGGATGGTGTTGGCTAGAGCTTGGCCGTTCTTAGCCGGAGCGCGTTGGTAATGACGGAGACGGAACTGAAGCTCATGGCGGCGGCGGCGATCATCGGGTTCAGCAGCAGGCCGAAGACCGGGTATAGGACGCCGGCCGCAAGAGGCACCCCGAGGGCGTTGTAGAAGAAGGCGAAGAACAGGTTCTGGCGGATGTTGGACATGGTGCGCTCGCTGAGCCGCCTTGCTTTGACGATGCTGCGCAGATCGCCCTTCACCAGGGTGATGCCGCCGGTCTTCATGGCCACGTCCGTTCCGGTTCCCATAGCGATACCGACATTGGCTTGCGCGAGCGCGGGAGCATCGTTCACGCCGTCGCCGGCCATGGCGACGATGGCTCCCTGTGCCTGCAGCTTCTTTACGACTTCCGCCTTCTTCTGCGGGAGGACATCCGCCTCGAAGTCGATGCCGAGTTTGGCGGCGACTGCGGCTGCGGTGGTGTGATTGTCGCCGGTCACCATGAGGACGCGGATGCCTTCCTTCTTCAACTGCTGAATGGCGGCGGGGGTGGTTTCCTTGATGGGGTCGGCGACTGCGATGAGCCCGGCAAACTTTCCGTCCGACGCGATGAACATGACGGTCTGGCCGTCTTTTTGGAGCGCGACGGCTTTCTCGTCGAGGAGGGCGGAGGTCGCGCCAAGGTCCGCCATGAGGGCGGCGTTGCCGATGGCGACGCGCATCGATTGGATTTGGCCGGTGACGCCCTTTCCTGTGACGGATTGGAAATCGGCGACGGCGAGTAAGTCGACGTTCTTCTCCTTCGCAGCCGCGAGGATGGCTGCCGCCAGCGGATGCTCGCTTGCGTTTTCCAGGCTGGCGACCATCTGGAGGAGTTGCGTCTCGTTGAATCCGTCCGCTGGAATCAGCGACGTGAGACGTGGCTTGCCCTGAGTGAGCGTGCCGGTCTTGTCCACGACGAGGGTGTCTACCTTCTCGAATGTTTCGAGCGCCTCGGCGTTGCGGATGAGGATGCCTTCTGCGGCACCGCGTCCTGTGCCCACCATGATGGCCATCGGCGTTGCCAGGCCCAGGGCACAGGGGCAGGCGATGATGAGGACGGCGACGGCGTTGATGAGAGCATGCGCATAGGCTGGTGGAGGGCCGACGAAGGCCCAGACGATGAAGGTGACGACCGAGGACGCCAGCACCGCGGGAACGAACCAGGAGGCGACTTTGTCCGCGAGCTGCTGGATCGGTGCACGCGATCGCTGGGCTTCGCTGACCATCTTGACGATCTGAGCGAGCAGCGTATCTGCGCCGACGCGCTCGGCTTTCATGACGAAGCTTCCGGTGCCGTTGATGGTGCCGCCGACTACTTCTGCATCAACGGTCTTCTCGATGGGGATGGGCTCGCCGCTGACCATGGATTCGTCGACCGAGCTGCGTCCTTCGGTGACGAAGCCGTCGGTGGGAATCTTTTCGCCTGGACGGACACGAAGCTTGTCGCCGACTTGAATCGCGCTGAGATCGACGTCGCTCTCGGTTCCGTCTGCGGCGATGCGGCGAGCGGTTTTGGGAGCGAGTCCCAACAGCGCCTTGATCGCGCCGCTGGTGCGGTCGCGGGCCTTGAGTTCCAGCACCTGGCCGAGTAGGACGAGCACGGTGATGACCGCTGCCGCTTCGAAGTAGAGACCAAGATGGCCCGATGCATCCCGAAAGGCGGTGGGAAAGAGGCCCGGCGCGACGACGGCGGCGACACTGTAGAGATAGGCGGCGCCCGAGCCGATCGCGATCAGCGTGAACATATTGGGGCTGCGAAAGACGATTGATTGCCATCCGCGCTGGAAGAACGGCCAGCCGGCCCAGAGGACTACCGGCGTTGCCAGCGCGAGTTCGATCCAGCCGAGCAACGCGGGCGAGATCAGGTGCTGAATCGGATGGTTAGGCAGGATGTCTGAAAGCATGACGGCGAGCAGCGGAAGAGTGAGCGCGGCTCCTGCCCAGAAGCGGCGCGTCATGGAGATGAGTTCGGGATTCTCTTCGTCGACGGAGACGGTGCGCGGCTCAAGCGCCATTCCGCAGATGGGGCAGGAGCCGGGCGCGTCGCGCACAATCTCCGGATGCATGGGGCAGGTGTATTCGGTGCGCGATGCGGGAGCCACGATGGTTGCAGGATCGAGCGCCATGCCGCATTTGGGACAACTGCCCGGCCCGGCATTATGCACCTCGGGATGCATGGGGCAGGTGTAGTCCGCCTGCGATTGCTGCTTCACGGCCAGTTGGATCAAGGGGGCGGCGGGGGCGGGTTTCGCGGTCAATTGGATCAAGGGGGCAGGCGGCTTCGGCTGGAGGTACCTGGGCGGGTCGGCCTGGAACTTGGTAACACAGCCCTGGCAGCAGAAATAGAACCTCGTGCCCTGGTGCTCCACGAACGCTGCCTTCGCGGGATCGACCGTCATGCCGCAGACCGGATCGGTTGCTGACAGCTTCGTCGGCTCAACTGTGTTCATACTGGTGGCGTCCTCTCGATTGATGCAGCGAATCAGGCGGTCAGCTTTCGGCTGATACGCCGTGGGGCGGCATGGAGTTTGTATCAATTTTAGTCTGGGAATCTGGATCGAGTCCGCATTGCTGCGCCATGGGGGCTGGGTTTCTTGAGGAGCCTGCGCGCTGCTTGCTCGTCTTCGGGGGTCACTTCGACGGCGTTCACCAGGGCCTTTGACTGCGATGTCTCAGCCAGCATCCATGCGGGCAAGAACTTTGTCGTGATCGCGGTCGACAATGATCGAAGATATTCTATGGGTGTGGTCGAACCCAGGAGACGGAGCGAAAACAGCTTTCGCAACATCTAACCGATGATGAGTTCCCCTAATGCTCCCGCGATTGATCCGGCCGTGCCTTCGAGCCACGAGGTCCAATCGGTGCGTTTTGGATTCGACAACACCTACGCACGGCTGCCCGAGCGCTTCTATGTGCGGGTGAACCCGATCCCTGTTGCGGATCCGCGCCTGGTTAAGGTGAATGTGGAACTGGCCCGAAGCCTCGGGCTGGATCCGGATGCGCTGGCAAGTCCGCAGGGCGTGGCGGTGCTGGCCGGAAACCGTGTGGCTGAAGGTTCCGAGCCGCTGGCAGAAGCCTATGCCGGACACCAGTTCGGACAATTCGTGCCTCAACTGGGCGACGGCCGCGCCAATTTGCTGGGCGAGGTGATGGGCTGCGACGGCGTGCGCTACGACATCCAGCTCAAGGGGTCCGGGCCAACCCCGTTTTCTCGCCGCGGCGATGGCAGAGCCGCACTCGGTCCGGTGTTGCGCGAGTACATCGTGAGCGAGGCGATGACGGCGCTGGGTGTGCCGTCTACCCGCGCCCTGGCCGCGGTGACCACCGGGCAGCAGGTGGCACGGGAAACTGTGTTGCCCGGAGCCGTGCTGACCCGGGTGGCGGCGAGCCACCTCCGGGTGGGGACGTTCCAGTATTTCGCCGCACGAGGCGATACGGAGGTGACACGCACGCTGGCGGACTACGCGATTGCGCGGCACTATCCTGAGGCCGCACAGGCCAGGCAGCCGTACCGCGCGCTGCTGGATGGCGTGATTGCGCGGCAGGCGCGCTTGATCGCTCAATGGATGATGCTGGGGTTCATCCACGGCGTGATGAACACCGATAACATGTCCATCTCGGGCGAGACCATCGACTACGGCCCATGCGCTTTTATGGAGGCGTACGATCCGGACACGGTGTTCAGTTCGATCGACCAGCAGGGGCGCTATTCCTATAGCAATCAGCCGCACGCCGCGCACTGGAACCTGGCGCGTCTCGCCGAAGCGTTGCTGCCTGTTATGGATCAGGAAGCGGGAAGCCAGGAGGCTGCGCTGGCCTCGGCTTACGAGGCGCTGGCCAGCTTTGCGGTGCAGTTCGAGGAGGCGCGCGGTGCGGGGATGCGGCGCAAGCTTGGCCTACAGACGGAGCGCGAGGGGGATGCAGCGCTGGGGCAGGAACTGCTGCAGCGTATGGCCGCCAACCACGCCGACTTCACCCTTACCTTCCGCCGATTGTGCGATACAGCGGTGGGACCGGAAGGCGACGCGGAGGTGCGCGCGCTGTTCGCCGATCCGTGCGCCTATGACTCATGGGCGGTCGAATGGCGTCGGCGCCTGGAAGAAGAGCCGATGCCGGGGCCGGTGAGGGCTGCGATGATGCGGAAGGCGAGCCCGGCGTTCATCCCTCGCAACCACATGGTTGAGGCGGCGCTGAACGCAGCCACCGAGCGGCAAGACTTCCAGCCGTTCGAGGAGCTGCTGGACGTGGTGACACGCCCGTACGAGGACAGACCAGGCCTGGAGCGCTACGCCGCGCCCGCCCGCCCGGAAGAGTGCGTCCGCGCGACCTTCTGCGGGACGTAGCCGGTTGTAATAGCCCAACGGCAATGCGGTGCGCCTGGGTGTGACTGAGACCTCTGCGTTCGAGTAGGATGTCGGGCATGGACAGGCGACAATTCATCGCATCGAGTGGGGCGGCCGGTTTGCTGGCCGCTCAAGGAAAGACTGGCAGCGCTGCAGCCGCAGCGGCTTCATCCGCGTCCGGCCTGATGAAACTCGGCGATCAGACTGCTCCGACCAACGATGTCCACCTGAAATATCTTGCCCGCTATGGCGTGCGCAACATCTGCGGCTACCCGGCGATCCAGGGCGACCGACTTTACGCCACCGTGGACGAGTTGAAGACGATGGTGGACATGGCCGGCAAGTACGGCATCAGCGTAGACTGCACGGCGCCTCCGTTTCTTGAGTCGAGCTTCATCGACACGGAGAAGCATCCGGCGATCATGCTGGCGCGGAGTCCGGAGCGCGACCGCGACATTGAGGGGCTGCAGATTTTTATCCGCAACTGTGCGCAGGCGGGCATTCCGTCGATCAAGTACAACATGAGCATCCTCGGTGTGCTGCGCAGCGGACGCGTGCCGGGACGCGGCGACGCGATGAACCACTACTGGAAGCTCTCTGAGATGCATCCCGCGACGCTGACCAAAGCTGGGCACGTCGATGCAGACGCCTTCTGGGAACGCATTACGTACTTTCTCGATCGCGTGATTCCCGTGGCGAACGAGTACAAGATCCGGATGGCGTGTCATCCGCAGGATCCGGGCGTGCCGCCGGAAGGGTATCAAGGGGTCAATCGAGTGCTGGGCACAATCGACGGGCTGAAGAGGTTTATTACCATTCAGGAGAGTGCGTACCACGGGCTGAATTTCTGCCAGGGGACGATCTCTGAGGACCTGGAACATCCTGGCATCGAGATCTTCGACGTGATTCGCTACTTTGGCACGCGCAAAAAGATCTTCAATGTTCACTTCCGCAACATTCGGGGAGGACGAAATAACTTTGTGGAGGTCTTTCCGGACGAGGGCGACGTCGATTTTGTGAAGGCGATCAAGGTATACAGGGAGGTCGGCTATCCATACATGCTGATGCCGGATCACGTTCCGCTGGCCGAGGCGGACCCCGGCTCGCTGCAATCGTTCGCGTTCTGCTACGGATACATTCGGGGCCTGATTCAGTCCGTCAATGCGACCGCGTGAGCAGCGGGTTAGTTCGTCGGGAGTTGCGTGGTGCTCCATCCGCCGCCGAGCGCCATTTGTAACTGAGCGCTGGCTACGATCCGTCGTGCGACCAGTGCGGCCGCGGCTCTTTCGTCCGTAAGCTCGATGGTCTGATTGGTGAGCACTTCGAGGTACTGGGCCAAGCCACGCCGATAGCGGAGGAGCGAGAGGTCGGTACTGCGCTTAGCGGCATCGACCGCGCGTTGCTGGACGGTCGCCTCGTCCTCGAGCACGCGGAGCGCCGAGAGTTGGTCCTCGACATCGCGAAAGGCGGAGAGGACTTGTTCGCGATAGAGGGCCGTGGCTTGATCCCTCTGGGCCAGCGCGTAGTCGACCTGAGCTTTCCTGCGTCCGGCGTCGAATAGCAATTGGCTAGCGGCGGGACCTACGTTCCAGTTGGTGCTGTTGGTATTGAAGAGAGTACCGAGGGCACCGCTTTCGATTCCCGCAGCGGCTCCCAGCGTGATGTTGGGGTAGTAGGCCGATTGCGCGACGCCGATCAGCGCGTTGGCTGCGGCTACGTGACGCTCTGAGCTGGCGATGTCGGGCCTGCGCTGCAGCAATTCGGACGGGACACCGGTTGGGACGCTGGGTGGATCGCCGGCGAGGGGCTGCTCGGCGATGTGGAAGCCGGTTGCGGGCTCGCCCACGAGGACGGCGATCGCGTGCTCGTATTGCGCCCGCTGCACGCCTAGATCGATGAGCTGTGCGCGGGCTGCTTCCAGTTGCGCTTCCGCCTGCGAGACATCGCTTTGCGTGGCCAGGCCCCCTGTGAGGCGGGCCTGTGTGAGTTGCAGCGTCTGGGTGTAAGCGTCGACGGTGGTGCGAAGCAACTGGGCCTGCAGATCGATGCCTCGCAGTTGCAAGTAGGTTACGGCGAGCAATCCTTGAAGGCTCAGACGCGTGTCGGCGAGGTCCGCGGCCGAAGCCTGGGCGCTGGCTGTACTCGACTCGATCTGCCGGCGGATTCCTCCCCATAGATCCGGTTCCCACGAGATGCTCAGCGGAATCAGGAAGTCCCAGTAGTCGTTCGTCTGACCTGGCGCGCGCAACGGCTTGTTGGCGGAGAGGCGGTCTCGAGTGGCCGAAGCCCCGATGGCTATTGTGGGATAGAGGGCCGAGCGATTCTCGCGTACGATGTCGTGGGCCTGCTCGTAAGCGTGCAGCGCCGCCGCGATGCTCTGATTCGCGGTTGCGCAGCGCTGCTCGAGATCACTCAACTCCCGACTCTGATAGATCGCCCACCATGCACCGCGATCGGTTGCGTCCGCGGGCTTGGCTGCGGCCCAATCACCGTTGTGGCCGTCGTCCGAGTACGCCGGCGGCGCCGGTACAGACGGCGCCTTGTAGTTTGGCCCTACCATGCATCCACCCAGCGCGAGAGCGGCCGCCGTCGCGATCAATCCCGCAATACGATGGGGCTTCATGGATTGGTCTCCGCGGGATGATTCGTCTGGTCACCGCCTGGCTTCACCACGCGCACCAACTCGCCTTCTGTAAGGGAATCGGGCGGGTTGGCGATGACGGGCTGTCCAGGTTGGAGGCCGCCGAGGATCTCCATGGTCGCGCCTGAGTCACGACCTGGAGTCACTCGCACGATGTGTACATGGTTCGAGGAATCGACGACGGCGACGTGGAGTCCATCCGCCTCAAGCATCAGTGCGCTGACGGGAACGATGAGCGCGGGCACGGCGCTCGACACATTGAGGTGAACCTCGCTGTAGCTGCCTGGCAGCAACTCGCCGGATCGGTTGTCCACGTCGATCTCGGCCAGCAGGGTGCGGGTTGCGGGATCGACCGCATCGGACGAGCGCACGAGTTTCCCGTGGAACGTTCGGTTGGGATACTGCGGGACCTTGAGTGTGGCCGTGACTCCGTTCTTCGCGTCGGGCGCGTAAATCTGGGGCACGTTGATGAAGACGCGCAACGTCTGGATTGCGGAGATGTCGAAGACCTCCTTGTTTCCCGAAACCGTTCCCGCGCCCGCCGTCGTTGTGCTTCCAGTGGACGTAATGAGTTGGCCGATGTCCAGATTGCGCGCTGTAATGACTCCATCAAACGGCGCTTCAATGCGCTCGAACGACTGCAACTGCAGGAGCCGTTGCACATTCGCCTGGGCGGAGTTCACCTGGCTGCTCGCCACCCGAAGTTGTGAAAGGGCGTTGTCTGTATCTTGCTGCGAGACCGCGTTCTGGCCGATCAATCCCTGATAACGATCGGCGGTTACCTTGGCCAACGCAGCGGTATTCTGCGCGGTTGCGAGGTCCGCTTTAGCCTGGGCAAGTTGCTGATCCAGTTCGGGCGTCTCGATTTCCGCGAGCAATTCCCCCTTCTTCACATGCGTACCAATGTCGTGGTACCAGGCTTTGACGTAGCCTGTGGTGCGCGCGTAGATCGGCGCAAGCGTAAAGGCCTGGATGTTTCCGGGGAGCACGATCTCCCTGGCATCCTTCTCAAACACCGGCTGCGCGAGCGACACCGGCGGAGCAGCGTTTGCCTCGGTGTACCGTTCGAGTTGGGTATTAGCATGGACACGCCGCACCACGCCTACAGCAGCGACCACGACCGTCACCACCACCACGACGGCAGCCACGAGGAGCAGGGGGCCGCGCGACACCTTCGGAGGTCCAGTCCTGGCCTGGGTGGGACTATGGCCGGCTGGGCCGTTTGGCGCGGCCGTTTCGGCTTGATTGGTTCCTGGCAAATTCGACTCTCCGCCATTCATCGTTGCATCTCCGAGCGCTTTGGCGCTAGTTCGGTTGTCCCCGCCACCCTGTCGTTCATGCCTGGGCCTCATTGTTATCGCTAGTCTGAGCCGGCGCGTGGACGGGATCGTCGCGGTGCATCAGGGAGAAGAAGACCGGGACGAAGGTCAGCGTGCCAAACGTTGCCAGCAGCAGTCCTCCAATCACTGCGCGGCCCAGGGGCGCATTCTGCTCGCCGCCATCCCCCAATCCCAGTGCCATTGGCACCATGCCGATGATCATCGCCAGCGCCGTCATAATAACGGGGCGAAAGCGGGTGAATCCAGCGCTGAGCGCAGCGTCCGCCGCCTTCATGCCCGACGCCATCTGTTCCTTCGCGAAGCTGACGACAAGAATCGAGTTCGCTGTCGCCACGCCCATGCACATGATGGAGCCGGTGAGTGCGGGCACGCTGATGTGGGTGCCGGTAACGAAGAGCATCCATACGATACCGGCCAAGGCTCCGGGCAATGCAGCGATGATGATAAACGGGTCGAGCCAGCTCTGGAAATTCACCACGATGAGGGCGTAGACCAGAACGATCGAGAACAGCAGTCCATAGAGCAGCCCCTGGAACGAGGTGTGCATGGTTTCAATCTGACCGCGCAGGAAGATCTGGGATCCTCGGGGAAGTTTGCCCTTGTTGTCGGCCACGATCTTCTCGATTCTGGTCGCGGCGCTGGCGAGATCCGTACCCTCCACGGAGCCGTAGACGTCGATGATCGGCAGCGCGTTATAGTGGCTGACCGTACCCGGCTCCGCGCCTCGCTCAATCGATGCGAGGTTGCCGAGGATCTGCGACTGCTGGCTGGAACCGTTGGTGGCGACGGGGAAGTTCTCCATATCCTGCAGGCTCTTCACGTCATACTGTGGAGTCTGGACCGCGATGGTGTAGCTGACATGGGTCTGCGGATTGAGATAGAACGTCGGACTTGTCTGGGAACTGCCGCTCAGACTGGTGAGCAGGTCCTGCGCCACATCCCGCTGACTGTAGCCGACCTCCTGCGTTCTTGTCCGATCGACATTGACGGTCCACTTGGGCAGGTTGAACGGCTGCTGAATGCGGAGATCGGTGGTACCCGGAACATGGCTGATCTGTTGCATGATCTGCTCCGCCAGGGCGCGATTCTGCTCAACCTGGAGACCGGCCACCTGCACATCGATCTGGGCCGGCAGACCGAAGTTCAGAATCTGGCTGACCATGTCCGTCGGCAGGTAGTAGAACTCAGTGCCGGGAAACGCCTGTGTGAGTTTCTCGCGCAGAGCATGCGTGTACTCGGCGGTGGGGCGATGGTCCTTGGCGAGGGACACCAGGATATCTGCGTCGGCTGTTCCCACAGGAGCCGAGTTCGAGTAGGAGAGGTTCAAGCCTGAGTAAGGAAGACCGATGTTGTCGATGATCGTGCCTAGCTGGGACCCAGGAATCTCGTGGCGAATCACGTCCTCGATCTGATCGCACAGGCGCGCTGTATCTTCAATGCGCGTGCCGGTGTGCGCACGAACGTGCAGTTTGAACTGACCGCCGTCTACCGAAGGGAAGAAGTCCTGCCCGAGTTGTGGGTAGAGGAGCCCGAACGAGCCAATCCAGAAGGCTACGATCGCCAGCAGAAAGAGCGCTCGATACTGCATGCAGAGACACAACGCTCCGTAGTACCAGTCGCGTAACTTCTCGAAGTAGTGCTCGAAGGTGATCTGCAGCCGGACAAGAGGATTGCGGCTAGCGCGCGCTTGCTCCACGCGATCGTGCTCATGACCTTTCAGCAGATACTTCGCCATGGTGGGCACAACCGTTCGCGAGAGGAAATATGAAGCCAGCATGGCGAACACGACTGCCTCCGCCAGCGGGACGAACAGGTAGCGGGCGACCCCTGAGAGAAAGAACATGGGCACGAACACGATGCAGATCGACAGGGTTGAGACAAAGGCCGGCACTGCAATTTGTGCAGCGCCATCCAGAATCGCAGGCTCGACGTCTGCGCCCTCTTCGAGGAAACGATTGATGTTTTCAATCGTTACTGTGGCATCGTCGACCAGGATGCCGACCGCAAGCGCGAGGCCGCCCAGCGTCATGATATTGATGGTCTCGCCCAACGCCGACAGCATGAGCAATGAACACACGATCGACAACGGGATGGATACCGCGATGATCAACGTCGAACGCCAGTTCCCGAGGAAGATCAGGATCATGGCCGCAGTCAGGCAACCGGCAATGATCGCTTCGCGCACAACTCCGCTGATCGCCGACCGAACGAAGACGGATTGATCGGCGATCGGCCGGATCTGCAAGGCGGGAGGCAACTGCGCCTGGACCAGCGGCAATTGGGCGCGCACATTGGAGATGATGTCCAGCGTGGAAGCGTCGCCCGTCTTCTGAATTGTCATCAGCGAGGCGCGTTGTCCGTCCACCCGAACAATGTTCGTCTGCGGAGGGAAGCCGTCGCGCACGTTGCCGATGTCGTGAATGTAGATGGTGGTGCCATTAATGGTCTTGATGGGCAGGTTATTAAGGCCTTCGATCGAGTCTGGGGCACTATTGGTCTCAACCTGATAATCCACGTGGCCCATCTTGACTTCGCCCGCTGGGAGGATGATGCTTTGTGCGCTGACGGCGTTGACGACGTCGGCGGCAGACAACCCATGTTCCTGCAGCTTCTTCGTATCGATGTCGACCTGGACCTGTCGCTGCTTTCCCCCATAGGGGAACGGGATTGATGCGCCCTGAACCGTTGCCAGTTGCTGGCGGATGAAGTTCGCGCCAAAATCGTTCAACTGCTGCTCATTCAAACCGTTCCCCGAGAGGCCGAGTTGAAGCACCGGCACACTCGAAGCGCTGTACTGGATGACCAGCGGTGGTGTGGTACCCACGGGATAGGAGCGAAGGGCCGTCTGCGCAATGGCCGTGACCTGCGCCACGGCCTGCGAAATGTTCACGTTCGGGCGAAAGAAAATCTTGATGACCGAGACGCCGTTCAGCGTTTGCGATTCAGTGTGTTCAATATCGTTGACGGTGGTGGGGAGGCTGCGCTCGAACTGCACCGTAATCCGGTCGCTCAACTGCGCCGGGGATAACCCCGCATACTGCCAGATGACGGACACAACCGGGATATCGATATTCGGGAAGATATCGACCGGCGTACGCAGAATGACGATCGGGCCCAGAAAGAACAGCAGCAGCGAGAGGACCACGAATGTGTAAGGTCTCGACAGGGCGAGACGGACAATCCACATCAAAATCACCTTTGGCGGAGAAGCCGACCGGTGTGCCCCGGACGGAACTCGCTACGATAGCAACAGTTGGTGCAAAAAGAGAGCATCTGTTATTAAACGAATCGTTCAGTATTTAGACGTTCCAGTTTCGCGTAAGATTCAACGACGTTTCATGGCCCTTTCGAAACCGCTCCGTTCGGATTCGACTTTGCCGGATAGCGATATTCCGATCGTCTCACCCCGCGGAATATGGCCGCAACCATGGCCTCGGACTCTCGCTCGCCGAGGGAGCCGTGACCGGCGAGCAGACGGAAGATCATCGGCCCATAGATCAGGTCGAGAAGTAGCTCGCTGTCAATCTCTTGTCGAATCTCGCCGCGGTCTACCCCGCGCCGCCACATGACACGGGCCGTGTCCCGCCTTGCGTAAAGGAAGCGCTCGCGAAACAGCGCAAGAAAGGCCGGGTCGCTCTGTCCTTCTGCCAGGAACTGGCCAAAGAGGCGTCCGAGAGGGCTGGCATAAAAGGTGATTACGGACTTCAACTGCTCTGTGAAATCTGCTTCTGCAGACCCCCTGTCCGGCATCAGAACCTGTTCCGTCATACCCGCCAAGTAGGCATCGAGCGCCACTTGACTTTTGTTGGGCCACCATTTGTAGATCGTCGCCTTGCTGACGCCGGCTCGCCGCGCTATCGCATCGGCCGTCACCTTGCGCAGCGGCTTTCGCTCAAGCAGGTAAAGCGTCGCCTTAAGAATGGCGGCCTCCGCCTCCAGACTTCGATGCCGTCCCCGAGCCTTCGGTTCTTCGGCAACTTCAGATTGGCGTGTTCTTGCGATCTGGCACTCCCGAGTCAAGGGGGACGGCGTGATTCCCGCTGAAGCGATCCCGTTGCACCCTTGTAAAACCAATAGTAAACGAAACGGACAGTATCCATTTGAGGGCTCACTACCACCAGCCGACATCAGCAAGCGTGGACCGGGTCGGGGAGCGCCGACGATGTCCGGACAACCACTTCCCGCAGGCCCGCATCTCACACTCGGCGCACATGTGTGTCTCAGAGTTGGAACAGGTTCCCTTGCTCCGGCTCTCGGGAGATTGCGCAGCGCGGATGGTGTTTAGAAGATCAGGCAAGTGTCCACTCACACCAGGCACGCCTGCTGCGAGGCGCTGCGGCCGGCAGCATGTTGCTCTTGATTCACCCAGGTCTTGGTTCGGAGCGTAAATGTCTCACGTGGCTTCCTTCGTTCTGCGAAGGCGAAACACGTTAACAGACTTTGGAGCATCTTTGCTACGCGGTCTCCGGCTTCGGAGCCCCGCCATCACGGCGTCGGCGGTATTGCAGGAGGCCAAACGTTGAGACCGCCATCCCGTTCCGGATCGATTGCGGCCAGGCTCTCCTGGATGAATGCGCTGGTGAGTGGCATTGCCTTGTTGCTGGCATACGTTTCCTTTGTCGCCTACAACCTGGTGACCACCCGTCAGGCCGCTGTCAACAACCTGACCGGGGAAGCGCAGATCATTGGCACCAACAGCGCGCTCTCCCTCCTCTTCAACGACAAGACTTCGGCGCAGGTAACTCTGTCCGCACTGACCAACTCAGACGATGTGGTTGCGGCGGCGATCTTCACCGAGTCCGGCGAACTCTTCGCCCAATATCCCGCGAGCGGCAGCACGCCGATTCAACCGCAGGCCATCCCAACCGGCTCCCAGCGCTTCAGCTATAAGAGCGGAATCGATGTGCTCGTTGGCTCACGAATTGTCTACCAGGGGAAGCCCGCCGGTGTCGTGTACATTCAAGCTCATTTGAGTGGCCTGCGGCAGCAGGCGGTTCACTACGCCGCGATTCCTGCCGCGATTCTGCTTATTTGCCTGGGAGTGGCGCTTCTTATCGGCACGGTCTTTCGCCGACTATTGTCTGAACCGATCGTTGGTCTCGCACGCACCGCCCGTCTCGTCTCACGTTACCGGGATTACTCGCTCCGGTTCGATCCGGCCCAGAGCTACGACGAGTTGATGTTCCTCACCGAGGCCTTCAATGAAATGCTGGCCGAAATCCAGCAGCGGGATGCTGCCCTGGAACAAGCCAGAAACGAGTTGGAGCTCCGCGTAGGGGAGCGCACCGCTCAACTGCGCGCCGCCAACCGCGAACTCGAGTCGTTCTCCTACACCGTCGCGCACGATCTGCGCGGGCCGCTCGAGATCATCAGCAACATCTGCTACATCCTGAGGGACCAGGCAAGGCGTGTCCCACCCGACGCCACGGACCCGATGCTGGCGCGTCTCAGCGCTTCCGTCGCGGAGATGTCTGACCTTATCGATGACCTGCTCAATCTTTCGCGCGCAACCAGCGCAGGGCTGCACCTGAAACGATTGGACCTGAGCGATATGGCCAGTTCCATCCTCGCCGACCTGGCCACTGCGCACCCGGAACGCAATGTGAAGACGGTCGTGCAACAGGGTTGCCACGCCAATGCGGACAAGGGCCTGATGCAAGTCGTCCTGCAGAATCTATTGCGCAACGCATGGAAATTCACCGGCTATAAGGAGTCTTCGCGGATTGAATTCGCCTGCACTCAAGAGGGCGCGGAGACGGTCTACTTCGTGCGCGACAATGGGGCCGGATTCGACCAGCGAATGGCAGACAAGCTCTTCAAGCCGTTTCAACGACTCCATACTGAAAACGAATTCTCCGGTACCGGGATCGGACTGGCCACCGTACACCGAATCATTGCCCGTCATGAGGGTAGAGTCTGGGCTGAGGGCGAGGTTGGCAAAGGAGCCACGATCTATTTCACTCTCGGCTCCCCCAACCCTTGACGCGGTGCTCGCAAGCCGCCGGGCGGAACGTGAAGATTCAGGTATCCTAGGCCCACTATGGCGACCCCGCCCAGCACGTCGGCCAGGCGCAACCGGATTGACGTCCGCGGCATTGTGCAGGGAGTGGGGTTCCGCCCGTTTGTGTACCAGCTCGCTCAGTCTCTCGGGTTGACGGGATACGTGTACAACTCGTCGTCGGGCGTGACGATTGAGATTGAGGGCGCCGAGGACGAAGTTCACACCTTTATCGAAACGCTGCGAACCAGCCCTCCGCAACTGGCGGCGATCAGCACAATCGCAATCAGCGAGGTTGAAACTCTCGGCGGCACCGGGTTTTCGATCCTTGAGAGTCACGAGGAGCTTGGCGGTTTTTCGCTGATCTCGCCTGACGCCGGTACCTGCGACGCCTGCTGGCGCGACTTCGGCGATCCCCTCAACCGTCGCTATGGTTATCCGTTCACGAACTGCACGCACTGCGGCCCGCGCTACACCATCATCCAGGACATCCCCTACGATCGAGCGACCACGACCATGGCCGGTTTCACCATGTGTGCTGCCTGTGCGGAGGAGTATGCAAACCCTGCAGACCGGCGCTTCCATGCCCAGCCCAACGCGTGCGGGATATGCGGCCCTTCGCTCGCGCTGGTCGCTCGAGGAACGTCTCCAGCCGACTGTTCGTTCACGGACCGGGATTCCCTGAAGATGATTCGCGAAGCACGGGCGTTGCTGCGTGCCGGAAACATTCTTGCCGTGAAGGGACTTGGCGGCTTTTTGCTGGCGTGCGATGCCGGCAACGACGCGGCCGTCGAAGAACTCCGCCGACGCAAGCGCCGTCCGGACAAACCGTTCGCTCTGATGGCGCGCGACGTTGCGTCGGTGAGGACGATCTGCCATGTCTCCGCAGAGGACGAGGCCGCGCTGGTCGATGTTCGCAGGCCTATCGTGGTTCTCCCGCGGCTCGGCAACTCGGTAGTATCCGCCTCAGTCGCACCGGGCAACGACACGCTTGGGGTCATGCTGCCTTACACACCTCTTCACTATCTGCTGTTCAGCGATTCACCTAAGACAGCGTCTGACTACACCGCCCTAGTGATGACCAGCGGCAACCTGAGCGAGGAGCCGATCGTCGTTTCGAACGCGGAGGCGTTGCGTCATCTCGACGGAGTCGCAGACTGGTTTCTGCTGCATAACCGAGACATCTGGATGCGCGCGGATGATTCGGTAGTGCGGACCTTCGAGGGGCGCGAGCGGGTGCTGCGGCGCTCCCGCGGATTTGTTCCGCAGACCATCGACCTCGGACTCGAACTCGACGAGGTGCTCGCATTTGGCGGCGAGTTGAAGAACACGTTCTGCCTCACCAAGGGCCGCTACGCCATCCTGAGCCAACACATCGGCGATCTCGAAAACTACGAGACCATGCAGTTCTTCGAAGAGACGCTCGCCCACTTGCAGCACTTATTCCGAGTTTCTCCGCGAGCCGTAGCTTACGATCTGCACCCCGGCTATTGGAGCACACGCATGGCGCTGGCCTCGAGCTTCGAACGCAAGATCGGCGTGCAGCATCATCACGCACACGTCGCGAGTTGCATGGCGGAGAATCATTTGCGCGACAAGGTGATCGGAGTAGCCTTCGATGGCACCGGCTTCGGCACCGACGGCAAAATCTGGGGTGGCGAATTCCTGGTCGCGGATTTTGCCGGATTCACACGCAGGGCCCACTTCCGCTACGTACCGCTTCCCGGCGGTGATGCCGCAGTCCGCCAGCCTTGGCGCATGGCGCAGAGCTACCTGCGCGATGCCTATAAGCGACACATCCCGAGCCGGCTCCAGTGCTTTCCCGGAGTGACTGCCAAGCAGATCGAACTGGTGGACACAATGCTCACCAAACAGATCCAGACTGTCGAAACGTCCTCCTGCGGCCGGCTATTCGACGCCGTCGCCGCGATTCTCGGGCTGACCTCGGAAGTGACGTTTGAGGGACAAGCGGCCATTGCTCTGGAAACATCCGCGACCCGCGCGAACGGCTCTCGGCACAAACTCGACTCCGAACGCTACGCCTTCAACATCGACGATGGCGAACCAATGATCGTCGACTTCCGTGCAACGATTCTTGGCATCGCCAAAGATATCGAGATAGAGGTCAGACCAGTCGAAGAGATTGCTGCTAAGTTCCACCATACGTTGGCCGCTGCCATCGTCGAGGTCTGCTGTCGCATCCGGAAAAGCGATGGGCTGGAACGCATCTGTCTAAGCGGCGGGACTTTTCAGAACCTTTACCTTCTTGAGCGTACGATAGTACAGTTACGCCGGTGCGGCTTTGCCGTATTCCAACATGCCATGGTTCCCGCGAACGACGGTGGAATCGCACTAGGGCAGGCCGTCATCGCGAACGAACTCTTGCGGCGAGAGCGATAGCAGAGGAGGTTCTTATGTGTCTCGCCATACCCGGAAAAGTGATCGAAACCTACGACCAGGGTGGACTGCGCATGGCCAAGGTGCAGTTCGGCGGCATCACGCGCGAGGCCTGCCTGGAATACTTACCAGAGACGCAGACCGGGGAATATGTTCTGGTTCACGTGGGCTTTGCCATCAGCCGTGTCGACGAGTTGGAAGCGGAACGAACCTACCAGGCGCTGCTGGAACTGGACCAGCTGAATGAGTTGGACTCGCCCGTAATCGAGGAAGTGGACGAGATCGAAGCAGCGAAACGGGCAAAGGTGAGCCGATTCATCAAGGGAGGCACTGGCAATGAAATACCTTGATGAATATCGCGATGGGGACGTCGCTACCAAGATCGTGGCCGAGATGCGGCGCATCCAGACCCAGCCGTGGGTGCTGATGGAAGTCTGCGGCGGGCAGACCCACTCCATCGTAAAGAATGGCCTGGATCAACTTCTGCCGGAAGGCATCGAGCTGGTCCATGGGCCGGGCTGCCCAGTTTGCGTAACGCCTCTGGAGATGATCGACAAGGCACACGCCATTGCGCGCCTACCGGATGTCATCTTCTGCTCATTTGGCGACATGCTGCGCGTACCCGGCTCGAATGGCGATCTGTTCACCATCAAGTCCGAAGGCGGCGATGTGCGCATCGTGTACTCGCCGTTGGACTGCCTGAAAATTGCGCGTGCCAATCCTGCGAAACAGATCGTCTTCTTCGCTATCGGCTTCGAAACGACCGCGCCGGCCAATGCGATGCTGGCGTGGCGTGCGCGCGAAGAGAAGATGAGCAACGTGTCTCTGCTGGTTTCGCACGTGCTGGTGCCGCCGGCGCTCGAAGCAATTCTCGCGTCGCCGGAGAACCGCGTGCAGGGATTTCTCGGCCCTGGCCACGTGTGTGCCGTGATGGGTTACAGCGAATACGTCCCCATCAGCGCCCGCTACAAAGTGCCGATCGTCATAACCGGCTTCGAGCCTCTCGATATCCTGCAAGGGACGCTGATGACGATCAAGCAACTGGAGGAAGGACGCGCAGTGGCGGAGAATCAGTACTCGCGTATTCTCGACCAGGTCGGCAATCTCCCGGCACAAAGGTTGATCGGCAAAGTCTTCGAAGTCTGCGACCGCAAGTGGCGCGGCATTGGGACGATTACGAAGAGCGGCTATCACCTGCGCGAAGAATTCGCCGCGCACGACGCGGAGAAGCTCTTCGACGTAGCCGAGATCGCCACACTCGAGCCGGAGATCTGTATCAGCGGAGCAATCCTGCGCGGGATCAAGAAGCCACATGATTGTCCCGCTTTCGGCACGCTATGCACGCCGCAGCATCCGCTGGGGGCAACCATGGTTTCGGCCGAAGGAGCCTGCGCCGCATACTACGCCTACGGACGCCACCTGAAGCCTCAGGGCGCCGACGCATTGCACCAAATCGCCTCGACTGCTGCACCCGCCGTCGGTGCGGCATCGGTCAACGGAGGCAGAGCATAGCCAATGGCGACCTCGGAAGACATAGCCGACAAGAGCCCGGAAGACACCGAGACTCCTGTCTCTCCACTGTTCGGATCCTGCCCAATCCCCATCTTCGAACACAAGCAGATCGTGCTCGGCCATGGCAGCGGCGGCAAGCTCACTGCTGATCTGATCGACAAGATATTCCTGCCCGCGTTCCGCAATCCCGTCCTCGACAAGCTCGACGATCAGGCAGTCGTAACCATCGGTGGCGCGCGTCTGGCCTTCACTACGGACTCTTTCGTTGTCACGCCGATCTTCTTTCCCGGCGGCGATATCGGCCGGCTCGCTGTGCATGGCACCGTCAACGACCTGGCAATGAGTGGAGCACGTCCGCTCTATTTATCGGCTGCGTTCATCCTCGAGGAAGGCCTGCCCGTCGACGATCTCCGCCGTGTCGTGGAGTCGATGCGCGCCGCCGCTGCAGACGCCGGCGTGCAGTTCGTCACGGGCGACACCAAGGTGGTTGATCGCGGCAAGGGCGACCAGGTCTTCATCACTACCACAGGCATCGGTGTCATCGAGAGCGGCATCAACATCTCCGCCGACCGTGCGCAGGTGGGCGACGCCATCATTCTGAGCGGCTACATCGGCGATCACGGCATGGCCATCATGTCGCAGCGCGAGGGCCTCGAATTCGAAGGAGCAATCGAAAGCGACTGCGCCTCACTGAACGGCCTGGTGGCCGCAATGCTGGCGACGCCCTCCACCGCTGGCCCCGATTTCATCCATTGCCTGCGCGACCCTACGCGCGGCGGAGCAGCAACCACTCTGAACGAAATCGCCAAACGTGCCGGCGTCGGTATGTTGCTGCGCGAGCGGTCGATCCCGGTGCGCGAATCGGTCAAGGGCGCCTGCGAAGTGCTCGGACTCGACCCCCTCTACGTCGCCAACGAAGGCAAACTGCTCGCCGTCGTCCGGCCCGAGATGGCAGAAGCCGTGCTGCATCAGATGCGCGCACACCCGCTTGGCCAGGACGCTGCCATCATCGGCGAAGTCGTCACCGGCCACCCCGGAATGGTGCTCATGAAAACCGAAATCGGCGGCACCAGAGTGCTCGACGTAATGTTCGGCGAGCAACTACCGCGCATCTGCTGACTCGATTGTGCGCTGTGGGTACGGCGGATTCGCAGGGGTTATGGAACCTAGCGCAGCCAGGCGCCTTGCCTTCACATGAACCACGCCGTCCTGATTCTGCAACACACCCTCCACCCAAAGAAACTTGCTGCGGACAACCGTCATCCGCTCGCGTTCGTACAGATCGGGCGTGACGATCACGTTCGCAATTCCAGTCTCGTCTTCCATCGAAAGGAAGATAAATCCCTTCGCAGTGCCCGGACGTTGCCGCGCAATCACGCACCCGGCAGCCTGCACACATTCCCCGTCCTTGCAGTGCCGCAGTTCCTCCGCGGAAAGCACCCCTCCGGATCGCAGTTCAGTTCTGCGGTAGTGCATCGGATGCCTCCCCACAGTTAGCCCAGTGCCCGCATAGTCAGCCACCATGCGCTCTTCGATGCTCATTCGCTGTAGCGGCAAAGTCTCCGAACCTTCGCGCAGCCATTCGCTATTCTGTCGCAGGAGCGGCCCTTCCAGTTTGCCGGCGCGCTCCACCTGCCACAGAGCATCTCTGCGGTGTTCAATCCCATCCAGCGAGTTCAAAGCCCCAACCCGCGCCAGTAGAGTAAGTTCCTTGCGGTTGAGCAGAGGCACGCGCAACGCAAGATCTTCAGCCGATCGAAACGCACCGTAACGCATACGCGATTCCACCAGCGCATCCGCCGCTTGCCTGCGCAGTCCCTTCGCATAGCCCAATCCCAGTCGCATCGAGAGCGACCCGCCGTTCTCATGCTCAATTGTGCAAGCCCAGTCCGAAATCTGCACATCGATCGGCTTAATCCGCAGACCGTGCCTCTGCGCATCCTTCACCAGCACCGCCGGCATATAGAAGCCCATCGGCTGATTGTTCAGAATGGCGCACGTGAATGCAGCAAGATACCACACCTTCAAATAAGCCGAAGCATACGCAATCAGCGCAAAACTCGCCGCATGCGATTCAGGAAATCCATACAGAGCAAACGAGCTGATGTTCTCCACAATAGTGTCCTGCGTCTTCACGTCGATACCGTTTATGGTCATACCGGCACGGAGCTTTGCCTCGAGATTCTTCATCCGTTCCCATGAACGCCGCATCCCTACAGCCCGCCGCAACTCCTCCGCTTCAGCACCAGTAAAATTCGCAACCGTCATCGCGATACGCAGCAACTGCTCCTGAAACAGAGGCACGCCCAAAGTCCGCTTTAACACAGGCTCCAACGATGGATGCGGATACGTGACCTCCTCCCTCCCCTGCCGCCGCCGCATATACGGGTGCATCATCTTGCCGACAATCGGCCCGGGCCGGATGATCGCCACCTGCACCACCAGATCGTAAAACTTCGTCGGACAGTTTCGCGGCAGCGATGCCATCTGCGCGCGGCTCTCCACCTGAAACATACCCACGGTATCCGCCCGCTGCAGTACCTTGTAAACTTCCTCATCCTCGGGCAGATGCGCGAGATCGACCCGCTCCCCATAGTGCTGCGGGATAAGTTCGATGCAATCTTTCAGCACGGCCATCATGCCCAGCCCAAGCATATCGACCTTGATGATCCCCAAGTCGGCGCAATCCTCCTTGTCCCACTGCACCACCGTGCGGCCCGGCATGGACGCGCGCTCCAGCGGCACCACACAGTTCAACTGACCCTGGCAGATCACCATGCCGCCCGAGTGTTGCCCCAGGTGTCGCGGCAAATTCTGAATGCGCATGCAAAGCTCGAGATACTTCGCGATGCGCGGATGCTTGAGATCAAACCCGGCGTGCTGAAACGAATGCGCCATCGTGTCCGTCTTGCCGCGCCACTCCCACTGGCTCACCAGGCCGGACAGCCGCCCCAGCGATTCCGCATCGAAGCCGAGCGCCTTACCCACCTCGCGCGCGGCCGATTTGCCGCGATAACTGATCACGTTCGCCGTCATCGCAGCGCCAAGTTCGCCGTACCGCTGATAGATGTACTGAATCGCCTGCTCGCGCTTGTCCTCCGACGGTAGATCAAGATCGATGTCCGGCCACTCACCCCGGTTCTCGCTCAGAAATCGCTCAAACAGCAATTCCATTCCAACCGGATCGATGGCCGTTATTTCCAGGGCATAACAGACTGCGGAGTTCGCCGCGCTTCCCCTCCCCTGCACCAGGATGTCGTGCGCTTTGCAGAACTGCACAATGTCCCAGACGATCAGGAAATAACCCTCAAACCCGAGCCGCGCAATCAGATCCAGCTCATGTGCCACCTGCTTTTTCGCCCGCTCCAACAAGCCACGATCGTTCTTCGGCTCATAACGCCGCGCCACGCCCTCCGCAACCCGCTTGCGCAAAAAACTCTCCATCGTTTCACCACTGGGAACCGGATAGCGCGGGAATTCGTAACCAAGATCGCCCAATTCGAACCGCAGCCGCGAAGACAGCTCCACCGTGTTGTCCACCGCCTCTGGCGCATCGCGAAAGAGCTCCGCCATCTCACGCGCCCCGCGCAGGTGCCGTTGGTTGTTCAAAGCGAGCAACCGCCCTGCGTGATCCAGATCAGTGTGGTGGCGTACCGCGGTAAACAGGTCGAGAATCTCGCGATCGTAGGCAGTTGCATGGCGGACACCATTGGTCGCAAGTACGGGCAGCTTCAAAGTCCGCGCAATATGTAACGTAATTTGATTGCGCCACTCTTCTTCGCGCTCCTGGTGGCGTTGCACCTCGACATAGACGCTCTCTTTCCCAAATATCCCCACCAGCCGCTCCACGACGTCACGCCCTGCGCTCTCACCGCCATTAACCAGCGCGGCAGCCAGCGGGCCTTCATCCCCTCCCGTCAGGCACACCAGCCCAGCCGAGTATTGCCGCAAGTCCTCCCACGTGGCAGTCCCTTCCCCCTTCGTCTTCTCGCGCATCTTGAACTGCGTCACCAGCTGGCACAAATTATGATAGCCAACTCGCGACTCACACAACAACGGCAGTCGCGCCGGCTCCGCGGAGTGTTGATGTGGAAGCCACATAGCAGGCGCAAGCCGTGCACCAAAGCTCGAAACCGCAATCTCCGCGCCAATATGCGCACGCACCCCATTTCGCTTAGCGCTGGTATGGAATCGCGCAGCCCCATACACCCCATTCCGATCCAGCAGTGCTATCGCTGGCATCTCCAGCTCAACCGTCCGCGCGATCAGATCCTCCGGCTGCGATGCGCCCTCCAGAAAACTGAAGGCGCTCGCAGCATGCAATTCCACATAGCGCTCAGTCATATAGCGCCACCATCTGCCACGCATGCTGCATCCCATCGCGCGCCAGGCAGCAGCACAGCAGCGCTCCATCGTTCGCTCGCGCAATCAAGTCCCACTGCTCCACCCCCCAGAGCGACGGATTCCACCAGTCGCCGCTCATCACCCAAGGCCCATACGCGCGCTCGACTTCATACCGCCTCTCGCGAAACGTAAACGCCTCTGGCTGCTGCCCGCGTAATATCACCGCTACTCTCTCCGCAGGCCGAAGCTGCCGCACTGCGGCAAGAGACACATCCGATCCATCAGGCTCGTCCGCAATGGAAATCACAGACGGCTCTGATGAAATCTCAAACCGCTCCATCCGAAATCGATCGGGCCGATGCGTGTCTGCAAGCACGGGCCGACCCACAGAGTCCTCGCCCACAATCGCGCGTATCCGCGCCAGGGTCACATCCAGCCGCATCGGCTCTGGAAGCTGCGGCGAGAACAACCCGAGCTGCACCTTGCTCGTACTGCCCGGCTCAGCGATCAGCGTCAGCGACAGAATCGCAGCCTGCGGCGGATGCGCCTCCAGATCAAGATGAATCAATTTCAGCCACATCTGCCGGTCATTGCTGGGCAACGCTGGCCGCACGGTTCGCGCATGTGTCGTACCACCCTCCAATACCAACGTAACCGTAACTGAAGCCAGTGCCAGCACTCGCGCTGCCGCCCTCAGGATCAACTGTTCCAGCATCACGCCAACCACAAACAGCAGCGACTCCAGCAACTCCACCGGAGCATCCAGTTCCATGCGCTCTTCCAGCCGAAACGCCGGCTCCATGGGAACGAAGAGATGTGGCAACTCCCCCCGAGCCAACTGACGAAGCCGCTTCCCCTCCTGCCCCAGCCGAGCCACTAGCTCTTTCTCCGGCAGTTCCGCCAACGCACCTAGAGTGCGAATCCCCCACAACGCAAACGTCTCCGCATGCTCCTCACTCAGGTCCAGCACATGCACAGGCAGCGGAGCCAACGCGATACCCTCGACCCCCGGCGGGATAATCGCCGTCTGCGTTGGCCTCCCGCGGGCATTGCAGATTGCAGCATGAAAATTACTGCTCACCGCGACACACGCAACTACGCCGTGTGCCCTCACCCGCCGCAGCAAACCCTGCGTCAGCACGTGCGGCGGACCAAGCAACTTCTCCGTTCCTGCAATGTTGATCACACACAGAAATGAACTGGAATCGCTGCGATCCTCCACCCGCGGAGAAAATGTTCCCGCGCATTCCAGCAACGCCTTTCGCGCCGCAACCTCTTCCACCAGCGAACGCAACAGCACAGTGACCGAATCGAACGTCTCAATCTCAACCTTCGTCATTCCCCGCGTAATTCCCAGCCTGCGCGCCCTCCCATTCATCGCACACACCAGTTGCAGCGGCGGCTCACCCTCCATCACAACTACCGTCCTCTCGCGCATCTCCGGCCGCAGCCGCAGCATCGCCTGCGCTGGAAACTCCCTCGCATACACACACGCATACAGCTCTCGCTGACCGTTCATCGCCGACCCGCCCATGTTGTCTCGCCGCGCCACGTTGCAACCCCGGCCCGCTGCGGCGGCTTGCGCATCGGCACCACCTTTTCAGCGCCCTGCGTAAGTCGTTGGCGCTCAATCTCAATCCTTCGTTCAAACCCCGCGAGCACAGTCGTCCCCTGCGCCTCTCCGCTGTGCAACCGCAGCACCAGCCCCGCGCTACTCTTCGCGCACGCATACTGCGTCAGCAGAAGAACGCTGGCCTGTGTTCGCTCCGCCGCGGCGCGATAGCGAAACCACGTCGCCAGCGGAATCCGCGTAACGTGTTCCGGCGCAAGGCTGCCCATGTCCAGCACAATCGCGCCAAAGCCGCCCGCCTGCAGCAGCAGATCGGTCACGCGCAGCGCCTGCCCAATCCGCGCCCACGGGCTGACTGGCAGACCCGCACCATGACTGCGCTGTTGCCCATTCAAAGCGAATCGCGCAAACGGAACTGGCTCGAAGACCTCGCGCTGCGCACGCGCCCTCCGCTGCGGCTCCGCGCATCGCGCCGCAATCACCTCAGGCCGCAACAAGCCGCTCACCGCATTGTCCATTCCTTTCGCCTCGCCGCGCGGATGACCGCCCATCCCGCCGCCATGCAGCCCTTTCATCGCCGGCTTCGGCACAAAATACTTCTTCGGAACCGTGAACCCGCCCGTACGTTGTCCCTCCATCGGCAAAGAACGCTGCGCACTCTGTTGCCTCACCACTCCACACCGCACCCACAACAACCGCGCCAGGTCCACACCGCACGCCGCCGCCGATTCAGGACTCAGCGCATCCGATACATCCACCCATGCGCAAACCTTTTCCACGCGCGTAACCTGCGCTACAAATCCGAGCGCCAGCGACGTACGCCCCGAGCACTCCGCGCCCACCATCTCGGTCAACGCGCCCACCGGCAGACCGCCCTGCAGCAACTCATCCACCGCGCCAATGCCGGTCGGCATCACCGGACGAATCATCCGCGGCACAGGCGTCAGCGCCGCAGGAATCCTGTCTGCCAAAGCGGCTTCGATCTGCGAGCGGAGTGCAACGGCGGAAGGCATAATCTTCGCCTTATATTCGCCTAACCCGCTGTGCGATACAAACCCCGTCTGCCACAGAAATAGTGCAGCTCGCCCCTAATCCGCAGACAGGAAATCGGTTACAACCCAAAAATATTTATTGCCCGCTTCGCAGAGCGATCAGTATCCGTTCGCCAGCAGATACTCCACGGTCAGGTCGTGGTTCCCGGCCTCCGCCCGCTCCCGGCTCTCCGCATACTTCGCCAGCACGTCCACCTCGAGATTCACCGCCATCCCCGGCTTCAGCGTATGCAGATTGGTCGCCGAATACGTATGCGGCAGAATCGCGATCCATATCTCATCGCCTGCGATCCCCGCCACGGTCAGGCTGATGCCCTCCACCGCAATCGACCCTTTCTCCACCACGTATCGCGTCAGCGACTCCGGCAACCGCACCCGCAGCACCCAATCGCTTGCCGCTACGCCCGCCGACACCGGATCGAGCCCCACCAGCGTCCCTATCCCATCCACATGCCCTTGCACCACATGTCCACCCAACGGCGAACCCGCCGGCGTCGGCAATTCCAAGTTCACCACTGATCCCGGGCGCAGCCGCGACAACGTCGTCCGCGCAATCGTCTCCGCCGCCAGGTCCGCAGAGAAGCGCGGGGGAAACGCCTCCGCCTCGATCCCCAGCGCCGTTAAACATACCCCGCTCACCGCCACGCTATCGCCCAGCCGCAGTTGATCCGCAATCGCAGGCGCAGCAATCGTCAATCGCGCCGCACCTGTTCCCGGCGTAAAGGAAATCACCTTGCCCGTCGTCTCAATCAGTCCCGTAAACATGCTTCTAGCCTAGCGCATCACGCCCGCACCACCCGCACCGCCAGGTAAGGCCGTATCGGCAGCGGAATATCCACCGCGCCCGAGAGCACCCCACCCACCGGCGTCACCGTCATCGCCATCGTGTCCAGTATCTCCGCCTTGAACTTCACACCCTCCGGCAACTTGTAGCTCTGCGTCGCATGCTGCCTGTCCCACAGATACGTCAGGTAGTATTCGCCCTCCACGCCCCAGGTATACCTGCCAGACAGCACCGTCGCGGCCGCCGGCGCCGCATCCGCCACCTGCTTGAAGAACTTCAGCAGCGCCGGACTCTGTCCCACCAGCACGCCTCCCTTCGACCACCACAACTCCTCCCGGTCATTCAGATACGTCTCGCCATGGCCGCAGAACGCACCCTCCACCAGTGTCAGCCAGAAGTTGGCCACCAGCCGGGTCGCCGTAATATCGCCCCACGGATCGTGGATGTCCCCCTCATACTTGCACTCGTCGAACACCACCGGCTTCCCATACTTCCTGATGTACCCTGGCGCATTGTCGGGCATATCGTTCTGCACGCTCACATGGCTGATCCAGGGCTTCGAATGGTCGAAGAAAACATTGCCCTGGTGGATCGAGCACAGATGCCGATATGGATCATCCCGCGCAATCAACTCGCCGAACCGCACAAAATCTGACTCCTTCTTCGCCTTGAAAAAATCCCACTCATTCGCCAGAGACCACCACACATTTCTGTATGCCCCCAGCCGCGCGATCATGTACTGCAGATAGCGGTCGTCGTTCTCCGCGCCCATATTGTCGAAGCCCCAGTGCCCCTCATCGTACGGATGGAACAGGATGACATCCGCCTCAATCCCCATCGCACCCAGCTGCGCCACACGCTGCTCGAAGTGCTGGAAATACTCCGGATTGATCTTCGTAAAGTCCCACTTGTTCGGAGCCACTCCCACAAACGGATAACGCTGCGGCTCAACCTGGTTGTAGTGATACCACTTGGGAAACACGCACATCCGCATCTTGTTGAACGGGGCTCCCGCCAGAGTCTTCAGCGTCTGCTCTTCCAGCGCCGCCGGCTGACTCGTCCACGCATAACAGGTCGTCCCCAGCTCGCGATACGTTGCTCCATCCGCATACGCAAAGTGATACTTGTCCTTCACCCGCACCGGCCCACGATTCGCCGCGCCCGCCGCCCGCACCGTAAACCTTCCCGTCTTCCCATCCAGCTCCGGACGATTGCTCTTCGTCGTGTACGTCCACTCACCAACTACATCCGGCATAAAGCGAACCCGGTACATCCCGCCGCCGTCATAGAATCCCCCAACCGCAACACTCTTCCCACTGCTCTCAAACGTGGCGCCAAACTCGACCTCAACAAACGGATTCCCGTTCGCCGGCCCGGAATACGCCGCCTCATAGACTCCCCACAGCTCCACATCGTTCTTCGCGCCCTGCGCCTCCAACACTCCAGGACCCATCGCTGCACCCGCCACCGCAAGCGCTCCCGCCTTCATCATCTCTCTCCGCGAAATCTCAGCCATCCTCAATCTCCTTCCAAAACTCCGCCCCAAGCATATAAGTAACTGCTCGTCTTCCGTGGGCCCGCAAGCTTTTACTGATAGCTCATAGCTGACTCGCTGATAGCTCGAGAACCTAAATCGAGTTGCCCCAAACATCCCGCAGCCACCCGCTCACGCAAACATCCTCACCAAACATCTCGCGCGTCACTCTCACCATCGCCATCTCTACCACCTCAGGCGACTCGACTGCCGCCGCAAACCGCACTCCACCCGCGCCCATCTTCTTCTTCGACTTGAACAGCACCACCCGATCCACCAGGTTCGCCGCCAGAAACGCCCCATTCAGCGCCGAGCCGCACTCCAGCATCACGCTTAAAATCTTCCGCTCGCCCAGCACATCCAGAACAGCCCCCAGATCCAGCCGCCCCGCACTCCCCTCCGCGACACGCACGACCTCAATCCCAGCCGCCTCCAGCACCGCAACCCTCTCCGCCTCAGCCTCCCGGTCGCAAATTACCAGCACATCCCCGCTCGCACTCTCTACCAGCTTCGAATCCAACGGCATCCGCAACCGCGAATCCAGCACCACGCGCAACAGCTTTCTTCGCCGCGGCAGTCCGCTGCGGTCCGTCAGCTTCGGATCATCCGCCAGCACGGTGCCAATGCCGGTCAGCACCGCATCCGCCGCATGACGCATCGCCTGAACCTCGGCCCGGGCTTCCGCACCAGTGACCCAGTGAATCTGCTGCTCCTTCCGCTGCGAAGGCGGCGGAGCCAGCATCCCATCGACCGACACCGCGGCCTTAAGCGTCACCAGCGGCCTGCCTGTCCGGATGAACCGCGCAAATGCCTCGTTCACTGCGCGCGCCTGCGCCTCGCACACACCGACCACCACCTCAACTCCCGCTTCCCGCAGCCGCGCAATCCCTTCCCCGCTTACCAGCGGATTGGGATCGACAGAAGCCACTACCACCCGGTCCACACCCGCTGCAATCAGCGCATCCGCACAAGGCCCGGTCCGCCCATGATGACTGCATGGCTCCAGCGTGACATAGACCGTAGCCGCGCGAGCCCGCTCCCCAGCCTGCTTCAGCGCAACAATCTCAGCATGATCGAACTCATCGTAAAGGTGCGCCCCCTCGCCGACCACCTCGCCGACCCGCACCACCACGCACCCTACCTGCGGATTCGGCGACGCCAGGCCAACCGTAGCCCGCGCCAACTCCAGCGCCCGGTTCATGAACTCAGCGTCAATCGCTCGCTCTGCCACCTCGAACCTCGAACCTACTTCACCATCGAATCCACAAACGCACCGCTATCGAAGGGCAGAATGTCTTCCATCTTCTCGCCCACGCCGACAAACTTGACCGGCAGCCCAAGCTCGGTCGCGATGGCCAGCACGATCCCGCCCTTCGCCGTTCCGTCCAGCTTGGTCAGCACGATGCCCGTCACCCGCGCGGCTTCCGTAAACAGCCGCGCCTGCTGTAGGCCGTTCTGCCCCGTCGTAGCGTCCATCACCAGCAGCGTTTGGTGCGGTGCGCCTGGAACCAGCCGCTCTGCCGTCCGCCGCATCTTGTCGAGTTCCTTCATCAGGTCGGTCTTCGTATGCAGCCGCCCGGCCGTATCCACAATCAGAACATCGGTCCCGCGCGCCTTCGCCGCCGTACACGCATCGAAGAGTGCCGCCGAAGGATCGCCGCCCGTCTTCGTCTTGATCATCGGCACATCCGACCGCGAAGCCCACACCTCAAGCTGCTCGATCGCCGCCGCACGAAACGTATCCGCCGCGCACAGCAGCACGGTCCTGCCCGTCCCGCGATACAGCGCCGCCAGTTTGCCCGTAGTGGTGGTCTTGCCGGTCCCGTTCACTCCTACCATCATCACCACTTCGGGCCGCGAAGCCGGAATCACATCCGGTGTAGCCACTCCGTCGAGCACCGCCTTCAACTCAATCTTCAGCAGCCGCCGCAGTTCGTCGCCGCCCTCGATCCCCTGCCGCAGCCCCCGCTGCCGCAAATTCTCGATGATCGTCCGCGCGGTAGCGGCGCCGATGTCCGCCCGCAGCAGCACCACCTCCAACTCTGCCAGCGACGTCTCGTCGACCTCGCGTGTCAGCGCCAGCACCGACCCAATCGACTCCGAGAACGAGTCGCGAGTGCGCGTGACCGCCTGCTTCATGCGGTCGAAGAAGCCACGTTTCTCCGGCGGAACAGCGCCTGCGACGAGCGATTCCTCGCCCGCCTCTAAGTCCTTGCCTTCGTCTGTCGTTTCGGAATCGGGCTTACGTTTGCCAAAGAGGGAAAATGCCATACTCCCTCTAGTTTAGCGGATGCGAGTGAAGTACCATGGCATTGAGCGAGGTGTTCTTCATGGCCACGTCCGCCCCCACTTTTGTCCCGTTGGAAGAGTACGTGAACACGACCTACCGTCCCGACCGCGACTGGATCGACGGTGAAACGAAAGAGCGCAATATGGGCGAGCAGCCCCACGCAAGCGTACAGGCCTTCTTCGTACAATTATTCAGGAACAATGCAACGAGATGGAACATCCGCGTGCTTCCTGAGCAACGCGTCCAGACCTCTGCAAAACACTACCGTATCGCGGATGTCTGCGTCGTGCGCCGCGAGACTCCATTCGAGCCCATCGTCCGTACCGCGCCGCTGCTCTGCATCGAAATCCTCTCCCGCGACGACCGTATGAGCGAAATCCAGGAGCGCGTCGAAGACTACCTCGCCATGGGTGTGGCGGCGGTCTGGGTGGTCGATCCGCGTCGCCGCCGTGCTTACGAGGCCATTCCCAGCGGCGCGCTCCAGCCTGCGCTCACCGAACTCACCGTCGCCGGAACGGAAATCCGCATTCCAGTGCCCGACGTCTTCGCCGAGCTCGAGGAACTCGAAGCACGGGTTTGATCCGGCCTTTACTCGTCCCGTCCCGGCCGCGCCATCAAGTCCCGAATCGCCTCTTTCGGGCTCTTTCCCCGGTGCAGAATCGCGTCCATCTGTTCCGTAATGGGCATCTCCACCCCATAGCGCTCCGCCAACCCCAGCGCAGCAGCCGTGCTGCGTACTCCCTCCGCCACCTTGCCGTGCAGTCCCTCCAGAATCTCCGGCAGCGCTCGCCCTTTGCCGAGCTCGGTTCCCACCGTCCGGTTCCGCGAGAGCGATCCTGTGCAGGTAAGCACCAGGTCACCCACCCCCGACAAGCCGGCCAGCGTCTGCCTCCGGCCGCCGCACGCCACGGCCAGCCGCGTCATCTCGGCTATGCCCCGCGTAATCAGCGCCGCCGCCGAGTTGTGCCCCAGGTCCAGTCCATTCACCACACCGGCCGCCAGCGCAATCACGTTCTTCAGCGCGCCGCCCAACTCCACGCCGGCCACATCGTCGTTGGTGTACAGCCGCAGGGTGGACGATCCGAACTCCTTCTGCACGCTCAACGCTACGCCGGGAATCGCAGACGCGGCCACCATCGCCGTAGGAATCCCTGCAGCGACCTCGGCCGCGAAGGTCGGCCCGCTGATCACTGCAAACGGGTTGTCCGTCAGCGAGGCAATCACCTGCGACATGCGCAGCAGGCTCGTCTCTTCCAGCCCCTTGGTCGCGCTCACAATCATCTGTTCCCGCGCCAGCAGCGGCGCAATCTGCCCCACTACCCGCCGCATGTGTTCCGACGGAGTCACGCACAGGACAATGTCCGCGGCGGTCACCGCCTTCGCCAGGTCCGAAGTCACTGCCACATCCGCCGGAACCACGTACCCCGGCAGAAACGGCTTGTTCTCGCCCGTCTCTTTGATCTCCACCGCCAACTCCGGCACGTACGACCACAGGACAATCGAGTGTCCGCCCCGCCGCGCCAGAGAAATCGCCAGCGCCGTTCCCCACGCGCCCGCGCCAATCACTGCAATCCGACTCATGCCTCCGCCTTCCCTGTTGCGGTTTCCGGCCCCGACTTCGACTTCGATCCGAACCGGCTCTCCATCCCGCTCAGCAGCCGCCGGATGTTCGCGTGATGCTTCACAATCACCAGCACAGGAATGAAGAGAAATCCAAACACCACCATCGGCGTCCACGGCTTCACAAAGTGGAACCCAAACAGCGGAAACATCGCCGACCCCACAATCGACGCCAGCGAAACATAGCGCGTGAGAGCAAATACCACCGCAAACACCACGAGAACCGCGACCGCCGACGGCCACGTCAGCGCCAGAAACACGCCCAGCGCGCTGGCCACGCCCTTTCCTCCACGGAATCCCAGCCACACCGGAAATACATGTCCCAGCACGGCCGCGATCGCCGCCGCTACCGCTACGTCATAGAGGCCCGGCGCAATACGGCGCGCAATCATCACTGCCAGGTACGCCTTGCCGAGATCGAGCAGCAGCGTGGCCAGCCCCAGGCCTTTCGCTCCGGACCGCGCCACATTGGTCGCACCAATGTTGCCGCTCCCCTGCGCTCGTATGTCTTCATTGCGAAAGATCCGCACCAACAGGTAGCCAAATGGAATGGACCCAAGCAGGTAAGCGATCGCGATCGAGAGGATCCAGGGATTCATGAGCAATGCGTGAGCCTTCTTTATTCTGCAAACCTTGAGTTTACCAATTCAGCCGCGAAGACTCATTCCATCTTGACTCCGGGGCGTGATATTTGCCCCCCTCCCCCCCGGGGGGTGGTGTCCTTAAGTTGCCTGTTTGCCACAGATAGAAAAATGTGTGGCTGCAAATATTTGATTTCATGTGCGTTACAGTCAAATATTTCATTCTGTTCGACTTATCCCTGTTTTGTTAGGCAGGTCCTGCGGGAGTCACCCCTCCGGCACGACGCAAATTTTCTTTGCCCCTTAATTTAATTGTACGCCCTGGTGTCAAGGGCTTCGCGGTTCTTCGCGGTTAAGAACGCGCATGAGTCGTGTTCATGCCGGCGCTACAAGACAACTACGGAGATTCTGCACGTGGTGCAGAATGACGGCCTTGCGCCGCAGAATGACGGTCTTGTCCTTATGTCCGCTCCAGCAGGCTTCGTCGTAACTGCTCCAGCGCATGCTGACTGGCCCAAAGCCGAATCCGTTCCCGATCCCCCGTCAGATTCAACTCCACCACCTTCGCCTTGCCCTCGCCCGCGAACGAAACAGCCACGTATACCAGCCCGATCGGCTTCCCTTCATCCGGCCCTGTGCCGGGCCCCGGCCCGGCAATCCCGGTAATCCCCACGCCGACATCCGCGCGCGTCTTGCGCCGAATCCCCTCGGCCATCGCGCGCGCCACCGCCTCGCTCACCGGCCCCTCGGTCCGCACCATCTCCTCGGGGACGTCCGCGAACGTCGTCTTCAGCCGATCCGCATAGACCACCGCGCCGCCCAGAAAATATCGCGAGCTTCCCGGCACTGCCGTCAGCCGCTGAGCGAGCAAGCCGCCGGTGCAGCTCTCCGCCGCGGCCAGCGTCATGTGCCGCAGCCCCAGCATCAGCAGCACCACCTCTTCCAGCGATTCGCCGTGCGAGGAGAAGATGGCCTCGCCCATCTCGGCCTCGATCTTCCCCGCCAGTTCGTCCACCCGCGCCTGCGCGTCCGAGGCGCTTGGCTTCGCGCAAACAAAATGCAGTTGAATCTCGCCCGACCCCGCCAGGATTGTAGTCTCCACATCCGTGTATTGCTTGTAGATCGGAGCCGTCCGCTCATCCACCTGCGACTCCGGAATGAGCGCCATGCGGAGCAGCCGCTTCGCCATGTGCCGTTCCGGCAGAGTCGCCGCCAGCCTGGGCCGGCACTCCGCCTCGTACATCGCCTTCAACTCGCCCGGAGGCCCGGGGAGCAGAATCACGATCTTCCTGTGGCGACCCACCACGGTGTCGATGTACTGCCCCGGCGCGCTGCCATTGGCGTTCGCCAGCACCTCGGCCCCCTCCAGCACGTCGGCCTGCTTGGCGTTGTTCTGCGGCATGGTCATGCGCCGAGACGCAAACCGCTTGTACATCAGCGTCAGAATCTCAACGTCGCGCCGCAGCTTCAGACCTAGCGCATCGCCCACCGCCTCGCGCGTCAGGTCGTCCTCAGTCGGCCCCAGCCCACCCGAAAAAACCACCACGTCCGCGCGCGCGATCGCAATCTTCGCCGCACCCGTCAGGTGTTCGAGGTTGTCCCCGACAATTGTCTTGAACGCCACCTGCACACCCAGCTCGTTCAGCCGCGCCGTCAGGTACAGCGAGTTCGTGTCCTGTCGAAACGGCGTCAACATCTCCGACCCGGCAGCAATAATCTCAGCAATCATCTTATGTTTGTCATTCCGCAGCGCAGTGGAGGAATCTGCTTTTTCTCGTGTGCTCTATACCAGCTTCCGCCCCTCAATATCCAAAGCAACATGGTACAGCGCGTCCCGCGTAGCCAGCGCCGCGCATCCATCCTCCAGAAACGCCAGCCCCACCAGATCATTTCCCGACACCGCAAGCGAAGCCTCCCGCCCCGGCGTAATCCGCACAATCCCGCGCTGCCCACGCAGCGACGCAGCCACATACAAGTTCCCATTCACATCGAACGCCATCCCCTGCGCACGCCCCAGCCCCTGATAGAACACCGTCGTGCTCCCATTGCGGTCGATCGCATGAATTGCCTGGTTGCTCGAGGTCGTCGGCCCGGTCACGAACAGCGTCCCCTCATCGTTGAACGCCAGGTGATACGCAGCGAAGCTCGGCTCCAGTGTCGCCACCACAAAAATCTCGCGGTCCGCCGACCCGTGATCCGGTCCCACCTTGAAGATCGTCCCCGACCGATCGCCGACAAACAAATTTCCGTCGCGGTCGAACGCAATCCCGGTCGCGATCCCCATGCCCTCCGCGTACGTGGAAATCGCGCCTTCCGGCGAGATGCGGTACACCGTCCCTTCCGCCCGCGAACTCACGTACAGATACCCGCTCGCATCGAACGCCAATCCCGTCGCATTCAGCAGGTCCCTGGCAAACGGCCGCACCTGGAAGTCCCGCGCAATCGAAAAGATCGACACCGGCACGCTCTGACCCCGGCCGCCCGACACCGTCGCATACACCGTCCCATCCGCGTCCACCGCCGGATTCGCCACCGGATGCAGGTTCTCCGCCATCGGCACAGCTACCCGCAGCACCAGTGGATTGCTCGCGTTCAGGTGCCGTCCGCCATCCGCGACCGCAAGCACCACATCGCCCGAGATCGTTCCCTCCGGGATCCGGATCACGGTCCGCCCCATCCGGCTCAGCGCCAGGTGTATCGGAATTTCGCCTACCGTTACCAGCGGCAGCGTGTCCCCGCTCTTCGGCTGGAGCCCACTGCCGCGCAACTCCACCTCGCCCCCGGGCATCGCCGCAGGAGGGCTCAGCGACACCAGGTGCGGAGCATCCGCCTTCGACCCATGCAGTAAGGGACTCATAGTACCCCCAGCCTAGCCCCGACCGCGCCCCAGCGCAAACCTGCCACAACACTGGGTGCCCCACATCTCGATTTTGAGATGTGGGCTGCCGCCATAAAGCTCGGGTGCCCCATTCATCGCAGTCCCTTCGCGGTGAGTGGGCTACACCCAATCTTCGGTTAGAACAGCCTTCCCAACAGCAATCCCACCGCCAGCGCGAGCACTCCGGCGGCCACATCATCCAGCATGATCCCGGTCCCTTCCGGCAACGCCTCCAGCCGCCGTATCGGCCAAGGCTTCCAGATATCGAACAGCCGGAACAGCACCAGGGCCAGCACCGCATGCTTCCAGTCTGGACGCACTGCGATCAGCGCAATCCACTGCCCTGCCACCTCGTCGATGACCACAAAGCCGGGGTCCTCGCGTCCGGCTTCGCGCGCCACAATCGTCGCTGCCGGAATCCCGACCAGGGTCGCCGCCACCGCCGCTAGCGCAGTCCCCACCGCCAGCGACCCCGTTCCCGCGTGCAGCACATGCGCCGTCCCGTACCACAGCAACACTGCCGCCACCGACCCGTACGTCCCCGGCCCCGGCTTCAGCAACCCCGCGCCAAACCAGGTGCTCAGCACCCAGGCCCACGCCGTCTTCTTCAAGTGCGGGCGCCCCGCGTCTCGATTCTGAGAGGTGGAATCAGCCCCCGTCGCCGGCGCCACTACTCCCCGTCCCCTGAATTGCCGGACGAGTCCGACCGCCCACGATCCCGCAGCCCTTCCAACTCATCCAGCACATCCGGATCGTGAATCGGCGAGCTAATCACATATCCTCCACTCGCCCACTTGCCCAGGTCGATCAACCGGCAACGGTCCGAGCAGAACGGAAAGTCCTCACTCCCCACCAGCACAATCGTCTTGCAGGTCGGACACCGCAGCGTCTTCAGCTTCTTCGCCATATCCCTATTCTAAAACCTGGCGCCGGGCGGCTGTTACCTGCCAACCTTCACAATCCGTACACCTGCATCGCGGTCCCGCCAAACACCGCCGCCCGTTCCGCCTCACTGAACCCGGCAAAGTAATTCCGCAGTACGTCAAACCACTGGGCATAACCGCTCGCGACCAGGCACACCGGCCAGTCAGAGCCGGCCATCAGCCGCTCCGGCCCAAACGCCTCTACCGTCGCATCCAGGTACGGCTTCAGCGTCTCCGGCGTCCAGGTCTTCCAGTTCGCCTCGGTCACCATCCCCGACAGCTTGCACCACACATTCTCCCGCTGCCCCAGTTCCATCATGCGCGAGGCCCACGGCTCCAGCACTCCGCCCGCGATCAGCGGCTTCGCTACGTGGTCCAGCACGAACGGCTGGTCCGGATGCTCATCCACGAAGTAGATCGTGTCCGCCAAATGGCGCTCGTAGATGAGAATCTCGTACACCAGCCCGCTGCCCTGCATCGTGCGAATCCCGGCGTTGAAGTCCTCGCGCAGAATGTAGTGCTCGTCCATCTCCCCCTGAATCACGTGCCGGAGCCCCTTCAGCTTCTCGCGGCCGTCGAACTCCTCCATGCACGCGGGAAACTCCTCGCCGGCAATCGGCGCCCAGCCCACTACGCCCCGAATCGCCTCGCAGTCGTCCGCGAGATCGAGCAGCGAACGCGTCTCCTCCAAGGTCTGGCGCGCCTGAACGGCGATCGTCCCGTCGATCCCCGCGGTCACCATCGCCTCAATCAAATCTTTCGGCAGGAAATCCCGCCGCAGCGCCTGCATCTCGTCGTCGATCCACCCGTACTCCAACGGCGAATACCGCCAAAGGTGGTGATGCGCATCGATCGTCTGGGTCCGTCCTGCCTCGTTCGCTTCGTCGGTCACGTCTCATCCTCTGCTTCCGGCGGCAAACGCCTGCCAAAGTGGTGCCAGTCTATCGCACCCTCGGGGTCTGAAGGCGCTGAACCTCGGGTCATCGGGCAGCGGCTGAGATTTTCGCCTCAGATCCCTGTTCTACGTTCGATCCGTGGCTTATGATGTTGGCCTGACGCAACAACGTTCGGCCATCTTGTCAGCAGATTGCAACCCTATCCGAGGAGAATTCTATGGCCACCCAGAAAAAAGCATCGAACTTTACTGCCGAGGAACGTCAACTCTTGCCGGGCAGCGAAAAAGCTGCCTTCCACCTTCCCGCTGAAAAGCCCGCAACCGGCAAGGTCACCGTCTCCGTCATCGTCCGGCGCAAGAACGAGCTGGATTCCAGCCAGTTTGGGAAAACCCAGATCACGCGCGCGGAATACGCGAGAAAACATGCTGCTGACCCAGCCGACCTGAAACAGATCCATGCCTTCGCCAGGCAATTCGGCCTCACCGTCGAGAAGGGCACACCCAAGCCCGAGCGCCGCTCCGTGTTGCTCACAGGCACTGTTGCCGCCATGCAAAAGGCCTTCGGGGTCGAGCTTAAACATGCCACCATGGATGGCACAACCTACCGTGTCCGGGAAGGAGGAATCCACCTTCCCGCCAGCCTCTCGAAGATCGTCGTCGCCGTGCTCGGCCTCGACAACCGGCCGCAGGCGAAGCCCCACTTTCGTTATCGCGAAGAACCCGTCCCTGCCGGCGGCTTTCGCCCCGCCGCCCAGGCCACCACTCCCTCCTACACGCCGGTCCAGGTCGGCCAACTCTACAAGTTCCCCGCAGGCGCCAACGCCGCGGGCCAGACCATCGGCATCATCGAGCTTGGAGGCGGCTTCCGCCCCGCCGACATCGCCGCCTACTTCAAAACGCTCGGCCAGAAAACGCCAACCGTGATTGCCGTGTCGGTCGACAAAGGCAAGAACGCGCCCTCCAACGCCAACAGCGCCGACGGCGAAGTCATGCTCGACATCGAGGTAGCGGCGGCCGTCGCGCCCGGTGCCAAGATCATCGTCTACTTCACGCCCAACACCGACCAGGGATTCACGGACGCCATCGGCGCCGCCGTCCATGACACCGCCAACAAGCCCAGCGTCATCTCCATCAGTTGGGGTGGCCCGGAGTCAAGCTGGACCCAGCAATCGATGGCCGCGCTCGACGCCGCCTGTCAATCCGCCGCGGCGCTCGGCATCACCATCACGGTGGCCGCAGGCGATGACGGTTCCACGGACGGCGTCACCGATGGCCAGAACCACGTCGACTTCCCCGCCTCCAGTCCCCACGTTCTCGCCTGCGGAGGCACCAAGCTGGTCGGCTCCGGTTCAACCATCACGTCCGAGACCGTCTGGAACGAACTCGCCTCCAAGGAAGGCGCTACCGGCGGCGGAGTCAGCACTGTCTTCGCACTGCCCGCGTGGCAGGCAAGCTCGAACGTGCCCAAGGCAGGCACCTTTGCCGGACGCGGCGTACCGGATGTCTCCGGCGATGCCGATCCAGCAACCGGCTACGTCGTCCGCGTCGATGGCCAGACCTCGGTGATCGGCGGAACCAGCGCCGTGGCGCCGCTGTGGGCGGGACTGATCGCCCTCAACAATGCGCAGAACAAAACGACAGCCGGCTTCCTGCAACCCGCGATCTACGCCGCCAAAGCAAAGTCCGCGTTCAACGACATCACCGCAGGCAACAATGGAGGCTTCACGGCCGGTCCCGGCTGGGACGCCTGCACCGGCCTCGGTTCGCCCGTTGGAACCTCACTGATCGCGCTCCTCGGCGGTGCGTCGGCAAGCGTGGCTAAAGGCTCCTCAAAGAAGCCTCCCGCTAAGAAGTCCGCGCCCGCGAAAAAGCACGCCATCAAGAAACATGCCGTCAAGAAGCACGTTGTCAAAGCCCCAGCGTTAAGGAGAGCGGTAGCAAAGTCCGCCGCAAAGAAAAAGAAGAGGTAGGCGACTGCTCCTGCCGTCAGACCAATCCGATACGACGGCTCCAAGCGCAACTACTTCTTTCCGCAAATAACCACCGGTCCCCACGTTCGTCGCCACGAACGTGGGACTTCTCGCTCTTGCCTTTCAACTAACAACTAGCAACCAACAACTATCTTTATGCAACAATTCTGCATGCCCCGACTCCTGCCTGTCGCCTGCATCTGCCTGGCCGCGTCTCTCTCCGCCCAAAGCACCATGCCCCCGCCTGCCGACCAGCAGCTCGCTCACGACCTCTACAAGCAGTTCATCGAAATCAAATCCGGCTACACCACCGGCGCGACCACCGCCGTCGCCGAAGCCGCCGCCGCACGTCTCCGCGCTGCGGGCTTCCCTGACTCCGACATCTTCCTCGGCGGCCCCATCCCCACCAAGTTCAACCTCGTCGTCCGCCTCCACGGCAGCGGCACCCACAAGCCTATCCTCCTCCTCGCCCACGAAGACGTGGTCGAAGCCAAGCGCGAAGACTGGTCCGCCGGCCTCGACCCCTTCGTCTTCACCGAAAAGGACGGCTACTTCTACGGCCGCGGCACCTCCGACGACAAGGACCAGGCCGCGGTCTGGATCGCCAACCTCATCCGCATGAAGCGTGAAAACTTCGTCCCCGACCGCGACATCATTGTCGCCCTAACCGCAGACGAAGAGGGCGGAGGCCCCTACAGCGGAATCGAGTGGCTGCTGAAGAATCACCGCGAGCTGATCGATGCCGAATACGCCCTCAACGAAGGCGGCTATGGCGAACTCTCCCACGGCAAAAAGATCGCGAATGACATCCAGGCCGGCGAAAAGTACATGGTCAGCTTCCGCTTCGAGGTGCACAACAAGGGAGGCCACAGTTCGCTGCCCGTGCCGGATAACGCCATCTACCACCTCGCCGCCGCGCTCACCCGCCTCGCCGACTACGGCTTCCCGCTCAAGACCAACGACGCCACCAACGCTTACTTTCACCAGATGGCCCGTATCGAAACCGGCCCCGCGGGACTTGCGCTCGAAGGCTTCGACGGCTCTAAAACCTCGCTCCAACGCGCTGCCGCTGCCTCGCCTACCTGGAACTCGATGCTGCGGACGACGTGCGTGGCAACACAACTCGAAGGCGGTCACGCGATCAACGCCCTGCCCCAACTCGCCGCCGCCAACATCAACTGTCGCGTCCTGCCGGAGGACTCCGTCGAGTACGTGCAGCAGACCCTCACGCGCGTCGTCGCCGACCCGCAGGTCTCCATCACCATTCTCGGCGAAGTCCACAAAGCCCCGGGCTCGCCCCTCAACCCGCAAGTCATAGCCGCCGTCACCGCCGCCACCCAGCGCGAGTGGCCCGGCGTTCCAGTCGTCCCCATCATGGTCCCCTACGCCACCGACGGCGCCTATCTTCGCGCCGCTGGAATCCCCACCTACGGCGTCCAGGGCTTCTTCATGGACCGCGACGACATCCGCTTCCACGGCCGCGACGAGCGTCTCCTCGTCACATCCTTTTACGAGGGCCAGCAGTTCCTCTACGACCTGGTCAAGACGCTATCGACCAGCCAATAGGTTCGGGTGCCCCAGCCTGCCCTGAGCTTGTCGAAGGATCTCGATTCTGGGACGTGGGTTCGAGCCGCAGCCTACTTCCCGGAATACAGCATGTCCTTGATGGCCGCGCGCCGCGCTGCATTCGCCTCACGCGAGGTCTTCAACACATCTCCACCACCCACAGGCCCTTCCGCCTCAGGTTCGCTGCACTGCGGACACCGATTCGCGAAACCAGGCTTGCCCGGCTTCAGCTCAAACTCTTCCTCACACACGACACAAACTTTGATTGGAAATGCCATTGATTCTCTCCACCTGAATCTCCATAATACGACTCTCATCTACAGAACTGAATGCCGAACGCAGCATCGAGGTGGTCGTTCACACAGCTAAAGCTCAATCTCAAATCGAATCAGCATGATCCCCCAACTCGAAACTCAACGCCCTTCGGCCCGCCTGGTCCGACGACGTCAGCGGGCGCTTCCCAACCGAGATCTGGGCCATCACTGCCGACGAATGGCGCCGCCACCGCACTTCGCACCAGAAAAAGGCGAGGCCACCAGTTGCAGGTGACCTCGCCGTCAAACCAAAAATCACCCAGCCTTAATCGTTCGCCAGCAGATTCTCGCAAGCCTTCCGGATCGCCTGCTCCAGCGACTCGTCCGGATCGCCCGTCTTAACAAACGCCATTCCATGCGGACTCTGCAGCCCACTCACCACCGGCGTCATCTCGCCAAACTCGAGATCCAGCCGCCCGACAAACCCCGGCGCCGCCGTAGACCCCGCCACCGCAGCCGTATACGCCACGCCCGGCACAAACTCCGGCTTGGTAATCTTGTACACCACATCGGCCGGCGTATCCGATACCAGGATGAATCCATCGCTCGGCGGCGTGAAGATCGTGTCATCCGCCTGCGGCTGTCCATACGGAGAGCTCAGCGGAATCACCAGCGCACTCTGCATCGCCATCGTCGCCTTGCGCACCACGACCAGTTCGGAGTCCCCCTGGCTGTCCAGCAGGATGTCCCCACTCGGGGTCGTCGTCATCGAATCCGGATCCTGCAGGTTCAGCGTCACCGGAGTACCCGTCAGCACATTGGTCGCCGTCGCTGTCCCTCCCAACACCGGCGTCACCACCACCGTCGTCCCCACCAACTTCGCCTCTACAATCGCCGGCTCGTTGTTCGGATTGTTCGCCGGATTCGACGCGCTCAGAAACGTCTTCCCGTTCAGAAACGTAATGTCGTCGTAACCGCCTCCAGCCGCCGGCGGCGCCGCAAACGTATACGTAGTCTTCTGCCGCGTCTCCGGATCGAAGATCACCAGGCTTGGATTCGCATCCTCGTTCTGCATCACCCACAGCTTCTGCGTGTACGGGTCCACCTTCATACCGTCGTTATGCCCTTTGACTGTGAAGCTGTAGACCTTCTGCCCCGCGCGCGTGTACTCGACGATCATGTTCGTCTTTCCATCTGCGCCGGTCGGGTCATTGCCGTCGCCATAGCCGATATAAACGTGGTCCTCAAACACGGCAATCGAGTCCGGCGCCGTGTACTGCCCCGGAACGCCGCTCGCAAACACGCTCAGGGTGTAGCCCTTCTCCGCGGCAGGAGTAGAACTCTGGGCCAGGGTTGGGATAACGAAAAGTAGCATCGAGGCAGAAACAGCGAGTGCCTTACACGACGTAGCAGTAGACATCGGAGACCTCCAGCGTGGTTGTATTCATGGGAGATTGCGCCACAAGGGCGGGACGTGCATCCATACAGATGCCTCCGTTTGTTAGCGGCTGGTGAAAAGACAACGCCATTCCCGTTAATGCTGAGCACTCCAGGCAACCTGATCCCCCAGTCCCGCCCATCCGCCAACCTCCGCAATGTCCTTGAGCGTCCACCCATTTCGTTCTATCCTTGTCGGATACCCGAAACCGCTTACCCCTATGCCTGAGCCCGGCCCCATCGTCGGAACATCCCCCATTCGCAAGGAAGGCCTCGCGAAAGTCACCGGCCGCGCCCAATACGTCGACGACATCACGCTCCCGGACATGTGGTACGGAGCCACCGTCCGCTCCACCATCGCCCGCGGACGCATCACCTCCATCACCTTTGACCCCGACCTCGACTGGTCCCAGTTCACCGTCGTCACCGCCGCCGACATCCCCGGCGAGAACTGCATCGTCCACCTCACCAAGGAGCATCCCTGCCTCGCCGCCGAATTCGTTAACCACCCGGCCGAGCCAATCTTGTTGCTGGCTCATCCGGATAAGTCCGCGCTCATAGCCGCCGTCGAAGCTGTCCACATCACCTACGAGGAACTCCCCGGCGTCTTCACCATCGAAGACTCCGAGCTAGGCGCAGCCGGCGACACCTCCAAAGTCGTCTGGGACCACCCCGGCCACGGCGGCAGTGCCAACACCTTCAAGACCTTCCTTATGCAGAAGGGCGATGAGCCCCTCCCCGACGCCGAACTCGAAAAGATCTTCGCCGACGCCGACTATGTAGTGGAGGGGGAATACAGGACAGGAGCGCAAGAACAGCTCTACATCGAAAACAATGGAATCATCGCCGAAGCCTTCCGCGCGCCCGACGGCTCGCTCGACTCCGTCACCGTCTCCGGCTCCATGCAGTGCCCGTACTACCTGGTCCACGCGCTCGAACTCGTCTTCAATCTCCCCGCGGAGAAGTGCCGCGTGATCCAGACCGAAACCGGCGGAGCTTTCGGTGGCAAGGAAGACTTCCCCAGTGTCAACGGCTCGCACGCGGCGTTGCTCGCGATGAAATCCGGCCACCCCGTCAAGCTCTGCTACGACCGCGCCGAAGACCTCATCGCCACCACGAAGCGCCATCCCAGCCGTACACGCCACCGCACCGCCGTCTCCCGCGACGGCAAACTCCTCGCCGGCACCATCGACGTCGCTCTCGATGGAGGCGCGTACGCAACGCTCTCCGCCGTCGTCCTCTCCCGCGCCACCATTCACGCGCCCGGCCCGTACCACTGGCCGCACCTCACCGTCCGCGCCAAGGCGATGGCGACCAACATCGCGCCCCACGGAGCCTTCCGCGGCTTCGGCGCGCCGCAGTCTCTCTTTGCGCTCGAACGTCACATGGACAAGATCGCACACACCATCGGCCTCAGCCCCGAAGAGTTCCGCCGCCGCAACTTCCTCTCCACCGGCATGCACACCGCCACCGGCCAGCACCTCTCCGACCCCGTCGACATGCAGCACCTCCTCACCCGCGCCCTCCGCG
>OBLU010000271.1_pt1 | contig 50840 bp, 45 predicted proteins | sample 1518681 | NCBI WGS metagenome assembly OBLU01 (sample SAMEA3539304, study PRJEB22396) | soil metagenome | biome: tundra; feature: field; material: soil | place: USA | collected 2010-05 | depth 0.15 m
TGGCTTCGAACCAAAGGGTCGGGAGTTCGAATCTCTCCGGGCGCACCATAGAATCAAGCACTTGCTCCGTTGCAGATGTGCTACTTGGGTCCAATTGGGTCCAATAAGGATCGGAACTGTCCCAAGATTCAGAGGTGGCGGACTGAGTGCTCCGCACAAACATGGACAATCCCGAGTCACGTAGCTCCCCAGTCGTCAGCGGAGGCGTGCGTGTCCTGTTGAACCTCATGCTCTACCGCGACGCCTGGATGGCCCGCTCCATCCGCGCCGACTGCCGTACGGTAATCGGCCCATGACGCGCTACTGCAACTTCGCCGACCTAGATCCCCTCTCGCAACTTCTCATCCGCTGCCAGCCAGAGGACGCTACCCGTCCGACTGCATCCGCAGGCGGGTAGAAGCCAGCTAAAGTGAACGAGACACCAGGTGTAATCTGGACGATGATCGCGACAACAACCGAGCCTACGGCGGCTTGAGAAAGGGAAACCGCAATCTCGCGAAAAGGGCCACCGTAGAGTAGGATTAGTTCCTAAAACAAGCGGTTTACAACTGATTCACAGGAGGTGCAGGCAGATGCATGCCGACGCTTCGCGCAACCGGCCTGAGGCTGACAGAGTGCAAATATGCTAACGATCATCAGGGGAACATCCTCTAAGCCAGTTGCGAGTGAACGCCTCGCGAACTTTTTTGCCGCGAGAAACGTGTCCGATGGGTATCTCTACATCGGATACCCGATCATTGGCACCACCGACGGGCCATTCCCGATTGACGCGCTATGGATCGACCCGTTGAAGGGGCTTGTTGTCTTCAACCTCATCGAAGGCCGCGACCTAAGCGGATTTCGAGAAGCGCAAGACGATAGCGCTAATAAGCTGGAATCAAAACTCAAGACCCATCGATCCCTAGTCAGCGGACGTAATCTGGGGATCCGGCTGAGCGTTGCCACTTTCGCTCCTGCGCTGCTCCAGATACCCGCCGACGCGAAGGAGCATAGCGTATGCAACGAAGGCAATCTCGACGAGTGGATCAGGGCGCTGCCCGACACTCCATCCTCCCCGTACACGGCAGTAGTTGAGGTAGTGCAGTCGATCAGCACGATTCGAAAGGGCAGAAAGAAGCGCACTGCCAGCATCGTCGATTCGCGCGGATCACGACTGAAGGCACTCGAAGACTCGATCGCCAATTTGGACAGCCTCCAAGGGCAAGCCGTCATTGAGACCGTCGAGGGAGTTCAACGGATAAGAGGTCTGGCCGGTTCGGGAAAGACCATCATCTTGGCGCTTAAGGCCGCATACCTCCACGCACAGCATCCGGAATGGAACATTGCAGTAACCTTCAACACCCGGTCACTAAAAGGGCAGTTCCGCCGCTTGATAAATACGTTCTATATCGAACAAACGAGCGAAGAACCGGATTGGGACCACATACAAATATTGCAAGCTTGGGGGGCACCAGGTACATCCGACCGCAACGGAATCTACTACTACTTCTGCCGCCAGGCCGAAATTCCATTTCTCGATTTCAACGCCGCTAAGGCAAGGTTTGGGAGCGGACGAGAGTTTGAAGGTGCATGCGAACTAGCGCTGCAGAGCGCATCGACGGTTCAGCCAATCTATGACGTGATTTTGGTAGATGAAGCCCAAGACTTTGCCCCCGTGTTTCTGAGAATGTGCTATGCCATGCTTAGTCCTGCTAAGCGTCTCGTCTATGCCTACGATGAATTGCAGAATCTCACTGACAAGTCTCTCCCCCCGCCCGAGGAAATCTTCGGAAACAAAACCGACGGGACTCCGCTTGTACAGTTCCGAGACGTGGAAGTCGGCAAACCCAAGCAAGACGTGATCCTGCAGAAGTGCTACCGGAACTCCAGGCCAATTCTGGCAACCGCACATGCCCTGGGATTCGGCATCTACAGGAAGCCTCCCGGTAATCTGAGTACTGGCCTGATTCAGATGTTCGACCAGCCATCCCTGTGGGAAGAGGTCGGCTACAGCGTCGTCGCGGGACGCTTAGAAGAAAACTGCCAGGTTAAGCTCGCCCGCACAGAGGAAAGCAGCCCGGTCTTTCTTGAGAACCACTCCCCGATCGAAGATCTCGTCCAGTTTCACAAATTCGATACTGCTGCGGACCAGGCTAACTGGCTCGCGGCTGAGATCGCGTCCAACCTAAGAAACGAAGAATTGATGCCAGACGACATCGTTGTGATAAACCCGGATCCCCTGACAACGCGTGACGCGGTCGGTTGGCCTCGCAAGCTTCTGTTTGACATGGGCATAAATAGCCATCTCACGGGAACTGACATGTCGCCCGATATATTCTTCGATACTGACGGTAAGTCCATCACCTTCACCGGAATCTTTAGGGCCAAGGGCAACGAGGCCGGGATGGTCTATATCATCAACGCTCAAGATTGTGCGGGCGTCTTCGGTGACTCTGCTAGGGCAAGAAACCGCTTGTTCACTGCGATCACACGGAGTAAGGCGTGGGTCAGGGTACTCGGCGTAGGCCCACAAATGGAATCACTGATCGAGGAGTTCACCAAGGTGAAGGCTGAGGATTTTGCTCTGAATTTCCGATATCCAACCGCAGCGGAGCGGTCACAGTTGAGGATCGTCAACCGCGATTTGACGAAGGAGGAAAGGAAGAACGTCGCAAAGGGCGCGAGATCATTTGGAGAGTTAGTCGAAGGCCTTAGTGCTGGGAAATATTTCATAGAGGATCTCCCTGCAGATCAAGTGGAGTTCCTCCGCAAGCTGCTAACAGAGCGGACAAGTAAATGATCGAACCGGGCCACGTTGTGGAGGAGATTAGGCAACTAACCTCGAAGTGCATCGAACTCAGCCTCTGTAACGATCAGAATTATCCGGCAGCCGTGAAGGTAGGAGCTCTCACAAATATCTCATTTGCCGGAGGTGGCGGTTATACGATCGCCCTCAAGAATGTAGCTTACGCGGAGGTATACTCGTCGCTTCTTGTGTCAAAGGCATACAACCTAAGGATGGTCGACGGAGCATTACTGCAGTTGAGTTATACGTTTCATGATCGGCTACTAACGCGTCACAGGCTCGCGTTCTTCCCGTCACCAGACTTGACTGAGTTCCAAAATAGTCCAGAGATATATGAAGCCGAGGAAATTTACGCCGAAATAATAGAGAAAAGCGTTGTCCCCTTCCCAATCCGCTTCGACTACGAGGATGATGAATCCGTCTACGTGGATCTGCACCACCCACGTTCACACTTGACGTTGGGTCAGTACTCAAATTGCCGCATACCGGTTACTGCCCCGCTCTCCCCTTACGCTTTCCTTGATTTTGTCCTCAGGAGCTTCTACAACACTGCGCACCGCAGATTTTGTGAAAGACTGCCGAAATCGGCAATGTCGTTCGAGGAAACCATAAGTTCGCGCGAGCGGGGCGTAGTGCATTTCCACGTCCCAACTCTAAGTGAACGTCGCTCTAGTTGAAGGAACGGTTGCGAGCAGGCAGGTGACGGGTTCGAGCATAGCGTCGAAGCCAGGCCAGGGAAGCGAGTACGTCCACGTGACGCCGGAGCAGTATGGGATGCTGAGCAGTTGAGCAAGGGTTGATCCAGCGGCTTCGCGGTCGAAAGGAGCAGTGTGAAGATTCCTTGGCGGGCTCTTACAGGTCAGGCGCTTGTGGACGAGTTGCATACTCTTGCAAAATCTGCGAAGCATCGTGTTTGGATCGCATCGCCTTACATCGGGTCATGGCGAGCGGTGCGTCGGATTCTCGGCTCCGCTTGGGAAAGAGTCGATGCAAAACTACTGATTGATGAAGAGAGCGGGTGCTTAGCGCGAGATACGGTCGAGAGGTTTGCAACTCACCGCCCGGTTCGCTCGCTTACCGGTCTTCACGCCAAGTTATACATCGTGGACGATTCTGTGCTCCTCACATCAGCCAACCTGACCGAGAGTGCCTTCACACGACGCCACGAAGTCGGGATGCTGTTCAGTACCGAGCTGGCAGCCGAGCTAGTTTCCGTGTACGAGAGCCTTTGGGACGATGGCCACGATGTCGATATCGATAAGATCAGCTTCTCAAAACCGAACAAAGGGAGTGTGGATGAAGGGCACAAGGGGTCGTTGCGGAAGTTGTTTAGTCTTCCAGCATCTATCGGAGCCGCGATTGGAGGTGAGGGAGAATTCGCGGATTATCAGCACTTTCTAGAGCAATATGGCCTTTTTGCTCATGCGTATATTTCCTGTGGTGGACGGGATCACCCAAACCAGCCGCTCTACCTTGAAACCGATAAGTTTCTAAATTTTCTCTTCCACCACGGCCATGAGCCCTCGAAAGAGTACGACTCGAAGAAGCACAGGGTCCTCGCAGACGCCACGAGACTGAAGGAAATCCGGAAGTACCGTGCTCTTTATCGTGAGGCAGGGTTTCCTGGCTTTGCCGATCATTCTCCCACTGCCAAGCTAGTCCGACGGTACCTATCGAAACCGAAGATTATGCATCTCACCAGAGCAGAAATTAAGCTTGTCTCCGAGAGGCTGAACTGTTTTGGAAATCGGCGGAATTTGTCTAGGTTCCTGAAGGGAAGGGGGAATGATCTTGCGACCGTGCGGAAGTCTTGGTCAGACCTAGTGCACGGAAGTGACGGCCTCACATTTCGAATGAACAATTGCAAGTCCGCTTTGTTCGGCTTCGGGAAGGCGGCCACTCAGGAGCTTCTCGGATACTATGACCCGTCGCGGTTCCCTCTCAGGAATCGGAATACGAACGCTGGCCTTCGTTTTCTTGGTTACGACGTTAAGTAAGCATACTCTGCTCGGCGCAGGTTCTTGACCCAAACCCTGGCGTCGAACTGCTCAACTTTTTCGTCGTGAGCGGGTGAGCTCGACTCCCACTACCGGTGCCCGGGGTGTATGCCCCGACCCGAATAGCAGTCTGCTGGAGTTTGAGGTAGCCCCCTGCCGCACGGCTCCGACGGCATCGTCCCGTCTTCCTAAGAGCAGGCTCTATAGAGGGCTATGCCCAGATCGGTGACCGTCATCAGTCCAAATATGACGGCCCCATCCCAACCGCCTGCTGGCATAGCGCAGCCCAGCCGGGCGAGATTCGCAAGGGAAATGCCGACTTCCTGCGAGACTTTCCCAACCTCTCGGTCTTGTACACCGCGTAGTCTAGTTGATTCCGGCAAACGCCAAGTTTCGACCGCGCGTAAAGGATTCTCCAAATCGGCAAGCGATGCCTCCGCCATTAGAGAAAGGTTTGCGACATCGAAGGCGGACATTCCCCGCAGTATCTCGACATATGCCGTCCTCAACTCCATTTCCGTTGAAGCATCGCCAGCATTTACCAGAAGGCGTGCCCAAGTTTCCTGTAGCCCATCATCCTCTTCAAGTACAGCGGCTGTAAGTAACGGGACGGAAAACGGTAGCGGCAGTTCTCTAGTCGGGGCAGACAGGTGCCTCGCACGCATCAAAGCTTCGCCCCTCTCGATTAGTGCCTGCTGCCGCTCCCAGCGGATGTACTTGAATTTGTCTTCGACGCAGCCGATAAGAGTTTCAACTGGCCCCTTAAATAGGCGACCAAAGCCATTTGCAGCATCGATCGCCTTTCCGCCAGTCTCAGACAGGGCCTTTGTCGCTTCTGCCACTTTCCCAACGGTGTCTTGATCAATCACGAGATACCTCTGAACGCAGCTTACCAAATCACTTCCCGGCACCCCGACGCGCATCACGATTCCGGTCCCCCGACGCCCCTCAAGCGTGCACAAGGTCCTACACCAAATACAGCGAGGGAGATCCTATCTCAGGGTGCACCGCGTCACCCCGGCGGGGAAGACGTCCCCGTGCGATACGCTGATCCAAAGCACTTGTACCGCACTGGTTCTGGTGCCTGCACAGTGCTAATGCGGTACTAGGTGTTGGAGCCTGATTGCGCTTTAACTCCGACTGAGGGACCAACTTGGCGACCAGCGGTCGTCGTCCACTTGGGTAATCGCCGCGACCGACGCCAGTCCCATGCATGCGTCGATCGTCACTGGCATCCCGATCTCGAAGGCCTATGATGGCCCTATGAAAATCACGGTAGTCGGCACGCAGCAGGCAACGGGGCATTACCTGCATCTCTGGGGCTTTTACGTACGAGGTTTCAAGCCTTGGCACCACTGTTTTAAGTGTTTCTATGGCACACAGGAAAAACTGATTAGTAGGAAGATGCAAGACGACACCATTATCCTTCCTGAGCCGACAAGCTATTTCTACCTGTGTGGCGTGGCTTCTGGATCCGCTACGCTACGCGGAGAGCGCAACCTTCACCTCGCCGTTCGTCCTAGGCAAGGTTACATAGCGACAGTCAAGTCGTTTTACGGCCCCACCTTCACAATCCACGACGCAGAAGAGATTGAGATCCAGGGTCCCATCGAGACAATGCCCGAACTGGACCTGGCCTACACCAGGTGCAAGAATTTCCGCTTTGCTGCGCAGATGTATGAAGCTACCAGCTTCGGCCCGAACGCAGCTCCGACCCCCATACGGGTCCCTAGAGACTCATGTCTCGAACACAGCCTTGTCCCTTAGCCACCCTCCGCCATCAAGTTACGCGCTCGTTTTCATCGCCTGTTAGAAAGAGTAAGAGATATGACAGAAGACCCCATCAAACTATTCGCCTCACGAGCGGAACGGTACCCAGAGCCAACCGAAGCCGATGCCGCCCAAGGGGCCGTGCGGGTGGCTCTTGCCGCAGTTCCCGTCCTGGGCGGTTCGCTCACCGAGATCCTGTCAATGGTTTTGACTCCGGCGCTAACGAGACGGCGCGATGACTGGTTCAAGGAATTGGCTGAGGCTTTCGAAAGTGTTGAGACCAAGGTGAATGGCTTTACGACGGGTGACTTGCAGGGTAATGAGCTCTTCGTCTCCGCCGCAATTCAGGCGACCAGAGCCGCGATCAGCACCCACCAGGAGGAGAAACGTGCAGCCTTGCGTAACGCCCTCGTGAACATCGCCTTGGGACGCGCTCCGCAGGAGGATCAGGTCCAGATGTTCTTGCGCTACGTCGAGGAGCTGACGACTTGGCACCTACGGGTGCTCCGCTTCTTCCAGTCGCCAGCAAACCACCTTGCTGCAAAAGGGTTGAGGTCTGAGTACATGATGGGCGGAGGGGCTCAGGTACTTGAGGACATGTATCCGGAATTGCGCGGCAACAGGGAGTTCTACGACCAGATAGCTACCGACTTACATTCGCGGGGTATGTTGAACTCTCCGCCTAGCTTCCTTCACACTTCCATGACCGGCAGCGGCATGGTGGCGAAGCGTACAACTGCCATCGCCGACGCCTTTCTTGCATTCATCACATCCCCTATCTGATGTGCGGAGTCAGTTCTCTAAACTCAGAAGCCTGCGTGCCGGGCTTCGCACTCGCTCGCTTCTCCGGGACGCCATTGTCTTCAAGATAACAGTCGGTTGAACTCCCGTAATCGTGCCAGCCGCGCAGAGTGGTAGTAGGCAGAGCTATGCCTAGCACCACCAGGCTTGCCCGTCGGATTGGTAGAGCGGGCGGCGCAGCCGCCACCAACGGAGGAGTCCATGAAAAAACACGAGATTATTCAGTTGACCTTGAAGCAGATGCAACACGAGCATAAGCTGTCTCCGGAAGAGCTCGCCGACTGCCAAGGCATCGCATGCGACGATGACATGGTTATTGCCGAGCTGAACGAACTCCTTCCCTCTGGCGACATCAAGACATGTCTAAATTTTAGCGACCTCGGCGTGGCGTGTTGCCCCATCTGCCACAGCGTCTCTCCCGACGTCGACATGCGCGTGGAGACCTTGCCCGATGGCAGTAAAGCGTGGATCTGCTGCAAAGTGCGTTCTGCTCTTCTCGAACCCGAGGCTAAGGTCGACGAGCTACCGGACTTCGTGGATATGGAGGGTGTCTTTGCGGTGCTTTTGCCGAAGGTTGGGATTGTCTTTGTGCATGCGGGGTGCCTCTGGGTCGATAGTACCCCTATCGACGACGCGATCCGCTACGGCGAGGTGCTGACCCATGAAAAAGGCCACGCTGACTTTTGGCATGAGTTGCAGGCGTGCGGCGCGGTTTCCAAGGATGAAACGTATGACGAGGTTCCCCGAGGGCGTGTCTGTTACGACACCAGAGAGCGGGTCTACCACCTCTACCTCGACAGGTGCATCCTCCGGGACCAGGAGATGGTGAAGAAGATCATCGGCGCGATGACATTACCGTCCGCACCGCGAACCGAGATCACCACCGATAGTCACTACAGGTGTCCGGAGTGCATGTTCCGGCCCGGCGAGTGAGTTGATATTTGGATGTACTCGTATGGTGCAGTGGCATCGGCTTGGAATGCTGATACTCTTGCCGCGAGCAGTATAGGGGTGATCAAGCAGTGGTGAGAGTTCTGCATACCGGAGATTGGCACATCGGGCAGACCTTGCGCGGGTATTCGCGTGAGTACGAGCAGGCCCGAGTGTTCGACCAGTTGGTAGAGGTTGTTGCCCAACGGGAGATAGACGTTCTGATTGTGGCAGGCGATGTCTTTGACAGCCAGAATCCCTCTGCGGAGGCGCAGAGACTGTTCTATGCGACGATTGAGCGCCTGCATAATGCGCGGTCGTCCATGAGGTCCGTGATCGTCGCAGGCAACCATGACGCCGCTGGACGGTTGGAGGCTCCGCACCCGCTGCTTGCACGCTTCAACGTCCGGGTTGTCGGCAATGTGCGGAGACGCGAAGGCAAGATCGATGCCGGTAGGCACCACATTGTTCTCGCTGACGACAATGACGAGGTGTTTCTCCATGTGCTCGCCGTCTCGTATCCCACCGCGACCTGCCTACCTAGCCTGACACGGCTGGAAGACGAGACGGGATCGCCCGTGGTGAGGGAGGTCAAGAAGCTGTATGACGAGTTGTATGAGGGTGTCCGACCGAAGCTTCAGGGCGTCCCTATGATCGTAACCGGTCATCTCCACGTTATGGGCGCGATCGAGTCAGAAGGCGCGGAGCGGCGAATTCTCGTTGGTGGCCAGCACGCAGTACCGATCGACGTGTTCCCGGCGGAGGCAAGTTACGTGGCGCTCGGTCACCTACACAAAGCGCAACGCGTAGGCCGAGACACGGTTCGATACAGTGGTTCGCTCATTCCTCTTTCGGCCACGGAGCAGCCTTACCAACACAGCGTGACGCTGCTTTCAATCGACCGCGATGGCGTGGCGATGGAGCAGATTCCTATTAATCGGCCTGTGCCGTTCTTGCGCCTGCCGACGACGGGTGAGATACGGCTTGCAGACTTGCACGATCATTTGATAGAGCTTGGGCTTCCAAGCGACCTTGAGCCTCACCTCCGCCCCTTCGTGCAGGTGCGCCTGGCTCGTGAGGGGTTGGTCTCGGGCTATCGGGCGGAGTTGGATCGAATTGCCGAGGGCTTCCCCGTGCGCATTGTGGAGGCAAGGGTTCAGTTGCAGGAAAGTGTGGCGGCCCGAGTAGATGCGGTGGCAGACCCCTACACCCAGCTTGCCGATCGAGATCCCGAGGATATGTTCAAGCTGGCATTTATGAAGCAATTCAATGCAGAACCGACGCTCGCTCATCTTGATGTATTTCACCGTGCACAGGCAGAGGTCTAGCGAATGAGAATTTTTGCTATTCGTGGAGAGAACCTCGCAAGCCTTGCGAGGCCGTTCGAGTTGGACCTTACGGCGGAACCACTAGCCGGGGCAGGTCTTTTCGCCATCACTGGCGAGACGGGCTCAGGCAAATCCACCATTCTTGATGCGCTCTGCCTGGCTCTGTACGGCCAGTATCCACGGGTTGCGGTAGGCAGACAAGAGAACGTCCCTGATCCAAGCGGGAAGGCTCTATCCGTCAGTGATGGCCGAGCAATTCTGCGACGCGGTGCGGCGTCGGGGTTCGCCGAGGTCGACTTTCTCGGGCATGATGGAATTGGTTATCGTGTGCGTTGGGCGGTGTCCCGTGCGCGGGGTAAGGCTAACGGACGATTGCAAAACATCCAGCGATCACTGAGGCGACTGGCCGACGAAAGTGCTGTCGCTGAGGGCATTACGTCAGTCCTGAAGGAGGTCGAGGCACGAACCGACCTGACCTTCGAGCAGTTTCGCCGAACGGTTCTGCTTGCCCAGGGGGACTTCGACGCATTTCTGCTGGCAGAGGAGCGCGACCGCGCCGAGCTCCTCGAAAAGGTAACAGGCACTGAGATATACGGTTCAATATCTATGCAGGTGCGGCAGGGAACAGATCAACTGCGTCGGGAGGTCGATGCGCTAGAGCAGAGACGTCACGACATCGGGTTGCTGGACGCGGGTGCGCGACAGGCACTCGAAGAAGCCCAGACGGCACTGGCGGGGGCCATCGGAGAGAAGGAATCGGAACGCGAACGGCTCGCAGGAGAATTGGAAAAACGGAGAATCATTGCAGCGGCACACGAAAACTTGCGAATTGCGAACGAGCAGCTTGTCACTGCTCAGCAACAGCGGGACGAAGCCCGGGAAGATTTCACAGCATTGGCGGAGTTGGATGAGGTCGAACCGCTTCGACTGGTGCACACTCTAGCCAAGGACGCCGCCGAAGCTCTGCCGGGAGCGGCACAAAAGGTCGCGGCAACGACGATAGAACTTGGCCGCGCTGCGAATGCTGCACAAGAGGCCGATGCATGTCTCGCTAAGGTCCAAGAAGCTGCGCGTGAGGCCGAATCGGTCTTCAAGGGTTTCGGGCCCGCCTGGTCCGAGGCAGAGCAATTAGACACTCAGATTAGCTCCGCTCGCGAAGAGTTTCAGAAAGCGGAGCAGGAGTCAGGTGACGCTGGCAAGAAGGTCAACGAGCAGCAGACCAAACTTGAAGATCTGCAGAGCAGTCTAGTCGCCGTCAACAGCGAGTACGAGCAGGCCACTCAGCAGTTGGAGAAACAGAGCACAAATGCAACGCTCGCGGAACGCCTTGACGAGGTGCTTGCACTCCTTCAGAGGCATGAAGAGAAAGTGCTCTCCGGTCGGGCGGCGATGCGGAATTCGGCGTCGGAGAAGACAACTGTAGACGATCTACAGAAGGATGTAGCTGAAGCCGAGAGCCGCATCCAGGCTGCGGACCAATCGCGCAAAGCTCTGGAGCAAAAGGGCGACACTCTTCGCAATCAACTGAACGATCTGAATGAAAGCAGCCTCCAGAGTCTAGAGACAGGACTCGGACAACTCGTTCTCGATCTGCGTGAGGCGCATCGGCTCGCAGACCGTGCAACAGCCGCCGCAGCAAGTCTTGCCGAAGCCAGACGCAAGGAGAAGCAGGCGCTGGCAGAGGAAATACTAGCGGGCCGCACCCTCGACGTGGCCCAGGCTGAGATCGATCGGAATACCACGTCGCGTGCCAGGCTTGTGCCGCTCGATGATCTCGCTCAGCAGAGTGTATCCCAGCAGGCTGCACTCTTGCGCAGCTTCCTGTTGCAAGGTGAGGCGTGTCCGGTCTGTGGTTCCGCTGAGCATCCATATAGCGATGTTGCCGACGCAGAGCACCAGGTGGACACACTTGCGACTCTGGCTGAGTCGCTGCGAAACCAGCGGCAAGAGTTGGATGATGCCATTACTGTAGCGGCCAACGTAATTACCGAAGAGAGTGCGAAACGGGCATCAGCAGAAGCTCGCGTCGGCGAAGCTGTCCGAAGGGCGGACGTTGCTAGGCTGGAGGAGGCCGCTGCGGTCGCGGACTTTGTAAGACTCAGACCGGCAATGCTCAAAGCTGTCACTGCATTCGCGCTGACGAACCCTCTGCCCGCTTCACTCGATGCCGAGGCGAAGGATAGCTTGGTCACACTGGAGCGGGAAGCCAGTGCGGCGCATCAGGCAGTAAAGAAGGGGCTGGAGGAGGCCAAGCAGCTTCGCATGCAGTTGGACTCAGTGCTTCTTCAGCAGTCCAGCGCTCAAACGCAGTTTGAAACCGAGCAGCGAAACAAACAGGATCTAATCACGCAGCATCACGCGGCGGAGCTCAGACTTCAGCAGTTCAACTCATCCTTGGAAGGTAACGTCCGCGATTTGCAGGCGGTCGAACGCGAATTGGGTCCGTTCCTTGCCGGTGTCAGCCTTCAACCTGAGGCCTTGCACCAAGATGCTGCTGGCACGCGAGCCGTTCTGCACCGCGAAGCGACGGCTTACCGTGATCTTAAGAAGCGGATAGTCACCCTTGAACAGAGAGTGAGCGAATTGCAGCCAATATGCGCCGGGGCGGAGTCGGACGTCAAGAGCGCAAAGAGACATGTAGCAGGGTGTAGCGGGGCACTGGAGCAACGTCTCAGAACACTTCAAGAAAAGTCGAACGAGCGTGCCGCACTTCTAGGCGGCGAGGCCACTGATAAACACCGCACTCATTTCAACGAAGCTCGGCTTGCAGCACTTGCGGCCCAGAATATTGCCAGTGACGCTCAGAGTAAAGCAGCATCCACGCACCGTGGGGCGGTGGTCGCAAGTGAACAAGCTGTGGCAGCACATGCCGAAGCGCACACGCGGGTTGATCGAACCTGGAACACCTTCATCGAAGCCAGTGCCGCAGCGGGCCGCTCGTGTGATTGGGTAATTGAACGTCTGACGATGCCGAGCATCGATCGAGCGGAGACGCGCCCACGCCTGCTGGGTATTGAGCACGCGCTCCATGCCGCTCGCGGGAACGTAGCCACCAGAAGGAAGGATCTCGAAACAGCACGTGAAAACACGGACGAGAGCATAACCGCGCAGGAGCTTTCGGCTTCCCTCGCCACGCAAGGTGACGATATTCGAGCTGATCAACAACGTTTCGGCGAGATTGTGGCCGAACTCAAACGCGATAAGCAGGCACAGGACGACGCATGGGCGCTTGGCGTGGAGGCCGACGCAAAGCGTGAGCAACTTACAGTCTGGCAGGCGGTGGATGACGCTGTTGGGTCACCTGATGGTTCCCGGTTCCGGAAGTTTGTACAAGGTATTACCCTCGAACACTTGGTCCGGCTTGCAAACGATCACCTGAGCGCCCTGGGTCCGCGTTACCAACTGGCGCAAGGCATAACCTCTGATCTGGCGGTGCACGTGGTAGACCGCGACATGGCAGATGAGTTGCGTGCTGCGCGGAGCCTGTCGGGCGGCGAACGCTTCTTGGTGTCCTTGTCGCTCGCGCTGGCGCTGGCGGGGCTCGAAGGGCGTTCCTCATTTGTAGATACTCTCTTTATCGATGAGGGCTTCGGTTCACTCGATCAGGAGACCCTGGACATAGCCCTCAGTGCGCTTGAGTCCCTGCACAGTCGCGGACGCAAAGTAGCCGTTGTTACGCACGTCACGACGATGATCGACCGGATCGCTGTACAAGTGCGAGTGGAAAAACTTGGTGGAGGGAACTCGGTTGTTCGGCTTGCTGATGGACTAGTTGCTTAGGGAGTTTCCAATGAGTTCGCGATGAAAGCGAACTGCTTGAGAACTCCCGATAATGCACCAGCCGCGCAGATTGTTAGTAGCGACAACTATGCCCAAGGCGACCTCACTAAGTCTGCCGCCGGACTTGGTGGAGCGGGTAGGCAGAACCAATGGAGGGGGAAGTCATGACCCGGAGCGAGATCATAGCGCTGGCTGTCGAGCGGATGGGCGTTGAGGATAATTCTCCTCATGCCGATGCCGCTGATTTGATGTATATCGAGGACTTCGTAGATAACGTGATCGCCGCCCTTGCTCAGCAGCTCCCGGACGGTGAAATCCAGACGTGCGAAGACTTCAGGCATCTTGGTATCGCGTGCTGTTACGCAAGTCACAACAGCTACTGTCCACATGTCGACATGACGCTGGTGACCCTTGCGGACGGTAGTAAGGCATGGATCTGCGGCAATCTGCTTATTGCGCTGCAGGCACCCATCGTTGCGGCGACAAATAATGTGAAAGTAGCAGCCGACCAGGCCGACGCCATCATTGCCAGCGCTAAGGCCATGAGCAGTCATGCCGCCGGTCAGCGTGCTTACGATCTGCTCCATCTTGACCGTGAGATGACTACTGAAGAGAACGTTGAGTTGTGCGCCCTGATGCGCATGACGACAAAATTCTACGTTGAGTAACTTCGATGAACTAAACCTAGCGTTTGAAGCAAGCCTGACTGTAGAGTGGTGCGAAGTTCTCTCCGGCAGCCACGGATTACGGTCTCCGCGACATCCGAGGTTCTGAGACCGCTACCGGCCCAAGCTGAAGATTCGTCATCGAAACGATGTGTACTACCCGGCCCGCGAACTACAAGCGTGACGCGACCATGTTTCGGCCGGTCAAGCTCACTGGCCTATCGACTTCATTAGATCCGAAATCTTCACGTCCAATGCCTTCGCTAACCGCTCAAGCGTCTTGAGGCCCACCTCCCGCTTACCCACCTCCAATTCACAGACGTGGGTCTTGCTCAGCTCTGCGTGTGCGGCTAGATCAATCTGCCTCCATCCGCGCTGACGACGCAGGTCACGTATCTTTCTGCCGAGTCGGATGGAGATATCTGTTGCCACCCATCCAGCATCGGGTTATTCTCGGAACGAAAGTTCAGGCATGCCTGAACTGCTCCCCGATTAGGAGAACTGAGTGGAAGACCCCGGAACGTCGCTCGAAGGGCGTAAGAGTAGTTCGCCTGCAATTTGGCTTTTGGTACTCGGCGGAATGATTTTTGCGGTTGCTGTTGCAGGCATAGCAATGAGCGGGTATTCCCATGACAAGCAGAATGGCGGGGCTGGAGCTTCTCCCAATTCGCGAACGGCCAGTGAAGAGTCACTGCCGCAGGCCAGCCCTACGGCTGCGATAGCGGAGAGCAACAATGTGCCGCAGGCTAAGAAGCACGACATGTTCAATGACCCGGAGCATCCCATCTGGGGTTGCAAAGTAGCCAAGGTCGAACGCCTACCAATAACGCTGTCCAGTTGGTCCCCTAGAATCTTTGTGAAAAATACTAGTGATTACGAGGCCCACGGCATCAGCATCGTTTGGCAGGCGTTCGACGCAACCGGAGTTCTAACTCAGCAGGCGGCGTTCCTCTTTGATTCAATTCCGGCCCATACCACGGCATCTGCTAATGGCGGCCTCCTGCTCGAAGGGGACATGACGCTGAAGGTGGGATGGCCTTCTCCTAGTTCAGATCCTAGTAGGGACACTTTATACACGTACCGCTGTGGCCCGGCATCTTGTATTGACATTACCGACTACCATTAGCCCACCACGCCTTTTGATGCAGATTGCCGACTTCAAAGGCAGACGGGATGATCTTCACGTGCTCTTGAGTAGGCGATGTAATGGCTGCCGTCAGCGCGATGCGACACGCAAATCCGAACGTCGTCACCATGCTCTCAAGCCCCTCCCGACTTGGCGCTGACTGCTCAGGGCGGCGGTGGAGGCACTCCATATGGGACAGTACGAGGACGACCAAGCGCGGCAGAACGAACGAGAAAACGCAAGCGTACTTCACGTCTTGCTGACCCCATTCCGGATGGCGATTGAGCTGGTGAAGTGGGTGGGCGTCCTGGCGCTGCTGCTCATCTGGTACGTTGTGTGCGGGCTTGGCTGGATCGGGAATCAGGTTGGCTGGGTTGTGGACCTCGGGGATCGCAGCGAAACTGCTCGCATTGCCCTCAACAACAAGTTGGAGAGCTACCACTTCTACAACTACCAGCCGGTCGGGAGCGGGGCAGATAATACGCGGTACGCCCCGCAGGTACGTGCCAAAGGCTTGTCCGTCTTCGATGTGGACTTCCGCAGTCAGCCCGACCCTACCGACCGGAACCTCGGCTCCGAGAACCGCTTCTGGGACGATGATCGCACTCTCGCCGAGGCTCAGTACGTTCACCTGACCAACGAGGGCCTGCGGGAGGTTAACTGGAAGACCAAGGCATTCGCCACGAGTCTTCAGTGGGGCGATGATTCTCCCGGCGAGGGCATCCCCTACTGCATCGTCGCCATACATCCGGACCGCTCGGCGACATCCTATGATGCTACCCCAGGATCTTGGTCTACTCGCACAGCCGATGTCCTCGACCGCAAGACCGCCCGCATGCAGCGGGACTATGAGATCGCGGCCATGATGACAGCGTCATTGCGATCAACGTTGGCTCACATGAAGCTCCACCGGCCTCTCACTGAAGTATTCGCCCACCACGCCTACTGTGACGCTGACGCAGCGATGCACAGTGACCCCAAGGACCCCCGCTACGGCATCCGTGGGCTGCTGGCCTACCTGAACGTCTTGGCTAACGTCAACCTCCAGCACGCCCCCGTGGTGCGCTTCCGGTACGTTGGGATCGATCCCGGTAGCGCCGACACGGATGCCGCCCACTCCATCAACCTGACCGAGGTGTGGGGGATGTGCCTCCCCGCTGTCTGCGACGGAGGATTGGGCCGGGGTACGACGTACAAGGATGACCTCTTCGCCGCTCAGGCCCCGCTAACGGACCAACAGATGCTGGCGGAGGCCGCCATCATGGCGATGACGACCGAAGCATTCTGGGAACAGGCGGCGCGGGAGAATGGGATCATCGACATACGCTCCGTGGCGCAGGCACGCGAGCTGGCGTTGAAGGAAGTGAACCGGGAGTTCTATAGAGCGGAGTTCAGCATTTGAGCTGCTGCTCGCAACACCGCACAGATGTGTGAAGCCGCCAGCTTTGACCCGGGTTTCAGGCAATCGACCTTCTGGGGTCAGCAGCTCCGCTTCCCTAGTCACGTCTGGAAGGTGGTTTCAGCACTAGTGATTCGTAAGCATCAACATCCAGGCCGCGTACCGAGAGACCCTTGATGGTACGGGCTCGTCGCGCAATCGCCGGGCGAACCACACCGGTGTTCTTCATCACATCGAGTGAGCACAGTCATTGCTACCGTGGGATAGTCTCGATGAAGCAAGAGAATGAACAGGTGAGCGTCTCTCACCCGTTAGGAGAAATCGTGGGCATTCCTTCGTCACTGCAACCGCTGGTAGAGATAGACAAGCTACGCGAGATTGACGGGCTCGGAAAGCCAGCCTTTATTCACGATGACCACAGATGGGTTTTGCCCATCCTCGCATGGGCGCAGATGGAAGGGTTGATTATGACCCCTAGCCTGTTGGTCTTATTTGATCGCCATACGGACTTTGCAATTCCATTCTTGGGGGCAGACGAACAAGGGAGGAAGCTGGCGACAGAGTACAACGCGGTCCCGACGGTCGAAGCAGCGATTCAAGTGTGCTGGGAGCATGCAGACCCGAATGATGGCGACTGGGTATCTGCGGGCATGGAACTCGGAATAATTGGCGATGCCGTGGTCTTTGGTGCAGAAGCGGGACACCAATGTGATAGTCGCAAAGGCTTTCCCTATTTGGATATGCAGGGCAGGCAGCATTCGTTTTGGTCTTTGCCATGGCCCTCTGGCTGCCTCCTTCATCAAGGATGTCTCGCGGATCACTATTACGAGCCGCGAGGACTGTGGGACGCGCTCGGTTGGAAGCCCGGGGCGCTTAACCTTGAGGGTCGGTCGTTGATCCTTGATTTTGATCTCGATGCGTTCGCTATCGATACCCACCTCGGGCCGAACTTCTCGTGGCCAGAAAGAATCTTTGAACATCAGTTCCACAGCAAGAGCAACGCAGCATCCATCGAGGGCATGACCGCCGCCGACTTTGTCAGCGATCTAGTCCGAGAGTCGTCAATGATCACCTTTGCGAGGGAGCCCAATTACTGTGGCGGGGAGCAAGACTCTGATGCCATCTTCGAGTTAATGAATCGGTACATGTTCAAGAGCTTAGCAAGCGCGGTGTGAACTGTCCGGAACTCCAAGAGCGGAGTCTCCTAGCGCCCAAGCGGGCTGGTTGAATGACCTAGGCGGGCAACCAAGTTGGGCACATTGAAAAGACCCGCGTCGGACCGATTCAGATCGGCCTGAGACCCTGAACCTGCGCCAAGCGGCGCACTGCATCCCCACGGCAAAACCGGGAAGCCCGCCAAGGACGCTGGCCCAATGGGTACGAACCCGGCCAGCGCCGCATCAGCATCAAGCGCCTTGCCGCCATTGCAGCCCAGCAATCTACCGGGTAGTTGATGGCAGCATCACCCCATCCCACTCTTTCCGAGGGGCTATAGAAGATCGTCTGCTATGCTTGTCCTTCCTCCCCGCCAGCACCCCAACCCGTCCGTTTCAGGGGGATGTAGATGTGCTCCTTGCCTGCTGCGTTGATTTCTATCTGTCCTGTTCAGTCCGTCCGTCACACGCGACGCATCGGTAGCCTTTGGTATTGGAGTCTTCCGGCTGCGTTCACCTGTTTCATATGGCTTGCGTCGTTACTTGCGGTTGGCGGCTGCGGCAGCAAGAGCGGCGAAAGCGCCGGTGGCGGTGGTAATACGACTCCCGTGCCAACAGTATCGGTCACGGCATCGCCATCGACGATTACGCTGGGGCAGTCTTCAACCCTGACGATCGCGACCACCAACGCGACTAGCTGTACAGGATCTGGCAGTCTTTCTGGGACGGTGACGTGTAACGGCACGACGACCACATCCCCGTCCGCGACAGGGACTTTCACGTATACGGTGACGGCGACGGGGCCAGGTGGGACGACTGGCGGCTCTGGCTCCGTAGTGGTTAACCCGGTGCCGGTGACGGTCACTTCGGTTGGCGTGTCTGCTTCCCCGGGGACGATTACGACGGCGCAAACGGCGACCTGCACGGCGATCGTTCAGGGCACCGGCGCGTTCAGCACCGGTGTGAGCTGGACGGCGACGAATGCGACGATCACGGCGGGCGGGGTGCTAACTCCGAGTGGAGTCGGAACTGCAACATGCATCGCAACTTCGACGCAGGCTGGCTATACGAACGTTTCTGGATCAGGCACGATCACGGTAACGCCCCTTCCCACCGTAACGTCGGTTACTGTTGCATGCTCTCCAGCAACGATTACGACAGCCCAAACGTCGGCCTGTATCCCGACGGTGACAGGAACCGGAGCTTTCAGTTCCGCAGTTAGTTGGTCGGCCACCGACGGGGTGATCAGTTCTTCAGGAGTATTTACGCCATCCGGCGCGGGGACCGCGACTATCAGTGCGACCTCGGGCCAGAGCGGATACACAAACGTGTCCGGCACGGCGATGGTGACGGTTAACGTGCCTCCGCCTACGATCACTTCGGTAACTGTTAGTGCCACATATTCCCAAATTAGTTCGGGACAATCGACACCCTGCGTCGCGAGTGTTCAAGGAACGGGGGCCTACAGTAGTGCTGTAACCTGGACGGCGACGGGCGGAAGTATTACTTCGACCGGTGTGCTTACCCCAACCAGTGCTGGCACCTCAACCTGTACAGCCACCTCAACGCAGGATCCAACCAAGTCCGGGTCGGCAACGGTGACGGAGGTCCCCGCAGTATCTGTCGCGTGCACACCGTCGGCGATCACGACAGTGCAAACGGCCACTTGCGCGGCGACAATTCAGAGTCCCGGAGTATACATTTCAGCGGTAACTTGGTCCGCGTCGGCTGGATCGATCACTCCCTCTGGGGTCTATACGCCGAGCGGTGTGGGAACCGCCACCATTACTGCAATGCTCTCACAACCGGGATACCCCACCCGATATGCTTATGCCACTTTAGTAACGGCGGCTGCCAGCGCCCGTCCAGTTCCTACGGGATCATGGCAATTCATTGGACCGCCCGGAGGAAACATCACTGTTCTTGCAGCCGATTCGAATGCCCCCAACGTCGTGTATGCCAGCACCAGCGCCGGAAATCTGGGGGGTATTTGGAAGAGCCTCAATGCTGGCGTATCGTGGCAATACACAGTCACCAACACATCCGCAGACGTCGCTCCTACGAGAGATATAGTAGTTGCCGGTAACACAATCTACATAGCCGGAGCATCGTCTTTTGTCAGATCAACCGATTCAGGAAACACGTGGGCTGCGTTGCCGCTACCTGTGAACCAAGGTATTGGAGCGATGGCCGTTGATCCGAGGAATACTACGACTATTTACCTCAGTATCCCAGGCAACGGAATTGCAAAGTCTATAGACGGCGGAAACACGTGGCAAGTTCTGTCGGGATCGCCCGTCATTACCGCAGGCTCGCCAGCGGCAACACTTCATAACGCGCTCGCCGTCGACCCGAAAACGGGAGCCATCTATTACGGGACCGACAATGGATTTTACTATTCAGCGAATGGAGGGGAGAGTTGGTCCCAGGGCACCGGCTTCGGGGGATTAGACGTATCGTTTCGAGATGTGGCGGCAAGCCCTGCCAATCCCACAATTCTCTTTGCACTGGCAGGTAGCGCATCCTCGACGGTGACTGACCTGTATACCAGCACAAACGGTGGAGTTACTTGGACGCCTTTGGCCCCTGGCCTCGACGCCGAGCGGGTGGTCCCAGATTTGCAAAACGTGCAGACGATCTACCTTTCTGGCCTTCAGTTTCATGAGGTATACAAGTCAGTTAACGGAGGAACGACGTTTGTTCCCAGCGATACCGGGACGCCGACAGGGTCGAATTCGGGTGGCTCGGGATTTTTAGTTCTGGCAGGGCCGACTGGAACTATATTTCTTCTCCCCACAGTTCCGGCCACGCTCCTTGCGGCTAGTTCTGGAGCTGCCGTATATAGATCGGTGAATGCGGCGCAGTCATGGACGTTCTCCAGCAGCGGCATCTCCGCCTTCCAGGGCGCGGTAGTGACGTTCGATCCGAAGTCCCCCAGCACGATCTACTTTGGAGCACTTGGAGGCGGTATTTGGAGGAGCACTGACAATGGAATCACGTGGAGCAATCTTTATCAAGGGAGCATACATGCGATCGCCGTGGACCCGTTCAATTCGTCACATATCGTCGGCGCTGATTACTCGAAGGGCTTAATCGAGAGCACCGACGGCGGCAACACGTGGAGTACAGTCACCTCGCTACCTACTCCTGCTGGCACGGCTGTAATAGTAGGCGTCACCTTCGATCCGGTGCAGGCAGGGATTATCTATGTATCGCTGCGCGGAGGAGGGTTGGGCGTTCTCAAGTCCACAAACAATGGGCAAAGCTATGTGGCAATTAATAGCGGGCTAACGACGGACCAGTCGTGGTCTCCGGTTGCCGTAAACCCGACGAACCCGAACATGATCTTTGTGGGTACAACAATTGGGTTGTTCAAGTCTAACGATGGAGGTAATACGTGGGCACTTAAGACCGCAGACGTATTCTCGCTACTGGCAATCGACAAGAAAACACCGACTCCGGTCATTTATGGAAGCGTGGGTTTAGGAACCGGCAGCAGTGCAAAGTCAATCGACTTGGGAGAGACCTGGCAACCGGTGCCGTATGCCAAAATCATCGCCGTTGACCCTAGCACAGCGAACAGCCTGTTCACTATCGACTCATGGTCTCCCGATGGTGGTGTCACATGGCAACAAATACTTAGCGGCGGGCTAGGGCAGACATATACAGGCTTCGCGAGTCAGTTTGGCGGCTTTACGATCGCACCGAGTTCTCCTCAGATTCTTTACATGGTAAGTGGTCAGTTTAGTCTCTTACGGTTCATCGTAGGACCATGAGCGCTGTCCGCCATCGAGCATTCGAAACGAAGACCGGCGAAGGAGGTTTCAAACGAAACCTCTGAAATCGAGCTGCTGTGTCCGGGTGGGGTATACCCCAAAGCCACGGTCAAGCCTGACACCTTTTCTGTCCGACTAGAGTCCATTCTCTAATTACTTGACAGATTGTCATGAGGGTCATAGACTCTACCCTGACACTTGGAGGTGTTTATTGGTCGCAGCAGCGAAGCGTGGCGGCAAGCGGGTCGGATACATCCGGGTGAGCAGCGTCGACCAGAACACCGGCAGGCAGCTTGAGGGTCTTGACCTGGACAAGACCTTCACGGACAAGGCCAGCGGTAAAGATGTGAAGCGACCCCAGCTTCAGGCGGCACTGGAATACCTGAGAGATGGGGACATTCTCGTAGTGCACTCCCTCGATCGCCTCTGTAGGAACCTTGATGATCTTCGGAAAATCGTGACTGACCTCACGGGACGCGGTGTGCAGGTGCAGTTCATGAAGGAGGGGCTACTCTTCACCGGCGAGGATTCCGCCATGAGCAAGCTGCTTCTCTCGGTTATGGGCGCGTTCGCAGAATTTGAACGGTCGTTACTGAAGGAACGCCAGCGTGAGGGCATCGCCATCGCGAAGAAGGCAGGCGTGTACAAGGGCCGCAGGCCGTCGCTCACGCCCGAGCGGGTCCTAGAGCTGCGGACGCGTGTGGCAGGCGGCGAGAAGAAGGCGGCGCTCGCCCGTGAGTTCGGTATCAGCCGTGAGACGCTGTATCAGTACGCGCCGGTCGGCTAACCGATCTTCTGTTCTACGAGCGCGACGAGCTTCATACAGAACTGTTGTAGCTGGCTCGCGTTCATCGTCGCACTCCAGTTCGGGACTTTGTCATGACTATTCCGCTTATCCTCAAAACAGACAATCACTTTGCTGATGTCCCGACTTTCTGAAGAGAAAGTTATGCGCCCATGGGCTACTGAGTTTCGCAGGTGACGGATTACCGTCCCCAAAGTCAAACCGTCGCCCAGCGTCACTTCAACCTTCGGCCATCCCTGGTTCTGGAGGCTCTCTAGCGTAATACCTTCAATGTGTTCAACGAAGGTTCGTTCGTGCAAGAACACTAGCAACCCAAGTAGAGAGTTGGTGAGCTGCGTCACGACATGTACGTCCTCGCCATTGCAGAACGCCGTCTCTATGAACTGGAGGTTTTTGCGGGTTCGCTCAGCAAACCCTAGTGCATGATTCCTAGACACATATTCCGGATCCGAATCGGACAAGTGATGCTTGCCTACCATCAGTGACCTCCATTTACTTAGGCACCCGAGTTGCAACTGACGCCAGACCTGTCGGAGTTCCTAACGCGAGTGAATGCCGGGGTACCCTCAATGCCTCAACGGAAGAAGTGACACTAGTGTGACCTGCCCAGCCGCGTCTCGGTCCGCGACGTCCATCGGTTCAGGGAACGCGGGGCTACCTGGCGACCAGAACTCCACGTCCTCTGCGTGGGCATCGTAATACTCAGGACTGACAGTGACGCGGAGCTTCTTCATACCGGGTGCTGCATATTGGAACTCGCCGTTGCCTGTCGCTTCGAGCTTGATGTCGGGAAGGAACACCACATGATTGGAGAGAACGTCGCGCAGATCCCCTAAGCCGTATAGAGCCTGCGGTCGCTGATCCACTTCGAGCTCGGGAGTTACCAAGCTGTCCAAATCGAATCCTGCCGCACCAGCCGCTGCAATGTCCTGGTCGATCCCGGCGGCGATGCGGTCGACCGCCGAGGCGTCCGTGCCGAGAACGGCTGCTGAGATTCTCTGGGACACGCTGGAAAGGATCGGTTGTAGCCTGCCCACGACGGAGGTAAAGAATCCGATCCGCTCCTGCAACACCCTATACACCGCTGTCTCGATGGTGTCGTCATATTGAAGGTTTACGATTCGGATCTTTGCATACTTCTGTCCCACACGGTCGATTCTTCCGATCCGCTGCTCAACCCGCATAGGGTTCCAAGGCAGGTCGTAGTTGATGAGAGCCCCACAGAATTGAAAGTTCAAGCCTTCGGCAGCGGCGTCAGTGCATAGCAAGACATCGGCCTCTTTGTTCTTGAACCTGCGCTTTGCTTGGTCTCGCGGGATATGCTCCCACTCCGATTCTCCATTCGGAATCTCCCCGCCTCGTCCCGAATAGCACATTATTTTCAGTCCCGGCGTAGTTCGAAGCTGGCCCCGCAAGAAATCCATCGTATCCGTGAATTGAGTGAACACCATCACTTGTCCGTACCCACTGGCTCGCAGTTCATCGATCACCGCCCGAAGTTCGCGGGCCTTTGTATCAGGTGGGAGGCTGCTCACGCGAAGGAGCAAGTCTTCAATAGATGACCGCTCTTCAAAGTTCAGCGCCTCGCGCTCCATCTCCGTGATCTCTTCGGTGTCGAGCAGTTCCTCGGCAAGATCATCGTCGGGCATGTCCTCGTCCGTGGTGCCGGAGATGGACCCATCGCCCTTCTTGATTGCAGCCAGGCGTTTCTCTAAGGTCTTGGTTAACGCGTAAAAACTGCTGGCCAGCCGCTTCCGATAGATGGTCATCACAAAGCCGACTGCGGTTCTCGCCGCCGCCGAAGCCTTGTTGTACGTCTCCCGGATATAAGTCTCGACCAGATCGTAGATGTGGCGCTCGTCATCGCTCATGACCAGGAATCGGTCATCCACCTCGCGATCGGCGATCGGCGTGAAGATGAGGCCGTCTCTGTAATACCGGCGCAGAAGGTCACGCGTGTTTCTGGAGATCAAGCGGCCTACTGGCGAGTTCTGCCGAAGGATACGTAGAGCAGTATCCCGGTCATTGGGCGAGAGAGACCTACGGGGCATGGTAGCTTCATCCCGCAGGCACCGTAGCAGCTTCACGGCCCTCAATCGGGTGGTATGGGCTGCAGCCTGCACCACCTCGGGCGATACTTCTCCATACCGCTCCTCAAAGGCACGGAAGAGTCTGGATAGCGAATCAAGTTCCTCGTGCGTAGGAGACGGTTTGCCGAGCGCCTCGTAGAAGTGGACGAAGGCTTGATCGCTCCATTGGGGCGGCATGCCAAGCAAGTTCAGCAGGTCCCAAACTTCCACCGGATGGACCTGGAGGGGAGTCGCCGTCAGCAGCACCAGCCCCTGGGTCTTCCCACGCAGTCCTGACATCAGACGGAGCAGCGCATTCGGCCCCCGGCTCTTAGCCGCTCCAGGAGACTTGCGCCGCGCATGATGCGCTTCATCAAGGACGACCAGGTCCCATGGCGCAGCCTTCTCCAGAATCTCCGCCGCACGGTCAGTTCGCCGCATGAGCTGGCTCGACGCCAGCACTATGGGCTCCTCATGCCATTTGTCGGGATCGACGCCTTTTACATTCTTGCCCCGAAGAGCAGGTGACTCGTACCACTCCAGGCGGTTCCCGTCGTAGATTGGCCAGTTCAAGTTGAACTTCTCTCGAAGTTCCAGTTGCCACTGCTTCAGCACGCCCTTCGGAGCGAGGATCAGAATCCTCTTGGCACGTCCGGCCAGCCAGGCCTGCCGCAAAAGTAGCCCTGCTGTGATCGTCTTACCCAAGCCGACCTCATCGGCAATCAGGAGCTTCGGTGGCCACTGGCGGTACATACGTTCGAAGGCTTTGATCTGATGCGGCCATGGCTCGATTGCAGCCGTGGCCTCTCCCACACGCTCCGCGCCGGGTCGGTCGAAGGAGGGCGCGTACTTGATATACCCCCATAGCAGCCTGCGCTGCTCCACCGGGTCAAGTCCATCCCCATCCGAAGAAGCAGAGCCTTTGATAGGGGGATCGATCGCGTCCGCCTTCTCCAGCCGAGCGGGCATGTCGTTGTCAGGCAGGAAGCGAAGGAGGTCCCGCTCGATCGCGGTCGGAACATCCATAGTAAGAAGACGCTGGCTGGTGCCCGCCCAGATGCGAGCGAAGTTCTGCTCCTCTTCATCCACGCGACGCGTGTCCTGCTCCCAGGACTGGAAGACGTTGATGCTCTCCCAGTTCTCCTGCCAGCCGTATACCGTCTCGTTCAGGCTGCCGTTCCAGGCCAGGCGGTGTCCGGCCTTGTCCTCGACAATCCCTGCTTTTTCGTGAAAGATTCCGTTGCTGGCGATCGGCTGCCGCTTAAGGTCGCACGGGACGGCGACGCGCACGTCAAGGATTCCCTTGGCCACCATCCAAGCCAGAAGTTCGAGAGCATCCTTCTCGTCCGGACTGTCCGGCTGCAGAGGCATGTTGCCGAGGTGAGCCTCGACGGTGGCTCTGAGCTCCTCACCCTTTCGGATCGCCTCCACTTCTTCCTCGTGCAGGGTGCAGCCGACGATCAGCCGCATGTGTCCGTCGTTGCGGACGAGCCCTTCGATGCCGCGAGCTGCCAAAGTCAACGCTGTAGCTGAGAAGAAACCTGTGGAGCGATCGTACCGGTTGGCGCATTTGAGTGCCGGGACGTAGAAGAGCTGCACCAAGTTGCCATCCTCTGGCGTGTACTTCAGCTTCCACTTGAAGTCCGGCAGTAGGCTCATAGGAGTTGGATAGCCTCTTCCTCTCGAAGCTTCGACAGGAGCGTCGGCTCATCCACTTGCTCGGTAAATGCGAGCCGTCGCAGATTCTCCAGCGCCTCGAAGTCGCTGCCGAACCCGGAGAGGGCTGGCGTTAGCTCGATCTTCGAGAACGTGGCCGAGACCGGCAGGACCTCCAGCACGGCTTGCAGCGCGACATGGAACGCCGGGTCGGTCAGCCAGTTGCCCTTCTCCAGCATCTCGCGGGCAGCCTCCAGGCTGCGTGTGCGTGCTGCGTGGGCCGCGTGGTGCAGGACGTCGAGCATGGACCGCGAACCATCCGCCGGGCCGAGGAACATCTTGGCCGCGCGTTGCTGGCTGTCGAGCAGAACGATGTCGCTGGTCTTCTTGGTTGCCAGGCGACCTATGATGTCTTTCTCTAGGTCAACGCCGACAGCACGCGCCAGGCGCAGAGCTTCGTCGTAGGGGAAGACCGGCGCTTCGAAGGCATCCCAGGCCAGCACAAACCACGCTGTCACGGGGTCCATGTCGGTGCGGGCCTTGCGATGCGTCAGTTGCTCCAGACGCCAGTTCTTTACCTCGCGACGTGCTGCTGTTAGAGCGTCTTCCGGCGTGACGGCATAGGGGTCGATCTCCTCTGGAAACAGGTCAGCCTGCTTCTTGCGCTTCTTCTCCAACTCCGCCTGCGGGCGCGGAGTTCCACGCTCCAGCGGCCAGAACTCGGAGAATTTCTCTAGTGCCGGACCGAAGCTCGCGAGGTACAGGTCGACGCCGGTGATCCCGGCATCCTGAAACTTCTGTACGCGCTCGCGAACAGCCTTCGCAACCAGCGGCTCTACATCTTCCCAGTAGACCTTCTCCTTTGTAGCTGACTGCTTCTGACGAGGGCGGCAGGCAAGGAAGATGGTGCTGTTAGCCGCTGACTTATCTTTGATGTGCAGGCTGCTCTCGGCCTCTGTATTGATAGGCCACGAAGCGGTGATCGTGAACCCGGCCTTCATCAGACCTGTGGTTAGCGCATCCCAGGCACCCGTTGCCTTGTGGGTGAACATTAATGTGAGCACGCCATCTGGCTTCAGCACCCGTCGGCACTCTGTGAAGATTGCCGCCATCCGTTCCTGGTAATCCCGGCCAGCCAATGCCTTCGCTCCCTTATGTCCCTTGAACCGCGCGACATTTGCGACTGCCTCTTGGTCTTTGTCCGTCAGCTTGCGACGAAATAGGTTGGGTTCCACATATCCCGCCGTGCGCTTCAGCCACACGTAGAAGAAGTCCGAGATTTCGGCGTACATCACATTGTCGTAGTAGGGAGGGTCCATCACAACTAGATCAATCTTGCTGTCTTCAATGTGATTGAGGTGATCTCCGGACTTGCACGTAATGGTTACGGGAGGGGGGTGATAGGCCGCTACCGGAGAGGACTCGGCAGATCCGTCCTGCTTAGGAAACGCAAGTTCGGAACCTCTCGCACTGCGCTTCTGCATCTTCGCCGTCAGCTTAGCAGCGGCTGCTTCGTTGGGCCGGACCAGTTCGACAAGTTCTTTAATGCACTTGGCTGTCTGGCCTACGGCCCAGTCGTATCCGAGGCCAGGGACGAGGGGTGCCATTTCAACAAAGGACCAGTTGAGCGAGAAATTATGGCGGTCAAACGTCCCCGCCATCACTTCGCGGGGAACAATCCAGCGAGTCATTCGCGAGTTGTAGTTCAACATCTTGTCCAAACTTAACGAGAGGTAAACATATGCTGCTTTCCGCAGATCGGTTAGAGCCCCTGCTGCCTGATCCTCTTCAAGCAGTTCTCGATAAACCTCGACGCTAGTCGCGTGACAGAGCAACTGACGCGGCGAAAACATTCCTGCCCATTTGTACACGCCGTATAGACGATGACCACGGTCGTAATTGGAAAGCTGATCAATCTCCTCGCTGGGAACGATATCATTTGCCTCCCACTCTGCGAGCTTTGAAGCGAGTCTTCCCGCAATGTCGCTGCTGTTGTCGTCGTCGGCTCGTGGGGCACGAAAACCGCGTTCCCACTTCTCCTTGATTTTTCCAGCCTTGGTGCGAGTCTCAACGCGCTGCTTGTAGATAATTGCGTAAAGTTGCTCGCCCATGTTCCCCGCCTGGGCTTGGCGCTTGATCTCATCTCCATCGACCACACGAGTGCAGTCCGGGTAGGGGCAGCGAGCGTCTCCATCGTTGACCGTGCCCTCAGAATGCTCCTCCAGCTTGTTCACGATCTCAAACTGGCACACCCGTCCCGGCGTCAGAGGACCGGACGCCAGTTCAGGCAGAAGGCGCACACCAATGCCGCTTGGTGACAATCTCCAGTTTGGGGAAAGCGGAATCAACCCGTCGCAATATGGGCAGCGAACAGTACGGGCATAAAGATAGCCGTCAGGGCATATATTGACTGGCTCAGGGGGAAAGACGCCGTCCAGCTTGCGGCGAACTTCTGATACCAATCTGGAACCGAGCTGCTTAAACTCAGCAACCAGGGAGATTCCGAGTTGAACGGGGTACTGAATGGTAGCTGCAAGGATCAAGGCAGCAACAGGGTTAAGGTCATTGGCCTGGGTTGCTATCCCAAGCCGCAGAGCTTCGAAGGGAATACTCCCACCACCTGCTGTCGGATCAAGAACAATGGGCGACGGGGTCGTCAATTGTCCTCGAACCCAGTCGATTTCAGCGTCGTTTGGTGCGTATGTAAATGCCCGCCTGTATCCGTAGGCATCGCTGCCAAGTCTCTCTCCACGGCGGTCAGCGGCCAGAATCCTAGCCTTCGCGGCAACCGGGTCGCCATGAATGCCCAGCGCATGCAGGAACTGGTCGCGGTCAGCGTCAGCAGGTAGTAATGACGCCAGCACCGCCGCTCGCGATGCGACTAGCGGACGACGTGCCCACCAAACATGAAGGTAATATGTCGGCGGCAGCGACGTCATCGAACGCCGCTCGCGAACGCTCTCTTCTCCCAATGCCCCGATCGGCATCCACTCTTCAATCAATCGTCGGTCGGTCATCAGTCCTTTTTCTTCCCATAGTCGGGATCAGCAGCTATCTCGGGAAGACCGTCGAACAGTGGGGTCTTGCTCTCCGGAACCAGCAGGTCCCACGTAGCTATCACTTTCATTCCAGCCTTAGCCGCAAACTTTCGAACATCGTCATCATCCGAGTAGATGGTGTGTGCGCCATTCACTTTGGCTACGGCGACAATCTGACGATCGAACTTTACCTTCTGATAGGGTGCCTCGGAGCCACCCTTCTTTCCGCCCTTGCCACGGTCGGTAAGCTCCATTGCAGCCAACTCGATGGCGGCGCGTTCGTCGAAAGGCCGTATTAGGAGCGTCCTCGCCGCCTGGATCTTCTCCAGGTAAAGCGGCCCTTCTTTGCCCGCCAGAATCAGAAACTCGCATAAGACAGGTGTGGGAATGACAACCCGCTCGTCCTCTACCACCAAGTCCGCGATCAGTTGCTCGATGCGTTCCTGCGCCTTTGCCAGCGGGTGCCCTGTCTTCGGATCAATGGGCGGCTTGGCCTTTGGATGAAGAAGCAGTGCCAGGGTCGTGTTGTCGATCGCAACCATTCGCTCTCGCCTGCGTTCTATTTTGTACCGCGCCGGATTTGCTCGAACCGCTTTAGCGGGTTCTTCGCCTTCTTCCAGCCGGATTCGATACTGCGTAACTCGCCGACATTCTTCCGGAGGTCAGCGTCTTCGATGAGTTGCATCGACTGCGCCCGGAAAGATTGCATCTGCCATGCTCCGGCGGCGGTTCGAGTCCACCTTCCCATGCCTTCCACTCGAACTACGGCGGTGAAGAGGTGCTTGGCGATCTCTTTTGCAAGGCTCCGTGGGGCATCGATGATGTGTTTGTCCTTGCCATCTTCAAGGTGCACGGGGACGGGGTCGTTCTCGCCGCCGACCTTGATTGGAACCCCCTGGAAAGAGCCAGGCTGCTGGATCGGACCGTACGCGGGCATCTGGAAGCGATCTCTACCCGGAAACTCAATCACCTTTGCGCCCGAAGGATCGGCGATGACACCCTTGGCGTTGTCGTCGGCAAGTCGATTATCAAGGCGGACAGCAGCATCCATGGCGCGATCGTTGGCCTCGCGGTTACGTACAGCGCGGAGGCGCTCACGAACTTTAGGCTCTGCCTCCCACTCCACCTTGGCAACCAGGATGGTGCTGCCCTGTTCCAGGCCGCCGGGGTGCACGCTCTTCTCGTTCCCCAATAGCACGGCGAAGTCCTGCATGTACTCCGCTAGGCGCAACAAGGGTATGGTGCTCGGCGTAAAGGCGTCGATCGTGAAGCGGAACTCGCGGGATTGCTTTGGCAGGCGTGGCATAAGCCTCAATCGCTCCTTAGGATAGACGTATGAGGGTACACCAACGCTTCCTGGGCAGACCCAGTCTCACGCCTGTGCAGAGGCCGCATTTTCGATCACCAGAGCACCATCATTCTATGCTGGATTCCGGAGAGGCGCACCAAGCAATTCGGGCGGGTCTCCGGCAGCTTACCTCAACGGGTCGGTGAGCAGATAGCGGAGCGCGGTCAGCACACGCCGGGGATTCTTGCGGTGAATAGCCATGCTGAGCCAGTAACTTGCCTCTTCACGCTCCATGGCCTCGACGCCCTCTGCCACTTGCCGCATCCGGGGGCGGCTGCGCATGGGTGCCAGCACACGGAACAGCAGTCCCAGGGTTAGGGCCAGTTCCTCGGGGATGTTGTATCCCTGAACCCGAGGTTCCACCTGCTTCCGGTTCGGAACCGGTCGTAGCGATGGGATGCGTAAGCCTGCACGCTGCATCTGTCGGAAGACACGGTGCTCGACCATCTCCAGCGCCTCTCCACGCAACCCCGCTAGGCGGGTAGGCGTGGTGAGCTGCGGCGTGGCAGGTGACGGCATGCGCCAGACCTCGATCTCGGTGTCGCCAAGCCCATGAAGGCGGATGCGCACCTCGTATTGAGGTACGGACTTGGGTGTCTCGATCAGGCGAAGGCGGGGAATCCTTGCGGTGTTGCTCATGGCTGGGCCTCTGCTGATGCGGTGACATACGCGGCTCCCATGGATTGCTGGGTAAGCCTCTCGGTAAGTTTATCGGCAGCGTCTCCATCCAGAGAAAGCCCACTGGCAAAGCTGAGAGTGAAGGTCGCTTCCAAGCCCTTGTCCACGGCAGCACGATACTGGGGGCCAAGAAAGTCTTTGACCGGGAGTGCATCTTCCACCGGCCCCACGAACTGGAAGGTAAATTCGCCTCCGGCCTGGGTGCCATACTCGCCCTCGAACTGTACCTTGACCTTGGCTCCGGGAATGCCGCCGACGATCGCGAGCATCTTGAAGGCGTCTACCTGCTCGAATGGGCGGATTGTGAGGAGCCGAATCTGCTCGACACCAGCCGCGCGGCTCTTCTCCCAAAGAACCTTGAGCGCCTCACGAAGCACGCCCTCATGAGTGAATGGCTTTGGACCAGAGGATGTGCCGCCGGGAACCGGCGTGACGATCGGCCCAGTGATCACTGGTTGTTGTGGCGTCCCTGCAACGGGTGTTCCAGGGATGCTATCAGTCGTTCCTGTCGGGCTTCCCGGAGTTGCCGGGGTAGAAGGAACCGGCTGGGGCCGAGGCCAGATTCCATGCTCGCGGGCGTAGGTCATCGTGAAGACGAAGGCGTCGGCTTCAATCGTGATATGGGTGAAAGGATCGCCCGGTCCGAAGAGGAGTTCACGGAAGCGGTACACGTACTCGCCGCGTTCAACGCCGTTCTGAATGCCTCGCGTGAACGGCACATCGGTTATGAGGATGGGTAAAGCGGGATCTCGCCGGAACTCGGCGCGGAGATCGAAAGTGCTGATCTGGCCCTTGCGCAGCGGCGTGCGGTCCCGAACGAAGCTCGGCGAATCGGGGGCGTCTTCCGGCAGACGGAGTTTGTTGCTCTCCCGAAGTACCTGAGTCGGGGGGCGCTGCCCATTGTCGAGCGTGTCGTTCTGGTGGACCTCAACTGCTGAATGCGCCAGTTCCGTGTCCGGCGAGAGAGGCTGGCGGGAGGGATAGAAGATGTGACGGTAGCAGAGCTGAATGGCGGTGTTCACCCGTCCGCCGGACTTGCGGGACCACTCCAGCAGCGTGTTCTGCTGATGCTGCGCCAATTCTGTCATGCGCTGCGGCTTGATCAACTCCTGCAAGGCCAGGTGGCGGGCCATCTCCCGGCGCATTTCATTGATCTTCGCCTCTTCTGCGACGAGGAAGACGACATTATTGCGGAGCTTCCGGAAGCCCGCTCCGTCCGACCCCACATTCTTGTGGATGCGTGCGATCAGGTCTGGCACCGCCTCCACGGTGGTCCCCACGGACACACTGTCGTATGACATCAACGCGAGAAGTGGCTTGCCACCGCCGATCTCGTCCGGTACTTCGACCGGAGCCGACGGGAACGCCTTGAGCTCGAACTCGCCTTGCAGATAGAGCGTGCGAATCCTCGCGGACAGCTCAGATCGAACCTCGCCTGGGTCAACCAGTTGAATCTGCCGCTCGACGATCTGCGTAAGGTTCGCATCGGTGAGGAACTTGAGCGGTGCACCCGGCTTGTCGTCGAGGTAGGCTGAGCGCTCCTGGAAACGCTTACGAGCATCTTCGATGAAGCCCACGTCCAGCGATGGCCCCATGACGCTGAACCGAAGTTGGTCGGGCGCGATGCCTTGGATTTGAGCGGGAAAGCCGAGGGAATGGATGAAGACCGTTCGAGCCACGTATGTGGCGTAGGGCGGTAGACCTCGATAGTAGGTCGAATCTATCTCCTGGGCCAACGCGGTACGGGTGCCCTCGCCCACGATGTCGTTCCGGATGGCCGGGTTGTAGATTTGCAGGTTGAGCCGTGTAACGAACTCCTGATGAATCGGACCGAAGCCGGGATCGATGTGGTGGACGTGAATCGCGGTTGCATCGGCTGGCTGGTTGCCCGTTTCCCACAGGTGGCTGACTGTCCGGCCCAGCAGGCGCAGCATGCCGCGTACCCGCTGGAAGTTTGCCAGGGTCGCTGTCTTGCCGGTCAGGGTATCGAGAACTTCGGGATGGAAGGGGTAGGACCTGCGAAACGAATCCACGATCTCTGGTTTGAGCGCGTCGTTCGGGATCAAGTCACTCTGCGAGCGCCACAGAGCCAGATACGCATCCACGGCCTGTTTCGCGAGGTCTTCATCAACGGACTCAAACAGGCGGCGACGAAGAACGAGGACGGTCTCGTCATCTTCCGTCGGGTTCAGCAGCGTAGCCTTCCGAGCAGACACGCTCTCGGCTTCAGCCATCCTCTCCGCCAGGAACTGGTTCTCTTGGGCGTAGGCGTCTTGCGCCCTGCCATCTCGCCCGACTGCCAGGGTGTACACGAGCACCGCGTTGGGGGTGCTCTCGACGGCCTTGAATAGGGCCGTCAGGAAGGCGGTCAACTGCTCCCGCGCGGCAGGCATACTCTGCACCTTACGCAGGTACACCGACAGCTCGTCCAAAAGGATCAACGTGGGCTCGCCGCCGAAAAGCTCTTGAATGGTTTCTGCGCCGGGAGCGGTGCGGGTTTCATCGCTCTTGCGGATGCGCTCGTAGCCTTCGATACCCGCCAACTGAGCGGCCAACTCGCCCCAGGGGGTATATGCCAGGACGCCGCACTCCATCTTCCGCCCGTTGGACGGATCGGCATTCTCGCCGTCGTAGGCGGCAATGCGGACATTGCCGATTGGCAAAAGCGTCGGATCAACAAACTCGCTGATATTGGGGATGCTCCGACCGCTACGCACGGCATGTACTAGCGCGATGAGTCCGTGCGTCTTACCGCCGCCGTAGGAGGTGTCCAGGCGGAATATCGAGGCCACCCCTTGTCCCTTGCTCAGTCGCGCACAGACGTTCGAGAGCAGATCCTTCAGTCCGCGAGTCGGGTAGGTGTTGGAGAAGAAGCGCTTGGGGTCTGCATACTGAGGTGGCGCAGTGCCCCGTAGGACCTGCGCCAGGTCGGCGGCAAACTCGGCATCTGCCATAGCGCCCTGGAGAACGTCCTCCTTCGGCTTGCAGACAGAGAAGATGCTCGGGACGGCTGCTAGTGGTTGAGGAAGGGTTGCCATGGATGTCACCAGCGATTGTAGTGCAACGAGGTGTCGGGTGGGGTGGGATTCAAGTCACGCGATGGTGAAGGCGAAGGCTGGCGCTGGGCGGTGGGAAGCGAAAAGCAGCATGACTGAAAGAGATTCTGCGACATGAGGTCACATGCCGCCTGCTGCGGACACAGTTCACTCGACCGAAGGTCATCACCTTTCCATAACGTTTGCACAAGGCAGAGAGTTGATCTTGGCTTCGCAGTCAAAGAAGTGAGTTTTCCAGTACGCAATTTCAACGTCTGGATTCACGCCTAGTCTCCATTGCGGAACGCCGCCGGATGGCGGCGACGACAAGATAGGAAGCTGATCGACCAGAGACCAAGCCATCGGCCTACTAAGGAGAAACTTCTCGCTAAGATCGGTGCAGAAGCCAGTCGCTTTGTTCGTCCTCACGGGAAACACATAGTTTGACGCGGGTTCCGGGGAGTCAACATACTGAGCGATACGTGTTGAGAAATACCGTATGCCGTCTATGTCAGACTCGTTCCTTAGCCACTGAAGCAGTAGTTGGGGAACCACATACTCTGGAGTAAATGGAGAGTTCGGATACATAACGCGGATTGAGCAACTTGCCAGTAAAGGCCAACAAATCGCACTGGCTAAAGCGAACTCCGCACTTGGCCCCGAACGTTCCATTATTGCGGAGTTCCTGTCCATAAACGCGGCGATCACCGCTGGCCTCCAGCCGAAGTCCAGCACACGCACTGTAGAAGCAGGCGCGGCCCGAAACCGAGAAATCTGAATGCTCTCGAACGGCGGTCTCGAAAGTTCCTCCCAGCAGACCCACGAAGAACCCCCAAGGTAGAGCGACGGTAATCCGGAAATGCTGTACCGTTGCGGCTTGACCAAGTGACGTTTCTCAAATGGGAGGTGAAAGAGGTCTGGCCGCTCAAAATCCGTCAGGCTCCCGAGGCGAATTCGGTACAGGTATTGCAGATGATGCACGACGTTGGGAAGAGATGCCAACTGCTTGATCGAAGACTTGATCTGATTTAGAGCCTCTTTCAAGTGGTCGTATGCCCGATGAGGAAAACCCAATAGATAGGACCCAACGGCGAGTTCGATGTTCTTGCAGAGCTCCTGAAGTGTGGCTTTCTGACGCTTCAACTCCGTAGTCACCCAGTTGCTCCCGTCAAGCTTACCGATTTCGGACAAAAACTCGGCAAACCACAAATTCAAGAAAGCTCCAAAATCGGTACAGTCTCGGTTTCTCGGAAGGGCCAGAAGTTGGCTGTCAAGCAGATCAATAATGTCCATAGGTCAAATCACATTGGGTTTGGGATGCCAACTGTGAAGAGTATACCCACCATATGAATATGCACTTGAGGACTTGAGTACCAGGAGGACATCGTGCCGTGCAGACACTATTAACACCGGGTGAGTTCCAGACGCATCCCCGGGATGTTGGTGAAGGTGAGGGCTTGGCCGGTGCGGCTGGGGCCGTGAGACATCCCGTTATGCCAACGAGGACAGTGGCGAGCGACTTGGTGACGGAGGATAAGGTGCCGGAGCCGCGGGTCAGGGTGCTTCCGGCGATGTTGTGCCGGGCGGAGCCGTAACGGGCAGCGGCGAGGCGATGGTATGGCCTTTGGGTGTCCCGGGATGCGGACGAGGAGCGTGGTGCGGGTGGGATTGGCGGTGTCGGCGAAGTCGTGGAGACCGGGGCGAAGCCATCCGCGGTGATGCAGGCGACGACGAGATGGTCGATGCCGACGGGGGGCGTGGGAAAGGAGCGTGACTGCGCCAGCGGACTCCATAGACCTCGGCTCAGCACCACCGTGGATGTGAGCTGCGGCAATCCGCTGTGTACTCGTCGAAGCATGCACTGCTGCGGAGGTGGAGGAGCTTCGGCGGGAAGTGGCTGCCCTTGACTATGAAGCTCGCAAGGCTGCCATCAGGCGGGCATCTTGACCTGCCAGAATACCCCAGCGATCAAGCGTCGAGGAGTAGGCTCTGGGGCGTGGAAAATGGCTTAGGCTCTCCCTGCAGGTCGCGGAGGAGCCGGTCGAAGTCCAGACGGTAGGAGTCGTGGTCCTTCCAGTTGCTGAAATCGGGGATCAAGTACTCGCGAACTTCGCGAGCTGAGTCCTTGCCCGTATCGGCGTCAAAGCACTCCCAATCGCGCAGCGTCTCGAACGAGCATAGGCGGATGGGAAAGAGGACACGCCGGTTCTCCCTAATTTCCCGTTTGCGGGCCTTCGCGATCTCCGTTTTCACCCATTCGCTCGCCATGCTTGCGGGAGAAAGAATCAGCAAGAGTTTGTCGTGCACTCGGATCGCGTCATCGATCTGTTCGTGGAGTTTCTTGCCGCCTTGTATATCGTGCGGCGCGAACCAGCAGCGGACGCCCTTACCCTGCAGGTCGGCGTGGAGGCGCTCGGCGAACTCTTGGTCGTGAGTAGAGTAACTGATGAACAGGGAATAGAACTCAATCCCAGCGCCAACCAGCGAGGCCATGTATTTAATGAAGTTCTCGGGAATCCCGGCCCCGCGCAAGAAGACATGCGGAATCTTGCCTTTGGACTTGTAGATCGTGTCGATGCCGACGATGGAAGGACCTGCATGATCCACGTCTTCCAGTCCTTTGACCTCGCTCAAATCGACGTCTCCGAAAGTCGTGTGAATGATGGTCGCCCCCGTGAGGTCCGCCCCGGAGAGTTGCGCCCGGCTTAGGTCCGCCGCCCCAAGGTCTGCCGCCTTGAGCTTCGCGTCGCGCAGGTCGGTCTCAATGAGACACGCCCCACTCAGGTCCGCCCCGGTTAGGTCAGCGCCTGAGAGGTCAGTCCCGCCGATGTTCGCGTCAGCCAGATTCGCTGCGGCCAGCTTAGCTCCAGCTAGGTTTGCACCCGCATAAAGCAATGCATGGCCAAGATCCGCTCTAACAAGGTTTGCTTCGCTAAGATTTGCTGTGCAAAGATTCGCGCCATTTAGGTCAGCGCAGCGGAGATCTGCCCCGCTGAGATCTATCTCGTAGTGGTCGGTGCCAACTTCAGGATGCTCATTCCGCCATCGATTCCATGCCTCGGTGCCTTCCTTCAGAATAGCAAGATATTCAGAGTTGGCCATGACTCCATTATGCCAGCACCGTCGCGGAGCATCGAGACCAGTGCACACTCAGGATGCTAAATGCCGATGCAATAGGCGATGTCGCAGAGGGCGGAGACAGGGCGAGCCGCTCGTGACGGTGTAGGGGCGGGTGTCGCCGGTGATCGTGGGGGGCTATGGTAGTGAAGATGCCCGGAGGACACCACGCCGCCCGCGCAGGCCCCCGCTTCACTCCGGGCGGGGTCCAGGACGCGTCGCGGTGCTGGTGGTGGTGAAGGTGAGGGCTTGGCCGGTGCGGCTGGCGCGGGGAGACGTCCCGTGGCACAACCATGACGGTGGCGAGCTACTTGCAACTTGACCTGCACAGTCAACGCGGAAACTCGACCACGTTCGACGGCGGCTCATCCTTCCCTTTGTCCGCGTGCTTCATCCGCTCTAGGTGGCGCTCGACAATGAAGTCGATGTTGCGCTCCGGCACCGGCTCACACACACGGTCCACTCTCATGCCCGGCTCCAGAACAATCACTGTCTCCGGCTGCCCATACAGAGAGAACACGGCGGTGTTCTTGCCGCGCAGCTTGAACTCATGCGCGATGATCGTTTCGACGAGTTCCCCGTTCTTGCGGATTTCAAAGCGGTCCATTATGTCCTCACTTCGGCTTTCCGTCCATAAAGAGCGGCGACTCGATCGACGCGCCGTTGACCCAAGTGGCGTTGTAGACGACGTGAAAATCCTGGTTCTCTATTGGCAGCCACGAGTAGCGCAGTATCTCGGTCATCATATCCGCCAACGATGTGCTCTTGCGCAGCCGTGGCAAGAACTCCTCGAAGTCGACAATGGCAATTGTGTCGTTCGGCTCAACCCAGTGCCAGTAGTCCCTGGTAAGTAGGACATGGTGAACGTGCTGGTATGCATCCAGGCTGCGTGAGAGCTTGCCCTGTCGCAGCAGAAAGTCAGGGTGCTCTCTGCCATACTCCCGTATCCGCTCAAGCTGCTTAACACCCTTCGCGATGTCCTTTTCCCGTGCGAGCCGCTCATACGGTTTGTATGGCTTGCGCAGCCATTTGAGTTCGGCCAACACTACAGTGGATCTGGCCTGGTCCTCCAGAAGCATATCGATTTCAGCCGACTTGTCCGGCAGCGAGATAGAGAAGTCGATTCCGTATCCTGGGTTCGCCTCCCTCAGAAGCTCTCGCATCACTTCTTCCTTCTGAGTGTTCTGCGCTGAGAATAGATCGGGGTAGGTGTAGGAGAACAGGCGCAGCGCGTTTTCATCGGCAGCACTCGCTAGTGGGAACTGCGGCGCGACGGCGAGGACATCGTCATGCGTGCCCAATGGAACGAAGGGCGTTATGCAGAGGCTGGTGAACGATGTCTTTTCTGGACGCAGGGTTAGGTCCTCGACCACGGCTCTGCATGTATCGAGCGGTACTCCGGAGATGTTATGCAGCTTATTCACCCACTCCGATCGTGTTTTGACCATGATCAGCGATGATTCCGGTATCGGATTTCCCTCCTGCTCCCAGGGATAGCAGATGTGTTCGTGGATGGCGCAGAGAATCAGCAGGGCCACGTACACCGCCTTGAACTCCGCCAGTGTGTATCCATTCAGTTGGAAGTTGTCCGGGTGCCGGAAGTTGGTGTCGAGACGCTCCTGGTACTCATAGCGCAGCGCTTCGATCAATTCGCGCGACGGCTCATAGTGGAACTTCTTTTGGAGACTGCCCGGACGTGCCTTCTTAAAGAGGTCGCTGAACAGGCGCTGAATCTCGGGTGTTTGCGCGATTCGCGTCCTCCCTTTTCTGGCCTGCTCTGCGGGCCGGTGTATTTGCTGATAGGCGATCACCTGGCGTTGGCGTGTTGAATCGTTCGGAATGTTAAAGCGGACCGCTCCATTAGGCATTAGGTCCATGGCTTCGTGGTTCTTGTGCCACAGCGGAAAAACGTTAAGAAAGTTGGTGTACCTTCGGCTGACATTGTGGACGAACAGAGCATCGAGCTTGAGGCGTCCATGGTAGTTGTAGTTATGGGCGAGACGAGAGGCAGGTTTCCCGTGAAGCGCGATGAAGTGGAAGCCGCAGATGTAGCGATCTAGGTTAATGATGGCAGTGCGATGGCGGGCACTATCGGCTCCGTACTTCTGGAGGAATGTCTCCAGTTCGGTGGCCATCGCGGTCAACAGCGCCCACGTCGCAACGTTCCGTGGTTGCCGGAGCAGCGCCATGTCCTGATAACACTTGTCCGAAAGATCCTCGACAGCTTGAACGGCTTGCTGCATCTCCGGCGTGCATTCGTTCTTTAGGTAGGGCATGGGCACGGACCTCAAGGCACGCGGCCCGGCCCGCATCCGCCAGCCTTGGGCGTCATGGAACCGCCCGGTCCGACGTTGGGAGTAGGCATACCTGGTCCGCAGACGATTCCCCAGATGATGCAGCCGCGCCCGAACTGTGCCGCATATACGAAGAAGTCCTCCGCGTCTTTGTAGCCGGAGATGTACCTGAACCGCTCGCCGTAGTCCTTGATGTTCGATCGCTCGCCGACTTCGACGTTAGGCAGCAGGTTGGTGAAGTAGTTGGTCAGCTCCCCGGTGCCGTCGAGCTGAGGTTGATAGAACCCGGCAACGAACCTATGGTCCGGCGTCATCATCTTGCCGACTTCGCGGAGATAGAGCGCATGAGTGAGCTTCTCCTCCATGAACTCTATGGCGTCTTGCATCGCTGGAGTTGCTTCCACCGAGTACGTCACAGGGCGTGACGTGAAGATGTTGCCGGTGCGATAGATGTCTTTCGCGGTGTCGGCGTTCGGCATCGCATCCGGGTGATTCCGCCGAACCCCCTTCACCAGTTTGTTGAGTCTCGCTTGGTCGGGTTCGTTCCCGAACTTCTGCTCGTCGAAGTCGAGGAGACCGGAGTAAAGGCCGAAGATTTGGTCGTGCTTCCGGCCTCCCTGGTTGCAGGCGTCGCAGGCGGCGAACTCGAAGTCTTCCGGGTGGTATCCGCTAGGGAAGCAGGACTCCGGCGGCACATGGTCGATGGACTCTGATGGGTTGAGGCCGCCGCAGAAATAGCAGCTCGGGTGCTTCGCGAGAAGCTCCTTCCGTCGTTCCTCTCGCCGCTTGCTTTTAAGTCGTGCCTCGCCCATTTCCATTCCACATCCTGTTCACCTATTTTATGGGTTGCAGGCGTCAATCCACGACTAGGTGACGGCTGCGGGCGCGATATACTGCGCGTGCAAGATCGTCCTGCCCGCCGAACCCGCAGCCTGTGGCGGCGATCGCTGATGCGACAAGTTTGCACCGCGCAGGAAAGTTTACTGTCACTTCATGCTGGCGAAGGGCGGCTGGCACATCCAGTTCCTCGAAGCCGACCTGCGGACGCCGCTGCCCCTCAAGCTCATGAGTCACGCTTCAGGCGCGTATCTCCGCAGTACCTTGAGGAGACGCGACCGGTGGCATCGTGACTCGTCTTCGCAGAAGCATCCGATGCTAACCGGAGTCCGCATTGCGACCTGGGCGAGGAACTCGACCGTCTGCCTAGACTCAGCCGTGCTCAACAACTCCCGCTCATAGCTGTCGAGGAAGGCTTTGCGGACTGCGGGGTCATCATAGTCACGGTGCTTGATTCGCTGCAGTAGTTTAGCGCTCGGGGCCAAGGCGGGGAGCCAAACGTCGAAGTAGCCGTCCGACTGCCAACGGCTCTTCGGCACGCGAAGAGGTGGAAACCGTGCAACGCCGACGCGAAGACCTTGTCCGCGCCGGGGTGGGCTACCGATCTGGAATGTTGAGAGTCTTAGCTTCTCTTTCATGAATGTCTCTCCGGCAGGCAAACTTGCCAACCCAGTCTAGTGCCTCCGATGCTGGAGATCAGCTCGGATGCTTTAGAGGCGCGGGTGAAGCCGTTGCTGGCGGTGCTGGAGAAGGCGAGGGCTGGCCTTGGTGACGGGGCTACCACCACAGGCGTTGCAAGCATCGCAGGTATCAAGTCGAATCTAAAAGGCGAACCCGGCATTTAGTCCTAGGTCGCCAGAGCGGCTTCGGCTACGATGGTCAGCCAGGGAGCGGCAATGAACATCTGGCGGATGAAGTTGAGGGCTGGCAATTACGGCGAGGACATGTTCCCGGCCTGCCGCGAGCGGGGCATTGCGGCGATGACACACCCACCGATTTTCAACGTGGACCTAACACACACGCGCAAGGGCGATGTGGATCCCGAGGTGAAGACGGCGGCGCGAACTAGCATTTGGAGATTCGCTTGGGACATTCGGGGAGGGGATGTCATCTACGTGGGAGATTCGAAATCCAAGTCGATGATCGCTAGGGGATTCGTAACAGCGGAGTCTGGTGCACGCGCCTACCGTTACAACACGCTGGACGCGATCACAGAGCCCAACAAGCCCGACATCGCCTGGCGACATGAGGTTCCGGTCGAATGGGACGATGACTTCATTCCTTTCCACTACAAAGATGGAGTGCCGAGGTACACAGTCGCCCCCTTCAACCCTGCCTGGGCGCACGGTACAGCCGATATAGCGACACCTTCCGAGTCTGGTGACATTGATCGGAGGGCCTCCGAGTTTCTCAACGAAACTGCCTACAAGCGAGAGACGCAAGCCTCCCAGCGGAACATCCTGAAACTCCACGCGGCGCTGTCCAACCGGTTTCGGTCGTGGCTGACGCGGCAGTTTGGGGTGACCGCAGTTCAGGAGCGGAACCAGGTTGATCTAAATTTCAGTCTCTGCGGGACAACATTCTTGGCGGAGTTGAAAATCTGCTATGGCGCGAACACGAAATCGGCCATCCGCGAAGCGCTCGGCCAGGTCTTCGAGTACAACCACTATCCCCCCAGACTAAAGAGGCAGAGGTGGCTGATTGTGTTGGACCACGAGCCGAGTTCCGCCGACGAAGTCTACATCGCGTCCTTGCGAGATCGGTACCAACTTCCGCTCGGTCTCGCCTGGGAAGCGGAGGGAGGCTTCCAAGGGCTTCCAGGCGGTTCGGCGTCGTAAGGATCGCCCTGGGGCTAGGACACCGGCTGCCTGAGCCAGGGTTAGGACAGCGACGGTTGACAAAACTGCCGCGTACGCTGGACGCACTTCTCCCGGGACGAGTCTCAAGTGCGTCGTGGCGCTGGCGAAGATCAAGGCCGGTCAGGTCATCACCGGCTGCTCTCCTCGCTCACCACGCGTCCCCCGCGTGCGTCGGAACGATGAGCCCATCCCAAGGTCTCTCCGCTGGGACTATCCGCGCCCACGCCACCGCAACCACCGTGCCGACCACATCGCCGTCCTCGACCGAGCTGAGCCGGGCGGTCCAGGTGCCGCCGTCGTAATCGTAACGACCTCTGGATACGACGACCCTTCCCACCGACGGGTCTCGAAACTTGATCCATAGCTCCGGCGTCCGTGTGCCGCCCGCCAGCGCCGGAGGAAGTTCGTCATAGCCCTCCAGGGGCCTCTCCTCGTCAACGGTGTGCCACCGGGTCTCGTCCATCGAGACGTCCGCGTCAGAGGCCTGGTACCTTGCCTTCAAGGCATGAAACCCCTTGAAGCGGTCTGCTGCGGGGAGGGTTCGCGGCTCGCCGGTGGTCAACTTGTGGGGATGGGCCACAGGCTTCATGCGCTCACCACGTCGCGCACGCTGGCTCGCATGCGATTAATCGTCTGGATCAACTCATCAACCTGGTCCAGCTTCGCGAACCGGACCCGGATCTCCAAGATGACTGCGCTGGGTTGCTTCTGGTCCGATTCTCCTGCCTGCCCGGCGACGTCTTCGACTTCCATACGGTCCACCTCATTAATGGGTGAAGAAGTCGAAACGCTCCGCACTTCGGTTCAATGTCATTCGAAACCCTGGTTGCGACGTCTTGGGCGTCGATAGGGACTACGCACAGGAAGACCCAGGCGGCGTCAATGGAAGGCAGCAGGCGGCGAATCACGGCGGAGGCGTGCCGGAGCCTGGCGGTCAGGGACGTTGGGTAGGAGGCACCGGGGCGGGGACTCTTGGGTCAGCTCGTTGGTTTGGCTACGGAATCAAGCAGAACTCTCATCTGTTCAAGCAGGTCTCTGGTCGAATGGCTACGCTGCTTGAGCCTGCCCTGAAAAACCTTTTCCGCACCCTTGAAGCCGCCTTCCGATCTATTCAACGGGGGATGGGCTATTAGGATAGCCACGAGTTCAAGAGTCCTCGCGATGGTCGCACCGTCAATCTTCGTTTTCTTCTTTGCCGTCTTGTCATACGGCACCCGTGTACCGGCTACGTCATAGGCGTCGATACTGAACCACGAGAACGAATCCCAACGCTTGTGCATCCGTGGTTTCGTATGGTGTGAAAGGAGACGACTGCCGATCCCTCCGGTCGAAACTGCCAGTCCCACATAAACCAGGTTGAAATCTCGATACAACGCATAGATGCCGTGTTGATCCCAAGCGTCACAGGTCTTCGCTCTAGCGGTCGGGTTCCGATTGGTCTTCCTGACCTTTCGTCTTTCGCCAGGCATCTTTTTGTTGTCCCAATCCACAGCATCCCTGGACCAGAACTCGCCGAATGATCTTATAAGTGTTCCGCCGGTTTGTGCCGGTTCGTCCTCTTCAAAGTCTGAGCTCATATTGGCGCAGTCTATCCGGCCCGTTCAATGTAAGGCAAGAGCGGAAGAGTCCGTTATAGCGGCCCAGGAACGAGATTCTTCGTCGCCCCCGGCGGGGTGTCCGCAGACGAGGCGCGGGAAGCCTGAAGCGATTGAGGCTCCTTGCCGCGCCGGTTGTGTTTGACGCCTCGATCAGGCGCTGGCCTTGCTGGACAGACGGCGGGCGTGAAGAAGGAAACATCACGGCGTCAGTCGGGACGAGTGCAAGCTGGCCGGAGCTGGAGGGTAAGGACCGCTGCCCGCCGGTGGGGTCCGTGACGGTGTGGCCCACCGGTGCCTGGGAAGGGCGACTGCACTCAGAGGTGAATGGCGGGCCTTTCGCGAGGAGGGTGCAGGCGGGGCTGGTCCTTGGTGGTTGGGGGGAATTGGGTGTCCGGTGAGGCGCGGAGCGTGCGCGGCGGCCCGCTGCCCCTTGGTGATGTCCTCGTCCAGCAGAGGGATAGCTGGGTCGTGCATAGCTACCGCGTTCGACCAGGGAGGTTTTGCTTCTGCCTTCGACGTGCCCACCGAGAGGTGGGTACTCGTAGGCCGTCGTTGCTGTTGTTCCTAATCAGAAATCTGAGAGAGGGGGAGCCCTTTTCTCTCTCAGGTCTAAGTTCTAAAGCTATACTACGTCTGCCAAGTCGCTGCCAACTCACTGCCACTCCACTGCCAACTCACTGCCTCGTCGCTGCCAACTCACTGCCAAGTCACCGCCACCCAGGCAGTGAGATTTCAGCAACCCCAATCCCTACACCACACGCAGAAACGGCCAGGAATCTTTCCCCTGGCCGTCCCGTTGTCCCTCGGCATTGCCTACCCCACATACACCGTGTGGCCTCCGTCTCCACCGATTCTCCTCAGGATCGTCTCCGACTCATTGGCCGTCCAGGCCCGCGCCAGCTCGTCGGCAGTTTTATTCATCGTGGCGATAAGCTGCCCGCCGACCGCGTAAACGCAGTTGATGATTTCCCCGAGACGACGGATCTTAAAGTCGCTAGTGGCGATCTTGTCCAACTCGTCGAGGACGAGAAGTGGCCGCCCGCCAGTCTTTACGCAGCGCCGGATCTTTTCCTCCGTGCACTCGCGTGGGTCCGGCGTCTCCCGCTTGTCGTTGCAGGTCTCCCAAGCCACGTGCTGGTTCAGAAGAACACTTGTCGATGCCCACCAACAAGTCCGGTAACCGACCCTTGCCGCCATCTGCTCTACGGTGTCGCACAGCACCGCATTCTGGAAGAGCGCCGCCGCCAAGTACGTCTTGCCCGTCCCCGGAGGCCCGAGGAACAAGAAATTGTCCCCTGGATTCTCCAAGATCAGGTTGTGCAGTTCGGCCTGGCGCTCTAGGGTGGTGCTCACCCTTGCGCTTGGCGTGAGCCTGCTGAGACGGGCATCTCTGAAGCGGCTGTCCACCTGCTTGAACTCGTTCCAGAATGTGAGCGCCAGGATGCACGGACACTTGCACGAACGCTCCATCTCGATGCCCGTGACCTGGCCACGGCAGAGGATCTCTACAGAGCGGTGATTGTCGCAGAGCGGGCACCTCTCCCCGAGCCCAACCGCCTTGCCCAGCTCCCAGCTCAGGGTAGGCATTTCCTGTATCCGCACCCAGCGCGTCTCCGTCTCCAGCGCCGCGCGGAACGCCTTGCTGATCTTGTGGATGCCCATGGCTATACAAGCCGGGTTGTCGTCGTACATCGTCTCCGGGGTCCACAACTGTTGTGGGTCCGGTCCTGCGGTCATCTCGTCCATGGTGCGCTCCTTACTGGTAGTTAAGTAGGCTGTTGATCCGACTCGTCGTCGGTGGTGCTGCCGCCTGCTGGTTGGGCTTCTTGGGGTTGGTGGCCTTCTCCGTCACCACGAACTCGGGCACGTTCTTTCCGAGCCGGTACTGATTCGACCGGTTGGGCAGCCCGCCGGAGATGCGCTCGATGAACTCGCGGTCGACGAGAGCGTTGATGGCACGCGCTGATGTCCGTGGGGGTACGTGGCCTTCCGTCCGGAAAGTCTCGGCGGAGGCATACGCAATCCCTGTTTGCGGGTTGATATGGCGGGCGATGACGACAAGGATCGTCCCCGCCCCCGCCGGGAGGTTGGGGACTCCGTCCACCGCGTCGAGCACACGGTGGACGGAGTCCCAGTTGCAGAAGCTGCGGGCGATGGGCTTCATCCTTTCGCGCCCTTCTTCTTCACCACATACCGGACGAGCACCTCACCGTCGTGACGTTTACGCCGCCACTCAGCCGCCAGCTTGAACACTGCGGCTTCCTCCGCACGGCGGTGCTCCTGGTTGCGCCTCCACTGCTGGTCGAGCGCATAGGCGGGAGTGAGGCTGTAGGAGTATTTTGCGCGTTCATCGGCGGCGCGGGCGGAGTAGACAGGAGCAAGCCGGACCGCCGGTCCCCAGCCCGGCACCCAGTAACGCTGGACGACTCCCTTCTGGTTGAGTTCCCTCACCGCAATCTGCAGCGCGGTGAGCGACCCGCCCAGCATGTCGTGAATGCGGGACACGCCGAGATCGCCGCCTCCGTCTACGTAGTAGAGGGTGAGCAGGAGCATGCGCTGGCTTGGGGTCCCGAAGAGCACCGGGCCATACACGCTGCCGAGCATGGTGCCGTCGGCGGAACGGCGGACGGGACAGTGGGGGCTGTCCGACGAGCGTGTAAGCGTGGAGATGATGTCGTCGAGTGCTGCCTGCGCTCCTACGAGATCCAGTAAGGGGAGCTTGTCAGCGATGGTGGCGTAGCAGCTTAACAGCATGGTGAGGCTCGTCAGCGTGCCGTCGCCTTGCATCAGATACGAGGCGGCGGTTTCCGCTGTAGGGACAGTGCCGGACTTGCGGTAGAGTCTGTGTACACTGTCCAGCAGATCCCACTGGGTGTATGGCATCAAGTGGCGGAGGATATCGCGGTGCTCCGCGAACCAGGCGTGGGCGATGGCAGCGCGGGCGGCGTCGTCAGGCTGACCGTCGTGTAACAGGAGCGAGTTGTAAAGAGTGAGGGCGTGCCGCCGGGTAAGGGCGTCGACGTGGGTGAGCGTGGCCATAGGTGGCCTCCTTATGGGTGTCTGGCTGCGACGTCCATAACTAAGGGTGTGGAAGTCACTTTGTCAGAAAATGAGTTTTTTGCAGCCCAAGATCCTCCGTTTGGACGCGTTCGTAAGTCCTCGCAAATCGCTGAAAGTAAATTCGTTATAGCCAGGCCAAGAGGGTTTTTGAGAGCGACTGGAAAACCCAGAAAACGCCGGTTGGAAATGGGAGCTCTTATTCAAAAGCGTTGAGCCACCGAGCCCCAACGCACTGCAGCCCGCATCCTTACGGCGGCCTTCGTCACCTTCAAGATCGTCATGATCGATGCCATCGTCGGCTACACGATCGGGTTCGCCAGCACCGCAGCCCGGCCAGCGTGCACGCCGGGGACGGTCGTCGGCACATGCGCAGCGCCAACCTGCTCGACGCACTCTACGCGGAGCAGGCTGCGCCGCCACTGGCGGGGAAGACGATGACGTCGGCGATGAGAGCCAGCCCGGCCCGGACCGCCCCGACGTGGCTCAACTTTCCGAAGGGTTCGACGTCGATGACCTGACCTTCGGCGAGTGATCCCGTGGGGCTGTAGGCCTCAGCGCCTCAGAATGCAGCCCCGGCGGCAACAGATCCAGGCTCAGTATTCACCGTCGGGCGTCACTAACCGGTATTTCCTTATATGAGCCTTGAGGTAACCCCCAGCGTCAGCCAGTCCGAATCCCTCCCTATAAAGAAGCCGGTGCGTAGCGAAGGTCTCACCCTTCTTAGCAAGGCACCTGACGACCTTCTGAGCGCACGCGAGGTCGCCGCCATGCTCGGCGTGGACGTATCCTGGGTGAAGAACCATTCCACACGGGTTGAGCCCTTCATCCCCCACATCAAGCTTGGGGGTGGGCGGTATGCTACGCGTCGGTTCAAGCGCGACCACATAATCAAATTCATTGACGACCATCTCGTTACAAGCTTGCGGAGGGCGTAGAGTGTCTGCGGAGGTTGACCATGGCGAGGTCTAGGTTTCAGGAAGGCACTCTAGGAGTTGAGGGTAAGGGAAACCGAGCGCACTACTTTGTGCGCTTCCGTGTCTACTTGGCGGACGGAAGTTCGGCGAGGAAAAAGGTCACCGTAGGGCTCGTCTCCAAACTGAGCAAGCGGGAGGCTAACAAACAGAAGGCGGCCATCGTCGCTAGGGAGACGTCTCAGCTTCCCGAGGTACTCGCAGAGCAGCGTGGCGAGATGTCCTTCGAGCGCTTCTACCATGACCGATTCCTGCCCTTGAAGGCCGACTGGAGCAAGGCCCACCATAAGAACTTCACGTGGCAGATGGACAACTATGTGCTGCCCAAGTTTGGCAAGCTGGCGATCTCCGATGTGGACAAGGTCATGGTGCAGTCCCATCTCAACAGTCTCTGCCCAAAATACTCCAGGTCGAGCATCCGGCACGTACGGGAGAAACTGGTCACGGTCTTCGAGGAAGCAGTAGACCAGGAGTTCATCTCAAAGAACCCGGCGAAGAAGACGGTCATCCCCACGGCAGCACGAGCGCCAAAGAAGCCGATCATGACCGTTGAACAGCTCATTCAGCTCATCGACGGAATCAACAACGTCCGGGACAGGGCGATCTTCCTTGTTGGGACATTCTGTGCGCCACGCACCAGCGAAGTCTTCGGCCTGTCCTGGAAGCAGTTCCACCAGAGCGCCGAAGGCGAGCCCGTCGAGAACTACTTCCTCATCGATCAGATCGGATACGACGGCGAGATCCTGCACACAACAAAGACCGAGGCCAGCAAGGCTAAGGTGCACATCGGTCCGATGACGTTGGCGGCCATCCTCAAGCTCCGCGCTGAGGCCAAGGACACGTCACCAGACGCCCTGCTCTTTGGCAGCACGAACAAGAACGGGAGATCGAAGAAGGGGGCTCCGATGTCTGCCGGTGCGTGGCTTACGAAGAGGGTTCAGCCGATCGCCGACGCGCTTGGTATTCCGTTCAAGGTAAACTTCCGCGCGACGCGTAGAACGGCATGCACCTTGGTTCAGGAACACGGGCATTCGCTTGCATCGGCGCAGGGCTTCCTTCGTCACGCTTCCCCTGGCACGACGGCGGATGTCTACACGATTACAGTTCCGGAGAGCGTGAAACTCGCCGTCAACGACTACGAGGAGCGGGTCTTTGCCGCAAGGAAAACGCCAAAACTTGTGCGGGTAAAGTGACGATTCGGGAGTCGAGACCGGCCACCTCCGGGTGGCCGTTCCTTTCCCCTTTACGGGTCCACTTGGGTCCAATTTGGGTCCAGTAAGGTGTTTCACCCCGCACTTTGAGTACGTCCCTGCACCGTATACACCTGTGGAATCAAGGGAGCACCATTTATTCGATTGGCTTCGAACCAAAGGGTCGGGAGTTCGAATCTCTCCGGGCGCACCATAAAATCAATAACTTACAGGAATACGAAAATCAAAGTTGGCATCAATTGGCATCAATAAGGTTGTGTGTGACTAAGTATCAATGAGCGTTGGGCTGTTCCTGCCAAATGAGACTCGATCTGTGCGCACCGTGTGCCAACTGAAAATTGCGTCGCCGACCGCCGCATCCTGCGTCTGATTCAGAAATGGCTCAAGGCCGGCTTTAGGATGACGTCATGCCTGATAACCGCGAGCGAGACCGAAAGGATCACTACCTGCCGCGCGGCTTCCTGAAGGGGTTTATCGACCCCGCCAATAAGGACCTTGCGAAGCCACTGTGGCACTTCGATCTCGAAACCGCGGAATGGAGCCGAGAAAGCCCGGGTTCGATTGGCTGGGAACGCGGCATGTACGACTATCATCCCGGAACGAATGTGCTGGAACATCCGGATGAGGTCTTCGAAAGATTTGAACGGGAATTTCCGCTCGTTCGGGAGCATCTGCTACGCCGGAATTTCAAGGGATGGGTGAAGCAGCACAAGCATTTTCTTCTGGAATATGCCCAGATGATGCGCGCCCGGTCGCCGCTTTTCCTGCAACAACAAACAGCGCAAAACGAGAACACGCGAATAGTGACTGTCACCTCGGTCGGTCCCGGCAATCAGGTCGGAGTCGATACGACCGTCCCGTACCCGCCGCCAGCTCAGTTCATCCGAAACCGAACGATTACCGCAATGCGCGAGGAAATCAAAAAAGGACCGGACTGGATGGAGAATTTCCAGTGGTGCCTCCGCTATACCCGATCCGTCTTCGACCCGTTCGTGACCGGGACGCAGCCCATCGTTGTTGAGGGCAGATTTCCAGATTCCAACGATGCGCCGGTCCTCGAAGATGCTCTGAAGGACCACAACACCATCATCTGGTTTCCATTGTGCTGGCAGGCATGTCTTGTGGGCGCGGTTGATCGCTTTGATGAAGGAACGGCCGAAGCGCCGCCATCGCTCATCAGCCATGTGCGCGGAATGTTCCGGCGTCCATCGACAGGCTACGTTATTTCACCACGCGAGATTGATTGGGTCCTTTGAAGCAGAGCAGTCGCTTTAGAATTAGCCCGTGGCTATCGACAACGTTTACGACGCAATTGACAAGCAATACCCAAAGGGCGACGGTCTAGCATCGGGCATCATGAAGGTGCTGGATACGGGTAAGGCCCTCGGGAAAGTCTCTCCGCCGATCTATGGCTTCTTCGCCTTCCTTAACTCCATGTCGGCAAAGGCTCGACAGGAACGCGCTGAGGCGTTCGTCAGCCAACTCGTCGAGGATATGGTGAAGGTGCAGGACGCCATGGAGAAAATGCGGACGGATATTACCGAGGTCCAGGCTGCAACACGGGTATCGCTCGAATATGACACGGAGGAGTTCGACGATAAAAAGCGCGACCGGTACATCTCGGCCATCACCGGGTCCATTACGAGCGAAACTCGCATCAACGATCTCGTAAGTTTCATCCAGGACATCGAAAAGCTGGGCGAACGAGATTTGATCGGTTTGAAGGTGCTAAACCGAATCATGAACAAGCCAG
>OBLU010000272.1_pt1 | contig 50815 bp, 38 predicted proteins | sample 1518681 | NCBI WGS metagenome assembly OBLU01 (sample SAMEA3539304, study PRJEB22396) | soil metagenome | biome: tundra; feature: field; material: soil | place: USA | collected 2010-05 | depth 0.15 m
TTCGCGCAAGATCGCTTGAAAAGGCATTGAGCACACCGCTCTCTCGCTGACACACCTAAGATGGGGGAACTTCAGATGGACTGGCTTAGGTCAGAAGACCTGAAAGAGGAGAAGGTGGTAACCACCCCGCGGCCACTATAACACACCAGAAAGTAGCGTGCTTCTTTTGGCCCACATTGTCCTGTGGTCGGCTCGTGACATTGTGGGCTCAGGGTCAGCGAAACCAAGAAACTTTCGGCCAAGAACCCTCCTTGCCGAACTCATCAAGGAAATGGCGAAGCCGAGAGGGAGCAAATGAGATTAACGGCACACTTCGCAGGGTGGAGTCTTTAGTCGTGGAGAACGACGTTGAGAAGGGAACTGTGAACCTGTAAGGCATCGCCAGCGTGATAATCAATGAACCCCAATTTCCTGAACCGGTTCATGAAGAAGCTCACTCGCGAGCGAGTTGTGCCGATCATCTCTGCGAGGGTCTCCTGACTGATTTTGGGAATAACAACTTCGGCCTTTCCGTCCTTGCCGAAATGAGCCAACAGTAGCAACATTCGGGCCAGTCTTTTTTTCACTGGAATTGAAAAGCTGGTCAACCAAATCCTCCTCGTAACGGATGTTCCGGGTTAACAGATATGCCACGAACATGTCGGAAAACGTTTGTTCCCGGTGAAGCACTTCCATCATGGACTTCTTATCGATTCGCATGACAGAGCAATCGGTGATCGCGGTTCCCGAGCACAGGCGGAGAGGCTACCCAGCAAGGCAACCTTCGCCGAAAAAATCGCCCTCGTTCAGGATGCCGATTGTGGCTTCCTTCCCGGTCTTCGACACAACCGTAAGCCTCACCTTCCCTTTCTGTACATAAAAAACAGCATCGGACGAGTCGCCCTGAGCGAAGATCGTCTGCTTCTTGGGAAAAGCGAAGATTTTTCTGCCGCGGTCAATGGTTGAAAGGTAGGTCTTGGGATCGAAGTTGCTGCGTTCTTTGGCGGCTACCACGCGTGTCATGACGCCCCTCTCAGGAGGTGAATGCGCAGAATGCAACTTCCTATGATCAAGGATGATAAATGCGCGAGAAGGGGCTGAACCATATCAGATCTGCGAACAAATTGCGATCCGCTCGATCAAAAATAATGATTTCATCGTTAGGTACCGGGAGTTAAACCCCGGGCGATGAGGCCCTGTGCAATACGAACAACACAGAAGGACAGGTCAGAAACCTTAAATCTGAGCAAGACCGCTCAAGGGGGGATTTGAAAGGCCCCGTAGGAGTGGTGACGCATGACATGCTTCCGCGCCGACTGAGGATGAAGACCGCCCCGGAAAATGAACTGAGCACAAATCCGCTGTGGCGAGTTCATCGCCCGAGGACGCCCGTTATTCAGTTTTCTGGGTATCGGCAGTCTCTTGACGCTGGTCGTCAGCCTCTTGCCAATTGGAATTGAGGTTGTATCCCTTCATTGTTCTGGCAAGAACGTCGGTCTTCTTGCCGAGATCCTTTTCGTAAACAACTCCATCCTCATCGACGATGAATGTCATCACGCCGGACGATCTGTATTCTGCAGGAAAGGCCACGAACGCGAAGCCCCCGGTCATCTTGCTATTTACGGCGTAACTTTTCGCGCCGCTTGAAGTAGTTTTCTTTTGACGCGCCAGGATGCGAAAGTAGTAGCCGCGGTAAGGAGTCGAGGAGCCGGCTTGGCTTTCGGCGTAGTCATCGGTAACGGCCGATGCTACGAGTGGACCGATAGGGCTCTGAGCTTCGCCATCCGCAGCTTTCCAATAAAGGCCGTTGTGCTGCCCTTCATCGCTCAACAACTTCTGGGCATACTCGTTGTCGTGTGTGCCGTGGTATTCCTTTTGCGCCGCAACCAATTCCTCGCAAACACTGATCGCCGCCGCTTCATTCTGGCCAATTCGCCGGAACAAAATCTCTCTCTTGCCCGCATTGGTGTCGAAATACCACGAATTGTTTTTGTTTACGAGCGGAATGGGGGTGGGCCAGTTTTCTGCTCCGATATATAAGGTTGTGGTTCGATCCGGTTCAGTCACCAGACGGTGCATTTGCTGATACCGCTCTACGAAGGTAGCACGGCTCTGCGCGTCCTCGGCTTCGTCTCCCGAAGAGACGATTTGCTTTCCGTCTCGTCCCAAAATCTCGACCATTGCTTTTTCGTCATTGTTCTTCGTCGCTGCGACCAACGCATTGCCAGCTTCTTCGGCCGACAAGAAAGTTTTCTGGCCCGGTTGCTGAGCCATGGAACGGATGGAAAAACATGCCGTCAGGAAGATGGCGGCGACTGCTAATCGATGAAGATTTGCCCAGTGGAATGTGCTGGAATTGACGTCTGTGCGCTGCATATATCTTCTCTCCATTTGCAAGTTTTACCAGCTCCCCAAAAACGTAACACCCCGCTCGATTTAGTGATGCCCGCCGCCACCGCCGTGAGATCCCCCGCCTCCGCCACCATGAGAACCGCCGCCACCGCCATGCGATCCACCGCCCATGCTTGTGCTTCCGCGTGACGAAGCGCTCTTCGCCGCACCGCCTTTCCCGTAGCCGCTGTAAGCGCTCGTGCGGGTGCCGCTCTGTCCGTGGGGCTCAGCGTATCCTCGGGCTGCCTTGGTATTTCCGTTGAAGCCTCTCGCGGTGGCACCCTGATGATTGTTCAATTCTCCGCGGTTACCGTTGACGCCGTGCGCGCTCCCCGCTCGGTAGAAACTGCTTCGGTTGTAAAACGTATTGCTGTGGGAGTAATAGCGGCCACCGCCGTACATCGCGTATCCGCCATGCCAATTAAATCCCCAATGGCCCCAGCCCCATCCATAGCCGCCGTACCAGCCGATTCCAAAGCCCATTCCGAAACTGAGGTACGGGCCGCCAAACCAGATTCCCGGATATGGGTACCACCCCGGCCACGCCATGATCGGAGATCCGTAAACCAGCCACGGGTCATAAGCGGGGACGTAAACGGTATCCGGGCTGACAGGATCAACCACGACTGTCGAACCTTGCGTCGTCACGGTTTGCTGCGCCGTGGTCTTGAGATCGCCCGCCGCTTGCGCTCGCCGGCGCATCTCCTGCACCGCATCCATCACGTCCCCTTGCTGATTGAAATAGGCGTCGCCTAGTGATGACGCCCAGGACAGGTTCTTGTCCATGTTTCCAAGGACGGACGGAAATGCAGCCAGCGCTTTGACGCTCGGATCCCAGGGTTGCTGGTCCACAGCACTACCCAGAGCCTCCCCCTTCAAATCAGGATTTGCCTGCACCCATCTGTCGGCCTCGACAACCTGCTCGGGAAACGTAGACGCCGCCAGGATTTGCGCCACCAACGAATCCGGATAGAGCGCAATCGGAGCGACCAGTCGCTGCAACTGCTCCGGAGTCTGCGGCGCGTAGGCCGGCGCTTGAGCGGCTTGCGCCGCGGGAGGTGTGTCCTGCGCGACCGAAAGTTTGGGAGCCCCAATCGCACACAACAGCGCGATCAACAACAAGAAAGCTAAATCCTGCTTTTTCCATAGCAGCCTCGAGAATCCGACAGCAGTTCCTAAAGTCTTCATGTGCTTGCATCTCCTAGATGGCCTTCGTCGTTTGGTCGCAACTCCGAGCAATTCGTGTTTCGCGAAGTAACTACCAAACGAACAGATAAAGCGTCGAGCCCGAAGTGCGGACCCCTTCCCTAATGATCCTTCTTTAGACTCGTTCAACCCCTTTCGAAATACTGAGCAGAAGGGATCACATCTCGTTCAGGGCTCTTTCAATGAAAACTCGTTGAGTGCTCTTGACACGATGCTCCAGCTGATTAGCGTCTCAGCTGAGTACTTCGATGGATCGACTTCAGGTGTGCTTTCATAACTCCACTCCAAAGAAGCGACTCCAGCTGCCAAGATGCGGGCAGCAAGATCGGCTGATCAATTCTGATCAGCATTGCGAACGTGGTCGCCCTCCTTGTCTTCAGGTAGGAAGGCGTATGCTCATCCTCAGAAGATATCTTCGTCTTTATCGGGAAGGTTCTAGAAGTGAGCTTTATCAAGCACATAATGATCGTTCGAAATGCCGGGGCGGAACTGTTCCTCCTTATGGTTGTCGTTGTTTGCCTGATCGATGCGGCGCCCTGCGGCACGGCGCTTGCTCCAAGTGGAGACCGCGCACTCTCTGAACTGCAACACACAAGCTGGACCGCAAGAGAGGGATTGCCGGGTTCGATTCAGGCGCTCGCCCAAACCACCGACGGTTATCTCTGGGTCGGAACCGCGAATGGTTTGTGCAGATTCGATGGGGTCAACTTCGAACCTTTTGAGCCGTCCTCGGGTGGAAGGTTTCCCGGTCATATCGTTGAATCTCTGTTGGCGATGCCGGACGGAGGCCTCTTTGTTGGTTTCCGAAACGCTGGTGCAGCTCTGCTAACAAATGAAAAAGTCACGACCTATGTTGACGCCTCGGGAATGGAACAATCGACCGTGCGCAAGCTGGCGCTTGGGCTTGATGGCACGGTCTGGGCCGCCACCTCTCGCGGTCTCTTTCGACTAACTGGACAGCATTGGCAGCGAGTCGGCGAAGACTGGGGCTACTCCTCATCACGGGCGCAAGCAGTGTTCGTCGATCGCGGGGGCACCTTATGGGTTGCTGGAGACGACAGCATCGTTTTCTTGCCACCGGAGCAAATTCGGTTTCTTCCGACTGACGAAAACATCGTTGAGGTTGATCAGATCACGCTGCTGTGTTTTATTACGGTGCGATCTTCGCAATTGCGGGCAGCGTCGGATTGCTTTTTATTCCAGGAAAACGCAACCGGTCCGCCGTTGACGCTTAGAGTTTGGGCTGTGACTTGGTAGGGCTTTTATGCGAAGTATATCCTCCCTCAACTTATAGACCTAGCAATGAGGAACAAGGATTCGACTCGGCTCCGAGCGGAGTCCGTGCCGGCCATCTCCGATATGTTTACGAGCACGGGAGACGAGTTGCCGTGGCTTTGCGTCTTCCATTTGCAGGGATGTCCGCGATCTGGCGCTAGGGGCAAGATCCAGGTTTGTGGACAAGCCGTCCCCATTGACACCTTTCGAGCTGGAAGACTTTCGCCGTCGCGCAGAGCGAATCAACCTGCTTGGGCAGGAACTTGATCGGGTCGGCAGGATCAGCGTTCTCCACGAACATCGCCGCAATTAAAGCGAAGAGCGAAACTTGGACGGCGTAGTCCCCGGCATGCGAGGGAGATGGCAATCTCCGTCCCGACGGACCCTTTCGCGGCCGCCTGAACTGCAGCCACGACCTGCCTAGCGGGTTGAGGCTTGCTACTCAAATCTCCCAGCTTACTTAAACGTCCTGCCGAGGTCGAACCTTCCAACCGATCAAAAAGTGACATATCTCATCATGGCCATTCCCTTGCCTACATTTGAACTAGGTTTGCGCCCAATGAGTTAAGAATTCGCTGCCACATCATTGAAAGCAAAGGCCTGACTGCTGGCTCATGAGCGCCGATGTTCCGGCGAGTTACGAGCCGGGCTGTGGTTTTCGTCCAAGTTTCATACACACAATCTAGATTGTAGACACGGAGAACGTTCAGTGAACAGCCAGGGAACAGGTCGAGTGACATCAAAGTCCTTTTTGAATCGCAAAATGCAACTCGCGTTCGGCTCCGCGATGTTGACGTTACTCGTCGTGGGTGCGATTTCCTATCGAGGCATCGTCGTGTCCAGGGAGAGCGCGCGGTGGGTGAGCCACACTCACAAGGTTCTGGAAAGCATCCAGGATTTAGTCTTCGCCGTGGAGGGCATCGAATCGAACTCCCGCGGATTTGCGATGACGGGCAAGGAGTCCTATCTCGAGTCCTACCGGGTCGGCCTGCTCAAGGTTGCGCAGGACCAGGCAGCGATTCGCTCCCTAACGTTGGACAACCCTGAACAACGGCAACAGATTCCCCAGCTCGAAAGCCTGACGGCTCAGAAGATCGAGCACACGGAGATGGTCATCCGTCGGCGCCAGGCCCGTGGGCCGGGCGTGGATGCGACTCGAACCGGGTCAGGCCAAGGAACGATGGACGAGTTTCTAGCGGTAGTTGGGAAGTTGCAGGAAGAAGAGTTGCGATTGTTGGTGCTGCGCAATGCGGACACCAATCGGCGATTGAACCAGACCAAGATGGTTCTGATTTTCGGAACCGTCCTCGGCATGTTGATCGCCGCTATCGCTGGTTGGAGCGCCCAGCGCGACAACTCCGCGCGCGGGCGAGCCGAGGGAGCGCTTGGAGATAGCGAAGAAAAATATCGGATGCTCCTGGACGGAGTCCATGACTACGCGATCTTTCTGTTGGACCCGGGAGGCCGGGTTGTCAGTTGGAATGCCGGCGCCGAACGGATCAAAGGTTACACCGCCGATGAGATTATCGGTCAGGACTATTCCTGCTTCTTTTCTCCGGAAGATATCAAGCGGGGCAGGCCGAAGGAGGTGCTCAGGATGACTGCCGCAAGCGGCCGCCACAAAGAGGACGGCATACGCGTGCGGAAGGACGGCTCGCAATTTCTAGCGAGTGTCACCTTCACAGCATTGCGCGAAGCGGATGGAAGTCTGCGGGGGTTTTCTGAGATCAGCCGCGACCTCAGCGAGAGCAAGGAGTCAGAGGCGAGGTACCGTGGACTGCTGGAAGCGGCTCCGGATGCGATGGTGGTGGTGAACCAGGACGGGGAGATCGTGCTGCTGAATGTTCAGGCGGAGAAGCAGTTCGGATACCGCCGCGATGAACTTGTAGGGCAGAAGGTGAAGAACATCATTCCCGAGGGCTTCGCGGAGCGGCTGATCGCCGACGGTACGCGAAGCGCGGCGGAGGCGCTGGCGCAGGAGATCGGCACGGGAATTGAGCTGACGGGGCGGCGGAAGGATGGAAGTGAGTTTCCCATCGAGATCATGCTGAGCCCGCTGGAAAGCGCCGAAGGAGTTCTGGTGACGGCGGCGATCCGGGACATCAGCGTGCGAAAAGCTGCGGAGAAACATCTGGCGCAGATGGAGAGCAGGTACCGTGGACTGCTGGAAGCGGCTCCGGATGCGATGGTAGTGGTGAACCAGGACGGGGAGATCGTGCTGCTGAATGTTCAGGCGGAGAAGCAGTTCGGATACCGCCGCGATGAACTTGTAGGGCAGAAGGTGAAGAACATCATTCCCGAGGGCTTCGCGGAGCGGCTGATCGCCGACGGTACGCGAAGCGCGGCGGAGGCGCTGGCGCAGGAGATCGGCACGGGAATTGAGCTGACGGGGCGGCGGAAGGATGGAAGTGAGTTTCCCATCGAGATCATGCTGAGCCCGCTGAAAGGCGCCGAAAGCGTCCTGGTGACGGCGGCGATCCGCAACATCACCACGCGGAAAAAGGCGGAAGCGCTGATGATCCATTCGTCCGAGCACGACTTCCTGACTGGATTGCCCAATCGCATGCTCTTGAGCGACCGGGTTAATCAAGCGATTCGCATGGCGATCCGCCACAAGAGAAAAGTCGCAGTACTGTTCCTGGATTTGGATGGTTTCAAACACATCAACGATTCCCTGGGGCATCCCACCGGCGATAAACTTCTTCAATCGGTGGGAAAACGCCTTGTGGATTGCGTACGCGGCTCGGACACCGTGAGCCGGCAGGGAGGCGACGAATTCGTTGTGCTGCTTTCCGAAGAGGAAGATTCGGAAGATGCCTCGATCACCGCGAAAAGGATGCAGCGGGCGGTGGCCGAAGCGCATTTCATCGACCAGCACGATCTTCACGTCACATGCAGCGTTGGGGTCAGTGTTTATCCCGACGACGGGCTAAATGCGGAGACGTTGATCAAGAATGCCGACACCGCCATGTACCAGGCGAAGGCAAATGGGCGGCAGAAGTATCAGTATTTCAAGCCGGCCATGAATGTCCGGGCCGTGGAACGGCAATCGCTTGAGGAGAGCCTGCGGCGCGCCCTGGAACGGCAGGAATTTGTGGTGCACTACCAGCCGAAGATCAACCTGAAGACGGGAAGGATTACCGGCGCCGAAGCCTTGCTACGCTGGACACATCCCACTCGGGGGCCGGTCCCTCCGGGACAATTTATTCCCGTTGCGGAAGACTGTGGCCTGATTCTGCCGATCGGCACCTGGGTTCTTCGTCAAGCCTGCCAGCAAGCCCAGGCTTGGGTAGATGCCGGCCTGCCCCTGGGGAACATGGCGGTAAACATTTCCGCGATGCAGTTGCAGAACGAGAACTTTCTTGAGGGAGTATTCGCCATTCTCCAGGATACGCGCCTGGATCCGAGACTTCTTGAACTGGAGTTGACCGAAAGCGTTCTGATGAAGCATGCCGAGTCCACCGCATCGATTCTAACGGCACTGCGAGGCAGAGGGGTGCAGGTTGCGGTCGATGACTTCGGCACGGGGTACTCCAGCTTGAGCTATCTCAGGAAGTTTCCCATTGATGCCCTCAAGATCGACCAATCGTTCGTCCGTCAGATCACCACCGTACCCGACGAAATCATCATCGTGAAAGCAGTAATCGGGCTGGGCCGAAGCCTTAAGCTTCGGGTGGTTGCTGAGGGCGTGGAAACGCAAGAACAGCTGGCATTTTTAAAGGCTCACCAATGTGACGAGGCGCAAGGATACTATTTCAGCCGGCCAGTTCTTCCCGAGCAGTTCGCCAAGTTGCTCAAAACCGGAATTACAATGGCAGTCTCCGCTAAATGATAGAAGCGTCGCGCGCGTCCAAGCCCAATGAGACGTTACGACGTTAGTTGCAATGGCCGCGATCTCAATGGTACCCACGGCTGGATCGAATCGCTGTCGGAAGGACCGATTCTAGGCCGGGATTGAGGTTGTCCTCTGCCTATCCAAGAACATGGCAACCTACGAAGACCGCATATTGTCAGCCAATTCGGAAACTGTCCAGAAACGGGCTTCGAGACCATCACCCCAACCCAAAGGCCATACTGAGCGTCCGGCGCTGAGAGGTGGGCCATCGTTGTGTGGTGAACTCCGCTGCCTTGCAGTGCTGAAAAGTGGAGACTAGCCGTGTCCGCCTAGTCTAGAAATACTGCATATTCTCAAGATCGGCGATAAGGCCGGGTCCCGTCGGGTTCCATCCCAAGTGTTTCCGTGTTTGCGCACTGGAGGCCGGCATGTCGAAGCCCGCGAACATCGCAAGCCAGCCAAAGTGACCTTGCGCCTTCTCTGGAGCAAGGCTGACCACAGGCACGTTCAACCCTTTGCCAATCACTGCACTAATTTCCCGCATCGGTATCCCCTCTTCAGCAACCGCGTTGTACCTACTTCCCGCTTCGCGCTTCTCCAACGCGAGCCTGTAGAGATGGGCAACGTCCTGAACATGCGCCGCCGGCCAGCGGTTGCGTCCCTCACCTATGTATGCCGACACTCCCTTCTCGCGGGCCACTTGGACCGCGTAGGTGATCAGGCCCTGCTTGACCGTGTCGTGGACCTGGGGAAGGCGCACCACCGACACGTTCACTCCGCGCCCCGCCACGGAAGCTCCTGCGACTTCCGAGCCTTTACGAGGATTTGGGTGGTTGGCATCGAAATGATCCTCGGTTGCGGGCTGACCTGGAGCAGCATTGCCCATTCCGGTTCCGGAAGTGATGAGGAGCGGGCGGTCCGATCCGATGAGCGCGGCGCCGAGAGCCTCGATAGCGTGCTTGTCCTTTTCACAGACCTCGGCGAACTTCGAGAAGTCCTGGCCGAAGGCGCTGTGGTCGAAGGCGCAGTGAATCACGCCATCGGCCTTGGCTGCCCCGCTGCGCAGGCTTTCCAGATCTTCAAGGTTCCCTCGATGCACCTCGGCCCCGGCGGCGATCAAAGATTGAGCGCCCGCCTCGCTACGAGCGAGGCCGAGTACCTGATGGCCAGCGTTGATCAGTTCCGGAACGATGGTGTAGCCGATAAAACCTGTACCACCCGCAACAAATACCTTCATAAATTGATCTGCTGGATTGTTGTGGCATGAATGACAGTCCGAACGGCTACTGACCCCGTTGACCTCGACCGATTGCGTCGAGATCCGCGAGTACTCCAGCCTGGATCTGAAGCGTCGCAGCCTTCAAATTCTCGCGGAGATGCGCCAGGGAAGATGTTCCGGGGATCAATAAGATGTTGGGCGAGCGCTGGAGAAGCCAGGCGAGCGCAACCTGCATGGGCGTGGCTTGCAGCAAGGCGGCCGCCGCGTCAAGTGCCGACGACTGTAACGGTGTGAAGCCTCCCAGCGGGAAAAATGGAACGTAAGCGATCCCTTGGGCAGCCAGATCATCGATGAAAGCGTCATCGTTCCTGCGGGCCACGTTGTAGAAATTCTGCACGCACACGATCTCGGTAATGGTTTGAGCCTCCGAGAGCTGTTTGGGAGTTATGTTGCTTAGTCCGATATGACGAATCAGTCCCTGACGCTTCAGTTCGGCAAGCATGGTCAGCGGCTCCTCAATCGAACCCTCCGACGGCTCCGCCATGCCTCCAACTCTGAGATTTACAACATCGATGTGATCGAGCCCGAGAGTTCTCAGGTTGTCATGAACCCCGCCGATGAGCTCCTGGCGGGAGAGAGCATGAATCCAGGACTTGTCTGAACCGCGGCGAGCGCCCAGTTTGGTGACGATCACGAGACCATCCGGGTACGGATGGAGAGCCTGCTTGATTATCTGATTGGTCACATGCGGTCCGTAGTAGTCGCTGGTATCAATGTGGTTCACGCCGGACTCTACTGCCTCGTGAAGAACAGCAATGGCGGCATCGACATCCCGCGGCGGTCCCCAGACGCCGGGTCCGGCGAGCTGCATCGCACCGTATCCCATGCGGTTCAAAGTCATCGATGTACCAGGCAGCGTGAAGCTTCCAGCAAGATCGGTCTGTTCAATCATTCCGTTTCTCCTTGTTACAATCCTTTGATGAAGGATTCTTCAGGTTTGGAGTTCGCATATGCCAGCTGACACCGTCGTTGCATTCGAGCCAAGAAAGACGCCCGTCCAAGCGAGGTCAACGGTCACGGTCGAGGCGATTTCTGAGGCGACTATTCAGGTTTTGCTCCGCCATGGGGCAGAGCGATTGACGACGACACGGGTCGCCCAGCGTGCCGGCGTCTCGGTTGGCACGTTGTATCAGTACTACCCGAATAAGCAGTCGTTGCTTTTTGCGGTGCTGGAAAATCACCTCGATAACGTAATGGCAAGGGTTGAGGCCGCTTGTGAGAGCGCATGCCATAAACCGTTAGCCGAGATGATTCGAGAAATGGTGGAGGCGTTCGTCGACGCCAAGATGAAGCGTGCGGACATCTCGGTGGCGCTCTACCAAGTCTCGGCGGACGTGGGTGGGCCTGCGTTGCTGAAACGAATCAGTCAGCGCTCGCGGAAAGCCGTTGAGGCAATGCTTCAGACAGCGCAAGATATCAAGGCGCCCCCGGACAAATTCGCGATCGATATCATGCTTGCTGCCATGGCAGGCGCGATGCGTTCCTTGCTGGAGGCTGGACCGTCCCCTGCCACGGTCCACAAAGCGCGAGAGCAACTCGTGCTCCTTTGTCAGTCATACATGGCGGCCGCGACAGCTAAACGCGTTTAGAGAACTCACCGTGGTTGTTAGTAACAGCCCTTTTCGCAGACCACGCTTCAGGTGTACACGCAGGCAGTCGCCGAGCAGAAGAGAGCAGCGAATGCGATGGTCGTCGGGCAGTTGTTGTTCGATGGGTTGGCAGCAGTAACGGCGACTGCATAAAGTGAAACAGGGTGCGCCGATACGCACCCTGCTGACTTTGTGAGTCGATTGTGAGTCGGTTTGCTCGACCCGAAACTCGCAACCTGTTGAATCTAATGGTTGCCGGGGGGGGGTGGATTTGAACCACCGACCTTTGGGTTATGAGTGCCACCATCAACAGAATCTAAAGACAATGCGCGGCGCAAAGAGTAACGCATTGTTCTCAAGAAGAGCGGACCATAATCCTGTCTGCCCCTGTGTTGCCCTCTTTCCAAACGCATCGACCGTCTCGACCTGCGTGATCAGGGGAAATGGTAGAGCGCAGCCTTTTCAGGGCTGGCCCGTTCCGTTGTTATCTAGTCAATCCTAAACAAATTAAACGGAACATTGCTCCAGAAATGGTGCAATCTCTTGGACCTAGAACGGGACTAGGTTTAAGAGACTACTTGAGCAGCGTCGGTGTTCGCCCAACATTAACGCTCCTTCAAGTTCAATCAGTACCAAACGCGCATGGGATCCAAATGCCTGAGAGGAGGCCGATGATGCCGAATACCACGACCATTATTCGCAAGGTTCTCGAAGGAAGGATCGAATATAACGACGGGCACTTCGCCGTGATCCAGACCTACGGGATTGACGGAGTCGAGAAGAACATTTTGTTACAAACCATTCAGACTCACTGAGAAGACACCAACGATACGCCCCGAGGAGTTCCGGCGCCGGTTCGCTGTGTCCACCATGGTGAAGATTTGCACGACCACTGAAATCACGAACAAATCGGGTGACACATCGGCCGATGAATCGGGTTCCTCCAACCGAAAGAAGAGAAGGCGAAATCTTAACCGGCTAGTCGAGAAAATGCGATCGTGCCTCAAAAGCAGATACCCCGATGTCAATGACCCTCCAGGGACAGAGCACCCGATGATGGTCAACGAATACGTTCGCATGTTCCTGCGTAAACATGCGCCCCCGCGCCGGCCACTCAAGCCAGCGGAATCGTTACCGACCGCCCAAGTCTTCGACTGGAAAACGCCAATCCCGTCATCGCGCCCATGACCAGCGCGGAGTCGGCGGCCACCGATCTGGCTTACCCAGGACCGATTCCTTCAAACGCCCTATCGAAGCAGCGCCCACCAACTCGGTCCTGTACATCTCCTCATTTCTACTTCGGGGCAGTCTCGATGGGGATCGTTGCAAACTGTGAAGAACAGGTCGAGGAAACGGGTGAGCGATGCCGCAGCCTATGGTGCGGTGTTTGAATAGGAGCAATTGTGTTTACTTCACAGGTACTTGGTTCTTGAACTGTTGCGCGCTTCCCACAAACAACTCCTCGTATTTTCGCTTCCCCGAGGCACCAGATCCTTCCCCGTTGATCTTGCCCCAAATGAGCGCATCCGATCCTGAATCTGAGAGTGGGCGCATACCCTGAGCTGAATAGTAATAGTAGTGATCCCTGGCCCATCCGTACTGCTCAGCGGAAGAAGTTCGGAGCACTCCGTCTGAAGGAATCTTGAGAATGTATTCGCCGCCTTCCATCGCCAAAGTCGGTGCTCCTTGCACCTCAAACTCAATTCGTATCCAGCCGGTGTATCCTTCGGGAATCAGAAACCGCGATGCGGGGCGAGTCGAATTCCTGGCACTCACGCTCAGCCACAACGCAAGGCTAGTCAACAACGCTAGAGTAAGAACGCTAATGACGATCCGCGCAGAGCGGTTTGTAGTCTCCGGAAAAATCCAAGTCCGTTTGGCGGCGGGGGCTTGCCTGAAGCTAACAACTGAGGAATATAGCGTGGCGACTACTAAAAGGGCGACGGCGGCGTAGGGCAATATCATTTGGCTTCAAAAGGTAGGCCTGTCGTTCGGCGCAAAACTCCACTCCTGGGCAAGCCCCCGTCAGGCGCGATTGAGAACACCATCGTGGCCTGTGCCCTCAAGAATTCGGGATGCGTAATCAGCAGTGAACCCGGGAGCACCGAACTCTGCGCGCCGAGTTTTGACCGGATGGAGTTCGCAATCGCCGGACCGTAGAAACACCAAATCGCCAGGCAAGCGATCAGTGCTAGTCTTGCGGCAGCATAAGGCTTGAAAAGACTGACATAAGCGGCAATCAAGAGACCCAACGATCCTAGTAAGGAAACAAGTTCCAAGGGATTCCACGGAGCCCCATAAACCGCAGGGGCCAGCAACGCATAGACATGGAATCCGGTGATCACGCTCGCGACGAAATAGAGGCAAAAGGGCAACATGTCGAAAATGATACAACCCACAAGCCAGCATCGCCATCGCCCGGCCCACACAAAAGCCGAATAGAAACCGGCGGGAGATCCTTCAGACGTTCAATCCTCTCAATGCGGGCTGATTCGTTCCCTGCCCCCAGCAACAGGTTGGTGTTATCCCTTATCGCAATTCTATTGAGTTGGGTCCCAGTAAAGTCCCACCAATAGAAACACAAGAGCGAAAAACAGGCCCAGAACAATCGAAAGGATAATTCCCTGACGTGTGGTGAACGATGATTGCTCCTTCTTCCTTCTCCTCATGAATGCCGCCAACTACGGGTTCCAAGAAATCTGCTATGAGACTCGCACGCTCTCAATCGAGGCTGCGGAGATCGATTCGATCGGCTTCAAAAGTGGACGACTTCTCTCATATTCCACTCGTCTGGTACTGCAGAACAGCGAGTGAAAGTCGATAGTCGTACCCGGCTTGCGCATCACTGATTTGGGCTTGCGTCTGCTGAAGTTGCGCCTGACTCAGTTCTACGATCGAACCTAACCCCAGGTTGTATCGAGACTGAGCAAGGTTCAGCGCAAGGTTGGCCTGGTCGAGAAGCTGTTGCGTCACTGCGAGCCGATCATAAGCGGTCGTTGCATTCAACCAACTGGTGCGGACATCGCGGGAAATGCGATCGCGGAGGTCCCGGAGCCGCTCCTGCACTGCCTGGGCACGAAGCGCGGCTTCCCGTGACCTCGCGGGGTAAAGGAAACCGTTGAAAACCGGAATATTCATGTTCACGCCCACCGCTCCATACCAGCTGGAAATAATGGGATTGCGTACCGGAGTATCACCCACGACTCCAAGTGCGCGGATGTCGGGAAACAATAAGTCTCGTTCGGCCGTCTGAAATTTCTTGGCGGACTCGGACTGGAACTCGAGGGCCAGGATTTCTGGCCTCGCGGAAAACGCTGTGGTGATCAGATCGTCGACGTTTCCCGGAGGCGGAGCATTGGGAGTGGAGTCCTCGATGAGCTGGAAACTCTGCAAGGTGGAGTATCCAAGCACTGCGGAAAGACTAGCCAGAGCCGCGTTTTCGTTGTTCTGTGCATCCAGGAGGAGCAGCTTGGCTTGCGCCAGATTCACGTTGGCAAAGCTGAGGTCTAGTTGGGACTTGAGCTTGCTCCGGAACAAAGCGTCTACCTGGCTTGAAACGGTTTGGCGCTCTTTCACCGTTTGCTGGGCAACGGTCAAGACCGCATGAGCCTGAAGGGAGTTGTAGAAGGCTTGGTCTACCGCCAGCAGGATCTGCTCCTTCGTGGCCTGTGCGTTCTGGTTCTCCGCTTTCGCCGCAAGGGTGGCGCTCGAAACCAGGTTCGTGGTGCGTCCGAAATCGGTGATGAGTTGGGTCACCGCGACTCCTGCAGCAGCGCGCGGGTAGAGGGTCGGATTGTTCAGCGCACCGGCCGTGAGGCGCGTACCGGGATTGGAATCCACCGCCGTCAAGTCAATCGACGCGGTCGGCCACAGATTTGATCGAACCTCACGCGTGACCTGGACTGCCGCTAACGCGGTCAGGCGGGCAACCGAGATCTGAGGGTTATTCTTCAGTGCCAGTGCCTGCGCGTCCTTCAACGACAGCGCGGTGGGCGTGCCAGGGGGATTTTGCGGCACGGTGGCTTGCTGCCCCATAGGCGTTGCACTTGCGCCAGTCGACTGGGACTGGGTCTGTGGCACCGGAGCGGAAGGCAGATTCGATGCACCGCTCGAAGCGAGCGTCACCTGCGCGAAAGCGCAAGCCGGCAGAGCTAGAAAAAGACACACGGATCGCAGGCTGTTCATATTTCGAAATTCCTTTAGCGAACTATGCTCACTTGCTGATGCTTCCAAACTCATGCTTCTAACGCCGGAGGTTGGCTGGGCAAGTCCTTCTCACCGCGCTTGCCGTAAACGAGCAGATATGCCGCCGGCACGATGAAGATGGTCAACAGCACCGAAGAGGTCAAACCGCCAATGATGGCCTTCGCCATGGGCGCATACTGTTCCGCACCAGTCCCGAGTTTGAGTGCCATCGGTATCATGCCGATAATCGTTGCCAGAGAGGTCATCAGGATCGGCCGCAGACGCACGCGGCAGGCGGTAATGACCGCCTCCGCCGGCGCCAGTCCCTGCTTTTCCAGATTGTGTGCAAAATCAACAATCAGAATGCTGTTCGAGTCCGCGATCCCCACCAGCATCAGCACTCCCATCAGCGACATAACGTTCAGCGTGCTTCCAGTTAGCGGCAGAATGATCAGCACTCCCACAAATCCCATGGGAATCGCCAGCATGATAAGGAGCGGATCGATGAACGACTTGAACTGAGCGGTCAGAATCAGAAACAGCAGAAGAAAGGAAATCAGGAACCCGAAGGCAAAGCTCTTGAATGACGCTTCCATGCCTTGCACCATGCCGCGCAGATTTACGCGCACGTTGTCAGGGATGCTTTTCTTGTCCTTCGCGAGGATGTCGCGAATCGCGCCGGTCACGCTTTGCAGGTCTTCTCCCTTGGGAGTCACATAGATATCGATCGCCCGCTGAATCTGATAGTGGTCGACCTCGGTCGGCGTCTGCACTTGTTTCACGCTGACCACATTGTTGAGAACGGTGGTTGGTCGGCCACCTCCAGCACAGGACCAGCCGGGCTGCGCCTTACCCAGCGCCGGATGCCCGTTGGGACCACAGTTCATATCCGCACTCGCATTCGGATCGCGCAGTGGAATCTGTCCGAGGTCCGCCATGTTATGAATCGCCGCCCGCCCCTTCTCGAAATACTGCACCGTCAGGTAATAGTCGTTGCCGGTCTTGCGATCGACCCAGTAATTGGGAGCGATCATGTAGTTCGAATTGAGCGCGGTGATGACGTTGTCCACCACGTCCTTCTGCGTCAGTCCCAACTCGCCGGCATGCACGCGGTCGACGTCCAGGCGCAAGGCGGGATAGTTCATGTCCTGCGGAATGTACACCTGCCCAACACCGTGCACTTTGCGAATCTCCGCCGCGAGGTTCTGGGCAATGCCATTGATCTGCTCCAGATTCGAACTGCTCACCTGCACGTCAATCGGAGCCGGCATCCCCGAATTCAAGATGGCGTCAACCATCGACCCGCTGGAAAAGAATGTGCGAATGTCAGGAAACTGGCTGGCCATCTTCTGCTGCACACGGTCCATGTACTCGAAACTGCTCAGCCGATGTGACTCGTTCAACTGCACCTGCACGGTCGCGGTGTAAGGACCGGAATTGGTTGTGTAGAGCGAAGAAAAGTCCGGCACGACGCCAATATTGGAAACGATCCTCTTCAAATCCTTGCTTCCCATCGTGGTCCGGATCAAGTCTTCTACCTTCGCCACGTACTGGTCCGTCACTTCGATGCGCGTACCGGTGGGAACTTTCAGGTTGATGGTGAACTGCCCGGCATCGGTCTTCGGGAAGAAGGCAAGCCCCAGCAGCGGATAGATGCCCAGACTCGCGATGAAGACGCCACTCAGAATCGCAACCGTAAGCCCGGGACGCTGCAGCGCCTTTCTCACCCAATACTCGTAGTAATCCAGCACCTTGTTGAACATTCGGTTGAAGCGCTCATTGAACTTGTCCATTCTGGAGGGACTTTTCAAGGTAGCGTCATACTCCCTGTTATCGTGCACTTCACCGTGCGGCTTAGCCTTCAAGAAGCGCGAGCAGAACAATGGAATGACCGTCATCGCCACCACATATGAGGCTAGCAGCGAGAGGCAGAACGCCAGCGCTAAAGCAGTAAACAAAAACTTGGCTACGCCATAGAGGAACACCACCGGGAAGAAATCGACCACATCCACCAGCGTGGCCGCCAGCACCGCCAGACTCACTTCCGAGCCGCCAACCTCCGCGGCGATCATGGGCGCGGCTCCCATCTCCAGATGGCGATAGATGTTTTCCAGCGAGATCACCGAATTGTCGATCACCCGCGAAAAGGCCAGGGCCATTCCCGCCAGGATCATCGTATTGATCGTGCCGCCCATCAAGGCCAGCACAACAAATGCAGCAAGCGCCGACAGCGGAATGGACAGCAGCACGGCCGACGTTGCGCGGAAACTGCCCAGGAAAATCAGGATCATCAGGCTGGTAAGAATCAAGCCTAAAGCTCCCTCGTGCAGTACCGTATTCCTCGCTTCTTTCACGTACACAGATTGGTCAAACACGATGCTGGTGACCATCTGCTTGGGAATGTCGTACAGATGTTTAATGAGTTCGCGAACCCCATCCACCACGGCGATCGTGTTTGTATCGCCCCCCTGCTTCATCACGGGAATGTATGCGGACTTTTGGCCGTCGATGCGAACAATGTTGTACTGGATCTGGTGGGAATCTTCCGCCTTCCCAACGTCATTCACCGTCACCCAGGAATGCCCGTTGACCTTAAGCGGGACTTTACCCAACTCGTCCATGTTGTCGACGAGGCTGTTCGAGTAGACGAAATAATCGTACGGCCCAATCTTCACGTCGCCGGCCGGCAGAATCAGGTTCGAGTTATTGACCGCGCCGACCACATCCATCAAGCTGAGCTGGCGCGACGCCAACTTATACGGATCCACGTACACCATGATCTGGCGGTAAATTCCACCGAACACGCCAGGGATCGAAGAACCGGGCACTGTCGTGATCTGATTGCGGATCTGGAACTGGGCATAGTCGTGCAGTTGGGTTTCGTTGAGCCCCTCGCCCTTCACCGTGACCAGCGCCACGGGCAGGCTGGACGCATCGAACTTCAGCACGACCGGCGGAAGCGTTCCCGGCGGCAGACGCTTCAAGTCCGCCAGCGCAAGGTTGGAAAGCTCGGTAACATCGGCGTCGGCGCTCGTCCCCGGCTGGAAATACACTTTGATGATGCTCACGCCCAGAAGCGATCGGGATTCAAAATGATCGACGCCCGCGGCCAGCGTGAAGAAGCGCTCAAGAGGATCGGTGATGTCAGTCTCGACGTCCTCCGGCGGCATGCCGCTGTAAAACGTCGCCACCACCACTTCCGGCAAATTGATCGGCGGGAACAGATCGACCGGCATGCGCGCGATGCTGGTGACACCGATGACCAGCAGCACCAGGCAGATCACGATGATGAAGTACGGATTCCGAATTGAAAACCCTGGCATAGACCTATCCAATCTTCTTGTTTCCGAACTCGTTCACTTGCGGCAAATTCCCTGCTCTACTGCTGCGCATCCCCCTCCTGATACTCAGGTGCCACCACGGTTTGCGGATGAACCTTCTGCCCAGCCTTCAGGCCGCTGCGATCGCTGACTACGACCTGCTCCCCCTCGTTCAACCCAGAAACGATTTCAGCATCGCTGCTGGTCTCGAGTCCGATTTCCACGGGACGTTGTTCCAATATTCCGTCCGCATTCACGACAAGAACGGTCGTCTTATCGCCTCGGTGACTCAGGGCCTGCACCGGAACGCAAGGAATATTGTCTTTCCGGTCGAGGTGAAGTTCGGCCTCGGCATACAGACCCGGCAGCAAAACCCGCTGAGGATTGAGAACGTCGACTTCGGTATGCATGGTCCGTGTATCTGCCTGCACGTCGACGGAGAATCGCGCGACTTTGCCGGGGAACGTCCGGTTGAGCGAGGGAACGCGAACATCCACGGGATCATTCACGCGAATATATCGAACGTAGGCTTCCGGAACCGGTATGACGAGCCGGAAGAGATCGTCCTGGGAGAGCTTGACGATCGGCATCGCCTGCGTGCTCGACCCTGTGCCCGCTTGCACCAGCGTTCCGAGATTCGCATAGCGCTCGGTGACGATCCCGGAAAAAGGCGCCGTGATCCGCGAATAATCAAACAGACTTTGGTCGCGCGTCAGTTTCGCTCTGGCCACCGACAGCTGGCTCTGAGTCGCTTCCACAGCCGCCTGCCCAGCATCAGCCTGAGAGGACGCAGCCATATCCTTGCCCTGCGCATCGTCTACTTCCTGTTGCGCGACAATTCCGGGTTGGCTCTCAAAGACACTATTCAGCCGCGTATATTGCAGGTGAAGCGCCTTGTACTGTGCCTGGTAGCGATCTAGTTCGTGCTGCGCCCGGGTCACTTGGTTCGCGGCATTCCTGATTTCCGCTTGATCTTCCTGAAGCTGCGCCTCCAACTCCGGAATCTCGAGAACTGCCATTACCTGACCAGCCTTCACGTGCGTGCCATAGTCAACGAGGAGCTTTTTGACGAAACCGGATTCCTTCGCGTACACGTCGATCTCCTGGAAGGGCACCAGTTCGGAAGACAGGGTGATTTGCCGCCCGAGCGATTTGTTCACGACCTTCGTTACTCCGACGGTGATGATCGGGCCTCCTGCTTGAACCCGTCCGTTTCCACTCCCTGAACAGGACGACGCGGCGAGAGCCATCGTGACCACAACTGTCGCGAGCGAGTAGGAGAGCAGCGTATTCGATCTGCGTGCTCGCATCTTGCGGGATCCATTGCAACTTTGAGTCATCATGTTTACCTTGACCAGCATTCCCTGGCGGTTGCCTAACTCAGCGTCTTCATAACCTCACGCAGCTTTGGCACTGAGAAATTCTTTGATCGACAAAAGTCAATGATCCTTTGCTCCGCCTGTTGCAATCGGTCCGCAATGGCGGGAACGTTGGCAGCAATCTCGGCCGGAACCGTCAGGACACCGTGGCGGTCTCCGTGCAGCAAGTCACCAGGTCGCACTTCCATTCCACCTACGCTGATGGTGGTTCCGATCTCGAAGATGTGGGCGTAGGCGTGGGAGACCGCTACACTTCCAGCGAACAATTGAATCCCCATCTTACGCACGGATGGCAATTCGCGTACCGCGCCGTTCGTCACGTAGCCGATGCACCCCAAACCCTTCAGAATTGCGGCGTGCATGTCCCCGACAAACGCTCCCCGGCCCGGTGGGTCGTCCAAGTCCTCGAGTACGAGAATGCGGGGTGCAGGAACGGCGAGAATCGTGTTCCAGAAATCCGCGCGGTCACGAAAGGTTCCCCCGCCAATCGGCGGCTCGCCGCCGCGAAGGCGGGCCGTGGCCGCATAGCCTACCATCGGAGGGGCGTCCTCAAACATGCACCGAACGCTGGCATCGGCGAAGCCCGTGTTCCGCAGCCTGACGTTAAACGATTCGATCGCGTTTGCGATCATGCACGTGTCGAACTTGCGAAGGGCATCAAGCTCTTCTTCGGTCAACAAAGGTGCGACGGTCATGCCCATATCCTTTCGGACGCGGTCTTTACTTTTTCAGAGGCCGAATACTTTGCCGCACTCCCAAATGGCGACCTGTTGGTGTGCAGGTTTGAAAGGAGGATTGGCAAGCCGCTGCGCTGGAATCGAAAGTTCTGATTCGGACCTGCTCCGCCGGCGGCATAGGCCGAAAAGCGGCAACAGCCCCTCAACAAATCTCGTGAGCGAGGACGCGATGCGAGCTGCGAAGGTACCTACGAGAAGGATTCGGAAGATGGAGGGGGACGATTGTAGAGGCTTTCTTCAAATCGAAGGCCCGGCATCGGGGGGCCGGCAGGTGCAATTCGGGGATAACTCCTGGGAGACTGCAAAAGGCTGACGCATATCACTGGAGGCATCCAGTCGGCTGCGTCCTTGGCGAGACGCTGCCGTTTCGCCTCAGGCGATGGGTGGACCTGGAAGGCTTTTGCAGTGGTGGACGAAGCGACACCCGAAGAGGAGTAGCGCGTCGCCACGCTCAGGGCTAATGAGAAGACCGCAACCAAGACCACCACAGCACGCCAATTCTTGCGCCGTTGATCTTCGGGATGGCTCAGAGGTTGCATATCACAAGCGCTTCAAGACCGTTATTTCTCGTACCATATAAAACTAAACCGTCGCAAGCAAGAGGATAGACATGACGACAGTAATCACAGCGGAACACTGGTCTTAGAGTACCATGCGTAAACGTTGGTTGTACGATTCTGCAGGAATTTACCGGATTCTCGGCCATGCGAATCGGCCTGCATTTTCGAGTTGGCGTTATTGTTTCTAGCCTTCGGGCTCCATTCACCCGCCCAGGAAGTCCCTGCTGTGAAGATCGCCGGCAAGATCGCGCTTGTTTCAGTGACCCTCAACGGCATCATTTTCAGTATTCTCGTTGACCCGGAAGGTGAACAATCGAGTATCGATACAAAAGGCGGTTATCAATGGGGGATTAGCATCCCAAGGCACCGAGCGGATTCAAAAGAACTTTCGCGACCTAGTGGTCGACGTTACTGAAATTAGGTAAGCATTTATATTGGGTCTCTGAGTTTCAATCATGTAAGAGATGGCCGAGATAGATCTCTGTGGCGAGTACCGGGAACCGACGCGGCAGGCTACGCTTGGCTCAAGATGTCGCTACCCGATTCCAGCAAGTGCTTGTCTGACTGTGCTCACCCACAGAGTTGGATTATCTGCCGGTAAATTGTAGTCTGCCCCGATCACATCCCTGTCTTGCCGACGGAGAGACGCCACTATGGGAACTCCCGGCAGGATCTCGCGGAAATGTGCCGCAAGGTTAGATCGTTCTTCCCAAGGCGCTCCGTGCCCGATTAGGACAACGCCCACTGATTCACGCGAGAGATCGAGATTTCGGGCAGCACGCGAACCGAGAGCAGAGATTACTGGATGTCCAAGTGATTGGAGGATCTCATCACGGATAGACAACAGGCTCTCGCGAAATTCAACCTGCACTATCGTTGTCATGGTTCTCCGGAGTGTCGGCCTTCGGAACAATCTTGCGCCGAGACTCGGCGCAACCTTGGCTCCTTCAGGTGGGAACACCCAGTTTTGGCAGCAGCCATTGCGTCAAGATTATGTAGGCGACAAGGAATGCCACTCCCCAAACCCAATCGGGCATGTTCACTTTCTCCTATCTGCCAACTCCAAGTTTACGCAGGAAAGTCATCATCGGGCACCAGTTCGTGAATCCAGACTGAAACAGATTCAGACCAACAAAAGCCGTGAAGAGGTACCAGTACGGGCTCACGTAGTGTCCAAGTGCCAGAGACAACAGAATAAAGATGCCAGCGATCAAACGAAGTGTTCGTTCTACAGTCATACCGGTCCTCCTTCAGTCCTACGCAATTTCGCATTGCGGTGTTTTACACTCAGCGACATTTTCTGGCGCATGCGGATACGTGGGTGGAAGCGAGTCTCCCCTCTGAGAGAGGTAGTAAAGAACCGGTACTGCCATTCGCGACAGAACGGTGGACGCGACTTTCCCCGCCATCAATGACAGAGCCAAACCCTGAAAAATGGGATCGAACAGGATCACACTCGCTCCCACCACCATGGCCGCTGCGGTCAGCAGCATTGGGCGGAAGCGCACCGCACCCGCATCGTCCTCCAGCGCCATTCCTTGTGAGCGCCGCAATTCAATGAAGTCGACAAGAATGATGGAATTGCGGACGATGATGCCCGCCCCAGCGATGAAGCCGATCATCGACGGTGCCGGCGCCCGAAGTTGCGTGGAAGACACGGCGACCACCGCGCTGCTTGCTTTGTCCGATGAGCCTGAGGCCCTATGGCCCTATCGATTAGATCTGCTGCCGAGCAGCCTGCAGCAGCCCATGGATAGCAGGTTCGAGCGCGGTACACGCGGCTCCCCACAATACGGCCGAAGGACCCAGTGTTCCCAATGCCAGTCGGACGATCGGGAACTCGCTACCTCCAAGCAAGGTCTCCAGTTCGTGCAACAAAACCGGGTGGTTACCCACTTCTCCACCGAGCAAAATGAGGCTTGGATTGAGAATGAGGGCCAAGTCCAGGATCACGTCCGCCAGAATGGCTGCGCGTTGTTTCAGAATCCGCTTTGCTTTCCCATTGCCCGCAGCCGCCAGGTCCCAAACGTCCGCGGCGTGACCTACTCGTGAGCGAATTCTCGACGATTGACCTCTGCCGCGCCAACTCTTCAGGATGCCTGACGCTGAAAGGGTTTTTTCGAGCTCGCCATATGTATGAATCGCGGGACGCGCTCTCGAAATAGCAGGTACCCGCAAGTATCCAATCTCGCCGGCTGACCACTGGGAGCCACGATGAATGCGGCCGTCCAAAAAAATTCCGGCCCCGACGCCCTCGCCAATCGTGACAAAAACAAAGTCCCTCTTCCCCTGCGCCGCTCCACGATAGAACTCGCCCTCGGCCGCCAGGTTGGTGTCGTTATCAATGACTACCCGGCACTTAAACTCGCGTGTCAGCATTGCCCCCAGGGGCACGTCGTTCCAATTCTGCAATGCGCTCAGAGCGACCACCGTTCCTTCCTCTACATTCACAATCGCAGGGACACCCACAGTCAACCCCGCCAGTTGGGTTGCCATCAGCTTCTTGTTGCGGAGCAATTTCCGCACCTCGTTGCTGATTTGCTCGCAGATCCGGGCAGGTGTTGACTGCGATCTCGCAATACGGGTCTCCGAGCGGGCCAACTCCCTTCCGTTCAGGTCGGCCAACAAAAACCGGAGCGTGTCACGCGTAATCTCCACTCCCGCAACAGAGCTATGCTCTGCCTTGAATCGCAGAATGTCAGGAGGCCTGCCGCCAGTGGAGTTTCCCTCCCCGACGGCTTCGACCAATCCCGTAGAAATGAGGGTCGCGACTACATTCGTCACAGAAGGCGCGCTCAAGCCTGAAGCCCGCACCAAGTCCGCTTTCGAGCACGGGCCCTTGTCCCGCAATAGCCGCAACAGGACTTGAGCATTGGTTTGCCGGATCAGGGGAGGCCGACCGAGCACCACCGGGTTTTTCACCATAGGAAGATCACCGGAACTGTATCTCCAGGCGCTTTCAGACATTCTAATGATTATTAACTATGTTTGGCATACAATACTGGCGACTTCAATTTGCGACCGGCAGCTCCGCAGATGCCGGGCGATTGCTCATGGAAAGCTAAGCGAAGGATGACTGGCGAATGCGTCCGTATCGTCTGATGTTTTTATTCCACTATTGCCCCGGCTGGCGGTGTCTCTGCATTCTTCTATTATTTCTCGCCACCGATGTGACCGCACAGACGTCCACCGCGCGATTCAAGGTCATCGCGCTTGCCGAGGCCGGTGGAATTCATCGGCCCTTTGTCGATGCGGCCAAAGTATGGCTGCAGAAGCAATCGGTCGATAACAATTTCTCTGTCGATTACATTGAGGATACCGGCAAGATCGACGACGCATTCCTGTCGCAATATCGGGTTTTTATTCAACTGAACTATCCGCCGTATGGGTGGACGCCCAAGGCCGCTGCGGCATTCACTCGATACATTGAGGAAGGCCGCGGGGGATGGATCGGGTTTCATCATGCGACGCTGCTCGGTGAATTTGACGGATTCGGTATTTGGCCATGGTTCTCTCAGTTCATGGGTGGAATTCGATTCACCGATTACATTCCGGAGTTTGCCACCGCCACCGTCATCGTGGAAGATGCCTCTCATCCTCTGACGAAGAACGTTGGCCCGTCGTTCGTGGTGGAAAAAGAGGAATGGTATACCTACGACAAGTCGCCCCGCCCCAATGTTCACGTTCTGGCCCGCGTTGACGAGGCGACCTATTCGCCAGACACGCGTAAGAAGATGGGGGATCATCCGGTGATCTGGACGAACGAGAAGGTAAAGGCGCGCAACGTCTATATCTTTATGGGGCATCATCCCGAGTTGTTTCAGAATCCTGCCTTCACGACCATCTTTCACAATTCAATCTTGTGGGCGGCGCAGCGATGAACGCTCGCAGATTCCTCCTCTTTCTGTTGCTGGCGAGCCACCTTGCAGGCAGCCTTTTTGCCCAGCCATCAGGATCTAAAGTGCTGGCGTTTTATTCGGCAACAGCAGAACCGGACCATGTGCAGTTTGCCCAGGACGCGTTGAAATTCTTGAACGAGCGGGCTGTAAGTGAACACTTCACGTTCGAAGCAACGACCAAATGGGAAGACTTGAATGATGAAAACCTGAAAACAGTTCAGTTGGTAGTCTGGCTCAACGAATCGCCCACAAACCCGGAACAAAGACATGCTTTTGAGCGCTATATGCAGCTTGGAGGAGCATGGCTGGGCTTCCATGCCGCCGGCTACAACGACAAGGACACGAACTGGCCGTGGTTCGTCGATTTCCTGGGAGGTGCTGTATTTCACATCAACAGTTGGCCCCCACTGCCGGCTCGAATCATCATGGATGATCGGAGCCATCCGGTCGCGGCCGGAATCCCCGATGCCTTCGAATCTCCCGCGAATGAATGGTACGTCTGGAAGCCGAGCCCGCGGCTCAACAAAGATGTGAAGGTTCTGGCGACGTTCGATCCGGCGAACTATCCGATCGGATTGAAGGACGTGCTTACCAGCGGCGACCTTCCCGTCATGTGGACGAACACGAAATACAAGATGCTGTACATGAATATGGGACACGGCGACAAGATATTCACGAGTGCCGTGCAAAATCGACTCATTGACAACGCCATCCATTGGCTGGGAAATAGGGCAAGTCAAAGCGCCACGCCGGAGGCAAGCGGAATCAGAATCAGTCCACGCGGCATCGTGCTGAACCCGCGAACCCACAAAGTGTATGCAGTAAATACAAGACGTGGCACCGTGACAGTGCTCGACGGCGAGGGGCATTTCTCGACATCTGTGAAGGTCGGAGCCGAACCCGAAGCTATTGCAGTGAATCCGGACACGAATCGAATTTATGTCGCGAATGCCGGCGATGGCACCGTCACTGTCATCGATGGAAAGACCGATGCACCCGTCGCGAAGGTGGCGGTCGGAGACCTGCCTTACGTCGTTGCGGTGAATACCGCCAATGACAAGATATATGTCGCGAGGACGTTCAGTAATGTCATGACCGTGATCGACGGGAAGACGAACGTCGCTAGCTCTCTGAAGCCGGGAGAGCAAGCCGACGCAATCGCCGTAGATCCGGCCGCCAACAAAATCTACCTCCTCAGCTACGAAAGTCCGAATGTGAAGGTGATCGATGGAGCAGACAGCCGTATCTCCGAAGTTCCTGCGGGGACGCATCTTTGGGCGATCGCGGCGAATCCGGCAAACAAAAAGATCTATGCGACGAACGCGGGCAGTTCGAACGTAGCGATCTTAGGTGGAGAATCGAAGGGCGCAACGCTTGTGTACACGGGTGAGACTCCATGCGCGCTGGCCATTGATTCCTCCACGGGACGGGTCTATGTGGCCAACTATACAAGCAACAGCGTCACGGTAATTGACGGTACCAGTGACTCGGTTGTTGCCACCATCGACGTGGGCGAGCGGCCGCAGGGTCTCGCGGTGGACTCCTCCAATCACAAGGTTTACGTGGCGAATACACATTCGGTCACCACGACCGTCATTGATGGCACGAACAATTCGATCGCCGCGACATTGTCGACAGGCACTTGGCCCTTTGCGATTGTAGTGGACAGCGCCATGCACAAAGCGTACGTGAGCAGTCTTGGGGGAGATCAACTGACGGTGATCGACGGAACGACGCTGACGATATCGTCGCCAACGCCCAAGCAGTAACGATACGAGTGAAGAGGGAGGACCATTCGGTGAGGACCATTTCGGGCATTCCACGGCAGTTCGCCCTGACGCTTCTGCTTTCGCTGGCCGCATGGGCCCAGCAGGCTCATCCGATACTTGCGATCGGATCGGCGGCGCCGGATTTTGATCTTCCAGGGATTGACGGGACCAATCACAAGCTCTCCGACTATGCCTCGAGTCCAGTTCTCGTGGTGGTCTTCACCTGCAATCATTGCCCCATCGCGCAAATGTATGAGCGACGCATCGCCCAACTAGCAACGGATTACGCGGATCGCGGCGTGAGTGTTGTCGCGATCGAACCGAATGATCCCAAAGCGATCACCATCGACGAGCTGGATTCTTCGGACATGAGCGACAGTCTCGAAGAAATGAAGCTCCGCGCCCAATACAAACATCTGAGCTATCCGTATCTTTACGATGGCGAGACGCAATCGGTCACAGACGCGTATGGGCCGCAGGCGACGCCACACGCCTTCGTTTTCGACAGCGGCCGCCGCCTCCGTTATGAAGGGCGTGTCGACAATAGCTACCGTACCGAACTGGTAACGACTCACGAGGTGCGCGACGCGATCGAGGCACTCCTGGCACATCGCGAGGTCGCGGTGAAGCACGCCGGCGTCTTTGGTTGCTCGACGAAATGGAAGGAGAAACGCGCGGCCCAGGTAGAAGCGCTGCGCAAAATCGAGTCGCAACCGGTTCACTTGGAGATGGCCTCCGCGGCCGACTTAAGCGTGCTTCGTACGAATCCGGGGAAGAAGATGTTGCTGGTGAGCTTTTGGGCGACATGGTGCGGTTCCTGTATCCACGAATTTCCTGACTTCGAAGACACGTACCGGATGTACAGCATGCGCGATTTCGAGTTGGTTACGGTCGCGGCCAACATGCCCGATGAAAAGAATTCTGTCACGCGGGTGCTTGAGAAAGTACATGCCACGAGCCGCAACCTGCTGTTCAACTCGAACGACACGGCTGCCTTGCAAGCCGCCTTTGATCCTAAGTGGGACTCGGCTGTGCCCTATACGGTGCTGATTTCCTCGGAGGGCAAAGTCCTGTATCAGCAACAAGGCTCCGTCGACATGCTGGAGCTGCGAAGGACGATTCTGGCGAATCTCCCTTCAGACTATGAAGGGTTCAATCAGTATTGGGCGGCGCGATAGCTACTTCGCGTGAGTCGCGCCATACCTTTATTCCGCCTCGGTGCTTTGACCCGAGTAGGTACCGTTGTCATCGGGAGATCGACTGAAAATGAAATCGCATTCATACGTCCGAGTCTTCACTCTGATTCTCTTGATTGCAGCCCAAGCATGGGCCGGCGATGCAATACCGAAGGCCGCTTGGCGTCGTCCGCTCGGCCTGCCGCTCGACAAGCCGGGAGTCACACGAGTCCCAGGCAATATCGACGACGGCTATTGGCAGGGCGCGCCCGTCGGGGGATTTGGTTCGGGAACCTTTTCGAGAAGCTACCGAGGAGACTTTGCGCGCTGGCACATCAAAGCCGGCGTTCATAAGTATGCTCCTGTTTATGCTAACCAGTTCGCAATGTTCCAGCAGGCCGAGGGAGAGCGGCAGGGCACGGCCCGTGTCTTGATGACCGATCATCCGACGGACAAAACGCTCAGCAGTTGGCAGTGGGACTATCCGGTGGGCGCTGGCGAATACGCCGCGCTCTATCCAAAGTCCTGGTACGACTACAAGTGGGACCCGTTTCCGGCGCACGTTGTGCTTGAACAATTTTCGCCGGTGTTGCCGGATAACTATCGCGAGTCCAGCTATCCAGTTGCGGTGTATCGCTGGCACGCGGAGAATCCTACCAACAAAGCCGTCACGGTTTCCGTTCTTTTGTCGTGGACGAACATGGTCGGCTGGTTTCGCACCTTCACTCGGGATTTTCAGGGGGCGCCGAACCAAGGCAATCACAACGGATTTGCGAGCGAGAAAGTCAGTGCAGGAATCATGAAGGGCATCATCTTTGATCGCAACCGCGCGGTCACCGTACCGAGCGAGGTGGACGGCCAATTTGTGATTGCCGCGATGGAAGCTCCGGGTGTTGAGATCAGCTATCACGCTACATTTCCAGCCGAAGGAGATGGAAAGGCGATTTGGAGCCGTTTCGCAGAAGACGGGCGCTTGGCAAATAACGATGTTTCATGGGTCAGCGACGGCGAAAAACTGGCAGGTGCCATCGCGGTTCGCTTTACTCTTCAGCCCGGTGAGAAGAAGGTGATTCCGATGGTGATCGCCTGGGATTTCCCGGTCGTGCAATTTGGCGAGGGCCGCGAATGGAACCGGCAGTACACGGACTTCTATGGCGCAAACGGTAATAACGCCTGGGCTATCGCGCGCGATGGATTACAGAATGCCACGGCTTGGAGTGATGCCATCGATGCCTGGCAATCTCCTTACGTCAATGATGAGTCCAAGCCGCTGTGGTATCGGGGCATGCTCTTCAACGAGATGTATATATTGACGGATGGAGGCACGTTCTGGGGCCGTCCGGTTGGTTCCGACAAAAAGAAGCCGCCGTCGTTCGCGCTCCTCGAGTGCTTTGATTACGCTTACTACGGAACCCTGGATGTCCGTTTCTATGGTTCGATGCCATTGTTGAAGTTCTGGCCCGACATCGACAAACAGGTGCTGCGGCAGTTCGCCGATACCGTTCCGAAGGAGTGGCCGGAAAAAGGGCAATGGGTTTGGAAGTCCCAACAAACCGGCGAGCCCAGTCTGCACATGAGGAAAAAGAAGGGCGCCGTTCCGCACGATCTGGGCGTGCCCGAGGGCGATCCCTTCTTTGCGGTCAACGAACCCGGATGGCAGGACACAAATGACTGGAAGGACCTGAACTCGAAATTCGTTCTGATGGTTTATCGCGACTATGTGCTCACAGGCAAAAAGGACACGGCGTTCTTGCGCGAGATGTTTCCTGCCGTGCAAGATGCCGTTGCCTACCTGCGCCAATTCGATCGCGGCGCCGGAATTCCGGAAAATGCGGGATATCCGGATCAGACGTACGACTCCTGGGTCGTACGAGGCGTGAGCGCGTATTGTGGCGGTCTGTGGCTGGCGGCAGTTCGCGCCTCGGAAGAGATGGCGCGCGTTCTCGGTGAGAGCGGCGTCGCGGAGGGATACCACCAACTCTTTTTGAAAGCCCAGAAGAATTACATCGACCGACTATGGAACGGAAAATACTTTCGCTACGACACGGAGGGTGAGGATCGCGACAGCGTGCAAGCAGATCAACTCGCCGGACAATGGTACGCCAACATGACTGGCCTGGGGGATCTCGTGCCCCACGAAATGCAGGTGGCGGCAGCAAAGAAGATATTCGAATTCAATGTGATGAAGTTTGGCGGCGGTCAGATGGGTGCAGCGAATGGCATGACGGCAGACGGATCGATCATTCGCGAGAACGAGCAGGCCCCGGAAGTCTGGGTGGGCACGACTTTCGGGTTTGCGGCGCTATTGCTCAGCGAAGGGATGAAGGAAGAGGCTTATCACACAGCCTGGGGCCTATACCACGTAATCTACGAGAGCAAGGGATACTGGTTCCGGACTCCCGAAGCTTGGGACGTCGACGGAAATTTCCGGGCGTCAATGTATATGAGGCCCGCCGCGGTGTGGGCGATGGAGATGATTCCGCAACCCGACACCAAATAGCCGGGCGCGAACAGCCTCCTGCAAAATTGAGAGCCAGCCGTAATCGGCGTTCTCAGCATTCAGCCGTTTCAGATGGACTCACTAAACTACGATTTGCTTGACCCAATGAAATCCTCAACCAGGAAACACCCCGTCTCGTCTGGCACGAAAGAAACTCCTCATGGAAAGCCCATTCCCCGCCGACCCTCTGCAGCCCAGAACGTCGACGAAGACCCCAGAGTGGTCGTCGGAGTGGACATCGGAGGAAGCAACCTCCGAGTTGCTCTCGCGGACTTAGGTGGAACCGTGCTGGGCAAATGGTCAGCGTCGACCAAGGAGACATCCTCTCCCGAGATGGTTATCGCGCAGATTGGAAAAGGCATTGACTCTCTGTTGAAGGACTCTTCAGCATCGCGCTCCTCGCTGGCGGCGATTGCGGCTGGGGCTCCCGGCATCACAGACAGGGAGGCAGGAGTAGTTGTAGCCACTTCCTATCTAAGGGGGTGGAGGGATGTGCCGTTCCAGAGCCTGCTTGAATCCGCCTTCCACATTCCTGCCGCAGTGGAAAATGACGTGAGAATGGCGGCTCTGGGAGAACACTGGATGGGCGTCGCGCGCGGGATTTCCAATTTTGTCTTTCTGGCGATTGGCACCGGAATCGCCGCTGGAATTTTTGCGAACGGCACTCTTCTCCGGGGTGCCAGGTGTACGGCCGGAGAAGTTGGGTACATGTATGTTCCCGGCGCTTCGGAGCAGGTTGCACAACGCGGCACACCCGGTTCGCTGGAGAGCACGATTGGCGGCGAAGGCATTCGGCAGCAGTGGCTGGCGGCGGGCAAGAGTAGTCCACATTCGAAACATCTGACGGCTACAGAAGTCTTCGACCTTGCCCTCACTGGAGATCTATTGGCAAAGGTTGTTTTGGACCGCTCGGCGCAACTTCTGGCCTATGCTGTCTACAACATCTCACTCGTGCTGAATCCTTCGCTGTTCGTCTTAGGTGGAGGCGTCGGCATGAACGGAGCGTTGCGCGATGCCACCGAGGCGGTTTTGCAACGATACAGCGAACCCGCTCAGCCCAGGCTGATTATCAGCAGTCTCGGTCAGGATGCTCAACTGATGGGGGCGATTCGGCTGGCGCTTGATGCGGTGGAACGTCGCACGGAGTGAAGGCATACTCTCAGTATGGCTTCCCGTAGCGTACGGTTGTCCTTAGCCTCGACTATGTTCCCCCAAGGCTGATGCTCTCTAAGTCCCGGCCGCACGTTTCCGGTACTGCAAATCGAACGAATACCAGTGTCACGATGCAGAGAGTCCCATAGATGGCAAACGTGTACGCGCTGCCGATTGCATTGATGAGCGACAAAAACGTAAACGAGACGGCAAAGTTGGAGATTCCTGAACCCAGTGTTGCGGCGGCAACGCCTCTCCCGCGGACGCGCAGTGGGAAAACTTCAGCCACAAGGATCCAGGCGATCGCCCCCAGGCTGAATGCGAAACAGGCGATGTAAACCATGAGGCACGCAATCGCAATCACACCCATCGAAGAGCCGAGAGCCGCGTTGTGACTGAATGCGTACGAAAGCGAAAAGAGCGCAACCGTCATTCCGCTGACCCCAACATAGAGTAGCGGCTTCCGCCCGACGCGATCGACCAGCATAATCCCCACCACAGTCGCAATCACGTTCACGATGGCGACCATCAACGTCGCAAAGATAGCGCTGCTGTGGGACGCGCTCCCCGCCAGCGCAAAGATCCGCGGACCGTAGTAGATGATCGTGTTAATTCCCGTGACTTGTTGCAGCACAGTTAATCCCACTGCAACGAAGAGCGACCCGCGTACCGCCGGACTCCAGAGAGCGCTCCACTTTTGTTCTACGGGAGTCTTCAATCCATCTTGAATGTCAGCGAGAAACTGCTGTGCCCCGTGGGCGTCCGTATAACTGAGCAGCACAGACTCCGCATCCTTTTCCCGCGCATGCGCGAAAAGCCAGCGTGGACTCTCTGGAACGGTCAGAATCGCCATCAGGAAGAAAACGGTAGGCACTACGGCGAGGCCAAACATCAGTCTCCAAGCCTGTTGTGAGGCCAACAGATAGCCGACGAGATCCGCGAGCGCGATCCCCACGGTCAAAGCGAACTGGTACAAACCGATGAGCATGCCGCGCGACTGCGGCGGAGCCAGTTCGGAAACATATACTGGAGCCGTCACAGACGTAAAACCGATTCCCAAACCGATGATGGCGCGCGCGACAATCAGTACCGCAGGACTCGGCGCGAGAGGAGCCAGCAATGAACCGACAATGAAGATACCCGCGGCCCATACCAGCGTTGCACGGCGACCGATCTGGTCGGCTACTGCTCCTCCGACAATGGCCCCGATCATGGCGCCGACTAGAACAATACTGACGACTAGTTCCTCAACTACGGTTGAGAGGGCAAAGCTGCGCTTGACGAAGATCTCTGCGGCCGCAATGATGCCCATGTCATAGCCGTACAACACTCCTCCGAGGGCGGCGATCGATGAGACGCGTAGGATGAAACCGCGATTTACGTGCGGCGCTGATGATGAGCGGATCTCGGCCACAGAGTCACCTCGTCCCAATCATATCCCCAAGTTTATAATGATTCATTAAAAACATCCCTCGTACTATACAGTTCGAGGGCGGAGAACAATGGAAGACAAGAGCAGCACTGGGTCGAACTGGATTGCCGGGGTGGAGCCCGAGAGGGAACTCCTGACGCAGAGCATGAACTCGATCTATGAGATGGAGTGTCGTGAGCAACCCACACGCCTCGCATCCTTGCTGGATACTTATCAGGTTCCCGCGATCAGAGAGGAACTCGATAAACTGCGAGAGATGTCGTTGTCGACGGGACCGGTCCTTTTCATAGGGATGGGCGCTTCTTATTGTTCTTCAATCAGTGGATCTTCGTATCTGCAGTCGTGCGGTCGACCCTCATTCACAGTGGATGCGGGGGAGTGGTTGCACTATTCAGGTGCGTGGGAGCAGGTTGCCCTGTCATTGTTGGTGACAACTTCCGGAGAGAGCGCGGAACTGGTGCAACTGTGCCGAATGGGAGCGCAAAGACCCCTCGCACTGCTTTGCAACAACGAAAAGAGCGCCTGTTGGTCATTGGTCCGGAACAGACTCCCGATCCTGGCAGGGCCAGAGTACGGCAACGCCACCAAGACCTATACGAACGCCACCGCGGCTTGTATCGTCATTGCCTCACACATAGTGGGGCGCCGATGGCAGGAAGACGCCGAGCGGGTGCTACGGTCGTACCCCGCCGATCTCGATCACGTATTCGGTCTGCGAAACGAGATGGAAGGATTCTGTCGAGGTGCGGCTAACATTGAGGTGATCGGACGCGGCCCCGCTCATGGAGGCGCCATCATGGGCGCGTTGTGCATTCGAGAAATGACCGGCCAACGGGCCGCGCCTCACTCGGGCGGCGGTTTCCGCCACGGGCCTCTACTCGACGTCAACGACTCTCACGTTGCGATAATCCTGGCCTTGGGCAGAACCGCAAGTCTCGGCGTTTCTCTCGCGCAGGATTGTCTGGCGCGTGGAGGAAGAGTCATCCTCGTTGAGACCGAGGAACGTCAACGCTCCGAGAGACTCTTGCCAATAAAGACCGCCTCCGTTCCGGAACCGTGGGAAGGCCTTACGTCAACGATAGTGCCTCAGGCGCTCACATTGGCCATCGCAGAACGGACGGGCGCCAAACTGTCACCGCGCTTCCAATACGGGGTCATGAAGGAGTAGCGCCCGGTGTGAAGGTCTTGGATGGACCCATAAAACGATGATCCTCAGAATCTGCTCAGCTCTCTTATTCCTATCGTCGCTAGTGGCCGCGGCCCAGGTTCGCGTATGGCAAGGCACGTTGACACTACCGACGTATGAGGAAGGCGCACCGGATCTCAATCCGCCATTCGATCAGTACGCAAACGGCCGCTTTAACTATCCGTACACGCTGCGCGACAACTTGACGGATCGGCGTACCGACCATGCCTGGCGTGCGGTGTTTCTGGAAAATGAATACTTGAAGTGTTCCCTGCTGCCCGATCTAGGAGGTCACGTTTACACGTGCACCGACAAGATCAGTGGGCAGCCGATGTTTTACGCGAACCCCTCCATCAAGAAGGCGGCGATTTCCTATCGCGGTGCATGGGCCGCGTTCGGAATCGAATTCAACTTTCCTGTTTCCCACAATTGGGTGAGTCTTTCTCCCGTAGATTTCGCTTTCGGCACAAGAAACGACGGCAGCGCTTCCGTTACGGTGAGCAACGTCGATCGCGTCTACGGGATGCAATGGTCGGTCGAACTCGTGCTCCGGCCGCATTCTACGGTTCTGGAACAGCGAGTTACGCTGAACAATCGGAGCGATGTTCGGCACCGGTTTTACTGGTGGAATAACGCCGGAGTTCAGGTTTGGGACGATTCGCGAATCCAATACCCAATGCGCTTTACCGCGAGCCATGGTTTTCGAGAGGTGACGACCTGGCCGGTTGAAGCAGATGGTACGGATCTCAGCATCATCAAGAATCAGACGAAAGGGCCAGTGTCTTCATTTGTGCATGGGAGTCGCGAGCCGTTCATGGGAGTCTGGAACCCACACACGAGTACAGGAACGGTCCATTACGCAGACTATGCTCAACTTCCCGCAAAGAAGATCTGGTCGTGGGGAACCGATCCCGACGGGCTGGATTGGCGCAAAACACTCTCGGACAACAATAGCGCCTACGTGGAAATCCAAGCGGGACTCTTTAGGAATCAGGAAACCTATGCCTTCCTTGAGCCTCGGCAGACGATCAGGTTCTCTGAGTTCTGGATGCCGGTGCGCGACATTGACGGAATTTCGCGAGCTAATCTGACAGGTGTGGTCCACCTGAGCAGGAAACAGGCCGCGCTCGTGACTGGCCTCAACGTGAATCAGGCACTTCCCGGCGCGACGCTACGCATTGCACTTGGAAACCAAACCATCTTTCAGGAAAAAGCTGATCTTGTTCCTCAACACACCTGGACGCACGAAGTGACGAATGCAGATCCGCAGCGGAAGTACACATTTGAGCTTCGCGACGCGAACGGAACTGTTCTGCTCGGTCAGACCGAAGGCGAGTACGATTGGACTCCCATCGAAGAAGTTCGTGTCGGGCCGCAGCGCGCTTACCAGATTCCTGAACCGGAACACCGCACCGAAGACGACTGGCTTCAACTGGGAAATGAGCAGGAGCTGGATGGCAATCTCTTGGGAGCGCTCCAAAACTATCAGGGCGGGTTGGGCAAGTTTTCAGAGAGCTTCGAGCTGAACAAGTCGGCGGGGAGACTGTATGCGAGTTTGCTACGCTTCCAGGAGGCGAAGGAGAGGCTCGAGCCGGTTCACGCCCGCGATACATCGGACTCCGAAATTTTGTATTACCTGGGAATTGCGTACGAAGCGATCGGCGAGAACCGACAGGCCCGTGAATCGTACGAAGCTGCTGCACGCATGCCAGAATTCCGCGCTGCGGCCTCAATGCGGTTGGCTGAGTTCGTGGCGCGGGAAGGAAATTTGAGACTGGCAGAGTCTTACCTCCAAGTGGCGACGGAGGCTGCTCCGGACGATCTTCGTTCTGCTGAGGAGCTAATTGCAGTATTGGGAGCGGACGGGCAGAAGGAAAAGTCGCAGAAGCTCGCACGGGAATGGCTGGCGCGATTTCCACAAAGCCACTTTCTGCTCGAGCAGCTTGGGAAGCCTGACTTGCATCATCTCGGCGATGATGCCAATCGCGTATTGAGCGTCGCGTCGGAGTACATGCGTCTGGGGATGTACTCGCAGGCGCTTGCGGTGCTCTCACGTGATTATCCCGCGGCGGTCGCAGATGAGAGCGAGCCGGGCCTACTCTCCCCCGACAAACACCCGTTGATCGCCTACTACCGGGGATTTTGCCGGGAGAGATTGGGGCATTCCGGGGCCGGCGATTTCAACGCGGCGGCAAAGCTCGCGACGGACTACGTGTTCCCCGGCCGCGCTGAGGATCTGCAGGTATTGACCGCTGCGTTGAACTCGAATGCGCAGGATGCGAGTGCACACTACCTGCTGGGAACCCTCTATTTCTCAAAGGGAGTCACGGATCAGGCGCTCGCCGAGTGGGATCAGGCTCGGAAGTTGAATCCACAGATTCGGGTGCTCCACGCCAGCCTGGGGCGCGCTCTGCTGCATGGAAAGAACGATCCGGAGCAAGCTTTAATCGTGTTTCAGGAGGGCCTGCATAACGATCCTCAAAACCTCGCACTCTACACAGGAATCGATCAGGCACTGAGCATTTTGCAGCATCCAGCACAGGAACGCGTTGCGGCGTTTGAGCGGTATCCGGACCTTGCCAACATGCCGACTTCTCTGGTCTACGAACTGATTTTGAATTTGGCCGAAGCTGGAGAGTTCGAGAAGGCAGCCGGGTTGTTCCACAATCGGTTCTTTCAAAGGGAAGAGGGTGGAACCAACGTGCGGCAAGTGTGGCTTGAAGTACAAATCCAGCACGCTTTATCAATGGCGCAGCAGGGACAATGTTCGGAGGCGATCAAGGCCATCGACGATCTGGCGCAACCGGTGCCGGATCTGGCTTTTACGCGTGATGGACTTGAGACATTCCTACGGTCCGCGAGGTTTAGCTATCTGATTGGGAACGTATACAAGAGCTGCAAAGTGCCGGACAAGGCTCTGAGTAGCTTTAAGCAGGCGGCCGAGAAGTCGAGTTTTGGAGATGCGGCTTGGGCGTGGAAGGCGTCTCAGCAACTTCCAGATTTTGATCACAGCTCCGCGAAGCAGAGATTGCAGAGCATTCTCGAGCGCGTCAAGAAATCTGATAGTAGCGAGTCCCCGGGTGGCTGGTGGTTTTACAATGCCGGCATGCTCGATGCCAGCTTGGGAAATGCCCAACAGGCAGAGAGAGAGTTTCGCGAAGCGCTCTTATCTCCTGACACACTGATGACGTATCACCTGACGCGGGTTGCGATGTCGGGCAAAAACATCCGAGGCGCTTCGATTCAGTAGCGGAAGGAATCTCCCATGAATAATCTCTTTCGAGTGCTGCTTGTGCTCATCGCTGGCTGCGGTTTCACCTTCGCGGCGGATGGCGTCATTCACAGCCGGTGGGCCGATTCTGATCCGCGGCTCGACACGAATCCGATGTCTTCGTTTTGGCGCGGGTCGGAACTCATCTACATGGAGTCGGATGCGCTCGGCAAAGCTGAGCCGAAATATCGGACCGAGATCCGGACGCGCTGGACGAAGCAGAACCTCTACTTTCTTTTCGTGTGTCCCTATGAAGAACTCAATCTGACGCCGAATCCGAATACGTCGGCCGAGACCAACGAGCTTTGGAATTGGGATGTCGCGGAAGCGTTCATCGGCGCGGATTTCAAGAACATAAAACGGTACAAAGAATTCGAGATTTCGCCGCAAGGAGAGTGGGTCGATCTGGATATCGACCTCGATCGCCAACATGATGATAGCGGTTGGAAATGGAATTCGAATTTCGAGGTCTCATCGAGGATCGATAAGGCTGCTCACGTGTGGTATGGGACGATGCGAATTCCGTATGCTGCAATCGACAGTCGCCCAGCGGTCGCCGGCAATACTCTACGGATCAATCTCTTTCGTTGTCAGGGACCGGCCTCCAGTCGGCACTACATTGCCTGGCGAGCCCCGATGCGCGACAGTTTCCACACGCCGGAGCGGTTTGGCATTCTGCAGCTCGTGAAGTGAGGGCAGGGAGGTCTTTGCAGCGGAGACTGTTCTTGCTGAGAGTAATCGTGTAGGTAGGGATACTTCGACTGCGCGGTGACTCGCTTCGCTCATCACCGCTCGCTCAGCATGACATTTCTGAGTCTAAGCTTTGCCCAGCGCTAGGCTGTCGCCGCCTTCAAAACTTCCTGCAGGCGTTTACCAACCACGTTCTCTTCTCCGGGCTGCAACATCCAGACGCCGACGACAATTGTGTTCGGTCCGCCGGGCAAGCCAGCGCTTGCAGGTGAGCCTCCGGTCGATGGATTCAACTCTATGCGTGGAGTGCCTTGCCTCATTTTGTGCATCACTTCAATGCCAGTGATCTTGACTCGGTTCTGGTCATAGGTGATGAGCAGGTGGGGAACATGGTTGGCGACTTCAGGGATGAAGATTTGAGTTTGCACCGTCGGAATCGAAGTCAGCTGTTTTGCGATTACATCCGCTCGGCGACGGTACTCCGCGTCCATCACGGCATCGTCCTGTTTCAGAAACCAATCTACAGCTGCGACGAGGCCAACAATTTCCTCCTTGGCCACTTTCATGCCGCGCCCCAGGGTATTGGAGTTTGGGGAATTGTTTTTCTTCGCTGCTTCGATCAGGTCCTTTCTGCCCAGCAGCAAGCCTGTACACTGCGGTCCGCGAAGGCCCTTGCCCCCGGAAAACGTGACCAGGTCAAATCCCATCTGCGTGTATTTCCAGAGATTCGAGATCGGCGGGACATCTGCAGCGGCATCGTTAAAGGAAGGTACTCCATGCTGACGAGCTACTCTCACCCAATCTTCACGGCTGATTTTGCCTTCGGCCGCGTTGAAAAAGTGGGCCATCACCGTGCGGTCATTGAACGCTTGTTCGTACTCCTCAAGGGTCTCGACCTCCACAAATCGGATTCCGGAGTTACGCATCGCGTGCTCATAGTCGTAACGATGAGATTTCTGAATGAGGACTTCATTCTTGAGGCCAGCTATGTCGGTGGGAATACCGAGAATGGCTTGATCATTTCCCATGGTGACGCAAGCTGCCGTGCCCACCACGAGCGCTGCGGCGGCGCCAGCAGTGACCAGCGCAGCTTCGCAGCGTAGTTGCTTCGCCAGATACACTCCGGAGGCGTCGAGCAGTTCGTTGAGATGTACCGGCCTCTTGGCCGCCAGCGCAACCGCCGCTTGCACTTCATCGGGCATTGTCGAAGCTGACAGAACGGTATAAGTGCCTGCGGCATTGATGAACGGGGTTACACCGAGTTTCTGGTAGTAGTCCACGGCCGCGGTCGATTCTCTGCAAACTGCTCGAGTTGCCAGAATCGGAACTGCTGCGAATGCGGCACTGCCTGCGGCAATGGTTTGTGCGCCTTTGCTCAAGAGTGTGCGCCGAGTAATCCGTGGCATGGCTGATCCTCCAGAACGCTGTTGGAATTTCGACGATCAATCTCGCGGATAATCGTCGGCCCGCGCTGGCAAAGACTCGCCTTTGTCGGGAGTGCTGAAATATTGCGGGCGGGCCTTCTCCCACTCCACCATACTGAGACCGGAAGGGTCGTACAAGATGCGGCCTGCGCGAATCGTCATACGGGCCGTCAGTTTCGCGTTTCCGTCAAATCTGGCGACGCCACAGTCGATGTAACTGAAATGACCCTTCGCTAGTTCGAGGACCGCGATATCGGCGTCCTTGCCTACCGCCAGAGTGCCCAATTCGGGCCGATGAATCTCGGCCGCCGGATTGACGGTGGATCGGCGAATGATGTCATCCAGAGGCACACCCATAGCCAGGAATTTTGACATCACGATGGTCATGCTGACTACGTTGTAGTCGCCTGTGTGTAAGTCGGTGGACATGGAATCAGGAATGAATCCTTGTTTCTGAGCAGGAACCGCATTGCGAAACCAGAAGCTGCCGGCTCCATGCCCAACGTCAAAGATCACGCCACGCGCGCGAGCCTCTGCCAAGGCGGGATTGATCTTGCCGTCGGCTAGGATTATGGGGAATTGCTGGGCAAAGACGTGGGTGTGAATATCACCTGGGCGCATCTTCTTCAGCAGATCTTCGTAAGTTCTCTCTGGACGAGGCCAGAAGTCGTACATGACCGGAACATTCGCAAGCGTCGCACATTCAATAGCACGATCCACCGCAGCCCACGGCACGTGCTCCGCATCCCAAGGCTCTTTCGTCCAGTAATGCGCAGTCTTTACTCCCACGATAATGTCCCGATATTTCGTGATCGTGGCGGCGCAAAGTTTGGGGTCCATCTCATCCAGACTTTGTTCCAGCCCGCCTCCCATCCCGTTCCCGACGATATTCAGGAAAGCCAGAACGCGCACCTTGGCGCGATCGATGACTTCCTCCTTCTCTTGCAGGAAGGTTTCGGCGCCTGCCGTACCTGCATCGACGATAGTGGTCACGCCAGATTGCAACGCCATATCCGCCGGGATGCCAAGGGGGAGAGCGTGCGCTCGGGCCTCAGGAGTGAACCAGGCGAGTGGCGCTCCTCCGTGACCGACATGGTAGTGAATATCGATCAGTCCCGGCGTGACTAAGAGCTTCGAAACATCCACAACCTTTCCAGCTTGGTCGGCGGGAATATCTCTTTCGACAGCAGCTATCTTGCCCTGGAATACGGCAACGTCGCGCACGTCGTCGATGTGATTGGCAGGATCGATAACGTGGCCGCCTTTTAACAGCAGATCATAACGAGGTGGAGTCTGAGCAAATGTGACGAGAGGAGATCCGATGACGATCGCTAATGCTGTGATGACTGCAAGTGATGTTTTCATGCGCCTCTGACTGGCCCCTGTGTGGTTTGTGTTGAAGCGAAAGTGTACCCACATGAGACAAGATTGTCATCATTGATGAAGAATGCGGATGAAGAGCGGGGCCCAGGACGGTTGTAAACGAGAGTCCAGTGGCGTAATCTGATCGGCTCCCTTGATGTTCAGTCACCGCAAAATTGGAGCGATCAATCGGAAGGAATCATGGATCGTCGTACTTTTGTAAAAGCGGGTTGCATCGGAAGCGCTTCGCTGCTGATACAAGGTCTGGATCCGTTGGTGCGGGCGGATTCTCTTCCTTCCCTCCCACCTATTGAACTGCACGGTCTGCCCGGTTATGCGGCATCGCCACTTGGGATGCCGGGGTTGTTTCCCGGGCGAGTTGTCGAGATCCGCGAGCCCAAGGCTATCGTGGGGAATCGCGTGACGCAGTCGATCGTGCGCCGTCTGCTGGAGCGGGCGATGACCGAACTGACAGGCGAGAAATCGGTTCAGGACGCGTGGACGAAATTCATCGATCCGAAGGACATCGTTGGCATCAAGATCAATCCGTCGGGTGCGCCTGCTTGTTGTTCATCTCCCGAGATCATACGCGAGATCATTGACGCAGTCCGGTCGGTTGGAGTGCCTCCGCGAAATATCGTCGTCTACGACCGATATTCGTATGAGATGGATATCGGTAGCTATCAGACGCTGTTGCCGACTGGGGTTCGCATCGTTGGCATCCAGGACGCCTTCGCCAACGGCGTAGTCGGCTACGAGCCGAATGTCTATTGCGATGCCAATTTCTTCGGCGAGTGGGAAACCCGATCCTACATGGCAAGGATTGTGGCCCACGAAGTAACGAAGATTATCAACGTGCCGACCATGAAGGACCACTCGGCATCCGGGGTTACTGGAGCTCTCAAGAACCTGGCCTATGGTACTTTCAATAACGTTGCGCGCACCCATCAAGCGCCGCATTCTTTTACAAATCCTCTGATCGGATTGCTGTGCACGGTCGAACCGCTACGTTCGAAAGCAGTGCTGCATATCATGGATGGAATGCGCTTGGTATGGCACGGGGGTCCCCTGACGCAGGTCCAGGATTTCATCGAGCAGACAGGGATTCTAATGGTGGCTACCGACCCGGTGGCGATGGACACCGTTGAACTGGAGGCGATCGAGAAGAAACGACGCGAACACGGTGCTCCCTCCGTCTGGGAACACGAGTCAAGCAGCATCACGCCCGACAGCAACGTGTTCTTTCACGATGCCACCAAGAATCTGTTCTTCCGGCAGCCGGGACATATTGCAGCGGCGGGGAAACTTGGACTCGGAATCTCCGATCTGAAACAGATCGATCATCGTCTTATCTCGGCCTGATGGTGATAACGGAAACAGCTACGCCTAAATCTCCACGCGACTGGCCAACCCTGCTTGGGGACAATGCTCGTACCGGTGGCCAGGGACAAATCAAACTACATTTTCCGGAGAAGGCGGCTTGGCAATATCGCGCCGGCAGCGCGGTGCGGTCCGCTCCAGTGCTTCGAGAAGGAATTCTGTATGTCGCTTCGGTCGGCGGAGTGCTCCACGCAATCGACGTCGGCACGGGAACATCCAAATGGAAGTTTGAGTCAGCGGGCCAGGTGCATTCCACGCCTTCTCTCTTCGGGGATACAGTTCTTTTTGGTTGTGACGACGGCAAGATCTATGCTCTGGATCGGCATTCTGGAAAAAAACTGTGGGAGGCGGCAAGCGAGGCCGAGGTGTGGTCATCGGCGGTCGTCCGCGATGGCCTTGTTTTCTTTGGGAGCGCGGACGGGAAAGTCTATGCTGTCGACGCCGGGAGTGGTCACGAAAAGTGGTCCCAAAGCCTCCGTGGAAGGATTTATTCCACGCCGTATGCCGCTGAGCATCAGCTTTACGTGGGTTGCGGAGACGGCAAGGTTTACTGTCTCGCGGCCGATTCCGGAAGGATATTGTGGGGAACGCCTACGGGCAACGGCATTGATTCATCTCCTGCAGTGGCTGATGGCCTCGTGCTTATCGGCTCCGAGGACTTTTGCGTTTACGCGCTGAACGCGAGCACCGGAGAAGTGCGCTGGAAATATGAAACGGGCCTCGGCATCGCGTCTTCACCAGCGGTATTGGGAGATTTTGCTGCGATTGGCAGCAAGGATGGATTTCTGTATGCCTTTGATATTCAAACCGGCCAGTTGCGCTGGAAGACCGAGGTGGGAGAAGTGGTTACGGCATCACCAGTGATTGCAGACGGTGCGCTCTGTATTCAGGCGGGAGGTTTGTTTGCCCTGGATCCGGCCAACGGAAAAATTGTGTGGAGAGCCGCCCTGGGGACGGCAATCCAGTCCGTGCCCGTCCTAACGGGCGATGGTATTTATATAGCGAGTTTGAGCGGTGAGATTTATGCGCTTCGGTAAGCAACGGGCGGCAGCGCTCGTCGTAGTAATTCTGTCCGTCGGTTCGAGCGCCCAGAGCTCAGATAGGCCAATTCTCGTTTACAAGGAAAAGTACATCATGGGCACGGTCTTCGAGATCGCTGCTTATGCTGAATCTTCCGAAAAGGGTTCCGCCGCGATCGACAAGGCTTTGCAAGAGATCGTCCGAATGGACGATCTGATGAGCAACTATAAGCCTGAGAGCGCATTGAGCAGGCTGAACCGTTCCGCTCATTTCCACCCTCAGAAGGTTCCCCCCGACTTGTATCGCGTGATTGAACAAGCGGTGCAGTTTTCGAGGCTCTCGGGCGGGAAGTTCGACATTACCGTCGCGCCGCTCGTAAACCTGTGGAAAGCTGCGTTGTCGGGCGACTCGCTGCCTTCGCTTTCACAGAGACAACAAGCAGAGGATTGTGTTGGCTACGACAAGATCGAGTTAACTCCGCCGGACCAAATTACATTTCGATCTTCATGTATGCAGTTAGATTTGGGCGCGATCGGCAAAGGGTATGCCGTTGACCGCGCCGGTGAGGTGCTGCATTCCGACGGCATTCGCAACGCGTTAATCAATTCCGGAGGAAGTACGATTTTGGCCATGGGATCGCCTCCCGGACAGACTGGCTGGCTTGTGCATCTGCGCGATCCTTCTCACAAGATTGACCCCTACGTGATGCTTAAGGACCAAAGTGTTTCCACATCAGAGCAGACGGCGGTGTCTTTGCTTGCTCCCGAGTCCGCCGGGCATATTATTGAGCCAGCCACCGGAAGGCCCATCGATAGTCAATTCGCGGTCAGCGTCATCACCTCTTCTGGGACGCCTTCCGACGGGCTTTCGACCACATTACTGTTGCTCGGCCCGAAGGTTGGGAAGTCTTTGGTCGATGGCATGAGCAACGTCTCTGCAATCTGGCTCTCTCCGAAAGCAGAAATGGAAACAGTAACAAATGGACCGCAAATTTTTTTCGGGAAACAGCGGTGATTACTCAGGGCTCTAGAACGGATCGCATGAGTTTCAGGAACATGGTTGTATTGTGCGTTTGCGTCATATTTTCTCCGTCTGCATGGAGTACGGTATTTGTGCAGTGGAACGACGCCACGTTACCTCCGGCGAGTTCGCTCGGAGTGAACCAGATCGTTCTTGCCTGGGAACGCGGTGTACCTACCGCACTGTGGGCGACTGCGCGCAAACAGGGATATCGAGTATATGTTGAGGCGCCGCTAAACCAGGCGACCTCTGCAGCAAAAGGATGCGCGGAAAAGAGCTGCGCAGGAATTATTCTGAAGGTTCTCGAAGCAGAGAGCGCGGAAACCGAGAAATCCATTGCAAGCTTGCGATCGGCTTACCCGAAACTGCGAGTTCTGGTGCTCAGCCCCACCGGCAAGCAGCCCAAGATGAGGGGCAGCCTCATCATCAAGCGCAATTCAGTGCTCGAAGTGTCAAGCCCGACCGCGCAACCATGGATTGATACGAATCTTGCATTCATCAAAACTGAGCAGCGGTCTCGCCGCCCGCAGATTCCGCTTTATACGTTTTCATGGGCCGATCAAGGGCCGCAAACAATCCTGACGGCGGATGATTACTCCCTAGCAGTCGCCGAGGCCGGTGCGTTTCATGCTGATTTGGTTCTACAGTTGGACGAACATCTGCAGCAGGGCCTGAACAAGCGCGATAGCGAGGCTTGGGCACTCTGGAATCAAGTGCGCTCGACGTTGAAGTTCTTTGCCGATGCGAGTGCAGGGGTATTGGAACCAGCCGCCAATGTGGCGGTGGTCGTTGATCAGCTTGATCCAAGTGATGAAGTTGCAAATCTGCTGAGTCGCCACAATATTCCATTCCAGGTATTTATCGCGGCGGACTTGAAGACAGAGGAACTCAAGGGCTTCGACATTGTGATCGTGTTTGCAAAACCGGACGCCGAAACTGTGGAACGGATTAAGAATTTGGCAACGGGCGGCGCAACTGTCATAGCAGTGGATGCGCACGGCAAGTATTCGTGGCAGAGCGGCCAACCAGTCCAACTGAACGAGCACACGACTTCGTATGCAGTAGGAAACGGAAAGGTGCTCGAATTGGCAGAGCCTGTCTCGGATCCCGAGACTTTCGCACAGGATATTCGTCGGCTTTTGGGCAGACGGAACGCGCTGCTGAGCCTTTGGAATGGACTGACTACCATCGCTGTGCCTTACAAAGACCGCGGGGCAAGGGTGACTCTGCTGGAGTTGGTGAATTATGCCGGAGAGTCGCTTCGTTTACAGGTGCAAGTCAAGGGATCGTTTACGACGATCCGTTACGAGACGCCCGAGCATGAGTGTTGCGAGTCTCTTGAGCCCGTAAAACACGACGGATTCACCGAATTCGTGATTCCGGAAATACGCATCGCGGGACGGGTACACCTGGAATCGCAATGAGGTCTCGTTTGTTTACGCGATTTTGAAGAAGTACCGCTATCGGAACCTACGGATAAATAGCTTGTGGCGGTCGGATCGGTAAAGACCTAGCACGTAAATCGTGGGTTTTGCCTTCGTGGAAAAAATCTGCTGCCTGATTCGCAGTACTGCAGCGCCTACCGGAATACCGAGAAGCCGGGCTGTGTGTGCATCGGCGGTGGTAGCGTCGATTTCTTCGTCAGCGTGGCCGATCTGAAGTCCGTGGTCGTGCTCCAGCATAGAAAACAACGACGCGCGGTCCAGCCTGGCCCGAGTCAGATCACCGAACTCGTCAGCCGATAAATAGCAGGTTTCGATGGCGAATGGTTCATCCTCTCCGAGCCTCAGGCGCTCGACCTTAACCAGGCGGCTCGTGGCGGGCAGTGACAGACGTGCTGCAATCTCCGGTTCGTTCTCAATGACTCCAATAGAAAGCAGCTTGGAAGAAACAGCCAGACCACGGCGCGACATCTCCTCCGTATAGCTCATCAGCTTGTTGAAATGGATCTTGGGTGGTGCGACGAATGTACCCGCACCGCGACGCCGGACGACCAAACCCTCACGCTCGAGACCGGTGAGCGCGTGGCGTGCGGTCATGAGACTAACGCCGTGAATACGCGCAAGTTCCCGCTCGGAGTCTACGAGATCACCCGGTTTCAGAAGGCCCTTTTCGAGGCGTTTAACGATCGTGGACTGAATCCGCTGGTACGCGGGCAGCCCGTTATTCCGGATGTCTGGCATCCAAACGTTCTCCTACGCAGGTGCACCATACTACGAAGTGCTCTAGAGTTCCAATACTAAATCGATTTTCCATCACGGAATGGTCTCCTCTGCAACACGAGGAGCAGCGAATCTCCACCGCCGGTGAGGCGTTTCCTCATTAGGTTTCTGGATGAATGCGGTACACTGTGTAAATCGTTTTGCACCAGTGCTTTAGCGTGACACTTGGTCACCGTGCCACGCCCTGCGCGCTTCGCTTTCCCAACAGCAGAGGCAGTCACGAGGCTCTATTCGCTCAAGGCGATAATACAACCATATTAAATTATTTCAATTTTTTTCTTGACGACAATCGGTCATCCGCTATATAGCATGTCCGTATTCGTTTATTGTTATGAGGAGGCTTGTGATGAGACGGTCAACTGCGCTTTGCTGTTCGCTCCTTCTATTCGTAACGGTAATTGGGGCTTCCCATTACAGCTGGAGCCAGGAAGTGACAGCTTCCATCACTGGCACGATCTCCGATCAAAGTGGCGCCGCTGTAACCGGAGCCACAGTTACGGCGACGTCGCAGGAACGCGGTCAGACGTATATCGCCGTTACGAACGACAGCGGCCTTTACCGTATCGCCCAACTGCCTGTCGGCTCGTACGCCATCAAGGTTGAGAAAGCCGGGTTTGCTGTGGCGTCCGTTCCGCCATTCGTGCTCACTCTGAATCAAGTCGGCCGCGTAGACATAGCGATGAAAGTTGGTCTGGCCACCGAGACGGTGGAAGTGTCCGCGGGAGCTCCCGTGCTCAAGACTGAGACCACGCAGGTGGACACGATTATCAACGCCGCCACTAACGACAATATGCCGCTTGCCTCCCGCAACTATGTCCAGTTGACCTTGCTTGCGCCAGGCGCGGTATCGACCGATCCCAGCAGTTTCAATAACGGAAATAATACTGGCGGATACGGCGGCCGTCCCCTCATCAACGGCAACCGCGAGCAGGCGAACAACTTCCTGCTCGATGGCATGGACAACAATCAGGTATCTGACAATTTGCTCGGCTACACGCCGGCTCCCGATGCGATCGAGGAGTTCAACCTGATCACGAACAACGCCCCGGCAGAGTTCGGCAATTTCGAAGGCGGAATTGTAAGCGCCGTCATCAAATCAGGCACGAACAAATACCATGGCGACGTTTGGGAGTTTTTCCGCAATGACGTTCTGAATGCCAACAGCTGGTCGAACAATTTGGTGTACCCAGCGCTTCCCAAGGCCAAACTGCGCTGGAACATGTTCGGCGGCACATTTGGCGGGCCGATCATCAAGAACAAGCTCTTCTTCTTTGCCGACTTCCAAGATCAGCGCTTTGATTTTCCAAGCTCGTCGAGTTTCAACACGGTCTTTACTTCCGCTGAGCGTGGCGGCGACTTTGGCATTCTTTGCACGGGAAATGGCGGAACCTTCGACTCGTCAGGCAAGTGCCAGGGAGGAACGAACGCAGTTCAGTTGTACAGTCCGTGCCCAATCACTTCCCCGGCCACGCCTTGCACTCCTTCATCGACGGCCGCCAACCCCCGACCCTTCTTCCCGCAGAACGTAATTCCTACGGCCATGATGAGCCCGGTGGCCAGCGCTCTGTTTGGGTCGAGTCTTTACCCGGGTACCGTCAATACCAAACTGCAAAACAATGCAGTCAATACGACCAACTCAGCCCAAAATGTGGTGCAGGGCGATCTGAAAATAGACTTTAAAGCCACCCAAAAGGACAATATCTCCTATCGCTTCACGCGGGCTTACCAGAACAACCCAGCCCTTAATTCCCAGGAATTGCTGTCCAATACGTATTCGACGACGCCGATTTACAACACGGTGGGCGACTGGAGTCGCACCATCGGAAGCAATCTTGTAAACGATGCTCGCGTTGGTTGGAGCCATATCACGCTGAACAGCGGCAATTCGTTTGCATCCGGCGTAGGGCAGTTCGGCAACACGCTGGGCATCGGCAACGGCAACCCGGGGAGTCTTCCTGGCTTGCTCGCCATCAACTTCAGCAATTCGGCCCTCAGCAACCTTGGAACCGCACAGCAAACCCAGAGCTTCGATGACCATGTATGGCAGCTCGAGGACGCGGTGAGCTGGACTCACGGCCGGCATAACTTCAAATTTGGTGGTCAATGGTGGCGTCAGAACATCAAGACGTTCTATGCCGGTAACAATGGCGAACTGGGTCTCATGGACTTCAACGGACAGTTCACCAACGCATCCGCCTCGACCCCGGTGTCGAATACAGGCGATGGCGGTGCCGATTTCTTCCTCGGCCTCGATTATCAATATGGTCGCGGTGTGAGTACTGGCCAAACCTGGACACAAACCAGCAACGTCATTGGCATCTACGCTCAAGACACGTGGCAGGTCACACCTCGCTTAACGTGGAATCTTGGGCTGCGCTACGATGCACATTCGCCGTGGGTCGAAGCCAACAACCAGCAAGCCAACTACAACTTCACCACCGGCAACATTGATCTTGCCGGAAAGAACGGAGCCAGCAGGGCCCTCTACAACGGAACCTATGGTGGCAAAGATTTCCAGCCGCGCATCGGTTTCGCGTGGACTCCCTCGGTACTGGGCGACCACACTGTAATCCGTGGAGCTTTCACCATTTCGTCGTACATGGAGGGAACTGGCACAAACTTGCGCTTGCCGCTGAATCCACCATTTACTCCGGCGGAAATCAACGCAAACTATAGCGGTCTTGCACTGCCTTCGACGAATGCGACCGATGGAATCGTGGGCAGCGCCGGCTCGGCCTCGTGCGATGCGCCTGCGTACGCCTGTTATGCAGGCGATTTGCTCCGAGTCTGGGATCCCAAGGTGCAGCCTGCGATCGCGGACGAGTGGAACTTCACTGTCCAGCACCAATTCGCCGGTAATACCACCGTCCAGGTTGGATATGTAGGGCAGCGGGGAACTCACTTAATGGTGCCATTCGACTATGCGCAGGCAGTGCTGCTCCCGAATTCGTCTTGCGCTACTCCGCCTTGTACGGCGCCCAGCCCGTATTTCGCAGCGAATCCAGCGCTCTACTCCGCGCTGACGCCCCCCGGCGGCAGCCCTACTGTTTCGGGTACAAAATCCAACGGCACGATGAGGTACAACTCATTGCAAGCCGTGGTGCAGAAGCAGATGACTCATGGTTTGCAGTATCAAGTCGCGTATACCCTTTCCCGATGCATGTCCGATAGCACGGGTTACTACGGCGCGTGGGTCAATGCTCTGAGTGCCTCGGCTTACTGGCAGAACGTCTACGACCAGAAATCTGAGTACGCTCCGTGCTACTACGACGCCACTCACGTCGTTTCAGCCTACGCGATTTATGACCTGCCTTTTGGCCGCGGCAAGATGTTAGGCAAAAACGCCAATGCGGTGGTCAATGGAGTCATTGGAAACTGGCAGGTAAGCCCCATCATTTCCTGGCGCACGGGTTGGCCAATGCCGATTAATGGCGCGCAGGATCAGTCGGGTACCGGCAGCCGCGGACCGCGTGCAGACTGCAGTGGTGTTCCGTCGATTGTGAACACGTTTATACCGGGAATAGGTCGGCAGTGGTTCAACAATACCGGGCAGTTCACCAATCCGTCAGTTGGAACCT